>SXGQ01187085.1_pt1 | contig 13534 bp, 10 predicted proteins | sample 3178371 | NCBI WGS metagenome assembly SXGQ01 (sample SAMN11356859, study PRJNA531348) | freshwater metagenome | isolation source: freshwater sample F1-20 | place: China: Fuxian Lake, Yuxi | collected 2017-12-25
CGCCAGTCTTTAGCGAGCTCGACCGATGCGCGTAGCAAATTGCCCTGGTGCGCTTCGAGTTTGGATTCAAAGCGCTCCAGCAGCGTGAACGCATCAGCGGTACCACCCGCAAAACCCGCCAGTACCTTGCCATGAAATAGCTTGCGCACCTTGCGGGCCGAGCCTTTCATGACGACATTACCTAGGGTGACTTGTCCATCGCCACCAAGCGCAACCTGCGCACCGCGACGAACCGAGAGAATAGTAGTACCGTGAAATTGTTCCATGCGTATTTTCTTTAGAAAACCGCGACCACCCTGTCAGGGGCGACGATGGCTGATATTCAGCTTGCCGTGGCCGCTCATCAGCTGCAGCAGTGTTGAGGTCAGATAAGGCATTTCACGCCATTCTACCGGCTTGCCTCGCGCCAGCGCTGCGACGCCTGCCAGCAGCGGCGCAGCCGCATTGAACTCGATCAGTCGAAGTTGTTGGCAGTTGATGGTGATGGTATCTCTGTGTTGAGTATCTGCGCGTAGTGTCTCAAGTAAATCATTGACAGGATGACGAATCTCTATCGGTAAAAGAAGATGCGATGCTTCCGGTATCTGATGGACGAGCAAGCCCAGCGCGGCGGGGGGTGACTGCTCGTAGGTAAGGCAGTAGGCAACGCAGGCATCTTCATAGCTGACTTCATCGCCGCTCACGCGCAATAATTCGATCAGAACGCGCCAGGCTGCGTCATCTTCATCGCGCCGCCCTTGCTGAATAGTGGCGCGTAGCATGTCGAGTAACGAGCTCGCGTGCATTAGATGGATATGCTTGCCGGCGCGGCACCACTCGGATAGCAGGCTCAGTAGCTCGCTACATCCGGCGACATCAATCTCTGTAAGGTTGCGCAGATCAAGCGTGAATGCCGACTGGCCTTGAGCCGCCTGCTTTAGCTGCGTCAGTGCCGGTACGGTGGTGCCCAGCAGCTTGCCACGAAACGCCAGCATTGGGCTTGCAGCCCGCGAGCTACGGTCGTGACCTGTAGTCGCACGCCACTGTGGTGGTGAGGTTTCGAATCGCTCCGCGTAACGCAAAGCCAAACCTTCGAAGCGTGATTGATCGCCATCAAAACTGGCGAGCTCCAGCAGCATGTGCCAGGCCACTGGTTCAGCGGCTTCGTGAGTGGGCTGTTTTACCGTATCGAGTAGCAGTGAGGCTGCGGAAGGAATCTGGCGATTCGCATACAAAATACTGGCTTCGGAAATACACTGCTCTATGCGGCTGCCGGCCAGCGGTTCGGCGACACCCTCTTGCACGCTTCCCAGCTCAGCGCTGATCTCTGACTCAATTGCATCGATTTTGCGCGCGGTTGCTTCACGTTGTGCAACCGTCGGTGTTCCTGACGGTCGCACATGTTTGATGGAATCCGGCGCTTGCTTGGAAAATAGATCGAGGAATTTCATGAGTGCATCGAGATAGCCTCAGATGCACAAAGAGTAATGCGATCAAGCCCATCACCACAATGCAAGTGGCATCTGACCAACAACCTGACCGCTGCATGATCGGGCGTGCTAAAAGCGCGCGCGCACACCGACAATGAAGTTGCGTCCGGGCTGCGGCACATAATCTTTCAGGAGCGATGTTGAAAGACGTATTTCCTCGTTCAACAAATTACGCGCACTGGCAAACCAGGTTAGCTCATTCTCGCCGATACGCTGCCGCCACGAGATATTGGCATCAACCCGTGTGTAGCCGCGTGTTACTTTTTCAGTAGCGCTATCTTCAGATTGGTAGACAGGGCTGGTAGCCAGACGGTTTTGCGCACTCGCGTTAAGTATGGATAACGTTGAGCGCCAATTTGCGTCCTGGTAGCCCACCGTTGTGCCTACGCGCATGACTGGCTGTAATGGCATATAGCCCAGGCTATCCAAGGTGCCGCGCGAGTCGTCTGCAAAGGCGCGGCCGAACCAGCCGTACTCATAGAGGTTGTAGCTGACATCAAGTTCATAGCCGCGGATGGTGGCATTGGCCTGGCTGAAAGATCTTAATCTGAGCTCTTCATACTCATTGGGGTCGCAGGTCGCGGGATCATACAGATCACCATTTTTGGAGCACACCATGCCGCCTAAGCGCCCATAAACAAAGTTACTGACATTGTTTTGAAATAGATTGCCTTTCCATCGCAGTCTGTCCTCGGTTTTTTGCAGCGAGATATCAATATTTCTTGAGGTCTCTCTACGGAGGTTCTGGTCGCCGCGGTCATAGGTCTCGGTCGGATGATGTGCGCCACCAGAGTACAGCTCTTCCGTCGTCGGTGCGCGCTGCGCCAGCGACAAGGTACTGCCAAACGCATAACCTGGTGTGAATCCCCACAGCGCACCTATCGAGGCTGAGCCCAAGGTAAAGTCTCGCTGGGCGGTTCCGGTTGGCCGGCGCTTCACTTGCTCTATGCGCGCACCGGCGTTCAGGCGCACGCTACCAATATCGGTTTCTTCCACAATGAATGCAGCAGTTGAATTTGAGCGGGTTCGTGGCACAGTCGATTCTTCGGGGTGCTCGAGATTCAAGGCTTGTACCGTCGAGCCATCTGTCTGCAGACCGAGCCGGCCACGCCAGCCAGCGACGGGCTGATGCGACAGCTCGATACGTGATTCCAGCGAGCGGTTGGTGAATCTGACATGCGGGTCAGTACCGCCTTCAAGCTCGGTATGCCGGTAATCACTTTGGCCCAGCTTGATCCGCAGCGCGTCAAAGCCCTCGAACGGTGAGCGGACCAAGCTATCGATATCAAACCGGTTCTGCAACAGATCAATCTTCGATGATTCATGATGCCCGCGGATGCCGTACAACTTATCAATCTGCGATACCGATGCACCTACGTACCCCCAAGACTGAATCATCGAGGCGCCAGCCCCCACATTGTTTTCCCGATTACCGGAGAATGTCAGTCGACCGGTATCGCCATCGCCATCAATGCTGCTGTTACCTGGAATACGGTAGTCACCTGCACGCAGCATGCTGCCATCAACATGCACCCCGACATTGCCGACCGCACGGTCAGCACTGAACGCAAAAGCGCTGCCGCCATCCACGCTGCTCGCTCTTAACTCAGCTTCACCGGTGGGGCGCTGTTCCAGTTGTGTAGGAATGCGTCCGTTCACGATATTGACTGCGCCCCCGATCGCCCCCGATCCATACAATAAGGTGGCAGGGCCGCGAAGAATCTCGATCTGTTGCGCGCTCAAAGTGCTGATGCCGACCGCATGATCGTTCGAGATCGCAGACAGATCACCGTTGCTCATTCCGTTTTGCAAAATTTTTACACGTGGGCCTTCGAGTCCGCGAATCACAGGTCGTGCAGAGCCAGTGCTGAAACCGGAGGAAGTGATGCCGGGCTCCTGCAGTAGCGTGTCGCCGAGCGAGCCGCCGATTTTGTCTCGCAGTGCATCGCCTGACAGCACACGTGCCGGCGAAAGAATGGTGGCGTTTTCTTGCGAACCAAACGGGTCGGCGGTCACGACTACCGGCGCCAGGGATTTGTCAGACTGCTGGGCATAGGCGGCGATGCTGGCGCCGGCAAGCGCGCACGAGATAGCGTGCGCCAAAACAGATCGTTGAAAGCTCATGTGCTTCTCCACAAAAAGTACTGTTATCGCTGATTGTCAGAATCAGCGATGCCTGATACGCGATATCAGGCTAGTTGTGGAGGCGCGCGGGGTTGAAAGTGGCGGGCGGGTTGGCGGCTTAGACCGGTTTTGACTGGAGGCTGAGCCGCAGCGGTATGCTGAACAATCGTAACGCATGAAACATCACTGCTGGCAACGCTAGCACCGAGCGTGGCGGCATCAACTGCGGCGCAATGACTGGCCGATTTAGTGTGCTCGAGCGGCTCTCCGGCCGACGACGTTGCTGTTTGCGCTGAAACAATGCCGCTGTGTCCGATGGCGTGCGTCAGACCGACCCACTGCGACAGCAGCATGCTCAACACCAACAACGCGACGGTGAGGGCGCGTTGCGGATTTCGGTGTCGATGTGTCAGCGTCATGAAAGACATAGCAAAATGTCAGCGTCGGTAGCTTACTTGCGCTGGCTGCGCAATTAACAGTTTCTCAGTCACCGTATAGTTTCTGCTTTAACTCGCGCCGCTGCTGGGCTTCCAGCGATAGCGTTGCAGTCGGTCGCGCCAGCAATCGAGGAATGCCAATCGGTTCACCGGTTTCTTCGCACCAGCCGTAGTCACCGGAATCAATCGAAGCGATCGATTGCTGCACCTTCTTCAGCAGCTTACGCTCACGGTCGCGCGTGCGTAGCTCGAGTGCATGTTCTTCTTCGATAGTGGCGCGGTCTGCAGGATCAGGCACCAGCACGGTCTCGCGCAGATGCTCGGTCGTTTCATCCGCATTTCTCAGCAGATCGCGTTCGAGTTGTTGGAGGCGCGCTTTGAAGAATGCGAGCTGCGCGGGATTCATATAATCCTTGTCGCTCATTTTCAGAATGTCTTCTTCGGTGAGCAGGGCGCCATTCGTCGACTTCGGGGTTTTGGTTGTAGTTGCCACGTCGCTTGCTTTCATCACTACGAGTCGGTGAATTCTACCCGCACACTACTTGCCTACTTTGCCGGCGCACAGTGCTTTCGGGCTTTCGTTTCGAGGCCCTGATCATGTCTCCTTGCAGGGTGGATCGAAATCGGCGGCTATTGTAATCACATTGTTGTCTGCTGCGACAAGCTTTCGGTTATTTTCAGCCAGTTTCATCAAAGTAACTCGCTCTTACGCGCAAAAAGGTTTTCAAACTTGTACCGGGAATCAGGCAAGGCACTGCGTTAAGCCCTGAGTGAACACTTCTTTTGGAAGGTTTTGTCCGATGAAAACTATTTTGCTACCGCGCTGCTCGCCCTGCCCCCAGGGTGAACCCAAATCGCTTCCCATGGTTTGGTGCACACCTTGAAAGATTACTTTGCGCGTTGCACCATCGAGCCACAGCACGCCTTTGTAGCGCAGCATGCGCGGGCCGAATGTCTGCACCAGGCCACCGATAAATTCTTCCAGCTTACCTGGGTCAAACGGGCGCTCGCTGCGGAAAACAAATGCCGAGATGTTGTCGGTATGTCCGCCGTGTGCATGACCATGCCCGTGCGCATGTCCGTGAGCGTGATCATCACCGTGTGCCTGATCACGGCCGTGGTGATCGTGATCATGCGCACAGTGCTCGTCGCAGGCGTGGTCGTGATCATCAGCTTTGAGAAAATCCGGATCAATCTCGAGTTTCTCATTCAAATTGAAGCCGCGAATATCCAGAATCTCATCGATGGGTGCTTTACCAAATTCCGAACGCATGATGGGTGCGCGCGGATTGATCTTTTTCAGCCGTGCTTCCAGGGTATGGACAGATTCAGGCGATACCAGATCGGTCTTTGATAGCAGCATCCGGTCGGCAAAGCCGATCTGGCGTTGTGCTTCTTCGAAGCGATCAAGCTGCTGCATCGCCTGACTTGCATCAACCACGGTGATCACCCCGTCCAGCAAGTACGACACACCTATCTCTTCGTCCATGAAGAAGGTTTGTGCCACTGGGCCAGGGTTGGCAAGACCGGTGGTTTCGATCACTACCCGATCAAACTGCACTACGCCATCGCGCCGTTTCTGTGCCAGCTGACCGAGACCTGCAATCAGGTCGCCGCGCACAGTGCAACAGATACAGCCATTACTCATCTCGACAATCTGCTCATTGCTCTCCTGGACCAAAATTTCGTTATCGATATTTTCTTCACCAAATTCATTTTCAATAACGGCGATTTTCATACCATGCGGCTCGCGCAGAATACGATTGAGCAGCGTGGTTTTACCCGAGCCGAGAAAGCCGGTAAGGATGGTAGCGGGGATCAGTGCCATGGTGTTCCAGTAAAAAATAAAATCAAGGATGGCGGGTAACAGGAAGTCATAGTAAGTGCCAGTGATTAATCCCGACCAGCGCTACGCACTAGCTAATAAATGCCAACAATAGTCACGATATGCGACAGTTCGGCCAGCGATTATTTCTGCGTCGTGCTTATTCGTGCGAATGCTCTATTCAGCGGCCACTTTGTTTTTTTGCGCGCGGATGGGCTGCATCATAGACTTGTGCCAGCCGTTGAAAATCCAGTGAAGTATAAACTTGTGTCGAGGCGATCGAGGCATGGCCAAGCATTTCTTGTACCGCGCGCAAATCGCCAGACGATTGCAGCACATGCGACGCAAACGAGTGACGCAGCACGTGCGGGTGAACGTTGGCGGGTATGCCAAGAGCTTGTGCATGGGCCTTGATACGGCGCTGCACTTCGCGTGCTTTGATGCGATGTCCGCGCGCCGATAAAAACAGCGCATAAGCGTCATGCCCAGTGTCGGCCCGCTGAAGCCGTGGTCGAACCGCAAGCCAGTCGCGTAATGCGGCGATGGCGGCCGTGCCCATCGGTACGCTGCGGCGCTTGCTGCCTTTGCCGGTAACAGTGAGCTCGCCCTCATCCAGAGCAATCCAGCTTTGCGACTCGTAGGCGGCAGTTTTTGCGTGATGCATATCGAGGCTGGTCAGCTCCGCGACGCGCAGTCCGCTGGAATAAAGCAGCTCAAACATCGCCTTGTTACATGCGTCGCGCACGGCCGATTGCTCGTCGCTATTGACGGTGCTTGATACCAGACGAACCGCGTCATCAACCCCCAGTGCTTTGGGCAGGGATTTAGTGCGTTTGGGTGCGCGCACACCATCGACCGGATTCGCAGCGATGGTGTGATGGAAGGCCAGCCAGGCAAACATGCCACGCCATGCCGATAACTTGCGTGCGATCGAGCTGGGAGACAAGCCGCGCGCATGAAGTTGGCTGGTGCAGCGCCTGATATCAGCTTGAGTCAGGCTAGCGAGTTCACGTGCAGGGAGTTGCTTTGCAATGAAATGCTTGAGTTGCTCCAGGTCGCGGCGGTAATTGTCGAGTGTGTGCAGCGACAGCTTGCGCTGAGTTTGAAGATGCTCGAGGTAGCCGGCAATCTGTGTGTCGGCGCTGCTCACGGCGCTACCTTAGTTGATGAGCGGCAGCAGCCGCGCGCTGGCAATATCGCTGACACGGGCAAGTATGTCGGTTGCCAAGTCGGCGGCGAACCGCTGCGGATCAGGCGAGCCCAACACCATCAACCCGAAGCTTGTCTCTGATCCGGATTTTCGTAGCGGTAGCAAAGCGACAGATTGCATCGACGTTGCATTATCCAGCCATAGGGTGCCGGGTTGCCGCGCTAGTGCGCCGCACACCGGGGCGCTGTGCGTATTCGCGAAGCTGCGCGCCTCGTCGTCATCGACAATAAAGTCTTCATCTGAAAATTCGGCTTTCGTATCCCAAAGTCGCAGGGTGGCTTCCGGCACATCAAAGCATGATCGAATGGCACCAACCAACTCGGCTGGACGCCGGGCGGGATCAGCATCGGAAAGCAGTTGCAGCGTCCACTGATGCAGATTGGCCATGATTAGCTCATTACCGCTGGCGTTGCGCATAAACGCAGCAAGCTTTAGCTCTAGCTGCCTCACCTTGTCGCGCAGGATCTCAACTTGTCGCTCTTGGAGCGAGACAGTGCGTCCGCCAAGTGCCGTGGTCAGCCGCAACTCGGCCACGATGTCCGGGTAGTGATCGAAAAAATCCGGATGCTGTTGCAGAAATTGCGCTACCGCTTCGGCATCGGGCTGTGAGTTCATGGTGTTGACCGGGTAATAGTGGGTAATGGGTGCGGCGGCGCAGATTTTACCTGCTTAACGCAGACTACCCGCAAGCAAAAAAAACGGCACCCGAAGGTGCCGTGAAGAGAGGAGATTACATTCGCAGAAAACTCTGCAGGCTGAAACCAGACCAGCCTATCCAACACCGACCGGTGGGTCGGCGATGAATCTTGTTCGAGCCAAGGGGCTCGCGATAAATCAGAACACGTGACGCACACCCAGGTTGAAGGCTTTGTTGCCGCTGCCAAGATCGGAGTTATTGCCCACGGTGTAACTGGCGCTGCCGTCATTGCCGATATAGCCATAGGCCGCATACAGATTGGTGCGCTTGGACAAGCTGTAGGTGTAGCCAATACCCCACTGATCAGCATCATTGGCGGCATTCGTTCCACGGCCATCGGCACGGATGTACGAGGCGATGAATTTGTGCGCGCCATAGGGTACGGTGGCACCAATCAGGTAATTCCGGCTCTTGCCCTGCTCGGCCCAATTGTTGTCGGAATACGCGGCAAACACCTTGGCGACTTCAAAGTCGTAGTTGGCAGCGAGCAGGGTGCTCTTCAGGCTGGCTGTATCAAACTGATTGTTTTTCTCGTAGTAGGCTAGCCGAACATTCAGCGGCTTGCTGTCGTAGCCCACCGATGCGGTAATAACGCGGTTAGCGTCACTATTGCCTGGAGTCTCGCCAAAACCGTAAGCGATTTCACCGCTGAAGTTTTCAAATACCGGGGTGACGTATTTGATGGCGTTATTCATTCGGATTGCTCGGTCAGCGCCAACAACGGAGTTGCCGTTGCCGTTACCGCTGCCTGGCAGCATCAGGTTTTGAGCATTGCCCGCAAGACCGGCGGCAAATGGGTCGGCAACTTGGTTTAGCGTCAAAAAGTAAGAGGTGTATTGCCGACCGAGTGTCAAGGTACCGAAATCGCCTTGCATGCCAACAAAGCTTTGACGTGCAAAGCCGTTACCTTGGTTGAAGCCGCCTAGATCAGCAGCGATACCCGTCTCCAGCACGAAAAATGCGTTCAGGCCGCCGCCGAGGTCTTCCTTGCCTTTGAAGCCGAGTCGGGTGCCCGACTGCGCGCCGCTGGTGATTTTGTTGCCGGCAGCTACACCGCCACCGACGTTGCCTGTCTCGCGAACAAAGCCCACGTCTGCGATACCGTAAATCTCAACCGACGATTGAGCCTGAGCAGCACCGGTCATGGCGCCCGCAATAGCCAGCGCGATAGTCAATTTCTTCATTGTTTTCCCCAAGTGAGAGTTTTAGAGCAATCCGCACGCGTCGGATGCGCGAACATTAATTAACGAAATGGAAATAGCGACAACAGTGGCTACGTCAGCGCTCACCTCTTGGGACGCTCGTTGCGAGTTTGCAAATGACGTTGTTTTATTGACACTGCCTGACGTTGACGTGCCAGCAGTCAGACCGCAGAGTTCGGATGTTTTTGTTTTGATAATTTTTCCGACTCTGCCACCGCGTCATGGCCAACCGAGAGGAACTGCTAATCATTCGTTCTGCGCGCGCCGGCCATCCGCAGGCCCAGCTGGCGCTTGGTAAGCGCTACCTGTTCGGCAGCACCAACCTGCCTCAAAGTCACCCCACCGCGCTGCATTGGCTGGAGAAAGCCGCCGAGCAAAATCAGCAAGAGGCGTGGATGCTGATTGGCGAACATGTGTCGTACGCGGTGGCGCTACAGGCCGAAGACCCGTTACGTGTAGCGCTCTGGTACGAGCGGGCTTTTGAAGGCAAATCGGCGCGCGCCGGATTGGTGTTCGCGATGCTGGTATTCAGCTGCTGGCTACGAGCTGACGACGGGCTGCGTCAAAAATCCATGCGGGCCCTGACCGGCGCAGCGGAGGCGGGCTTGGCTGACGCGCAGTGGCTGCTGGCGCAGCAGCTCGGACTGCACGAGCTGCTGAGCGGCGGTCCGCAGCCGGTGACAGCGCAGATCAACAAGCGACGAAGTCAGATCATCGAGTTAGTGACCAAGGCGGCGCTGGGCGGTATCGCCGATGCGCAATACGCCATGGCGGATTATTGGTGGCAGCAGGGCGACGCAAATAAATTCCTGCTGTGGGCGCTGCCGATCGCGCAAGATCTGGATCGCCGTTGCCACGGCCCATCCATACACCGTATCACCCCGAGCAAGACACAACTCAGCCTGTTTCTTCGCTGTGCACAGGCAATCATGGGCCAGGCTGAGGTCAATCTCCGCTTGGCCGAGCGGTATATGAGAATCGCGGCAGAAGGTGGAGATGCCAAAGCACAGCTGGAGTACGGCTTGCTGGCGGCGCGCATGGATGAAAATGGAAAACGACTGCGGCGACTGCCCGGTGTCGCTCACTACAAAAAAGCCATCCGGTGGTTGTCGTTGGCCGCCGAGAGTGGCGAGGCAGCGGCTTGGTTTGCAATCTCACGAATTTATCTCAAGCCGGAGTTCTCACGTCGCAGCATCAAGGAATCGCGCCGATGTCTGGAGCTGTCTGGCGCGGCCGGCCATCGCGCTGCTCAACTCGAATTAGCGCATCTTGCGTGGCGATCGCGCCGTGTTGATCCGCGTGCCGATGTGCGCGCCGTGTACTGGCTGCAAAAAGCGGCAAGTCAGGGCGATCAGCAAGCGGCCGCCATGCTTAATCGTATTGCGCCGCCGGTGCGCCGCACCGAGTGGGCGATAGCGGCGCGCGCCTCGTTCAATCGTGATGTCAGTAGCCAGTATCCCTTCCTCGCCGCCCGCGTCGAATTGGCGTACTGGTTCGGCTTGAGCCGGGCCGAGGCATTGCTGATTAATGTGGAATCCTCAGACCATGGCCATTGTCTTGAGGTCGATATCCGTAAATCACATCCGCGTAGCCGACGCCGGCTGATACAGGTAGAGACGGGTGAACAGCGGCGCGCACTGGAACGCGCCGCGCGAATATTCGACATCGCCGAGCCACATGGCCGCGTCGGCCCGGAAGGAAATTACCGGCAGCGCTTGTACCGCTTTCGAAGTATCTTCAGCCCCAGAAGAGAATCGCAAAGTCGACGCAGCCGCTCGTCGTGAGCATAGAAGCCGCTCGATCCACGCCCGGCATGTTTTAGCTTTCGAAGCTTCCCTCGAACACGCTCACCGCCGGCCCGGTCAGCATCACGGGAGACTCTCCGCCCTGCCAGCTAATCGTCAGCCGTCCACCGCGAGTGTCAACTGCGACGGGTGAATCAAGATCGCCGTGCAAAATACCTGCGACTACGGCGGCGCAGGCGCCGGTGCCACAGGCGAGCGTTTCTCCGGTGCCGCGCTCGAACACCCGCAAGCGAATGTGGCCGCGGTCGACCACTTGCATGAAGCCGGCGTTCACACGGCGCGGAAAGCGCTGATGGCGCTCGATCAGCGGGCCTTGCGCGGCAACTGGCGCATCATCGACATCGCTAACCCATTGCACCGCATGCGGATTACCCATCGACAGCGCAGCGATCGACACAGATGAGCCATTGACCTCGAGTGGCCAAAGTGCGATCTGCCCAACTTGGCTGGGTTGCAAACCGCTGCTATCGAACGGCACGCGCTCCACTGCAAGCACCGGCGCGCCCATGTTGACCGTGACCTGACCGTCATCTTCCAAGCGCGGTGAAATAACGCCCGACATTGTTTCAACGCGAATCTCGCGCTGCTCGGTCAGCCCTTTTTCAACGACAAATTTTACAAACGCACGTGCGCCGTTGCCGCACTGCTCTACCTCGCCGCCATCCGAATTGAAAATTCGATAGCGAAAATCAATCCCCGCTTGTGACGGTCGCTCAACAACTAAAATTTGGTCAGCGCCGATACCAAGGCGACGATCGGCTAATTGCCGGCATTGCTCGGCAGTCAAATTCACCGACTGGCGTACTGCATCAATCACGATAAAGTCGTTACCTGCACCGTGCATCTTGGTAAATTTGATTTTCATGGTTGTCTGCGGATGGATCAATTTTTAAAATTATGCCGGCCAGCGTTGTTATGCATATACGGAGGGCGCACCTTCCGGTCTGGTTTTGAAGCGTTTATGCGACCAAAAATACTCGGCCGGCGCGCGCATTACTTGCGCTTCGATGAACTCATTCATGCGCCGCGTCGCTGCGGTGATATCGTCACCGGGGAAATCTTTCCAAGCCGGGTGAAAACACACCCGCCAGCCTTGATAATGTGGTCTGAACTGCGTGGTCACAGGAATCACTTGTCCCTGCGTTGTTGCGGCGAGTCGTGCCGGCGCGGTGAGTGTCGCGGCCGGAACCCCAAAGAACGGCACGAAGATAGACTCGCGCGGACCAAAGTCCATATCAGGCAGCATCAGGAAAGGCCGACCATTTCGCATTGCACGAATAATCGGCTTGATACCGTCGCCGCGTGAGATCAGGAAGCGATCGGCCTCCTCGCGGGACGCAAAACGCGAGCGACCATCGCGCAGTGCCTGATCAAACACTCTATTCCGTTGCTGCGTGTAGATGGAGCAAAGCGGTCCGCGCATGGTGATCGCGACACCCGCCACCTCCAGACATACAAAATGCGGACAAAGAAAAATAGTCGGCCGCGCGATCGAGCTTTGCGTTGGCACTTCAGGATCGATATCAATCAATCGCTGCAACCGCGCGGGCGAGCCCCACCAAAGAATGCCGCGTTCGAGTACGCTGCGTGCGTACGAGCGAAAATGCGCGCGCGCTAGTGACTGCCGCTCATGTGATGACGAATCGGGGAAGCAGAGCGACAGGTTGGTCAAGGTAATCCGGCGCCGCTCACGCATTAGCATGTACAGCACTTCACCGAACAACTCGCCAATACGACCCAGCACAGGCAGTGGCAGCCAATGCAATACCCATATCAGCGCAAGTATCAGGCGCATGCTGGCACCCCGATGACGTGCAGCCACCGCAACGCTAGCAAAATGTAAAGCTGAGGGAATACCATTGCGGAATAAAGCGGGGCTTTGCTGATTTCGTGCAAACTCAGTAAAATACCACGCGTCATCACCGCCGAGTTAATAGACAACTTGCGAGGCGGTCTACAAATTTCGCTAAAGCGTCGCAGGCTCACCGAGTTGACCGCGACAACGTGTTAACCAGCTTTTGGGAGCTTGCATGTCTAACGAGTACTTGTTTACCTCCGAATCGGTTTCCGAGGGTCACCCGGACAAAGTCGCCGATCAAATTTCCGATGCAATTCTTGATGCCATTTTGGATCAAGACCCGCGTGCGCGCGTCGCCGCTGAAACGCTCTGCAATACCGGCTTGGTTGTACTGGCAGGCGAGATCACCACGAGCGCGAATGTAGATTACATAAAAGTCGCGCGCGACACCCTCAAAGACATCGGCTACGACAACACCGACTACGGTATCGACTACAAAGGCTGCGCGGTACTGGTCGCGTATGACAAGCAGTCACCGGATATTGCTCAGGGTGTCGATGAGGGCAAAGGGCTTGACCTCGACCAAGGTGCTGGCGATCAGGGCTTGATGTTTGGTTACGCCTGCGACGAGACTCCTGATTTAATGCCTGCTGCTATTTACTACGCGCACCGTATCGTCGAGCGTCAGTCGCATTTGCGCAAAGACGGTCGCTTGGCGTGGTTGCGGCCTGACGCCAAGTCGCAGGTCACGCTCAAGTATGTCGATGGCAAACCGGTCGCGATCGATACCATCGTGCTGTCAACGCAGCACGCGCCTGAAGTCGAGCACAAGCAGATCGAAGAGGCATCGATCGAAATGATCATCAAGCCGGTGGTGCCCGCCGAGTGGCTGAAAAACACGCGTTATCTGGTGAACCCGACCGGGCGCTTCGTGATTGGTGGTCCGCAGGGCGATTGTGGCCTCACC
>SXGQ01435868.1_pt1 | contig 13533 bp, 11 predicted proteins | sample 3178371 | NCBI WGS metagenome assembly SXGQ01 (sample SAMN11356859, study PRJNA531348) | freshwater metagenome | isolation source: freshwater sample F1-20 | place: China: Fuxian Lake, Yuxi | collected 2017-12-25
AGCGCCACGAGCGCCGCCGCCCCCTTGTCGCATCCCGCGGCGAGGAAGCGCCCGTCGGCGCTCCAGCAGACCCCGAGCGGCTTGCCGGCGAGGATGCCCCCCGACGGCACCAGGGTCTGGTCGATGAGGGGCCAGAGACAGCGCATCTCGATCGGGAGACCGGGGATGCCCGTGCCACGCTTCTTCCCTGGGTCGATGTCGATTCCGCGCAGCGTCTCGACGAAGCACTCGGTCGCCGCCGCCACGTTCGACCCTTCCGCGAGGCTGGCGAGGCGGTAGAGGTTGGCGACATAGAGTTGGCGGCGGGCGTTGGCCGTCTCGCGATCGGCGATCGCGAGACGCGATTCGGCGAGGGTCAGTGCTTGCTCCTTCGCCTTACGGTCATGTTCCGACCGCAGGGCGAAGATCGAGGTCGCCGGCACCGCCACTGCGAGCGAGATGAAGGCGGTGGCGAGGGAGGCCGCGGCGAGCGTGTGGCGCCGGGCGAAACGCCGGATCGCGTCGCTGGCGCGCGGGGGACTCGCGGCGATCGGATCCCCCGCGAGGTGGCGGCCGAGATCGGCGGCCAGTTCGTGGGCACTCGAGTAGCGGTCGTGCCGTTCCTTGGCGAGGCACGTCGCGGCGATCGTCGCCACGTCGCGGGCGATCCGGTGGTCGATACGGTGGAGCGGTGGTGCGACGACGTCGTGCACGATCGCCGCCGCCTCGTAGAGGCTTTTTCCCCGGAGATCGTAGGGCCGGTTCCCGGCGAGCAGTTCGTGGAGGATGACGCCGAGCGAGTAGACGTCGGAGCGGGTATCGACCGCCTGGGGATCGCCGTCGAACTGTTCCGGGCTCATGTACTCGCAGGTCCCGATCAACTGGCCGGCGATCGTCTGCAGGCTCGGGGCGTGCTGCGGCACCTGGAGTGACCGCCCCCAGCCGAAATCGATCACCCGCGGCGCGCCGCCGGCGCCAACGAGGATGTTGGCCGGCTTGAGGTCGCGGTGGATCACACCCCGGCGGTGGGCCTCGGCGACGGCGGCGCAGACCGTGCGGAAGAGCTCGAGCCGCGCGCGGATCGTGAGCCCGGTGGCGGCGGCGTGATGGGTGAGCGGCCGCGCCTCGGCGACGAAATCCATGACGAAGTACGGCACGCTCCGGCCGCGGAGATCGACCGTGCCGGCGGCATGGATCCGGGCGATGGCCGGGTGGTCGAGCTGGGCGAGCAACTCGGCCTCCATCTCGAACCGCCGCACCAGTTCACGCGTCGCCATCGCGGGGCGCATCACCTTGACGGCGACTGTGCGGCGCGGTCGCTCCTGCCACCCCTCGTAGACCCGCCCGAAGGTGCCCACGCCGATGCGCCGGACGATCCGGATGCCGTCGAGGGTGGTGCCGACGAGCGGATCGGGGGCGTCGTCCGAATCGAAATCGTCGTCGTCGGCTCGAGCGCGGGCACCGGCGATCGCCGCCGCGAATTCGGGGAGCAAGTCGATGAGTGGCCGTGCGAGGATCTCGGGCACGCCCCGCTCCAGATGGCGGCGCACGCGGTCGCCGAGTCGGGCACGGCGGGCAGGGTCGGCGCCGCAGGCCTCGTCGAGAAACCGCTCGCGCTCGGCCTCCGCGTCGATCCCGACCGCGTCGGCGATGATCTCGGCATCGTCCATGAACCGGTTGCCCCCGGACGGTCAGCGCGGCTGCCGCGGCCAGTGACCGGACCGCGGTTCGAGGTGCTGCGTGAGCCAGGCACAGGCGTCCATCCAGCGCCGATCGACGGTTCGCGGCGAGATGCCGAGCACCGCGGCGGTCTCGGGAACGGTCAGGCCGCAGAAGTGCCGCAGTTCGACCACCTGGGCTGCGGTGGCATCCTCGGTGGCGAGCCTGCCGAGGAGATCGTCGATCGCGAGGGTTTCGTCCCAGTGGTCGCGGTCGGGGACCTGCTCGAGCGGGATGTCGAGCCGCGCGTAGCCGCCACCGCGCCGCTGGCTCGCCCGCCGGCGGGCGGCGTCGACGAGGATCCGGCGCATCGTCCGCGACACCGCGGCGACAAAGTGGCCGCGGGAATCCCAGGCTTGTTCGCGCGAGTCACCCAGGAGCCGCAGCACCGCCTCGTGCGCCAGCCCGGTGGGTTGCAGGGAGTGGCCGGCCCGCTCGCCGTGCAACTGCCAGCGCGCGATCCGCCGCAGTTCCATGTACAGCAGGCTCACCAGCCGCGGGGTGTCGAGCGGTTCGGATTCCGGAGTCGCGGTATCGCCGCCACTGCCATAGGGAACGGCGGCGAGCACTGTGGCGTCCATGGCGTGATTCCAGATGACACCGACCCGGACCCTGACTCGTGTCGGCGGTTCCGCAGGCCGCGACACGAGACTTCCCACCCCGGGGGCCGTCCCCGTGCGAGGGGGCGGTTCGCCACCCCCGGTGACTCAACGAGCATACCCCTCTATGGGGAGGGGTGCCAGGAAATGACGGGGTTTCTTGCAGCCGGATCAACCTCACGGAATTGTGTGGCGGGAATCCTCGCTGTTTTTCGCCATTCTTGGAAGACACCCCACCCAACGGTGTGGGGCGTGAGGCCCCCGGCCTACGATCCGGTGGAGGCGCGATGCTGATGGCGGATCATCTGACTGACACGGTTCCGGTCGCCGGGCCGGTGGCTGACCAACAGCCGTCCGGGACGATCGCTCTCATCGCCTGCCTGGTGCGCGACGGGTCGCTCCCCCCACAGGGAGCATGTGCGGTCTGTGGCCTGGCGACCGACGAGATCGTCTGGGTGCATCTGGAGTGCGAACGGCAGGTTCCACTCCCGCCGCGTGTGGTGCCGCTGCGCCATCCGTTCTTCGGACGTCTCTCGGGTCTCTTCATCCGCCGCGATGCGCTGTCGATCGAGGAGTCGCGGTTCAGTCGTGAACTGCTGCCGATCGACGTGCCGCTGCGGCTGCACCACGACTGCTGGCGGGAGCGGCCATGGGGGCACGGCGCGCGGTCGGTGCGGATGCTGCTGCAGGTGGTGCCAGTCTATGCGCGGCTGCTCGCCGAGTATCCCGTCACACGGATCGAGGCGATCGAGCCCGTCGAGGAGTGAACGAACGGAGGGTGTGGTCCGGTGCCGTTCGGCGCATGGCCGCCGTCGGGCCGTCAGACCGCCCCAGCGGCCTGCACGCCGTCCCCGATCCGACGTCGCTGAACGGCCCCCGGTCGCCAACCGTCCCGTGCTCCCGTATACCGGACACCGTCGGGGCAGCGCTCCCACCGCCCCGCGACGGAGGATGTCCATGCCCGCACCCGGTCCCTGGTTTTTCTATGCGGTCGCCGCCGCCGTGCTCTGGGGGCTCAACTACACGCTCACCGAACGGCTCCTCAAGTCGCTTTCGACCGCGACCGTGCTCCTCGCTGCGGCCGTCGGTGGACTCGTGGTCTCGCTGACGATGGGGTTTCTCGGCGGCGGCTTCCGCCGCGACCTGGGGCTCCTCGCCGCCGGCGGCCGGGAGGCATGGTGGCTGGCGGCGAGCGTGGGGGTCTACCTGACGGCCAACCTCTGCATCCTGGCGAGCGTGCGTGGGAGCAACGCCACGCTCGCCGCGGTGGTGGAGACCACCTATCCGCTGTTCACCGTGATCTTCGCCTGGGTGCTGTTCCGGGAGTTCCAGGCCACCCCGGGCACGCTCGTGGGGGCGGTGCTGATCGTCGCCGGCGTCGCCTGCGTGCTCCGCGGGCACTGAGCGGCGGGGCGGGGGATCACCGTACAGGCCGCCTTGTCAGCCCGTGGCCAAAGTCCATCCTTGGCCTTTGGCCACTCGAAAACCTGCTGTTTTCAAGGGAGTTGCGCTCCCGGCACCTCATCCATGAGGTGCAGCAGGCTTTTTGTCCACAGCCTGTTATGCCCCGCTTTCCCCGCGGGGGGCCGCGCTTGTGGCGTGAACGGGGACCGTTTTCCGCATGGACGTCCAGCGGACCTTTCGGGTGCAGCACCGGCCCCGGTGCCAGGGGGCTCGCCCCTGGTGATCGTCGGGCCGCTGGGATTCGACGGGGACAGGAGCCGTCGGCCATCAGGCAGACAGTGAAGGGGGCGAACGGTGGGAAATGGGTGTCAGCAGGACGAGACGGTGCGACCGTGGCGGCGAGTGCGTGCCGCGGCCAGGCGTGCTCCACCTTGGCTCATGAGCCTCCTGTTTCACGGTGTGGTTTTGCTGGTTCTGGCGCTGGTCACATTCGGCCCGGCTCCGCTCTCCGGACTCCCCCTCCTGATTGACGTCGGGACCGCGGTGGTGGAGGCCGACGTGGCGATCGACGCATCGGTGGAACTCATACCCGCCGACGCAGTGAGTGCCACGGCGATCGACCCCCTGCCGGCCGAAGTCGCCGCCGGCGATCTGCCCTTCGGAATGCCCCCACCCGACAGCTCCGCAGCGCTCGATGTGGTACCGGATACCAGCCGAGCGGTGGGTCCGGACCTTCCCGCCGTCGACGTGCTGATGGAAGAGTTCTCCCGAAGCCAGGCCGTACTCGGCGTGGCGGCGGCGCCGGCGAAACCGGATCGGCCCCGCTGGCCGGGATTCACTCCCCGGGAACCGACGGCTCCCCGGGAGGGGATCAGTGCCGCGGTCGATGCCGCGGGGGCCGCGGAGGGAATCGCGTCGACGATCTGTGGCGAGATCGGTGCCGGGCAGCTCTACGTGGTCTGGTTGCTCGACGCCTCGATCAGTCTCGTCGAAGACCGGAAAGTCCTCGCCGACACGTTGGCTCCGTTCTTCCGCCAGTACCGGCCGGAGGCGGGAAAGCAGGGCCAGCTCATCACCTCCGTCGTCGCCTACGGCGCGGGCGCCCAGCGCGTTGCCGAGTTCTCGCCACTCGGCAGCGACGGCACCATCCGGCGGTTGCCGATCGACCCGAGCGGCCGCGAAAACGTGATGTCGGCGGTGGTGGCCGTCGTCAGCGATTTCCAGGTGACGTTCCACCGCGATCCACGGCGGCGCGATCGCCTGCGGATCGTGATCTGGACCGATGAATCAGGTGACGACACGTCCCTGCTCGAAGAGGTGATCGCCCTCTGTCGCGCGACCGGTACCGTCGTCCACATCGTCGGCCCGTCGAGCGTGCTCGGCAGTGATCGTGGTGTGCAGCCCTGGTTCGACAAACGGTCGAAGGGAACCTTTCTCCTACCCGTGACGCGCGGTCCCGACAGCTACCTCACCGAACGCGTGCTGCTTCCCTACTGGTTCGATATCGATGCCGATGCGGGTGATTACGAAGGGGTCCTTGCTGCCGAGGGGAGGCAGTGGTACGGCGGGCCGCTCCGGGAAAGCCTCCTCGCGGGTGTCGGCCCCTACGCTCTGACGCGGCTCGCTCTCCAGACCGGAGGCACCTTCCGGCTCCTCGACCGGCCGGGAGAGGACCGTCGCTTCGACCTCGCGAAGATGAAGGACTATTTGCCGGAATACGGCAGTGCGGCGGAGATCGTGGAGCCGATCCTGGCCTCTCCATTCCGCCTCGGCATCCTCCAGGCGGTACGGAAGACATACGACGGGGTGAATGTCGCACCGCCGCGGATGGACTTCGTCGCCGGGCGGCGCGAGACAACCTATCCGTTCCGTCTGATCAGGGGCACGTACTACGCGCAGGCCGACTTTCGCCAGCGACTACCACGCGAACTGGCGGAACAGGAGAACCGCATCCGCCAGGCTGCGGTGATCGCGGAGGAGGCCCTGAAGTGCTTCGACCCGTCGCTCGACTGGGAGTATGAGTACTCGAAGGAGCCCTCGCGGCGCTGGCAGGCCTGGTACGACCTGACCCGCGGAAGGTTGCTGGCGATGAGCATCCGCTATCAGGAGTACCTCGCGACCTGTGCGCTCGTGAGGCACCCGGGCGCCCTGGCGCCACCCACCAACCAGATCAATTTCAGGCCTGGACCGCAACTTCGCGGGGCGGAGGAGGCGATTCGCAATCGCCGCGAGGAGGCCATTCGCCTTCTTGAACGCTGCCGGGACCGCAACCGGGGCACGCCCTGGGAACTCCTCGCGGAGTGGGAGCTCGCGATTCCCCTGGGCATCGGCTTCGACCAAACCGTGGTCACCCCTCCCCCACCCGGACCCCCGTCGACCGGTCGGCCGCAACTCACCTTTCCGAGTCTCTGATCGACTGCCGGCGTGAGCGGCTGCCGATCGCGCCTGTCAGCGGTGACCGAGCAACCAGGCCAGCAGCCCCTTCTGGAGGTGCATCCGCGCCGCCGCCTGCTCGACGATGATGCTGCGCGCTCCGTCGATGACGCCGTCGGTCACCTCCTCGCCACGCCGCGCGGGGAGGCAGTGCATGAAGAGGGCGTCCGGACAGTGGCGCATGAGGGCTTCGTTCACCTGGTAGCCGGCCAGGTCGCGCGTGCGGCGCACGCGCTCCGCCTCCTGCCCCATGCTCGTCCAGACGTCGGTGTAGACCGCCGCCGCACCCTTGACCGCCTCCACCGCGTCGGTCGTCTCGTGGCACTCGGCCTGCGGCAGGATGGCGCGGAGATGGGCCCGGAAGGTGTCGTCGAATTGGTAGCCGCGCGGCGCGGCGAGCACGAACCGCATCCCCAGCAAACCGCAGACCACCGCCAGCGACCGGGCGACGTTGTTGCCGTCGCCGACGAAGGTCAGGGAGAGGCCGGGCAGCTTCCCCACCTGCCGCTCGAGAACGTAGAGATCGGCCAATGCCTGGCAGGGGTGGCAGTAGTCGGAGAGGCCGTTGATCACCGGTACCTGCGCCACCGCCGCCAGGCCTTCGACCGTCTCGTGGGCCTTCGACCGGCAGACGATCGCATCGACATACTGCGAGAGCACCCGGCCGTAGTCGGCGATGCTCTCCCGGGAACTGGCGAAGCCGGTGTCGGCACCGAGAAACAGGCTCGAGCCACCGAGGTGCGCCATCGCCGCCTCGAAGCTGGCCCGCGTGCGCAGCGACTGCTTCTCGAACACCAGCCCGAGCACACGGCCGGGAAACAGCGGCTCGCGCAGCCCCGCTTCGTATTTGGCCTGGAGGTCGCGGGCGATCGCGAAGATCGTGGCGATCTCGTGGGCCGAGAGGTCCTCACCGACGACGAGGTGTCGCACCATTGGTCACACCCCGGTTCAGGCCCGCGCGGCCGCCTCGACGATCGCGTCGCCGAGCCGGTCGCAGCCGTCGTGGATCTCCGCCGGCGTGATCGTCATCGCCGGAAGGAGGCGGATGACCCGCCCCTGCGTGCAGTTGACCAGCAACCGCTTCTCGAGGCAGTCCTCCACCACCGCGGCACCGTCGATCGCCAGCTCGACACCGATCATCATGCCGATGACGCGCACGGCCACCACGGCGGGGCAGCGGCTCCGCAGCTCCTCGAGGCGCTCGCGGAAGATCTCCGCAGTCGTCTTCACCTGGTCGAGGAGCCCCTCCTCCTCGATCATCCGGATCGCGGCGATGCCCGCGGCGGCGGCGATCGGGTTGCCGCCGAACGTGGCGGCATGCATCCCCGGCCGGAGGTGCAACGCGAGGTCGGCACGGGTGAGCATCGCTCCGCCGGCGATCCCGGCGCAGAGGCTCTTGGCGAGGGTGATCACGTCGGGCGTGACGCCGAAGTGCTGGTAGCCGAACCAGGTGCCGGTCCGGCCACAGCCGCACTGCACCTCGTCGAACACAAGGAGCAGGTCGTGGGCGTCGGCGATCCGCCGCAGCCCCTCGAGGAACCCGGCCGGTGCCGGCACCACGCCACCCTCGCCGAGGATCGGTTCGACGAGGATCCCGCCGGTCTGCTCGTCGACCAGTTTCTCCACCGCCTCGAGGTCGCCGTGCGGGGCGAACGAGAACCCCGCGAGCATCGGCCCGAGTCCCTCGTGATATTTCGGCTGGGCGGTCGCCGAGACGCTGCCCATCGTCCGCCCGTGGAAGCCGCCCCGGAAGGTGATGATCTTGTGGCGCCGGCCGTCGGTCCGCAGCCGCACGAGCTTGATCGCCGCCTCGTGGGCCTCGGTGCCGGAGTTGCAGAAGAAGGCCTTGCCACCGAAGCTGCGCTCGGAGAGCAGCCGCGCCCATTCCCCCTGCGGTTCGGTGTACCAGGTGTTGGGCACGTGGATCAGCCGCGCTACCTGCTCCTGCACCGCCCTGACGATCGGTTCCGGGCAGTGGCCGAGGAGGTTGCAGCCCCAGCCGGGGACCAGATCGAGGTATTCATTGCCCTCGGCATCCCAGACGCGCGAGCCGCTGCCGCGGGTGAGGCAGACGGGAAAGCGCCGGTAGTTGGGCACCACGTAGCGGTCGAAGGTGTCGATCACGGCGCGCGTCGGGCTGCCGGCGGCAGGCTCGTGGGTCGGGGCGTTGATCGTGGCCAAGGGGACCTCCTCTCACGGCGACCGGAGCATGCTCCAGCCGATGGCGGTGTGGAACTATCGGCCGGGCACTGCGGCGCGGGCGGCAACCGCGGTGCCCGCGGCCACGTCGTCACGGACCAGTTCGGTGCCCACGCCGCTGGTGGTGTAGATCTCGAGCAGGAGCGAGTGGCGCAGGCGGCCGTCGATGATGTGGATCTTCTTCACGCCCTGATCGAGGGTCTCGAGGCAGCCCTCGATCTTGGGGATCATGCCGCCGTTGATGGTGCCGTCGACGATCAGCTTCCGCGCCTCGGAGGCGGTGAGCGAATGGATCAGGCTCTCGGGATCGTCGATGCTACGGAGCACCCCGGGAATGTCGGAGAGGACGACCAGCTTCTCGGCGTTGATCGCCGCCGCCACGGCGGTCGCCGCGGTGTCGGCGTTGACGTTGAGCTTGCTGCCGTCGGCCGCCAGCGCCATCGAGGGGATCACCGGCACCTGGCCGGCGTAGGTGAGGTTGTCGATCGTGAGCCGGTCGACACGGGTCACCTCGCCGACATGGCCGAGATCGACGGGGCCGTCCGGACCGGGGAGGGTGAGCCGCTCGCCGAAGAGGACGTTGGTCGAGAGGAAGTTGAGCGACATCGCCCGGCCGCCGAATTCCTCGATCCGGGCGACCAGTTCGTGATTGAGCTCCGTCGCCAGCACCTTCTCGACGATCGCCAGCGTGGCGTCGTCCGTGTAGCGGCGCCCCTGCACGAAGCGCGGCGTGATCCCGGCCGAGTCCATCGCCCGGCTGATCGCCTTGCCACCGCCATGGACGACCACCACCCGCATGCCGAGGGTCGACATGAAGACGATGTCGAGGAGCAGGTGGCGGAGCGATTCCGGGTGTTCGACGACACTGCCACCGAGCTTGATGACGGTGGTGGTGTCGCGGAACTTGCGGATCCAGCCGAGCGCCTCGATGAGGGTGTCGGCCTTCTGGATCGCCTTCTGCTGCGCCTTGGCGACGGTGGGGGGGCTGGGCACGGCGCGACGCGTCCTCTTGCGGCGGGAAGGGACCGGAAGGGAAACAGCTGATGATACCCTGCGTTGCGGCCGCGGGAAAACGTCGGTTCCGCGGGGCTCCGCTCGGCCCAAACGGGGGCGCAGCGCGCCGTTGCCGCACCGTCACCGGCCGGACACCGGCGTGACGTAGGCCGACCGGGCCACCGCCAAGGCCCGCGCGAGCCGCTCCCGCCAGTCGCCTCCGGCGGGGGGCGGTGCCATCTCCACCGAGACCCAGCCGTCGTAGTGGGTGGCGGCGAGCGCCCGGGCGACCGCGGCATGATCGACACCACCCTCGCCGAGCGGCACGAGGTGCGGTTCGCTGGCATGGAAGTGCCGCCAGCGCGGACCGGCCGCTGCGATCACCGCATCCGGATCCTCCCCGGCCAGCCGCATGCCACCCGTGTCGAGGTGGACACCGAGGCCATCGGTGCCGATCTCCGCCACGAAGCCGATCATCGCGGTGCTGCTGGTGAGGAAGTCGCAGCCGTAGGCGGGCGGATTGGCCTCGAGGCAGAGCCACACCCCACGGTCGGCGGCGCGGCGGCCGATCTCGCGGAAGAACGGCAGTGCGATCCGCTCCGCCTCCGCCAGGGGCAACTCACCCCGGCGCCGGTTGCGCGGCGAGCCGAACACCAGGGCCTCCGCGCCGAGCCCGGCCGCCAGGTCGATGATCCCCGCCAGGTGGCCCGCCAGGGCGGCACGGTCGGCAGCCGAGCCGAAGAGCGCGAGTTCGGCACGGCCGAAGAGGAGCGCCTGGAGGGCGACGATCGGCAGCCCCCGATCCTCCCAGGCGGCACGGGAGGCGGCGACCGTTGCGGCGGATGCCTCCCAGGGACGCTCGCAGACGCGCGCCGGCGCGATCTCCACGCCACCCGCGCCGTAGGCACGGAGCACCTCTGCCGCCGCGTCGTCGGCCGTAGCGGGCCAGGCGATGTTCGAGACGCTCAGGCGCATCGGCTTGCCCCACACGCCACCGCAGCCACCGCGCGGATCGCGTGCCCATGCCGCACCGGGGCGCCGGTCGGGAGGGGGCGATCGGCGGACCGGACCCGTGGCACGAGGCCGTCGACAACCCCGCGCGTGCTGCAGCGAATGGTCTCTGCCAAGGGGCGGCTCCTCCGGTGAGTTGGCTTTTGGTTGGCGTGGGGTCACCCCGGCGGGTCGAACCGGCCGAGGCAGGCACGGGCGAGGGTGTCGAGGACGAGGAGGTTGCCGCGCAGGCCGCGGATCTTCGTCGGCATCCGCCCGTGGGCCGGGTAGGCCCGCGTCACCGGGATCTCCTCGACGCGGAACCCGAGCCGGGCGGCACGGATCGCGAGGTAGTAGTGGAGTTCATATCCGCTGAAGACCGCGCGGAACGGGGCGACCCGCCGATCGAGGAGCAGCCGGCGGGAGTAGGCGCGGAAGCCGTTGGTGGTGTCGGTGTAGCGCCGGCCCGCGGCGAGGCTCACCGCCGGCGCGTGGATGAGGGTGACGGCCAGATGCCGCGAGAGCGGCGTGTTGATCGCCCGCCCACCGGGCACGTAGCGCGACCCCTGCACGTGATCGGTTCCCGCGGCCAGCGCCCGGTCGAAGCGCGGCAGGGCCTCGGGATCGTCCTTGTCGTTGCCATCCATCACCACCACGCCGTCGTAGCCCTGCACGAGGCACCAGGCGAGGCCCATCCGCATCTGCGCCGAGAGCCGGCCGGGCCCGCGCTTGACCAGCAGCGCCGTGACCCCGGCTGCGGCGAGCCGCCCAGGATCGGTGGAGCCGTCGGTGCTGCCGCCATCGGCGATGATGACGTCGAGGCCGTGGTCCACCGCGCGCATCCGCGCGAGCTGGCGGTGGAGGCGGTCGGCCTCGTTGATCACGAACAGGCAGACCGCCCGGCGCCCCCGGCGGGGGGCGATCGGCACCACGTCGTGGGCCGGCAGCTCCCAGGCGGCGGCCTGCGCCGGATCGACGGCGAGCGATCCGGCGTCAGCCGGCGCGGCGGAGGCTGTCGGGGGGGGGGCCATGGGGCTCCTCGGGGAAGGCGGAGGGCTCGAGTCCGCAGAGGTTGCGGCGCCGGGCGTCGGTGAGGGCCGTCGAACTCGAGGCCTCCTCGGCGACGTGGTACAGCGGGCAGTCCTTCACCTCCTCGAAGGCATGGGCGAGGTACTCGGCGATCACCAGGAGGGTGGTGAAGAGGAAGAAGAACATCACCGCGATCTGCAGCGAAAGGGTGGTCCAGCCCTCCATCACGCGGTCCTTCCACAGATTCGCCGCCACCACCCAGGCCATGCAGGCGACGTTGAGGAGGCTGGCGATGCCCCCCAGCCAGCTCACCAGCCGCAGCGGCGCGGGGGAGTGGCTGACGAGCATCGACACCGCCTCCCCGACCGTTCCCAGCCAGGGGCGGAGCCGTGCCGGGGCGGTCGGCTCGTAGTCGAGGGTCTCGGTGCGGAAGCCGACCGAGCAGCCTAGCAGCCGCAGGTGCACGGTTTTCTGGCGGAGCCGCGTCAGGGCGTTGAGGGCGCGGCGGTTGAAGAGCCGCAGCGTGGAGGCGCCGCGCACGAGATGGAACCCGGTCATCCGGTGGAACACCGAGTGGAACAGCCGCCAGGCGAGGCGCCGCGGGCCGGAGCGGCCGCGCCGGCCGGTGGTGCCGATGACGATGTCGGCGCCGCGGTTGGCGAGGACCACGAGATCCGGGATCCGTGCCGGCGGGTCGGTGGCGACCGCCATCACCACGGTGAGATCGCCGAGCGCCGAATCGAGCCCGGCCGTGACGGCGATGTCGGGGCCGAAGCGGCGCGAGAGGCGGAGCACGCGCACGCACTCGTGGCGGGCGAGGATCGCGCGGCACTCGGCGGCGCTGGTGTCGGTGGAACCGTCGTCGACGAGGATCAGTTCGTGGTCGCCGGCGACGCGCGAGAGGATGGCGAGTGTCTCGGCGACGAACGCGGGCAGCCGATCGGCGTCGTTCTCCACGATGGCGACGACGGAGAGGAAGCTGGCCAGGGGTCGGGTCATGCGGCCCTCCGCAGCGGTGGCGCGTCGGCCATCGGAATGGCATCGAGCATGTCGAAGACATTGTCGATCTTGGCGGCGAGCACGCACGACAGACCGGGCAGGCCGACGTCGTGCTCGAGGAGGATCGGGCGGCCGTCGTCGCGGTCGTTGGCCGGGAGGACCGTCTTGATCTCCCACAGGCTGTCGACCTGCCGGCAGTCGGCGAGCAGGGGCATGTAGCGGACGGCGTCGCGGAGCATGAGCGGGAAGTGTGACTGCCGCGCGGTGGCGCCCATGGAGCGGTGGCCGTCGAGGATGCCGTCGGGCCCGTCGGTCCAACTCGTGTGGGGCGTGTAGCGGACGTGGCTGAAGGAGTGGACGCCACGGGAGGGAAACGGCATCGCCGAGAAGAACGGGCCGCACATCACCGTGACGCCGAGCCGCGCCAGCGGCTCGGGCATTTCCACCAGGGCCATCTCGGCCAGTTCATGGCGCAGGGGGATCGGCGCCACACCGGCGGCGGCCAGCAGGGTGTTGAGCCGGGCATAGGTGCAGTTGAAGACCCGATCGACCCAGAGGAGGTCCTCGCCCGCGGAGCCGAGGGCGCTGACCACCAGTCCGCCACGCCCGTGCGGGCCGATGCGTGTCACCTCGGTGGAGAGGCGGACGTCGACCCCGGCATCGGCGAGGCGCCCGTGGCATGCCCGGCGCAGCTTCGCGGCGTCGAACGCGAATTCCTCGACGGTGAACACCGCCTCGATGAGATCGCGGTCGAAGAGCCGCCCGAACCGCGGGGGTGCCGGTTCCACCGGGGCGCCGATCCGACGGCAGAAGCCGACGAAATGCCGGGCGGTGACCTGCGAGTGGCGGGAGGCGATGGCATAGAGCTTCGTGAACGAGCGCTCGATGCAGTCGGGGAATTCGGCCACGAAGCGCGGGAGGTTGGCCCGCGACCGGAGGCCGGTGAGGAGGCTGCGCGGGTAGTGGTAGCCGCCGTGCACGCGGGCCTGGTTGGCCAGCGATGCGCGGAGGAGCAGGTCGGATTCGCGCTCGAGGAGCGTGACCTTCATCCCGCCCCGGGCGAGCCGTTCGGCGAGCATGCAGCCGTAGAAGCCTCCTCCGACGACGGCGGCGATTGGGGTGGGTTGCATGGCCGGCAGCGGAGGTGTGAGCGGTGGTCAACGGGTGGGGGATGCGGCTGCGGCGTGCG
>SXGQ01069174.1_pt1 | contig 13531 bp, 33 predicted proteins | sample 3178371 | NCBI WGS metagenome assembly SXGQ01 (sample SAMN11356859, study PRJNA531348) | freshwater metagenome | isolation source: freshwater sample F1-20 | place: China: Fuxian Lake, Yuxi | collected 2017-12-25
CCATCGATCCGCTATACGGTAGCCTCGGCGGCGGGTTCGGAGTTTAACGTTAAACACATCGCGAAAAAATATGGAATTGCCGCCAATCAACAGGCAATGTATGTCGTCCTCGACGGCACTGTCGAAATCATCATAATCGGAGAATGAAAATGAACATGACCAACGAAGAAATCGCCCATCTTTTCGACAATCGCCCCGACATGACACTACAAAAACTGGCTCGGATCACAGGCAAAACAGTCGCGGAGCTTAGAAAAATCCTAATTACTGACCCGATAGAGGAAACTAATCAATCATTCAGGAGTGTGAAATCATGAACATCATCGAATCAATGGAACGTCAGGTCATCAAGGCACTGGTGACCGAAGCGTTTAAACAGGGCTTCACGAAAATCATCATCGACAACATGGGCGACAATGAAAGCGATGATTTCATCACCTGCACGAACCTCGAAGAAGTGATGGCGTCGATCCGGCAGACTGACGAAGAGCATATGTTCTTCGTGCACCCCGACAGCCCGAAGATGCCGTGCGTCTTCCTTGTCTACGGCAATGACGGATACGATGTCATCGCGGATCACTCATTGAGTTTAAACGAGATGATCGAAACACTTGACCCGCTGATCCACACCCTCGAAGCACAATTCCACGGAGTATGATCATGTACGAACTATCAAACACCTCAACTTTCACTGACGCTATCATCATAATCGACGTGCCTCATCGCGGCTCAACAAAAATCTGGACAGCATGGGACGAAGCTGACTTCATCAAAAGGGTGAACGCTTGGTTCGACTTTCGCCGCGATGATCCGCGTACCGAATACGATCTGACTACTTTCGAAGGGTGCATGGACTATCACAGTCATGACCTTGCGGTCACTTGGACGATGCGACACGAAGAATTCACTCTTGACGATAAAGACTGCTACGATGCCGCGCTATTTTTAGAATGGATCAAACCAATCAAGGAGAACGACAATGAGAACGCTTAACGCAATCGCGAAAGAAATCCGCACCGACTGGTCGAAGCCTTACTTTGGGGCTGTGCCATACCTACGGGCAATGTCGGAATTATCCAACATCGATGAGCACTATGGGTATGATGACGCACGGTCAATCGTTCGATACTTCCTCGCCAATGCCGCAACGTATCGCGGTGACACAGCCAAGCGTTGCAAGGCTGAACTTAAATCAATGCTGTAATGGAGCACACATCATGACTGAATTCTTTATCGACATATTCGAACTTTTCTGCCTCGGCGCATTCATCACAGCTATTATCCTTTGGGTACTGTAAGGAGCCACCATGTACACCGCACAAATCAACGCTTTTGGGAACGTCATCGTCTGCAAGGGTGATGTTGTAAGAAACTCATACCGGATCATCCACACCGGATCATATCAGGACTGTTTAAACGTCAAGTCACAGAAAATGGGAGCACAACAATGAGCACCGCGAAAATGAGCACTGCGAAACCAAACTACGTCACAACCCGCGAAGAATGGTTCGGCAAGGTCGTCGATGAATGTCGCGAGACGTTTCTACAGGCAGGTATTCCAATCCCTCGCAACACACGCATCTCGTGCGGGTTCCCGTCCACTGGCAAGAACGGTAAGCGTCTCGGCGAGTGTTGGAAATCATCTGCGTCAGGCGATGATCACTACGAAATCTTCGTCAATCCACGCCTCAGCACGGCAAAGGGTGAAGGTTCATGGATCACCAAGGCGTCATCACAATACCTCGAAGGTGATCTGGTTGTGTTCGGTCTGGTCGTGCATGAGTTAATCCATGCTTCGCTGTGGGACGCAGGTCATGAGAAACACGGACATGGGAAGCTGTTTAAACAAGCGTGTCAGGATGTCGGGCTGAAGGTTCTGGCACGAAACGGTGCGACAACCATGACGGAAGACGGCGTTAAGTGGGGCGAGGTCATCCTGAAACAAGTCGGCGGCTATCCAATGGCCCCGATCCAGACAGGCGTCGAGGTCAAGAAGGGACAGACGACACGCATGGTACTCCTGCTAGACCCTGCGAACAACGACTACAAACTGCGAATGACACGTGAACCGATCACGCAATATGGTCTGCCGAAAGCACCATCAGGTCACGACTGTGTGATCGATCCACTCAGCGCGATGAAGACCGAATACACGACAGACGATCTGCTCGAATTCAAATACGCCAAGCGCGATGGCAAGGAACTTGTGTTGACATCCAATGGCGAGGCACGTGCAATTGAAATCATCGACGAAATCATAGGGTTGTGAGCATGAAGATCATACACATCAACCGCAACATAATCCAATCAAACGCGAAACATGGGACTACACATCCCGTGGTTCGCGTTGAGGATGGCAAGTCAGTACGGTACTGCATGGAAGTACAGATTGACGGGCCTTCACGCATGATCTATAGCCCCGATCAGCCTAGACCATGTGGAGCAAAACTGTGGATCGAAACCAAAGCACCTGTAACATTAATCGGAGAGAAGCAAAATGAAATCGCTTAAGAAACTGTTGAACGAACTTGTTGACGCTCGTGACACTTACGGTAAGGAATTGTCGAACCTCGGATTTGATCCTGTGTTCCGCAATCTAAAACGATTCCTCAAGACACAAAACGAAGCACCCGTGTTCTCTGTCAAGACTACGTATGTAACACTCGGCGGTAGGCTCGGTCGAGTGGAACGTCTAGTCATTGCTCAGAACGTAGGTGATGCAATGCAGTACGTCGAGAACCTCGTCAAGAAGCGTAAGCGTTTTGCGGGTAAGCTTAACAGTCACGCAGTCAAAGTAAAGAAGGTAGCATGAGATGGACAATTACACAGCAGTCGGCATTGCGGAAGGCTTCATCGATGCCGACAACGAAGATCAATTCCTTGAAGCGTGGCAACACCTGATCGATACTGGTCTGGTGTGGCACTTACAAGGATCATTCGGCAGGACAGCTATCAACCTGATAAACAGCGGAGTATGCACCTATGCGTCCGATACGAAAGCCAGTGACGAAGCCTAAATACAAACCAAAGAACCCGCTTAAACAGCACATCAAGGTGCAGTTAATGCGTTCGAAGATGCGTCTTTTCACCAACCTCAGGAGAACTTTCCATGCAGTCTAATTCATTCGCCGCAATGTCACCCGCACTGATTGGTGCAATCGCAAAGGTCAAGGCAATGACACACCTGTCCAAGGGTGAGCGTCACAAGATTGGTGAACGTGTCATGGCTCTGATCGATGCTCAAGAACGCATCGCCGCCAAAATAAACAAGGAGTTATCTAAATGAAATACGATCCATCGCAGTCTCATTCATTCGCGGATCAGTGCAACTTTGACATGGAAACTATTGCGTCCTACGTCCTGCATAATTATTCCGATTTGATGGACGAGGATGTTTGCATTAAGGTAAACGACGACGCCGATCTATCACTCTTCGACGCACCAACAGACTTGCAATGGCTGTTGAAGTACATGGAGTTGCACTACAAGACATTCGGAACTCACTTCGAATGGTTACCTGCAAAAGGGAGTAAGTAAAATGAAGTATCTTGTGACAATTGAGACATCTGGGACAATGGTTTTTGAGATCGATAGCAATCTAATCGATACAGTTATTTTTGATTTCGAAACATGGGCAAGAAAAAATACAGAGGAAATATGTAGATATTACAACCCTATCGAAGACAGGGTTAACAAAGAGGTTGTCAGAGTCAAACCTTTATGCTCAAAACAAGAAGCTTACGAAATCTTGGCTGATGATTTATCTTACAAGGACGATGGAACGGCACTAGGTCGCGAACAGCGGTTAAAATATCTTGAAATCTTGAAACCACAGGAGTGAATACATCATGTTTAAACAGGAACAATATAAGACCTTTGAGACTAGCACAATGTCACAGTTATATTATGTACTAGATGATGAGACTTTTTATATAACTACCAATAAGGAAGGTGATAATGATCAATGCGACACGGGTTGGTGGTTTGGGCCTGTGGCTCTTGTAGAAACGGCACAGTTTCTTATTGGTCTTGCAGTAGAACTCATGGAAAAAGAGAGTATTAACAATGGCTAGTATACAGAAGACACACTACTTCGACACTCTTGATGAAGCACAGGAGTTTCGTGAAAGGTTCGAGATGGATCTCGCAGGGTATCACCCCATCGTGACAACACCAGAACTTGTTGCACCGAGATCGAATGAACATTTCGTTGCCTACACACAACACACTGGCAAGTATGTTGTACACACAGACAGAATGTCTAGTTGTGATTGAAAAATATATTGTAATAGCATTTGACATCGCCGTGGGATTGATTATTCTATCATTTCTCACGGCAGTCATCATGTACATAGGTGGATGGAATGGAACATAGAGTCAAGAATATGTTGGAGAACCCACACAAACTATACAAGGACGGCGGTGCAGTTGTTGCCGTTCTTTCATCTGAAACCTGCCCTTGGTCAACGCAATACACAGACGGGCCTGATCCGTTTGATCGTGACATGGCATCGTTTATACACGCCTCTAACAAAGAACTTATGCCGTTTGATGTCTTTCTTGACGGCTTAACACAAATCGCGAAGTTGAAATACCCTGACGCCTACATGGGTGGACTACGTGGCCTTAAGATCACATGGCTTCCTGTCGGTACGTTGTTCAGGATACTCATATGCAGTGACCAGTCAGAATTCATCGAAATATTTGAGAGAGGGGATTACCATGTCGCATGAAGTCACAACATTTATTCGCGCTTTCATCTGGCTCCCGCCAGACATAAAAGATGACTATGCGGAAGAAAGTTACGTTTACTTTTTACGTGACTCAATTGAGTTCTTAAAGCTCAAAGAAATTATACTCAAGAAATATCCTGAAGCTAAATTTACAGTTTCGTTGCAGGAAACTACACCGTACCAAACTGCTCTCAAATTCATGGGGTTTAACGAATGATTATCGACGAAACAAAAGCATTGATTTACATGGGTGTGATTGAATCCAAAATCCCCAAACCAAAAGAACAATATAACGAAGCACTCCAGTATCTCATCGACACTGGAGTTGCACAACAACTCGCAAAGATAGTTGACCACTGGGCATGGATCATGCGTGATGCCATGAACAATCCTGAAATAAAGATGAAGAAGGTAAAGAAGTCATGAGCCGTTTAGCGTTACGTATGGACGCGGAAACACAAGACATCGACACCATCAGGCGAAATTATGCCCGTGTCAGGGCAGAGTTTTCACCAAAGCCTGTGGTCATTAGAGTAAAACCGCCTGTGTTTAAACAAGTACTAGAGGAGCCGCCTGTGTTTAAACAGGTAATCGACACTGCAAGTATTACAGACAATTGGGTACAGAGAGAGCTTGAAAAGTGGAACATACAGAAGAGCGAGAAAGTCACATTCAAAACCATCATGCGTGAAGTCGCGATCAAACACAGAATTCCTGTCGCGGCATTCAGGCTCGAAAGCAGATCAAGACCACTGGTTGATGCACGTCAGGAATGTTTCTACAGGCTGAGGCACGAATTAAACATGACAATGCACCAGATTGGCACTGCCATGAATAGAGATCACAGCACCGTGATGCACGGTATTCAACAATTCACATTGAAAAACAAGGAGACTATCAATGGTACAAGTAACACAACAGAAAACCTCTACGGGATCAGCGACACAAAAGCAGAAGGTGTTGGCACATCTCCAGACGTTGGGTAAGATATCGCCTCTTGAAGCATTTGGCGTGTACGGAATCTTCCGTCTTGCGTCGTGCATCTATGATCTCAAGAAGGATGGCTTCGAAATCCAGACAATCCTCAAGCGTGACCTCAACAAAAAACCATACGCGGTTTATAAGTTGAAGAGTTACGTTTCCACAGTAGAGTAAACAGGTGCATCATGGCTACACTGTATTACGAGAACGGCAAGTTTATCTTTCGTGGATCATTTGACGAGAGAGAAATCCCCAAAAGCGCACGGTTTCGGTGGGACAGTGTATCTAAATTGTGGTGGACTGACGACAAAAGTAAGGCGGCGACGTTAATCAAATACGCCTCTGCCACAACACGTGCCATTCTGGTTGAAGAACATAACAAAATGGTTGAAGTACTTGAAGCATCACGTGCGACTGATGCTGACGTTGATCTCCCTCGCCCTGAAGGTCTGGAGTATCTACCATACCAGAAGGCAGGGATTGTGTACGCATCTGAACGTGCGGGTACACTTATCGCAGACGAGATGGGCTTGGGTAAAACGATCCAAGCCATTGGCGTGGCGAATGTTACTGGTGCAGAGAAAATCCTCGTGATCTGTCCTGCTACGTTGAGGATCAACTGGCAACGTGAGTTCGACAAGTGGAGTATCAAGCCTCTCAGGTGTGGTGTTGCTGTTGCCAATGACTATCCTGAAGATTGCAACATCGTAATCATAAACTATGACATCGTGGATAGGCATCGTGACAAGATTGATGCTGTCGATTGGGACTTGCTGATCTGTGACGAGGCTCACTATCTCAAGAACCAGAAGGCTCAACGCACTGTCGCTGTACTTGGCGGCAAGATCAACAAGAAGAAAGCAAAGTCATGAGTGAATTCAAACCGATCAAGGCAAAGCGTAGGTTGTTCCTGACAGGGACACCTATCCTGAACAGACCAAAAGAAATATGGAGTTTGATCAGCAGTTTAGATCCAGTTACATACAACAGCTACTATCGCTTTGCTTATCGTTACTGTGGAGCACACAAGGGACGCTTTGGTTTCGATGACGCAGGGGCAACTAACCTTGACGAATTGCAGAACAAGCTACGCTCTACGATCATGGTGCGTAGGCTCAAGGCAGACGTGTTGAAGGATCTTCCTGCCAAGCGTAGGCAGATCATTGAGTTCCCGAAGAATGGGGCGACGGTACAGATTGACAATGAAGTCAAGGTCATGTCCAGAGCAATGGAACAACTGCATCACCTGCGTGTTGCTGTCGAGTTGTCTAAAGCTTCTGATGATATCAACGTGTACAAAGATGCCGTAAACAAGCTACGTGACGGTGCGTCAGCGGCGTTTCAGGAAATCGCTATCGCACGTAGGGACACAGCAGTCGCGAAGATACCATATGTTATTGAACACCTGAAGAACTGCTCCGGCAAGGTGATTGTCTTCGCGCATCATCATGTCGTGATCGATGCTTTGTATGAAGCTCTTGGCAAGGAAGCTGTGAAGGTTACTGGATCAGTCAACATGACGGCACGTCAAGAGGCAGTTGACAGGTTCCAGAATGATCCATCGTGTCTGTTCTTCATTGGCAATATCAAGGCGGCTGGTGTTGGTATTACTCTAACAGCCGCTTCACACGTTGTGTTCGCTGAGATTACGTACACACCTGCTGATCTCTTACAGGCAGAGGATCGTGCTCATCGTATTGGTCAGAAGGAATCCGTTCTGGTGCAACATCTGGTACTCGAAGGCTCTATCGATTCCAACATGGCCCGGTCGGTGGTCTTGAAGATGGATATCATTGATCAGGCATTGGACAAGGATAACGCCATAGCAGACCTTGACATTCCAGTTCTTCCAGACCCGCCGATCACTGCATCGACGACACGTTTAAACATCGACACTGAAGCTGAAAAAATATCTGTGGATCAGTCAGCCGCTATATTGCAATGTCTGCAGGTTATCTCCAGTATGGACGCAGATGGTGCTCGTGCTCAGAACAAGGTCGGCTTCAATAGACTGGACACTGACATTGGAAGGTCACTTGCAATGAACTCTAAGTTGACGTTTAAACAGGCAGTACTTGGTAAGCGTTTGGTGAATAAGTATCGTGGTCAGATCGAAGACAAAGATCTATTAGCAAAAGCAATGGGAGCGTAACGTGAATAAGGATATCAATTTAGATACTAAAGAAGGTTTGCAGAAAGCACTGTTAGCTGTAGCAGAAATGCTAGAGGCAAATGAGTTAGTTCATACTAAGTCAAACTTTGCTTGGTATAACACAGTTGTTACTGAAATTGACACACCGTCAAAACCTCATCAAAGAAACTTTAATTTAGAAGTCTCCGCAAACAGCGACTACGATTGCGGCACAGTCGCCTGTATCGGTGGATGGTGTTGGCTTATGAATAAGGAAGAACCAGTAGCAACAGAAGATGGCTCAATTATTTATGATGATGATGCCATAGAAAGAGCAGACCTGTATGTTCAGTCACAACGAGAAAAACTAAATGAATTATTTTACCCACCATTTGGTAGATATTTTGCAGACTCTGAGGATGGTAGTGAAGATGAAGAGTTTTGGAGAGTCCTTTCAGATTGTTACACATCAGTAACACCAGCACAAGCCGCGAAAGCAATAAGGAACTTTCTTAAAAACGGTGACGCTGATTGGTTCTCTGTCATGAAAGACGCACACCCATGATTATCGTCATCGACGATGCAGCAAGGATGACAAAATATATGTGGGAATATCTTGATACAATTGTGATAGGGGGAAAGATGGATATCGTTGATGACTTGAGAAAAGACCCATACGAGGAAGAGCGGCAATACAAGAGAGAAGCGCGTCTTGAGTTGGGTAACATGTTGGATAAAGCCGCCGATACGATTGAGCGGTTGCGGGGAATGTTAATATCTGCGCTCGATGGTCTTGATGAATATTGGGTTACGTTCCCAGAAGGTGTTGAACTGGTTAATCAAATTAAAGCCCTTCAACAAAAGGAGAAAGAGTGATGGATATCGTTGAACGTCTGCGATTATTTGCCAAAGATGATGCCATCTCCGCGCAAAGAGCCGAGAACGCTCTTAGGAGAGCCGACGAGATTGAGCGATTGCGGCAATATAGATCAGAACTTGAAGATGCGATTGCATCAAACAACCAAACTGAAATATTTAATAAATCTGCTCGTATTGAAGGTTTGTTGACTGTACTGAAGGAGAGAGAGTGATGAGTGTAAAACAATTGAAGGCAATTTTTATCTTTCTTTTTGCACTAATAGGTTCATCATTCATTGGCTTTGGAACAAATTGGATGATTGGAGTTGGTGTTTTCTTTTGTCTTTGGTCCTTTAGAGGGTATCAGTGATGGATTATGGTGACAAACCTCTTGTAAAATTACTAATTTCTAACGCACAATTCTTATATAGTAGTACACCGCAAGACCTTACGGATTGGAGTGTACCACCATCGCCGCCGTTGCCAGTGAATGTGAGCATGTTGAAAGAGATCGAACGATTACAAAGGGTTCAGGGTACTTTGATTGCTGCATTTCGTGTAAACATGATGCGGTTATCACCTGAGTTCTCGCATGAAGAGTTTGATAAATCAATCGCTGAATTTAAGGAGATAGCGTGATGGATTACGATATGACCATACACCACAATCCTGACGCTCAAGCATGGGCAAAGTTTTTTATTGAAACAACAAAGGATATGGAACGGGATGTGTTCCGTGATGAGGGTTACATGGTTGTGTGGTTTTCAAACGCCATGATGGCTATGCACGATCATTTATATAAGACCGAGATTGAGGGGATGCATAGAATTTTGTGCAAAATTGCATATGCACTGAGGGAGGAAGAGTGATGGATGTGTTTGACGCATTAGTTGTAGTCATTATGTTAATCGCTTCTGAGATTATTGGAAAACTTATATCCGTTATAAACAATCTTGAGGATAGGAGCGAGTGATGGATGCTACTGAAAAATTATCTCAAATGATGATCCGATGTGGACTGTCAACGGGCCATGGCGACACCATAGACGATTTGATTTTTGAATTAGAAAAGCAAATCAAGAATACATCGAACGCATTTAGCGATGCGCGGGAAGAGATCGAACAGTTGCGAAATGCGATAAAAGTGCAAACCAATGCTGTTCGGGTACTTCATGAGGCTGAAACGTCTGAGTTAAATTGCTTACGGAAAAAAGCGCAAGAAGCGTATACCGCCAAAGCGACATTAGACAGTGAGCGTGAGGCCAATAAGATACTGACCGACGAGATCGAACAGTTGAGGCTTAAGAAAAAAATAGCTGTTGAGTGGATCAAGGAACTGTTGGATTTCCTTGAGTTTATTTACAATCACCCAGAGTTTGAGAATAGTTTGAAGGCGTATGAGTGGATTATGTTTCAGATTGAAATGATCGTGGCTAAATATAATGAACCAGTAGGAGAAGAACGATGACAGACATAGTTGACCGTTTAAGAACCGTTGACATAAGCTGGAGCCAAGAAGGTGAGTGGTGTGCTGAAGCCGCCGACGAGATTATCCAGCTACGGAGAGACAACAAACTAGCATTTGAATTGATGGATACTTTTGTAAAAGAGATCAATCGGTTGAAGCAAGTATTATACAGCATTGCCAGTATAGAAAGTGACCCTGATTTTGGTACCTTGCCTATTTCGGAAGCACAGAAAATAGCACAAGACGCATTGGAGGATGAGTGATGGACATCATTAAACTACTACGCGAATCAACAACCTCTGACCTTGACGCTTTCATACTTGGCGAGTTAGCCGCCGATACGATTGAGCAACTACGCCTAGCAAATACAGACTTACAAATGCACTATGATTATTTGAAGAGTGAGTATGACCGTATACAATCCATTCTTAGAGGTAGTGTATATGATGAAGGCCCACGTCTTGATGATCGTGGTGATAACTTGGATGGGAACTGAGTGATGGTATCTGAAATGAATAACAATCCACATTACGTCACGCCAAAAGAAGCGGAAAATAAAATCTGCCCATACTATGGCATGGACAACTGCATCTCCAAAGACTGTATGGCGTGGCGATGGGGAAAAATCTATGTCCAAAACGCGCTTGGTGAAACTATCACAACTTATAGTACAACGCATGGTCGGTGCGGAAAGGTTTTGATATGACGGACATCGTTGACCGCTTACGTGAATATAACGAGCCACCATTTGATTATATTGCACATGAAGCCGCCGCCGAGATTGAACTGTTACGAACGCACTTTGGTTACTTGAGGAGTGAGTATGATATCATGAGAAGAGGGTTATGGTGTATAGCGGACAGCGATGAAGTTGGCGTACCTAATTATGTCCGGCAGTTTGCACGTGTTTTACTTGGAGACGAATAAATGAATCCAATGCTACAAGAGTTTATATCTTTGTGTTGGATAATGGCTGATGATTTTGCTCTGACGCCTATGTCAAAGCAGGAAGAAAAGAGATATAGTGAACTTGAGAAAGAAATCAGTCTGATCCTTGACAATCATCTGGAACAGCAACGCAAGGAGAGTAGCAATGTTGGCGATTAAAAGCGTAAACAAAACCATGTCTAACGCGAAGAAGATTCCACTCAAGAACAAGTCTACTCACAAGTACGATAGGCATCCTGAAAATCAAAGCTTAGTTCATATGGTAGATCCACCATCTGGATGGAAGTACGGTTTCCCTAAGCCTGTTCCCAATCCTGTGCCTGACAGTATGATTGACTGGATGGTGTCAGAAGGATATCCAAAAGATAAAACACATTCGGCAAGTTTCTACAGCAATCATTTCTATGTAGACATAAAGGAACTTGAAGGTGAGTGAGTATAGAGTACCATCACATATAGAACATATTACTGTCCACGTTGGCTATGATGAGTCTAATGGTGGGTACTATGTAAAGACATTCAATGGCCCACTGCTGAGATGGAATGAAGCCATAACTAATTTAATTATGAGTACGACAGATGACTTCAGGATTAGTCAGCTATACAATGCATATGCCAATGCGATTATAGGTGATAGTTCTGAAGACATAGGTTACATAGTTAACCTACAGTCACTTAATTCTTTCATATCACCAATAGGAAGAATACCAAATGAAGTATTGTTAATGCTTCAAGCTGACCGTGCAAAAAGAAACTAAGGGGGGTCAATCCCCCTTTAGTTTTTCTAGTCTCTGCACACTTTCAATCAAAGACTGCATTTTTTTATTCCATTCAATCCGTGCTTCGTTGAATTCTTCAACTGTCAAAAACTCGTCAGGCATTGGCAGCACTGGCCCCATGATAGAGATAATCTTTTTAGGGTCGTCACTCTTCGATGTAAGACTAGCAAGTCTCAACATTAAATCAACTTTATCCATGATTGTCCTCATAACATCCAGTAGCAAGGTTATATCTCACCATGATGTGACCGGGTGTGCCAGTCATCTTGAAGCGTACCTTTCTCCATATCAACTCGACATTCTGTGGTGCGACTGTTGCATTACGATGCACGACAGTAAGCACGTCTGCCTTGTTGTAGAAGTGGGCTGACCCTGAGATGTCGTATCCGGTCGGTGCATTGATCTGTCCATCCTTGTCCCTCTGTAGCTTTGGTGGATGTGCAACTAACCATACGTGAACGTCATAGTTCTGTGCAAATATCCTGAGCTTCGACAGTACTTCAGACGTGTACTCTGTCTCACTCTGTGACGACTTCCTAGCTTGTTCGATATAGTTCCACGGATCTACTACGAGTGTTGTGATACCGTACCTGATCTTCGCCACACGTGCGTGTTCCAAGATGGCGTCTACCGTAGGTGCAGTGTCATCATCAAAGCGAATGAATACAAAGTGTTCATCGATCCACTTGATGGCGTCACTCAATTCATACTCGTTGATCCTTGCACCGTTGTATCCAACGAATGACTTCTTCGCACGTTTCTCTGCAAGAATTGACAGATGCTGTGCCATAGGATTTTCAAACGAACACACTGCATGTTTCGTGCCATACTGCTCTGATAGATTGACGCAGATCTGATCGATCCAGTTTGTCTTGCCGCTCGAAGGAATACCCGTGACAACTTCCAATTCCCCCGGCACTACCGTGTAGTATTCGTCAACACTGGTATAACCCGTGGACATTCCACGTTCCTTGCCGTGATGGTAGAGATCGAATACATCCTTCGTGTACTGAGACGCAGACTGCAGTGCTCTGATTGGGAATGGCTTTGCCTCGTTTAAACACTCAATTAGAGCCATATGACCATGAGCAACGAGAACATCGTTGGCATCTTTAGTACCTTCAGGCCAGTCAACAAACCAACACTTGTCCCGCCCATAGATCTTAGCGATGGACTCACGAAGCTTAAGACCTTTCTCATCGCTGTCTACAGCTATGATGATCTTTGTCGCGTCCTGAAGCTTACCGAATGAATTGCTGATGAACTCAGGATGTATCTTATCTGATACACCCGCACCATTCGGCACAGAGATAACGTTACTAAACCCAGCCTCGAAGACACTCAAGGCATCGATCTCACCCTCTACAATGTACACAGGTTCGTCTGGTGTAATGCCGTCGATGTTGTAGTAGTGCTTACCACCACCCGGTGTTTGCCACCAAGTCTTGTCTGGTCTACGCACCTTGACGTGCTTCAACTCACCATCGCTGTAGTATGGAAACGCATATCCCTTTTGGTCTTTGTCCCAACCAATCCTGAATGTGTAGAGCGTTGCCTCGCCAATACCACGACTCGCGAAGTACTCATTTACCTTTGAGTTGCTCCGGTCGATATTGGCTGTTGTTGCCTGTACG
>SXGQ01227171.1_pt1 | contig 13530 bp, 26 predicted proteins | sample 3178371 | NCBI WGS metagenome assembly SXGQ01 (sample SAMN11356859, study PRJNA531348) | freshwater metagenome | isolation source: freshwater sample F1-20 | place: China: Fuxian Lake, Yuxi | collected 2017-12-25
CATACCCGTTTTCAAGTCTTTTGCTTGAGCCTTCATTACTCCAATCCATTTTGATAATTGGGCTATTTCAGCTTTTACTTGCTTGGACTTCATACCTTGACCCTGAAGAGTTTTCAGTTGCAATTGAGCTTGATTAATCATGCCTTGTTGTGAGGCATAATCGTCCACTAAAGGAAATTGTGTAGACCATTTATTAGATGCTGCTTGAGCTCTTCTTGCTTGCTTCTTTTTACTTAAAAGTGCAGCTCCGCCAAATGCTGGTGCTACAAATACTGCTACTGGTGCTGGCATAGTTTAAATTTTATGATACTTTATATGTAATTCCTCTTTCTGACAACAACTTATTAATGTATGATTTTTCTGCTGAATCTAGTTCATCTGAAATAGCACTGTAAAGATTACCAGTAAAAGTTCCCATCCACCATCCACACTGGTCATAAGTCCTTACTCCATATGCATCAACTAATTTCAGCCAATCAGTGTCATTTTTTAACTCTCTTACCGCTCTGTTAATAGTATTTTGTGCTGTTTCAAAAGGGTCACAACCATCGAAAGCCTTTTCTATGCTGTCAGCCCAAGCCTTATACTGTGAATCAGGGTATGTTTGTTTTTTTCCGTTTTGTTGACTTTGCCTTATTTCATCTTTTACGTCTCTAACGGTTTGAGCATCTTTTTTTGCAGATACTTTTTTATCTATGCTTCTATAAATTGTTCTTCCCGTAAAGTATACAATAGCAATACCACCAATAACTACGACACCCTTTGCCCAAGCTGGTAATTCTGAATAAACTTTATATACTCCGCTGTTTGCCATAAATTTTATTTTGTTGAATAAACATCTTTCAGTTTATATTCTTGAATATAATCTCTTATAAATTTATCAATAATATCGTAACGCTGTTTGTTTTGGTCTGTTGGATGCCCAACAAAAGTGCTGGTAAAAGCTTGATAAGCTTCTCTTATAGGATACCCCAATCCTAAGTAAATTGTCAATCCGTTTAAATCAGCTTCCGTTTCATCGGATATGTCAGAATTCAAATAAAAATGGCTGAACTCATGAAGCAAAATAGCCATACGCATAGGTATAGTATATTCACGAAAAGCTTGCTGTGAAACTTGAATCCTACCGTTTTTTGTACTAATTCTTGCTGGCGTAGACATTTTCTCGCCTTTTGAATTAATGATGAAAGGCAAATATTCAATTTTAAAAGCTCCCACCGAACTTAAATAATCTTTAGGAGCAGACAACCACCCAGCATTGTATGAAAACTTTTGAGCAAACGCAACAAAGTTACGAACGGCAAAAGTGTCCATTTTAGTTTTGGGCAGAGTTATATCAAGGTCTTCTTTTTTAATTGCCAAAACTGAAAAAGAGGGGTCTTGACCTTTGGGTACATTACCCGTTTTTTTATTGTACACCTCAAGCTTTACAACGCTTGGCGATAAAGGCATCCTTACAAAAAGCTCTTCAACTCCGTTTACGCTCTTCTCTCTATTAGTGAAAAAAGTATTAGCTTGATTTGGGTCATACACTTTCAAGACTATATCTTGAGGGGATGTAGTCTGTAACACAAGCTTAATCATTATAGGCTCATATCTTGTCCAAAGTGTATAGGTCATAGTAAAATGATACTTTTCCTTTAATAATTAAACTATAGTGATACTGGCTTTTTTACTTTATTTAAGTCAACTTCGTACCTACCACGAGTAAGGTCTTTGGCCTTTTCAACTACCTTTTTAGAGTATTTATTAGGCTTTAAAACTATATCATACTTTTTACGCAGTGGGTCTGAATAATTAGTTAGTTCTTCTTGGTTTACATCTTTTACAACGTCAGGTGCATTTTTAGGCTTATTTGACATATATCCCATTTTATGCAAAACATGCATAGCCACTGCCCCAACCAAAAGACCTACAAAAAATTGACCATATTTCATAATAATCAGTTTTTCTTTTTTAACATTTTTGCTGCTACTACAGCTAATATAATTACACCACCCGCAATAAGCAAAGTGGAAACTGGGAATCCTAAATAAGTTTTTTTCATTTCTTCTTCTTTTACTTTTTTTAGAGTTTCTTGTACTCCAGTATTCAAATCGCCATTCAATGGAAAAATTCCTTTTGTTTTTTCCCTTGTAAGCCAGTCTGAAAACTTTAATGTACCTCCTTCATCTCTATAAATTTTATACAATTGATTGGCAGTTAAATCTTTGTCTTTAACCGTGTTTTCCATTTTATGGTTTTTTTTTGTTTAGAATGTTCCAAATGGTTTATAAACTGGTGAAGTACCCCCTTTTGGTGTAGCCACCAAAGGAAATTTTTTCTGATTATATTTTAAAATAAGTTTATCTATATCGGAATTAGAATCAATAGTTTTCTTACCAATAAGGTTTTGCAATGCCGTCTCCGTTTCTGCTCCAAATTTCCCATCTGCACCATACTTTGGTAACAAAGTAGGGTCAATTTTTAAAATCCACTGCTGAACAGATGATACTAACCTTCCAGTGCTTCCTCTTTTCAGAGGATATCCACTATCTGGTTTTGATGATGGAGGCGCAATAACGTCTGGCTCACCTTGAACGGGCTGTGTTGACTTTGGTTTTTGAAAATATTTAAAAATAAAATATGCACCTACAACTGCAAGTGCCCCAGCAACTATTTTAGTAACATTTTTTGCCATTAGTCATCAGATTTAGGAAGAATTACAGATGTTACAAGACCCCCTATCAAAGCTCCAACAATTGCGGAAGAAATCAAATTGTAATTTCTGGTAAGCCCAATAAGCACACCGCCAGCCATACCAATTAACCCCCCGTTTATTAGGCCTTTTCTTCTTTTCATATCCATTGAAGTAGAAGTTGACTTTAAATTTTTGAGCTTATCTAGTATTTCTTTAGCCTCTGCCATTATGGTAATTTTGGAATATCTATATTAAATTTTTCTTTTTTAGAGCTAGCACATGCACATGCGGTCTGTATGTCTTCGCTACACTGACCAGCAAAGCTTGCATAGTAAGCATCTTTATTAGGTAGAGGTTGATTTACACCCCTATCATAAACATTCGGAATTAAATTTAGTGCTGGCACTTCTATTGGCTGCTTAAGTGCTGGCTTCTCAATATCAGGCATTACATAATCTGTCTGCACCAACATTGGCTTTACCTTTTTGCTCAAATCGTCAACAGTAACTACAGTTGCAGTTGGTCTAGGTTGCGGTTGTGGGGCACCATTACCCTTGAAAACGGGAGTAGCAGACCCGCCCTTACCAGCTGGCATATCCTCTTTTTTTAAGGGTTTTTTCTTACCCATTAAAAGATAATAAGCAGCTAAACCGATTACAGCAAGTATTACAATATCTCTTGTTTTCATCTTTTATTTTTTTCTGGTTGAAAGATATATTCCAATTCCAACGATAGCAGCCACCCCTAAACCGATAGCTACCCATGCGCCAGTGCTTAAACCACCTTTGGCTTTTGAAGCTTGCTGGTTTCTGATATCATCTTGATATTGCTGTATTACAAGACCCTCTTGAGCTATTTTATTAGCTTTATTTTGAGTCTGCGTGTTAATCTTTGTCAGACCAATATTTACAGCTGTATCAATATTTTCTCTTGTAAGAACATTCTCCTTGAAAAAAGTACCGATTGAGGATAATGCTTTACCAGCACCAGTCTTATCTTTCTTCGTTTTTATTTTACCAGTATCTATTCCTTGCTTTACGGCTAGACTTAACTGTTGTGTTCCACCGTTATAACTTTCAAAACCTTCCATACCAGTAAAAGAAAAATCGTCAAGACCAGTAAAACCCATTTCTTGACCTACAAAAGAAGAAAATTTCTCTCCAGCTGTTTTTGCCTTACCCGATAGAAGAGAGGCTAGCTCTTTTTTGAAATTAGCACTTTTACCAGCCGTGAAAAGCGAAGCAGAAATGACTTCAGCATCACTTGCGTTTTCTGGTACTGAAACACCGTTTCTTTTCAATAATCTTTCAAGTGACCCTCTGTCGTTTACCACTTGATATGCAAGTAAGCTTCTTGTTACTTGTAAAGCATCTAAAGCCATAATTTACTTTTTAGTAGTTACGATTGCAAACGCAATCAAAACAGCACCAGCTAAAACCATTAAGCTAGTTTCTGTAGTAATTTTTTTATTTTCCTGAAGTTGCTGAACAGCAGCAAGCTGACCAGTAAAGTTCATATAAGAAGCAATCTCACTAGGCTGTGTTGATTTTTTCTCTTCCTCTTTTTTGGCATACTTTTTATCATAGTATTCCATGAAAAGGTCTTTATCAGGATTATTCTCAATAATTTCCATCAAAACGGGCTCACCTTCATAGCTTACTAGTTGTTGTAACACAGAAGCCAAACTTTGTTCTTTATCATACTCGTAGCCATATTTATGTGCTAGAGACTTGACAAAGTAAGGGTTTGAAGCTGCTGTATAGCTATATAAGTTTACTCTTGAATTTGACATACAACAAATTTAACTATTTCAATGTAAAAAAGGGCGAAGCAAGAGAAATTCCCGCTTCAGCCCCTTTTATTATTTTACCGCTGATATTAGCGTGCAGCTGGTCTGATAATCTTTGGACTACCATATTGCTTGCTAACTGGGTTACCACCCAATCCACGAGCAACGTTGATTGTATCAGAAGGATAGAACTGGAACTGAACGCTGGTAGAAGCAAAAATAGAGAATGTCAGCTTTGTGAAGCCGTCAATTCTGAATGGTTGCTTCAGGTCAACGATACCAGACTGGTTCTGATATGGGTCAACAACTGGTGTTAAGATTTTAACCGCTTGGTTACCGTTTGCATCTTGAGTAGTCAATGTAATTGGCTGAAGCACTTGGCTTGTTGTACCATTTACAGAGCTAATCAGCGTGCTTCCGATTGTGAAAGGGCTGATGCTTGACTGGTTCAAAAGATTGTAATAGGTAACGTTAGAGAGGTTAGAAGTGATTGTTACGTTACTAACAGTCAAAGAACCAGCTGTGAAACCAGCATTGTTCAAATAAATGTAAGCACCGAAAACATCAATAGTAACCGCAGCGTTAGAAGCGTTAGAAACGGTAATAATGTAAGGCTGTGAACGCATAACTGATGGAGCAGCAACGGGTGCAGCAGCACCTTCGCCTTCAGCAGCAAACCAGTTATTCATATCACCAGCAAAATACATATCATCGTCAATAAAGCCGTCAACACCGACAAACTGTTCGTTCACAGAACGATTCGCCATTTGAAGATAGCGTTGGATTGAACTCATTTTACTGAATTTTTAATTTTAATTGAATTTGATTACAAAACCAATTCGATTGTCTTCTAATTAGCTACCAACTTTAGCTCTGTCAAGCATAGGCTTTACAGCCAACATGTAAAGAGCAACTCCAGCAGTAACTACTAAAACATCTCCAACAATTTTCTTAAAGTTCATTTTGAACGAATTTTGAGTTAAAAATTTTGTTTTGCCCGATTACAGAATCAAGGCATTGTAAATTTAGTATTCGTTTTCAATACGATGCATACTTTTTCAAGAAAATCTTTTGACTTTGTTCTACACCTACTTATATGTTGAATTTGTGTATAATTTTCAATAAAAAAGCCCCTAACAAGAATGAAAGGGGCGTTTTAGGGTATAGGTCAGAAAAATTATTGGAAGTATTGTACTTGTAAACGGCTAATTACCTCTGCTTTAGCAGTTTCGGAGTTATGCTTCTTTTTACCATTCTCACGCTGAACTAGATATGATTTAAGTAGTTCATTGTGTTTTTCATTGACGTATTGTTCAATACCAGATAATATTTGGTCTTGATTTATTTCGCCTCTTATTTTCTCTTCGTCCATATCTACATATAAGAAGAAACGATTATTTCCTTTGTGATATTCATTGTTAACTATTATTTCTGCTATGCGCATCATCTCATATTTGTCAGGAAACTTATTTTTATGACGTTCAACGCTTTCCACGTTCTTGTGAAATCTCATAAGATTCATATTACCCCAAATCTTAGTGTTAATCCTACCTAAAGATTGATAGGAAAGGACAATATCTAATCCAGCATGACGATTTGTAGCAATCGCACCAACTAAATCATGTGGCAAGTGGTCACCAATAAACTTATTTATATCCTCAATTAGCAAAAGACCGTTCTGGAACCGATTTAGAACGTAAAAAAGAGCATTAGCCCACTCATCAAGAGTCATTCTTCTACCATCGGGGTGAAAAGGTCTAATTCTTCTAATTTCTACTTGGGGGTGAACAGTGTAAAGAGGAACGTCATTCAATGATAAAGCGGGTACTCCATATACCCCATACTCATCATTTACATCCATGATAAGAGACTTTCTACCCTTCACACCTTTATAGGGGTCACCCATTACGTATCCATTCATTAAAATCATATGTTGATAGCTTTTTCCTACACCTTTCTTACCGCAGGCAGCCATCAATAAGGGTTCTCTTGCCATGTTACTTTTCCTTCGTCAATTTTTAATTCTCCAGTTTTTAAAGTCATTTCAATTCTTGCAGAGTCACGAAATATAGAAAAGGATAAAGTTCTAATTTTTGTTTCACATAATGTAAAATCGTAATCAACTTTAAAAGAATCTTGTTTTTTCATGAAAGTTGGATGCACTTCACATTCGTGTACAAATATTTCAAAGTTTTCAGGTTCTTCAGGAAACATAAAATTATCCGTTTCGTCTCCTAAAACAGAAAGCATATTTAAGAACTGCTCTTTAAAAGCAATCCACTCCTTATTCTTTATCTTCATGGGCATTACTTAACTTGTAAGTTTTCTGAAGTGGAGAAATAGCATTATTAAAAGCGTCTTGCGTCTCTTTATGAGCCATTAAATCAATTATTGTAGTTAGCTTTCCAATTGCAAAAGCTGCATCTTGCGGATTATCAAAATAAAATTGATATCCTTCACTATGCCCATCAAAAAACTGCAAAACTTCTTCTTTTGTTTTAAAACGAAGAGTTTTATGGATGTTAGACAAATCCGATACATGATAAAATCCATCTTGGTAATTAATTATTTTTTCATCGCAAGCTACATAGGGTTTGTCTTCCCACTCGTTAGGCTCTGAAATTTCACATAATTCATCACCAAATCTGTAATTAGTCTTCAAATACTCATGTATTTCTTCTAATTGTTTTAACATAAAATAAATTTAATCTAGTCCTTGAATTTTATCCTTATCAACCTCTTTTGTTTCTCTTAATACTATTGCCTCTGCAATTTGCTCCTCATCCATTTGTAGGTAATCTTTTGGCTTTCTTCCACGCTTACCCGTCTTTTTACTCTTCATGGCTTGCTCGTATGAATTACCACCTTGTGTTTTTTCAAAAGCAGATTTCATTTGCTCATCTTTTTTTCTGGCAGCTATTGCTTTAGCTCTTCCTGAATCTGGAACTTTATGTGCTTGAACAGTTGCAGCCATAACTGCTTCATTATCTTCAAAATTGAACCTTTCTGAACTATGGTCAGGTTCGGTAAATTTTGGTTCTGAAGGCATCGTTGGCTTGGGAGCTTTAGGGGCTGATGTTGGGGGTGTAGGTGGTGCGGAGGCTCCGCTTTCTCTCAATGCTAAGGTGTAATCTTTAATTACATTAAGCATTTCATTCATAGAGTTCTTTACTTGTGTTACAATGATAGCTTTGAGTCCTACATCTTTAATAATCAAAAATCCTAAATACTGCTCATCAGTCATAGCAGCACCTCGCTTCTGCAATACTCTAGTTAATACTGGAGTAACCTCTTTTTTAAACTCTTTTGATACTGTTAAGGTATCTTTATTTTGCTCATTGAATTCCTCAATAAATTCACCAGCCGAAATAGTTTTACCGTAGTCATATGGAATTTGAACAGATAAGTCTATTTCACCTTCGGCAACCATTTTTCTCAATTTTCTTTGAGAAATCTGTAGCCATTTGTTTCCAAAAACGTGCATCTGTTCATAGCCATCAACTAACAGTTTGGCTACATTTTCTGCACCCATCTTAAGCTCTGATTCTGGCACGTTGTTAAGAGCGGGATTTAGTGGAGGGGGTGCTCCCGAAGAACTTGCTCCCATACCACCACCCATGCCTTCGTTTAACATGCTATAAGGGTTTTCATTTGCCCTAATTGCATTTGGCTGATAGCTCGGTTCTGGAATTGGAGAAGCTACTTGAGCAGCATTTGCCGATACAGACATAGTTGTATACGGCTTTTCATTTACTACATCAATAAACGGATTATAAGTACGTTGTTGATTAGCGGGCGATTGCTGTTGCTGCTCTTGTTGGTTATTTTCTTGAGTGCTCATTAAATTTCAATTTTATACGTTTTAATCTTTTTATCTAAGTCTTTTTTAATTTTCATAAATTTTTTGTCCTCTTCGTCTATAGGGGTAAAATTCATGATTTCTCTTCTATATTTACTTAACAACGACTTGTTTTTATATTTAAAAATCTTTTTTTGTATGTCACCGAGCGTTCTAACATTATATAAGTAATAAACACATAAACCTATTGCATATTTATAACTAGCTCTTTTATAGCGACCAAAAAATAAATCTTCAAATTCGACATTAAAAGCTTTTGCCACTTCACTAATCACGAATTTTTCATATTCACCCAAACTAGTATCTAAATCTTTAGGGTCATATAATCTTAATAACATGGAGGTAGCTTTCAAACCTCTGACTTCTATACTTTTATTTAAGTCTTCAAGTATTTGAATAATTGCTGAAGATTCGTTCTGCATTTACTAAAGTTTAACATACCAAATATATTGAAATCTGTTGAAATTCACCAATTTGGTATTATTTTTTTAAGTTTTGCAGCGTTATCCTTAAACCATGTTTTATCAATAATTCTTAAAACTATTTGTGGATGATACTTTGCCATACGTTTAATCTTAGTCTTGCTTTTTGCATCCATATACCCTTTAACCTCAAAAAACTCAATTTTACTTGATGGGAAAGTGACCATAAAATCAGGCTTGTAGTTGTTAGTACCCCGTTTAATTCCTTCAAACCAAAATGTAACGGGCTCATGTTCCCAATCTTGAATATGACCATACTTTTTCATGAATTCAAGATATAAAGCATACCTATACTCCCAACGGCTTCTGTAAAAATTACGCTTACCGCCAATTTCAGCCCAATCTTGTTTCCAAGTGGCTTTGCCATTTCTTAAAAAAATCTGCACTATAAAGAGAATTTAGCCTTGAATTCCTTGTCACGGATTATTGTTTCAGCAACGAAAAGAGAATAGTCAATATCTGAAGGATAATGCACCCCTAGATATATTCTACTATGCTGAACATCAGTGGCTAAACTTTCAAAATATTCAAATCTGTCGGGGAAATGATTGCCTAAAACGTGGCAAATCACTTTCGCTTGAAGAGCATGACCAGATGGATAAGAGGGAGATGCTGCTGACCTAGAATAAAAAGGGAAAAGTTTAAGCTTATAATACTCCGCCATTTGATATGGTCTAGGTCTTTGGAAGTAAAATTTTAGCTTCATTATTAAAGGAACCGTTTCATCAATTATTTTATCAACTATTTCAGCCCCTTTATCCCCTAGATTCTGTTCAATTATGACTTGAGCCATCACTTGTGTTAGACTCCTATCATAAGCCATGTAACGTTTTAAGGCTTGCTCATCCTTCTTAAGGGCATCTACGCAATCTACAAGCTCATTTAGCTCTTCCCGACATGCTTTAGAAGAATTTTTAGGGAAGGTAAACTTAACTAGCTGCGGAATTAATTTTTCTAAGGGTGATTTGTCTGGCTCTAAAAACGGCAAATGCTTTTGGGTTGGATTACCCCAAGTGATTGTGTCTAACATATTTTATGGTTTTTTTATAACGTAACTAAAGCTCGCTTCCTTCGCATTCTCATGTTCCCAGATGCGTTTGCTTCAGTTGCTGCTTTTCTTTTTGCTACCGCAATATCGTTTTCTACTCTATTAATACGGGTAGACAAATCAGCATAGCCAGTTTTCTCCATCATTATCATAAACTTATGATATTGAATAGAATAAATGACTGCCCCAACAATAAATGCAGAAATAGCAACGTCAACAACGTTGATATCAGAAAAAAAGTCCTTGAAAGGGTTTTTTCTAGGTGCAGCTCCGCCAACGTCTCCTCCTTCAGCCATACTAGGCATTGTGCTAGGTGGCGGTGTATATTGAGGGCTTGGTGCTGCTGGTGCTGGTGCTGCAGCTGCTGCTGGTGCTACTTGTGCTCCCGCTGCTGCTGCTTCTGGCACTGCTGCCGTAGCTTGTGCTGCTGCTGCCATTTTAATTTCTTTTTCGGGTTAATAAGTAAAGGGCTGTTCCTCCAAGAATAATCCAAAGCAGCCAATTAGTTGTTTTTTTGGGCTCTGGCTTTTTCTCTCCACCACCTCCAGCACCCCCACCTCTAACTGGTGGAACCCCTAAACCCGATAAAACAACCCCAGTTTGAGGAGGATTTGGCGTAGGAGTAGGGGGAATATCAGGTAAAACTGGCGGAGTGATACCACATTTCTCTGCTTGAACCATTCGACCCCTTTGAATTGCAGCTTCATATCTTACCCTTTCTTCTTGGGGCATTCTTGAAGTAACTAGGAGGTCTTCTAGCTCTTTAACTTTTGAGGCAATATCATCACAAGAAAGGCTTTCCCAATCTGTGGTCAAAAGAGAGGGCAGTACGTCAGGTGTAGGTCTTTGACAGTTTGCTTGAAAAGCATTGTACACTGACATAACCTCGTCTGGAGTTGCCGTTCCATTTCCATTTGTACTAATAAATCGTTGCGCTTTTTCGCAAAAGTCAGCATCCGAATAGTTTGGAATTGGAACTTTATCAGGAGGTGTTAAAGGATTAGGTGTAATTTCTTGCGTATCGGAAGCTTGTCCATTTGCCCCAACAAAATTAGAAAATCCAGTTGATTTGTTGAATTCTCTTTGTTTTTTGGCAATAAATTTATCTTCGCCCGCAAAGACGATTACACTCTCTTTAGCCATACTCTTATTTTAATTGAGCAGCTGCACGTTTAATTGCATCTGTCCACTTTTCATTGGGCTTCCTGATTTTTTTTGCAAGTTTTGCAATATCAGAAACGCTCACCTTCTTTGTGCTTTTTGCCATTAATTTTTATTTTTACTTTTGACCAGCTTTCCAAGTCTTAGAGATAACATATACAGTTACACCAAGAGCTGCAAGACCTAAAGCCCATCCTAAAAGTTTACCACCGTTTTGCATTGTATTAAATTTTAAAATTGAAAAATTATTTTTGACCAGCTGCCCATGCGCCTGAAGCTACACGAACAATAATGTAGATACCAACAAGACTTACTGCGAAGCCTACTAAAGCGGGTACCAAATTTTTTTTATCTCCCATTTTTTTAGTTTTAAGTTAAAGTTGATTTCGTAGATAAAATTACGAATTCGTTTTTGTATTCAAAAATTTTTTTTGTCTTTCAAAAACCTCTCTTCCTCTTTGATATTCTTTGAAATAACACCGATTACAGCCCCAGCACTTACTACTCCAATACCCCATTTAATCTTATTATCTAACCCCCCTTTGGTTTTGAATACGATTCCAAGTACTAGTAGCCACCATAAAGGGTTTAACCCATAATACATAGCTGCATCCCTTGTCCAGTATTGTCTAGGGGTTATTTTACCGCTTTCTAGCAATTGCTTGTTCTTTTCCATTAAGCGGAAATAAACTGCATCTGCGGGAGTAGGAACTATATCGGAAACAAGAAGACCTAAAAGACCAGCATAAAGGACAGCTTCCCCAGCTCCTTTGTTTACAACCGCATCTTTTATAGTATTTACCATTATTTATCCTTGAATAAAGAAAAACCTTCCCCAGATTTTACACCCCAGACATCGTTTACAATAGCATTTTCATCTCCAGTGAAGCTTCTAGCTACTGCTGTGAGGCCTCCTTTACCGCCTTCAAAGGCATCGTTCCAAAACGTCCTTTCGTCAAATCCAGTAAACCCAGCTTCGTGCTTTTCGTCAGCTTTTCTTAAGATTTTGTGCACCATTCCCCGCTTAAGAATCTCTATTCGGTCAGCTTTTCTAGCAGTTCCTCTTGGGGTATAACCAAATTTAATACCCCAGTCAAATCCTATAAGATATGAAGAATCACCTCTTAATGTAAAAGGCTTCCCGTTTATTATTAAATTGGCAACTCCTTTATCGTAGTCTACATCTACTACTTCTACTTTAGGCTGCCATATATTATTTTTATAAAAACTATAGACAGCCACTACACCTAAGATTGCAGCTCCGATGCTTGCAACTTTTAAGAGAACTTCTTCCCCTTGTGATATGTTGAATTTGTATGCCATTTCAATTTATTTATGCTAAGATTGCATTAAAGGTATTGAATTTACTCAATCTATCGTCAAGACCGTGTGTACCTCCATTCACCCTTCTGGTTACAGCGGTGACGATTTCAGGGGTATTTCCTTTATCACAAATATCCCAGAGCTTATTTTTTTCGAAGAAAAAAGCAGCTGAAGCCAGCGGATATTTAGTAGAAACCAAGTCTGGATTAGCCACACAGTCCTCTTTAATAAAGTCAGAAAAACTTTGATAGTTGCTTTTACCAGTTAATTGAATGAAGCCACGACCTCTAAATTTAAACCCATCCCCAGAAGCTTCATCGCCATTACCCATGCGACTTGCATATACCCTATTAGCTATTTTTTCAGGCTTGCGGGCATATAGGTCAGCAGTTGCTTTGTCTTTGAAATACTTAGGGAATATTTTTAAAAGCCCGTCAGCTGAATAATTTAAGTTTTCCGTTAAAATCTTAAAATTCCCACTTTCATGAGCACATTGAGCTAAAAAATGAGATAATCTTAGCCCATTCGTAACATTAAACTTTTCTACTAGTGTATCTATCTCTGCTAATACACTAATTGGCATTTTATTATTAAGAGCCTGAAGTTTCATTCTTGTCTTTTTTAAATATTTTTTCTGCACTAGTGAGACCTAAAGCAGCAAACGCCAAAGAAGCTACAGAATACACTAAAGCTTCGCTGGGCTCATTTGTGGAATCGTGATTAGCATAAAGAGTATAGCATAAAAATCCGCTACAAATTACCCCAACTAACCTTTTGCTTGAAGGCTGACCGTTTTCGCTTACAAAACTTCCCAGCCAGTTAAAAAATTTTTTCATATTATTCTGCTATTTTTTTGTGATAAATACTATCTGTTTCCATAATATGCTGTTTCAAAGCATTAATTTCTGCTTTTAGTTCTAAATGATTCTTTTCAACAACATTATTAAGCTCTTTGTTTTGTATCACGGCTGTAGTGTGTTTTTGATTACCGACATACATAAATAAAGCAAGACCTACAACTATAATAAAACCTGATGCGACAGTTATTAATTCTTTCATAAATTATTTTTTTGAACTATCCTTGTCTTCCGATTTATCTCCAACAATATTTTTTATTGATGCTGCCATTCCACCAAATAAAACAGAAATAAAAGCAATCAATAGCTCTCTATTCTTGTCTGGCATTTC
>SXGQ01464972.1_pt1 | contig 13530 bp, 16 predicted proteins | sample 3178371 | NCBI WGS metagenome assembly SXGQ01 (sample SAMN11356859, study PRJNA531348) | freshwater metagenome | isolation source: freshwater sample F1-20 | place: China: Fuxian Lake, Yuxi | collected 2017-12-25
AGCAGCACGACCACGGCGAGAAGCCTGACCAGTTGCACGCAATATCCGGTAAAAACTGGACTCAGAGGCCAGATATTGGCCACGGTCAGCCAGTATCGGAACAATCTGAGACGGAGGCAGGCTGCGGAATTCGGCACTATTGCATGCATCCAGAACGGCCTGTTTCTCAGTTTCTGTCAGCGCTTGCGGATAGGTGCGTTCACTGGCAACCTTTTGCCTGCGGTCAGCCATGTCGCCGTGGATGCGAACGCTCTCGCGCCAGCGTCGAAGGGTTCGGCAGGAGATGCCCGCCAATTCGCACGCCCTGCGCTCCGTAGCACCCGAGTCGCTCGCTTCCCGTATCGATTCAACGGCCATCTGTTTCATTTCCAAGGAAATCATTCTTCCTCTTTGGTGCCCCAGATGGCCTGTAACTTTTTTGAAAGAACCAGCAACGCGGCTGCCTCTGCAAGTGCTTTGTCTTTACGGCGCAGCTCTTTCTCAAGCTCTTTGACCTTCTTGCGCGCTGCGGCTTCCTCTGCCTTGGAGGTGGGGCTTCTGATGCCATCAGCGACCTCGAAAGTCGATTCCCAGGCTTCCAATTGCTCGATGTATATGCCTTTTTGGCGGCAGTACTCGGATTTCTCCGCATCATTCATCTGCTGTGTGGCAATCACAGCGGCGGCTTTGGCTTTCCAGTCCCAGCCTTCGGGGTTTTTATTGGTCGCAGGCACAACGTATCCTTGGGAGCGAAATTGATTTCGCCAAGAATACAACGTCGGTGCGGCAATGCCAGTCTCACGACTGAGGTGGGCAACACTCTGGCTGGAGGGCGGCATCATTTTTCGGACAATCTGCTCTTTGAATTCACTGCTGTAACGTGCCATGACGGAGTCTTTCTCCGCCCCCGGTTTTATGGAACTTCAGTTCAAAATGACCGGACATCTACTGTGACAGAGGGGGCGGGGCAGAGATCAACAGCGCGAAAAAAAGCGATCTCTACCGCCAGCATGACGGCCCTTGAACTGACCTGAAGGGTTGTCGGCCCGACAACCCCTTTTACGCCAACCGCTTCAGCCGTGGTGCGGTGAAGCGGCGTCGGTGTCGCCGGCTGTTGATGCGCTCTGCGCGGACTCCGTTTGTGCCCGTGCTGCCGCTACGCTGGGAGGAACCCAACCGTATTTGGCAAAGGTCTTGGTCACGTTCGCGCCAGCGTTCCACTCTGACGTGATTTTGACCCGGTCAGCGAAGACAGGTCTGTGCTGCTTGACGTCCATGATGCACCTCCCGTGTACAGACATCCTTACACTTACACACAATAAACCAAGACTTGAAGTTTCAGTACAAGAAACAGATGTTGAGAACTGTTTTTATTGTAAAAAACAGACAAACTATGCAATGTTTCACAGCCAGTCGTCGGTTTTCTTCAGTACATGGGTGTATCAGTAAAGTTTGTATGTATTACGGGAGGATCATCGTTCAGGCAGCCTGCAATGCAGAGGCACCGGCAGTGGGCTGTCCGCCTGCATTCACATGACTGCTGTCGAGGAAGGCATCAGCGTAAATCTGCTGTGCCGGCACCCCCAGTGACAGCAGGCGTTCGCGCGCCGCATCAATCATGGCTGGCGGCCCGCACAGGTAGGCCTGTGCCTTGCGCCACTCAACATTGACGGCAGCCAGTGAATCACTCACCAGACCCCGCTGACCTGTCCACGCAGACTGAGAGGGCTCGGCCGAGAGCACCGGCACAAAATTGAAGGTACCGCGCCACTCGCGTGTCAGTCCCGCCATGTCATCGAGCGCATACAGGTCTGCCTGCGTACGCGCACCAAAGGCATAGTGGACATTGCGTGTCACACCTGTCCACGCAGCCTGCTCCAGCAATGCTTTGACTGGCGCCATGCCGCTGCCACCGGCCACGCAGACAATCGGATTGTCGCTGTCGGCTTCCCGTAGATAAAAATCGCCAAACGGGCCAGACACATCCAGACGGGTACCCTTCCGGTCTGCCTCAAACAGCCATTCGGTGAAACGGCCGCCCGGCACCTTGCGGACGTGGAACACCAGCTCCGTCAATGGCTTGCCTTTGGGCGCCTGCGCAATGGAATAATTGCGCGACAGGCTGAACTCATTGAAACGCAGTTCCACATATTGCCCGGCGCGATACTGCATCGGCTCTTCCAGACGGATGGTGACCTCTTGAATGTCGTGCGTCAGCGCGCGGGTGGCCACGATCTCACCGCGGGTATCCACCAGACGGTCGCCGCTGGTCGATGCCAAATCCACCTCGATTTCAATATCGGTCAGCGGGATGGACTGGCACGCCAGGATCATGCCCTTGGCCAGATCTTCTTCGCTCAACACATAGCTGCTGTCAGTCAGTTCACTGACCCGACCGGAGGTCAGCTTGCACTTGCACTGCGTACAGGACCCGACGCGGCAGTTGTGCGGAAAGCCCAAGCCGTTTTTCAGGGCCGTGTTGAGCATCACTTCTCGCTCGCGTGTGTGTTCGATGCTGACGGCTTCACCGCCCTTGGCAGAGGTAATGCGGATGGTGTGCAGGTTGCGGTTGCTGCTGGCGCGGGAGGCCTGCTGGGCCAGCGCTTTTTCAACCGGGTTGGCAAACCGCGCATCCCAGTCGGCCAGCCGCGGCTCCATCATGCGCTTGAAAACCGGCGGAAACAGGGCGATGAGGATCATGGTGAGGTAGCCATGGGGCATCATCGGTGCATGCGGATACGCACGCAGATGCCAATACTCCTTGTCCGCCTCTGCATGGTGGTGGGAATGACGCGGCAGTGCGTACAGCAGGGCCGTGCTCATCCATTTGTTGGAATTCCAGCTGTGACGGGGCTCCACTTTCTGGTCCGGGCTGCGCACAAGGCCGTAGTGCTCCATGTAGTTGACGATCTCCAGCAGGGTTTTGCCCATGACGCCCATGAATGTGAACATCAGGACACCAGTCCAGCCCGCGAGGTAAAAACACCATGCAGCCAGTGCCACTGTCATCAGGTTGCCACGCATCATGCGGCTGGAAACGGGGTTCCACACCGAATAGCCGAACTTTTTCAGACGGTCGCGCTCCAGCGCCCATGCAGACAGATAGCTGCCGACTGTCGATTTGACGATGAAGTGGTAGACCGTTTCACCGCGCTGGGCTGTGGCGGGGTCCTTGGGTGTGGCCAGATTCTTGTGGTGACCGTAAACGTGCTCGATGGCAAATGAAGCGTCGCCTGTGAAGGCCAGCAACCAGCGACCGATGATGAGGTCGCGCATGCTGTAGGTACGGTGGATCAGTTCGTGGGCTACGTTGGTGCCACCTGCGCCATACAGGAAACCAAAGGCTACCAAGGCTGCCAACCATTGCGGCGCTGTCGAGATTTCGCGCGTGCGTTCCAGATCAAGCGCGGCAAATTCCAGCATGAAAGCCTTGATGCCCAGCACCTCACCCGGCACGGCGGTGACAACAGCCAGCGTGGTGATCAGCAGCAAGATAGGCAATTGCACATATAGCATGATGTTGAGGAAGCCGGTGGCCGTGTAAGACGGTTCATCCAGATCTTCCGGCATGAGGGCGTCGCCGCCGACCAGCAGCATCAGCAATGCCGCAATGCCGCTGTACATCCAGACACCGCCCTGCAGGACAGCCCAGGCGATGGCCAATGTGATGGTCGGAAACAGGGTAAATTTGACGTATTTCATGCGAAGTCTCCACAGGGCATGAAGTGCCACTCGGGCAACGGGAATTGTTCAGCAGGCTTAAGAGGCCTGACGTACTTTTTATGCGAGACGTTTACGATCGTAAACACCACAACCCGATGCTAACAAGTGTAAACACCGCCGTCAAGACCTTTGCCGAAAATGCAAGTGAGTCCGGGGAGGCCGCCCACCGGTCACCCGCAACTGCCGCGAAATGCGCTGCCCATTGGACGTTGCCACCACGTTGTACAGCCCCGGCTGCAGTTGCACCATCAACCACGGACCATCGAGCAATTGGTCAAAAAGCAAGGTGTTCTTCTCATCCCGGATGCTGACATGCACATCGCTCAGATACTCTCCACCCTGCACTGCGGTGACCAGCCAAACCGTGTAGTCAGCTGTTTTGGTCTGCATCTGGTGTCGCTCATCGCTGGTAACACCACCGGAGATCCACTTCGGCGCCTCCGATGTTGCGGACTCGGCCGAGCAGGCCAGATTGAATGAACCGGTCAAACCCAGACACAGCAGCATGGATACACAGAGGGCGCGGGCATGCCGGAGCGCGCAGCTAAAGCGCTGCAGCAGTGTGACCGCGGACAAAGAGACTTGCATGACAACCCTTTCTTTCATGGAACCAACACAAACACGAACAAGTAAATACAGAAACAAGCACAAGCAGCAAGACAGCAGCATACCGCCGCAGACTGCACTGCTCTGTGATCTGTGTCATACAAGGCTGGCGAAAAATTCACACTGCACCCCCCCCTTTAAGCAGTTACCCGCGTGAGGGGGGTCACAAAACCCTCCCCCCTTGCAAACTGCCTTCAACGCGGCAAGCACACGCAGCGAGCGACAGGCAGAAGCTGCCGACGACCCCGGGAACGAGAGCCCGACCGGAAGCGCGAGAGCGCAGACAGAGAGTGAAAAGGAAGACACATCATGAGCACGACAGTCCAAATCGCCGGTAACTCAGCCGAAACAGCCACGGCCTCAGAGAGCAAAAACCCCCGCGTGGCCGCCTTCCAGCGCATCTTCGAAAAAGTGTGCGAGCAGCTCAATTTCAACGAACGTGAGCGCGCCTGGTTTCGCGACCTCCTCAAGGACGAACTCAAATAGCACTGAGTCGGAGCCGACGCAGCACAGACAGAACACACTGCCCGCAAAAGCGGCCGTCTAGGATCTTCCGGGTTTCCGGAAAATTCCATCCAACAGTTGATCCACATCAACTTCCCGACCATCAGGTCGGGTGCGCAGCAGGCGAGCCTGAAGCGAGACATTTTCCAGCAGCAGATGAGAACAGGTGGCCAGTAGTGTCACCACCGTGGACTGGGGGTCCAGCCCCATGTCATGCGCATTGACGAACTGCCTCAGCACATGCGCAATGCAGCGCTGCCTCAGGATGTTTTCATCTGTTGGCAGGTCGGCAAAGTCGATGGGGTCGGTTGATTCAAGCTCAGCAAGCAACAGGTGCATGAGCTTTTCCAAGGGCAGGCTGCCCGGTTGAGAGGGTACTGCGGATGATTCGGACATGATGGACTCCCACAGCCATTTGTACCGAGTCCCATGCTAGCACCAAGATTGCGGTGCGCGATAGCGTTTATTCAGGTTGCTGCGCGCGCGCCACAGGCGTGTCGTCAGCTTCATGGGCAAAGCGCCGCAAAATATCGCCGGAACGTGCCTGCACCCAGCCCAGCACACGCTGGCGCACACGGGAACGCAAGCTGCGATCCGGATCATTTTCACGCCGCGCCAGCAAGGCTGACAGACCCGACTGCACGGTCACCTCCACCTGCTCGCGCAACTCCCAAGCGGCCTCTTCGATATCGGGATGCTTGGCATAGGCCGCCGTATCGATGGGTTCATGGAAACGGAAATACATTTTTTCAGGGCGCGGAATGAGCGTGGGACCCATGCCCTTGATGATGGGAGGCAATTCCTCAGGCTTGGCGCCCAGCACCTTGGCCAGCCATCGGCCGATGCGGGTTTTCTGGTACTGGTCGTTGTCTACCAGGATGTCGAAACAGTCGTCAGCACCCACGGTTGAGAACGGGACAATGGTCGCGCCATGTTCGATGGCCATGCGCGCAAAACCGGTGCGGTTTTTCCAGCGAACGGTATGCTGCTCGCCCTTGCGTTTCATTACTTCGCCGGCACCGCCTGGATACACGAGAATGAATTCACCGGCTTTCATCATGGCAGCGCAATTGTCGCGCGTGCCATCCACAGCACCATTGAATGCGAGCAGCCTGCCCCACAGCGGGGTTTTGAAATGCAGGTGGTAACCGAGCGAACGAACCACGATGCCGCGGCTCTTGGCCAATTCACGAACCATGAGCACGCCGTCAAGCAGGGCCATGAGCGAATGGTTGCCCACGAACAGGACGGGGCCTTTGGCCGGAATGTGTTCAAGCCCTTCAAACTCGGGGGAGATCAGAAAGTCCCATGGTGCCAGCGTTGATGCCCACAGCTGCCTCAAGCGCTGCTGGTGGCGGTCAGAAAAGGGCTTGTAGGTCCATCCGTTCATGCTGATCCTCGCTGGGGTTTCGGATGGCTGCAGACTGAACTATGTGTGCGCCCGCTCACCGAACCCGCTGGTTGGCTGATGAAGCAAGTCTAAACTGAAATGACATGCAATGCGCAGCGGTAAGATACACAGCGCAAGCATGTGATGCGATCTTTTACTCTGCCAACCAGATGACGATTCCCAACCCGGGTACCAGCAAAGACGCGGTGAGTTTCAGCAGCTCAACGGCAACGTCACGGTCTGTTACTTTTTCGCGCGGTTGGTCTTGCGATTCTAGCGAGACCAAGCCCTGCGCAAGATTTTCTGCGCGTCTGAGCTCAATCTGCTGTACCCGGGCTTGCTCAGCCTGCGCATATCGCGCCCCCCAGCCATCGAGCCCTGCTGCAAAGCACGACTGCGGCCAGGGCAGAACCGCCGCAAATGCCAACGCAAATACCAGATGCCTGAAAACGGTGACCACGATGCACTCCTGTAAAGTCATGGTCACATGGTAAGAATACCGGAAGCATTTCTGCACTACCCGAGCAGGCACCTCCCCTGCGGAAAAGCGGCGCGACACCGTGAAGAAAAATCACGCACCGCAGTAGGCGCGATACAGAACATCCAGAATCTTGAGCGCCACCGGATCGACCACCCGGTAATACATGTAACGCCCGTCGCGTCTCGCCTCTATGAGACCCTCGGTGCGCAGCACACCGATCTGCTGGGACAGGGTCGGCTGCACAATGCCGGTGGCCGCTGATAACTGACCGACATTTTTTTCGCCTTCAACCAACTGGCACAACAGCAACAGGCGTTCGGGGTTGGCCAGCACGCGCAAAAAGTCAGCCGCACGACCCGCAGACTCCTGAATCATGGAAAGGTCTGCCTCGCGCAGCGAACGCGGAACCTGCAAAGCGCGACTCATAACACATCCACCGGAATCTGAAGATAACGTTTGCCGTTGGCAGAGGGCTCAGGCAATTTGCCTGCCCTCACATTGACCTGGATGGACGGAACGATGAGAACCGGCATCTCAAGCGTGGCATCGCGCGCCGTTCGCATAGCTACGAACTGCTCTTCGGAAACACCGTCGTGGATATGCACGTTGCGTTGCCGCTGCTCTGCAACCGTGCTGACATGCTGCACCGCACGCGCTGTGGTCGGATAGTCGTGACACATGTACAGACGCGTGCTACCCGGCCGCCGCAGCAGCATGCGGATCGAACGGAACAGATTGTGTGCGTTGCCACCGGGAAAGTCGCAGCGGGCTGTACCGACATCCGGCATGAACAGGGTGTCGCCCACAAAAACCGCATCGCCCACCTCAAAAGCCATGCACGCCGGCGTATGCCCAGGCATGGCCAGCGCTGTCAACTGCAGGCTGCCGAACTGCAACTGCTGGCCGTCGTACAGCAGCACATCAAAATCGCTGCCGTCCGCCTTGAACCCATTTCCAAACTGGAAAACACTGGAAAACACTTTTTGCACATCACGGATTTTTTCACTGATGGCGATCTTGCCCCCCACCTTTTCGCGGAGGTAAGGCGCAGCACTCAGATGATCTGCATGCGCGTGCGTCTCAAGGATATAAACAGGCTGCAGTTGGTGCTGCCGGATAAATGCAATCACTTCATCTGCATGCTGCGTGCGGGTTCGACCTGACTTGTTGTCGAAGTCCAGCACAGAATCAATGATGACGCACTCGGTGCCCTGCCCTGCATGTACCACGTAGGTGAAGGTTGCGGTTTTTTCGTCAAAGAATGTCTGAACAGATGCAGATTCCATGAAATCCCCCGGATCGGAACAGCGTCACAATCAAGCAACAATCAATATACTTTAAAAAACATTATATTTACAAATATATTATTTAGCAATACTATATCCGCATGGATATCAATCTCGTCAATCTTGCTGCTGGGGGTGCAGGCATCGGGGCCATCATGGGCATCACCGGCGCAGGCGGTGGCATACTGTCCGTTCCCCTTCTGGTCATGGGTATCGGGCTGCCGCTTCAGCAGGCCAGCCCCATCGCACTGATGGCCATCAGCGCAGCGGCCATGCTGGCTGCATTCATCGGGCTGTACCGGAAAAACCTGCGCTACCGTGCAGCCGCCCTCATGGCCTGCGCGGGTCTGGCAGGGTCGCCGTTGGGTCTGCTGATCGCTGCTCGCCTTCCTTCAGCGCCACTTCAGGCCTTGTTCGGTGGGGTGCTTGTATGGGTTGCCGTGCGGGGATTGCGCAAAGAGACAGTTGAATCGGCTGACAACAACACCGAAAACGCACCGCCCTGCCGCCTTGACCCCACTGTAGGCCGTCTGGTCTGGACTAATCCATGCGCACGCGCCCTCGCGGGTAGCGGTCTGCTGGCTGGTTTCATGGCCGGGCTTCTGGGTGTGGGCGGCGGTTTCGTGCTCATCCCGGCCCTGCAACGCTATACCGACCTGGATGCATCGTCGATTGTTGCCACCTCACTGGGCGTGCTGGCGCTGGTGACAGGCGGGTCTGCCCTGATGGCAGCGGCCGGTGGCGGCGTGATGTGGGCATCTGCCATTCCGTTTGTCGCTGGCGCAATCGGCGGACTGGCGGCCGGTAAACTCGTGGAGCCACATCTTCGGGCCCAGTCAGTGGCCCGCGCATTCAGTTGGCTCGCACTGGCCACCGGCGCGCTGATGCTCGTAAAGGCTTTGGCGCCACTATTTGTTTGATGAAGGAGAACCCGAGGTGATCACCATTGATCTTGCACACTTCACACCCCTGCCCTCGCTGGCCGGAGGCCTTCTGATCGGACTGGGCGCAGCCCTGTTGCTGGTCTTCTGCGGTCGCGTCATGGGTATCAGCGGCATTGTCGGTGGCTTGATGGACAATCAGCAAGGCAACACCGGCCACTACGGATGGCGCATCGCCTTTCTGGCGGGACTGTTTGCAGCCAGTTTTGTGTGGCAGCAGTTTGCGTCACTACCCGATGTTCAGATGGTGGCAGGCAACGGGATGATCGTGATGGCCGGCCTGCTGGTCGGTTTTGGTACGCGCATGGGTTCGGGTTGCACCAGCGGACATGCAGTATGCGGACTGGCCCGCCTGTCGCCCCGTTCAATGGTGGCAACCGCTGCGTTCATGGCCAGTGGCTTTGTCACGGCCAGTCTCATACTGCATGCAATCGGAGTCTGACATGGCATTCACACAGTATCTCGCGGCCGCCGCCAGCGGCCTTGTGTTCGGCATCGGACTGATCCTGTCGGGCATGACCAATCCCTGGAAAGTGCGGCATTTTCTGGATGTATCCTCGGCATGGGACCCCAGCCTGGCATTTGTGATGATGGGCGCCATTCCGGTGGCGTGGCTGGCATATCACTTGACTGAGAAGCGTCACCGCACTTTGCTGCAGCAACCCTTGCATCTGCCCGGCACCCGCAACATCACGCGCGAACTGGTGGCCGGCAGCCTGCTGTTCGGTATTGGCTGGGCGATGGCGGGCTTCTGCCCAGGACCGGCCATTGCAGCCGCAGGGGCGGGCATCAAGCCAGCCATCCTGTTTCTCGGTGCGATGCTGGCCGGCATGTGGCTGCACGACAAAATCTATCTGAAGGCAAGGCAGGCCGTGGGCTGAACCGGCCAGCACCCAGGCGGTTTAACTGTGTCTGCCAGAACGGTCGCGTTCAGTCAGCCAATACTTCTGCATTTCGATGAACAGAAAAGACGCTGACCAGGTTACCAGCAACAAACCGGTCAGCGCCTCAATGCCGCACAGGTAGCGCGCATAGCCCTGTACCACATAGTCGCCATATCCCACCGTGGTAAAAGTCACAAACGACAAATACACACAATCGAGCAGCGCGCCGTGACCTGACGCCTCCCCGACCAGATTGCCCATACCCTGAAGACCGAACGTAAACCAGTACCCCAACCCGAAGATCCAGATTTCCAGCACATGCGTCAGAAAGACGCAAGCCACGCCCAGCAGCACGCGGTAGCGCGCGGCAATGTGCGACACCGTAGGCAAGGTTCGGTCCAGTTTGTTGAGCACTTCATAGTGCAGCAGGATGCAGACGGCAACGAGCAAGGAATTCAGTGCGAATGCAAGAATCAGTTGCATGGCTGACAACTTGTATGAGAACACCTCCATCATAGCGCAGCGCTACAGCAGATGCGGTGCGCTGCTCAGTGGCCGTCAACCGCAATCGACTTCTGTCAAACCCGGGCAGTGTCAGCCTTTTCTGCAAGCAAGGGCCAGCGGGTACCATCCCCTGCGGGTACCCAAAGCGAAATATCAATGCGCTGCCGCATGCATCGCCCGCAACGCCACAACCGGGTCGCCGGTTTCATTCCACGCAGCAAGCCAAGCTGGATAATTGTGCAGGTCGCCCTCTTTGGACGGATGAAAAGACGGACGGTAGTAGCGCAGAATTCTGGGCAGCATGGACGAGAACAAACCTTTGCGGCCAAACAGCCACGGCAGATTTTTTAAATGCAGGGAAAGTCGCTCGCGCCGTGAAAAGCCATCCACCTGCAACAGGATGTCGCACAGACGGTACATGGCAATCACGACCATTACGGTCGCAAGCGACATGGCCCCCACCCGCATCAGATAACCGCCTTTTGCAGATTTGATATAGACATCAAACGCAACATGCCGGTGCTCCATTTCTTCAATTGCATGCCAACCCAGCAGCGCCCTGACCTTTTCATCTGCCCCATCCAGCGTGGCCTTTTTTGCAAAAAACGTGTCGGCCAACAGCGCTGTGAAATGCTCGAATGCAGCAGTCAGCGCCAGATTGAAGCGTGGTGAAAACGTGCTCTGCATCAATTCCAGTGCATGACGCTCAAAGCGGAGAATGGCATCGACCGGCACGCCCTGCTTCTTAAGCAGCTCGTTAAACCCCATGTGCTGCATGCCATGTTGCCCCTCTTGCCGGATGAAACCCTTGACGTCGGCCAACAGGGCGGGATCTTTCACGCCATCGCGGAAATTGCGCACGCTGCTGATGAAATAGCGCTCACCGTCAGGGAATGTCAGTTGGAAGCCATCTACCACCCGTGTCTTGTAGGCATCGCCTGCAAACCACCAGCGCGGAATACTTTCGTCCAGACCAAAATCAATTTTTTCACGTGCACTGACCTGCATTTCCAACTCCCTCTTCTTCCTGATGTCACGCGCCCACTACAGAGCAGACAGTCGTATTGTTGCGGACGGGCACAAGCAGTGCGATGATGCAAACTGCCAAAAAGGAACCGAACACGACAGATGAACGCTCGCCAACCCATCAATATGCACAGCTACATGCGCTTCTCGGAGGTTGCGCAGCGCTGCGGTCTGGACGTGGACGACCTTCTGGCGTATGCAGGCCTCTACCCCGACACGCAACACCGGCGCAATGAAAAACTGCCACTGCAAACCATTGCCCGTCTGTATCAACACGGCCTGCAAACCGCCCGTACCGGATACTTTCCAGTGGTACTGGCCGAGTGTTTCAGCTTTGATTTTTTTCCGGAAGTCGAAACCTTCCTGGCCACCAGCAGCCATCTGGGCGAAGCCAGCAAACTGCTGCATTGGCTGCCGGAACTGCTGCTGTCGGAGTTGCGATTCAGCCTGGACACCCGGCAGCGCAACCCCCAACTGTCCGTGCAGGTATGCCGCTTGCAAACCGGCGCCATTGACCCGTTCGTGCTCGACAGCATTGAAGACAGCGTAACCTGCTGCATGCTGATGTTTATCCGCAAACTGCATGTGCCGGTATCAAGCATCACATTGCACTTTCATCATCCTGCAATCGAAGCGCTGCAGCGGTTTGCCGCCAGTCATGACGTACGTCCCCGGTTCAGTTCCGGGTTCACCGGATTGAGCGGACCGGCCGCACTATGGACGCATCCGATCGCCAGACGCAATAACCCCATTCACAGCCAGACAGAAATCATCATTGAAAATGTGGTGCATCGCCTGCAACGCAAGCAGGGAATCAGCGATTGTGTCCGCCGCGAATTGGCCAAAAATCCGATGACGCCCATGGCAGACATTGCAGCAGATCTGCAATTATCGCTTCGTACCCTGCAGCGGCAATTGCGCGCGGAGGGACAGACATTCCAGTCCCTGCAAAATGAAACATTGCTTGAACTAGCGCAACAGCACCTTAAAACACCCGGACTGGACATGGAGAGCGTGGCAGCCAAACTCGGTTTCTCGGATCGCCACAGCTTCACCCGAGCTTACAAGCGCTGGACAGGCGTAACACCCAGCCGTCACCGCAAAGACGTTTGACCGCTCATACCGTCAAAACGGATAATCTGCCAATGTCTGCCACGCCGTTTCACGTGCTGTCGCTTATCCCGCCGATGACGCAGCTCAATACACCCTACCCGTCCACTGCCTATCTGACCGGCTTCCTGCGCTCGCGCGGCGTGTCGGCCCGGCAGGCGGACGTGGCGCTCCAACTGGTGTTGCAACTGTTCACGCCCGAGGGCCTGAACCGCATGGCCGATGTGATCGAACAACAGGAACAGGTGACAGAGCGTGTAGCCCTCTTCCTTGACCAGTTCAGTCTTTATGAGCGCACCATCACCCCGTTGATCCGTTTCATTCAGGGTAAAGACTCGACGCTGGCTCACCGTATCGTGCAACGTACGTTCCTGCCCGAAGGCCCCCGTTTTGAAAACCTTGAAAGCTACGGGGACGACGAGATCGGAGACCCGCTGGCCTGGGCTTTTGGTGCACTGGGCATCCATGACCGGGCGCGGCATCTTGCGACGCTCTACCTCAACGATCTGTCTGACGTGATCGCTGATGCCATCGATTCCCGCTTTGCGTTTGTACGCTACGGTGAGTCGCTGGCAGCCAGCCAACCGTCTTTCGATCCGTTGGCGCAGGCGCTGGCTGCGCCACCCACGCTGATTGATGACATCACTTGCGACATTGCGCTGCGGGTTTATGAACAACAACCCGCGCAACTGGTGCTGCTGTCTGTCCCCTTCCCCGGTGCGGTGTATGGTGCGCTGCGCATGGCTCAGGCCCTCAAGGCTGAACATCCGGATGTGAAGATTGCGTTGGGCGGTGGATACGTCAATACCGAACTGCGCGACTTGTCAGACCCCCGCATTTTCGATTTCGTGGATTTCATCACGCTGGATGCCGGTGAAAAACCGGTGATGAGCCTGATCGAACATCTTCAGGAAAAGCGCAGCCTGTCACGCCTGCAGCGAACCTACATCCGTGACGACAATGGATCTGTACAGTACGTCAACTTCATGGAAGCCGACGTTCCGTTTGAAGACGTCGGCACACCGACCTGGGACGGACTGCCGATTGGCGAGTATCTGTCGCTGCTGGACATGCTCAACCCCATGCACCGCCTCTG
>SXGQ01758986.1_pt1 | contig 13526 bp, 12 predicted proteins | sample 3178371 | NCBI WGS metagenome assembly SXGQ01 (sample SAMN11356859, study PRJNA531348) | freshwater metagenome | isolation source: freshwater sample F1-20 | place: China: Fuxian Lake, Yuxi | collected 2017-12-25
AGCCCGGCCCGCAGGAACTTCGGCCCGATGCGCGGATCCATGCCCAGCGCGGCCGACAGGGTGACGATGTCGCCGCCGGTGGCCTCGCATACCTCGGCCAGGGCGATGATGAAGGAGATCTTGGTGGCGAGGAAGGCATTGGCCGCGACCTTCACGAGCTCCGCGGTTGCGAAGTCGGTGACCAGTAGCGGGGTGCCCGCGTCCAGCAGGGCGGCGTAGACCTCGCGCAGCACCGCCTCGTCGTCAGGGTCACGCACGCCGAAGACGAGCCGGTCCGGGCGCAGGGTGTCCTCGACCGCGTGGCCCTCGCGCAGGAACTCCGGGTTCCATGCCACGTGCGCACCCGTCCCAGCGACGCGCTCGGCGATGCCTGCCGCAGTGCCCACCGGCACCGTCGACTTGCCCACCAGCAGTGACCCCGAGGTGAGCACCGGCAGCAGCGCGTCCACCGCGCCGTGCACCTGCGTGAGATCTGCCGCGGACGAATCCGCGCGCTGCGGGGTGCCGACGCACACGAAGTGCACCCGCGCCCCGGCCGCGTCGCCCGGATCGGTGGAGAAGCGCAGCCGCCCTGTCGCCAGGCCCCGCTGCAGCACCTCGTCGAGGCCCGGCTCCCAGAAGGGCACCGTGCCCGACGCCAGTGCCGCGACCTTAGCGGGGTCCGTGTCGATGCCGATCACGTCGTGGCCGAGCTCCGCCATGCACGCGGCATGGGTCGCCCCCAGGTAGCCGGTCCCCACCACGCTGATCCGCACGCCGCGAGCCTAGTCGCCGCGGCCGCGCCTCCGGGGAGCGCCGATAGGCTCAGGGCGTCCGATCAAGGCGGTTCTGCCGACTCGCCCGACCCCGTGAGGAGGACCACCGTGACGCTCGCGCACAACATCGGATTCGATGCCTTTGACCTGCCCGAGGAACACCGTGAGCTTCGCGAGGTCGTCCGCGGCTTGGCAGAGGACAAGATCGCCCCCCGTGCCGCGGAGATCGATGAGTTGGGCGAGTTCCCCTACGACGTGTACGACGCGCTCGTCTCCTCGGGATTCCACGCGATGCATATCCCGGAGGAGTACGGCGGCCAGGGAGCGGATGCGCTCGCCGTCTGCCTCGTCATCGAGGAGATCGCACGCGTGTGCGCCTCGAGTTCGCTCATCCCGGCGGGGAGCAAGCTCGGCACGGTGCCCCTGATGATCGCCGGGGACGATGACCTGCTGCGCCGCTACCTGCCCCCGGTCGCGAGTGGTGAGGCGATGTTCGCCTACTGCCTGTCGGAGCGGGAGTCGGGCAGTGACTCCGCTGCGATGAAGACGCGCGCGGTCCGCGACGGCGATGACTGGATCCTCAGCGGCCAGAAGAGCTGGATCACCGGCGCCGGCGTCGCCCAGTACTACACCGTGCTGGCCAAGACCGATCCCGATGCGGGCGCCAAGGGCATCTCCGCTTTCGTCGTGCACCGCGATGACGAGGGTGTGTCCTTCGGCGAGCCCGAGCGCAAGCTTGGTATCCACGGCTCACCGACACGCGAGGTGCTCTTCGACCACGTCCGCCTGCCGGGCGACCGCATCATCGGCGAGCCGGGCACCGGCTTCCGCACGGCGATGACCACGCTGGACCACACGCGCATCACGATCGGAGCCCAGGCTCTCGGCATCGCTCAGGGAGCTCTCGATGCGGCTGTGGCCTACGCCAAGGAGCGCGATCAGTTCGGCAAGTCGATCGGATCCTTCCAGGGCATCCAGTTCATGCTCGCGGACATGGCGATGAAACTCGAGGCCGCACGCTCGCTCGTCTATCGCGCTGCCGCCAAAAGCGAGCGCGGCGATGCGGACCTGTCGTTCTTTGGGGCCGCGGCCAAGGCCTACGCCTCGGACGTGGCTATGGACGTCACCATCGACGCTGTCCAGGTCTTCGGAGGCAATGGCTACACCCGCGACTACCCGGTGGAGCGCTACATGCGCGATGCCAAGATCACGCAGATCTACGAGGGCACCAACGAAATCCAGCGCCTGGTCATGGCCCGTTCCCTGCTGAGAGGCTGACATGCCTTTCGACCCTGTCCCGACAGAGTTCACCGGCGAGCCCGTCCCCACCGAAGCGTCCAAGGTCACGCTCGCGCGCGTCATGGGAGTGATGGATGCCAACACCTACGGCGACGTGCACGGTGGCGTCATCATGCGTGCGGTTGACGAGGCCGGTGCCGTGGCCGCGGTGCGCCATTCCAATGGCCCGGCCGTGACGGCCTTCATGGACCAGATGGCCTTCCTTGAGCCGGTCAAGCTCGGCGACCTGCTCACCACGCGTGCCCAGGTCAATTGGACCGGGCGGACGAGCATGGAGGTCGGCGTCCGCGTCACCGTGCATCGCATGGGCATCGAGGGTGAGCTCCACGTCTCCAGCGCGCACCTGGTCTTCGTCGCCATCGACGCCGAGGGCCAGCCACGGCCCGTTCCCCCGGTCCTGCCGGAGACCGTACTTGATCGGCTGCGCTTCGAGGAGGCACAGATTCGGCGCACCACGCGCCTGGAGCGGCGCGAGGCGATCCGACGCCTGCGCGAGCAGGGCCTTGATCACTGACGGGAGGCGGTGCTAGCGCGCTCCGCGCAGGAAGCCCGCCCCCCAGGCGACGTGCATGGTCGCGAAGACGGCCGGCAGCCACCTCGACGAACTCGCGGGCAGCCCCCGCGCCGCCCGCACGCTCGCGACGAGGTCGGCTGCGACGTATCCAGCGGGGAGGGCGAAGCCGAGCAGGAGGCCATGCGAGCCGGTGACCAGGCCAGCGACGCCGAGTGCAGTGCCCCCCGCGACGGCGATGAGCGCGAGCGGTGGTGCGAGATAGCGCGGTGACACGGTCTCGGGATGCCGACGAGCGACTTCACGCCGCCAGCGTCCGTATTCGTGGTACTGCCGCGCGAGTCGCTTGAGGCTTCCGCGAGGCCGATAGCTCACGCGCATCTCCGGCGTAAACCAGATGAGGCCACCCGTCGCGCGGATGCGGTGATTGAGCTCCCAGTCCTGTGCGCGGACCATGGACTCGTCGAAGCCCCCCACGCGCTCGAGCGCAGATTGGCGAAAGCACCCGAGGTAGACGGTCAGCGCTTCGCCCGCGCCACCTCCGATATGGAACGCCGCTCCGCCCACTCCGAACCACGAGGTCATGGCAGCGGCGACGGCTCGCTCGAAGTCGGTGACCCCCTCGGCACCCATGATGCCGCCGACATTGTCCGCGCCGGTCTCCTCGAGAGTGCGCACGGCGATCGCGATGTAGTCGCGGGGAATGACGGCGTGGCCGTCGACGCGAATGATGATGTCGTGATCCGCGGCGGCGATCGCCGCGTTCAACGCGGCGGCGGTACGGCCCGTGGGATTGGGGACGGTCCGCACCCGGGAGTCGCTCGCGCACATCCGGGCTGCGATCTCGTCGGTGGAATCCCGCGAGGGGCCGAGAGCCAGCACGACCTGCAGTGGGCCGGGAAAGTCCGAGTCGAGGATCGCGCCCACCGCCTCGGCGAGGTGCGCCTCCTCGTCGAGCACGGGCATCACCACCGAGACTCCCGGCCGCGTGCTCGCACTTCGCTCCACATCGGGAAGGGTAGCCTCGGGCCATGAGGTCTCGGCTTCCCGTCGCTGCGCTTGGCGCGCTCCTGGCGATTCTGGCGGGTGTTCTCGCGTGGGCCCTCGGTGCCTCTGCGCTCGCGCTCATCATCGCCGCGGTGCTGGGTCTCGTGGTCGGTGGCGTCCTGGGTCAGGCCCTCATGTGGCTGCGGTCGAGCGCCGGGCGCATTGCGCGCATCGAGCACCATACCCAGCATCGGCTCGAGGGCATGCGGGTCATCGCCGACAAGCGCCACGAGATCCTCGTCAAGGCGACCCGGGAGTTGCGCGAGCGCGGGGCCGCGGCGGAGCGCGAAGCAAAGCGGGCGGCCGATCAGTTGTCACGACTCCGCGAGGCCGTCACGCGTCAGGAGCGCGAGCTGCGTCTGTCGATCATGGACCAGATCGACAACGAGGTCGTGCTGCTCGAGGACTACATGCAACTCATGCGCCTCGTCCCCATGTCCCTGCCTATGCCGCGGCCCGGCACGTGGGCGGTGTCAGAGGATCTGCTGCTCTGGCTCGTGGGTGATGTGCTTGAGCACTGCCCGCGCACCGTCGTCGATCTCGGCAGCGGCCAGTCGAGCGTCTGGATGGCGGCGGCGATGCGCACGGCCGGCTACGACGGCCGGGTGATCGGTGTCGACCATGACGAGACTTACGCACAGGCAACTCGGGAGCTGGCGCGACGCCAGGGCGTGGAGGACTGGCTCACGGTGATCCACGCGCCGCTGCGCGAGCAGATGATCGAGGGCAGGTCGGTCCGCTGGTACGACCTTGGCGCCTTGGCCGGCATCGAGGACATCGACCTGCTCTGCATCGACGGCCCGCCCGGGCAGGGCACGTCGCACGCGCGCTGGCCCGCGTTGCCCGCGCTCTATGCTCGCCTATCCGCGAAGGCGACCATCGTGCTCGACGACATGATTCGACGCGATGAGCAGGAGAGCCTCGAGGAGTGGATGGGTCGGTATCCTGGCTTCGAGGTGGAGCGCCTGGACTACGAGAAGGGTGCCGCCATCATGCGGCGGGAGTCGAGCGACTAATCGCAGCGGACCTTGGCGGCTGTCGTCGGGGCCGTGATCGCGTCCTGCTCGCGATCACTCGATGACTCAGGTGACGGGCCGCTCACATCGGCCACGACACTCTCGACACCCGTGTATGCGGTGCCGATGACGATCGTGATGGTCGTGGCCGCCGCGTCGGCGACCGTGGTCGCTCCCGGGAGGGCTGCAAGTACGGTGCGGGCCGCCTCCGCCGATGCGGCATCGTGGCGGATCTCCGTGGTGGCGTAGTCAGGTCGATCGGCATCCCCGACCTCGATCACGGTGAAGCCCTCTCCTTCGAGCGCTGCGGCGACCTCGGCTGCCCGCCCTGCCACGCCGCTGCCGTTGAGGACACGGACGGTGATCTCTTCGGGCTGCACGGTGAAGTCGGGCTTCGTGGTCGTCGCGGGGTTGGACCCCGACTTCTTGGGCTTGATCCACGGGACATCGGAGGCGATGGACTCCCACAGGGGTGCAGCCGACGCCTCATCGACGAGGACGTTCTCGCCGTCACCGCGCTCGACCCACGGCATCGTGAGGAAGGCGATATCGCCGGGGGCCATGCCGCGCACGCTGAGCGCGAGGTCTCGAAGCACGTCGATGTCGGCAAGCCCAGGATCCGTCGTGAGCCCCGAGGTTGCGGCGTCCAGGGTGGAGTAGAGCTTCACGGGATTCAAGAGCAGACCCGTCGAGGAGGCCTCGCGAATCATCGATGACAGGAAGGCCTGCTGCCGCTTGATGCGACTGAGGTCACTGCCGTCGCTGAGCGTCTTGCGGGCGCGCACGAAGGACAGCGCCTGCTCTCCATTCACGACGCTCGTGCCGGCGGGGAGTTCGAGGTCGCTGGCGGGGTCGCTTGCCGGCTCGGTCAGGCAGACCTCGACTCCGCCGAGAGCGTCGACGACGTTCTTGAAGCCCTCGAAGTCGATGACGGCGAAGTTGTCGATCGTGAGCCCGGTCATCTGCTCCACGAGCTTGACCGTGCAGCCGGGTCCGCCGATCTCGAAGGCCGTGTTGAACTTTGCCTCGAAGGCTCCGACGGTCTCGCCGTCCACCTCGCACTCGGGGAGCATGACCCAGGTATCGCGGGGGATGCTCACCGCGGTCGCGAAGGATCGATCTGCTGAGAGGTGCAGGAGGATGGTGGTGTCGGAGCGTTCGCCGGTGTACACATCCGGATCGCCGTACTTCTTGCTTGTCTGGCCTTCGCGGCTGTCGCTGCCCATGAGCAGGACGTTGACCGCCTGGTAGTTGCCCTGGTCGTCGATGATTTGGATCGGCGCGTGGTCGCGTCCGGTCACCTTGCTGATGTCGACGGCGGTGATGTTGCCCTCGAGTCGGCTCGAGGCCACCTCGATGCCGACTCCGGTGAGGCTGAGCGCGAGGACGAGAGCGGCCGCGATGCTCAGCAGGATGCGGGACCAGCGCTGACGCATGTCACCCGCTCCCTTCGCATTCGTTCCCGTCGTCCCCATCGCCTCGCAGATCCAGGGTAGGGCCGGGCTCACGCCACGCTCCCCACAGGGACGCCTGGCGGCAGGTCAAGGTTCCCAAGCACGCGTCGCAAGCCGGTCAAGTCGCCGTGCGGGGGAATCCCCTGGGAATGTGATCAGAGTGACCTGTGCGTTGGGTGAGTCGCCTTGCCTCCCTTCTTCGCCTCGGGCACCCTCAATGGGTGAGACTTCTCGCTGCGGGGACGATTGCCCTCGTCATCCCGGCGACACTCACCCTCCCGGTCGCTGGCAGCCTTGCCGGCCCCCCGGAACCGGTCCGGGCAGAGTTGACGACGATCGCCCTGGACGGGATATCCGCCGACGCCCTTGCCGCCACTCCCGCGGCGAGCACCCCGGTCCCCGTCGCCGGAGAAGACCACGCCCACGAGCAACCGGTGACCGGTCCCCGTGCAGCACCGATGCTGCGTGCAGCAGCGGCCATCCCTCCGACTGAGACCGAGGAGTTCGGCCTCGTGGGCATCACCGCTGCGGAGGCCTTCGATCCATCGACGCGCATCGTCATGCGCGTGCGTCAGGCTGGCCAGTGGCTCCCGTGGATGGAGGTGCCCGTCAGCGACCACATGCCCGATCCCAGCACGGAGGAGGGTCAGCGTGCGCGCTTCGCCACCGAGCCGGTCGTGACCGACGCCGCTGATGGCATCCAGGTGCGCGTGGACACCCCGACGGGTGAGGTCCCTGCGGATACCGAGATCACGCTCATCGACAATCCCGTGCGCGCTGAAGATGCGACCTTGATCGGCGACCTGCCGTCAGCGTCTGCGCAGGCCGCCGTGCGCAAGCCCTCGATCATCACTCGCACCCAGTGGGGCGCCGACGAGTCGCTGCGTCGTGGGAAGACGACGTACTCCGACACGGTCAAGGTGGCCTTCGTGCACCACGTCGTGTCCACGAACGACTACACCCCCGCGCAGGCGGCACAGCAGATGCGCAACATTTACTCCTGGTTCACCGAGGGGATTCAGGTCAACGACTTCGGCTACAACTTCATGGTCGATCGGTTCGGACGTCTCTACGAGGGCCGCGCAGGCGGGGTCGATCGGCCGGTCGTGGGGGCGCACACGTCCGGCTTCAACGCCGAGACCTTCGCGGTGTCCTTCCTCGGCAATGCCGACACGCTGAACCCTGACTCTCCGACGAAGGAGAAGATCCTCGACGCCGTCAGCGACCTCATCGCCTGGAAGTTCGAGATCCACGACGTCAACCCGCTCGGATCGTCCGTCCTCACCTCTGCAGGCCCGGGCCCGGGGCAGGGCACCACCTCGTTGTACTGGCCGGGCGAGAAGGTGACCTCCAAGACAATCGCGGGTCACGGCGACATCGGCGCGACTTCGTGCCCGGGTGTTTTCCTGCGACCGGCGCTGGATCACATTCGCCTTGCTGTTTCGGCTCGCCAGGGACGCAACTTCTTCCCGCCCTCCATCTCGGGCGATCGCGTGCCGTGGGGCACGGGAGGCGATATCACGCTCAGTCCACGCTCGAACGGGCCGATGCAGGCCACGCTCGTCGTCTCCAACGCCTGTGGCGATCCCGTGCGCACTCTGTCGGCGTCAACCGATGCCGCCGCCACGGTGCCCTTCACCTGGGACATGCGCGACTCTAAGGGCAAGCCAGTCCCGCCGGGCCTCTATACCTTCGACATCACCGCCTCGAGCGCGGGCAAGCCACTCTTCCCATGGACGGGGACCGCGCGCATCGCAGCCACGGCCGATTCGCCGCCGGACCCCTGCACTCCGCCCGAGCAATTCACTTTTACGGGCACGGGCTACGGCCACGGCGTGGGCCTCTCGCAGTGGGGTGCCTTCGCCATGGCCTCCCAGGATCCGAAGCGGTGGACCGCCAAGCGCATTGTCGAGTACTACTACCAGGGCGAGACGCCTGGGCAATCCGCGAAGGTGGAGTCGGTGGCCGATGCGGGGGACGTGCGCATCGGACTGCTCTATCAAGCCACGCAGGCTCACGCCCGAGTCGAGGACTTGGGCGGCTCGGGTGCGCAGATGCAGGTGTCCTTCGGGCAGAAGTCCGTCGTGCTTGGGACCGACGCGCATCTCACCTTCGCTCCCTCAGGGCGATACGTCACGGTGCGCCGGACCGACAATGGTCAAACGGAGTTGCTCGGTCGCGGACGTGTCGTGACGATCCAGTGGTCAGGCACGCGCGATCCGGGTCAGTCAGGGAGTGCGACGTCGCTGCTCAATATCGCGGGGCCGGGGGAGTCCTTTGCCAGCCCCGGCCACCGGTACCGCTACGGCACGGTCGACATCACACCCCTCGAGACCACAAGCGGTCGCCGGCTCGCTGTCGTCAACACGCTGCGCCTGGGCGACGAGTACATGAAGGGCATCGCGGAGGTCAATCCCACGTGGCCGGATGCTGCGCTGGAGTCACAGGTCATCGCCTCGCGCTCATACGCGCTCTCCCAGGTGGCTCGCGGCCTCGACTCCGACTGCGGATGCCACATGGATGATGGCGATGGGCCCAAGTACGACCAGACCTTCCGCGGTTGGCTGGCGGAGAGCCAGTACGGCGATCCGAACCGCTGGGCCGAGGCGGTGGAGGCCACGCGCACCAGTGCAACGACGGGGCTCGCGGCCACCTTCAACGGCGCCCCCATCAACGCCTACTACACGGCGGCCACGGGTGGCTACACCCTTGCGGCGTCGGATGTGTGGGGTGGGGCGCCGATCCCGTGGGCACGTGGCGTGTCCGACAAGTGGAGCCTCGAAGCCACGGGCAACCCCTATCGCTCGTGGAACGTCGTCCTCACCCAGCAGCGCGTCAGCGAGATCTTCGGCCTCACCGGCGTCATGGAACTCATCCTGCGCACCGACCCTGCGACCGGTGCCGCGACACAGGTCAGGGCTCGTGCGCTTGATGGCCGCACCAGCACCATCTCCACGCAGAAGCTGCGGCAGGGCGTGGGCTACACGACCATGAAGTCCACCTTCGTCACGTCGATCACCGACCAGGACGTCGCGGGCCCGGCGCCGGTGCCGAAGGGCGGTGTCACTCTGGTTGCCAATCCTGCGGGCGACGTCAAGGACGGCACGCTCGTGACCTTGTCCGGCATCGTCAAGAAGCCGCGCGCCGGCCTCATTGTCCAGCGACAGACCCAGGTCAATGGCGGTGCATGGCAAGACCGCGGCACCACCGTGCCCACCGCGGATGGCAGATTCGCCTTCGGCGTCCCTGTGACGGGCAAGGGCACCACCTACGGCTGGCGCGTCGTAGTGCTGGATGGCGGTACGCCGGTCGCGAGCAGTCCTACGCGCGTTGCCAAGGTCCTCTAGCGACCCACTCCCGCATTGCCGAGCCCTCGCCTGCTGCGATGCGACATCACGGACAGCAGTGACAGGCTCGACATGATCGATCCTGCGCTGGCGAAGGATCCGATGCTCAAGACGCTGGCGAAGGATCCGATGCTCCCGACCGACAGGGTCGATCCGACTGAGCCGATCGAGAGCATGGAATTGCGCGATCCGATGCTGAGGATCGAGTTGGTCGACCCGATGCTCCACCGCGATGTGGTGCCCGCCATGCCCTCATCCTTCACTGTGTGCAAGCCCTTCCTCACGCAGAGTCATCGCCAGGTCTCCTGAGCTGGAGTGGGCGACGAGGACGACGGATCCGCCCTGCGCAAGCGGACCCGCTAGAGCGAGCAGGTCGGCGAGTGGCTCGGAATCGATGACAGCGAAGCGCTCGCCGCTGTCGATCCCCCTGCGGGCGAGCTCCTCGGCGGCCCGATCCATGACCTCGGCGTGTGTCAGGAGGCCGGAGTGGTCCCGGAGGAGAGGCGTCGACTCCGTCGCTTCCTGCCAGGGCACGAAGGCATCCGGGTGCCCGCGCATCGCGACAGCCGCCTCGATCACCCCGGTCGGCAACGGGCCTTGGTCGGGCAGGCCGAAGGGGGCGAGCGAGACCAGGACATCGTCACGTGCCGTGCCGGCCAGGTCCAGGTGCGACCTGTCCATGACGAGCACGTCGCACGCGTCGGGTGAAGCCTGGGCAGCGAAGACGGTGCCGGTCGCTGCACACGCACCCAGCCACACGACCCGCTGCCAGTGGAGAGGCAGGTGCACTCCCACCACGGTGCCGGGTTCGGCGTCGAGCTCGTCCCTGAGCAGTCCGGCCGTTTTGGCGACGGCGTTCGCGAGGCTGACCCCTGACAACTCCATGCGCTCGCCCGTCGCGAGATCGCGGTAGGTGAGGAGCGGGGAGGCAGGATCCCGGCGGGCACGGTCGAGCAGGGCGGCGTACGGCGTCATCGATCCCACGCTAGCCGTAGGCTCGTGAGGTGCTCACCATCACGGCCCCGGCGCAGGTGCCGGATCTGCCGTGGTGGCCCCTGGTCGTCCTCATTGCCGCCCTCATTGCCTTCAACGTCATCAATAACCGCGTGGCCCCGCAGTCGCACTATCTGCTCTGGGCCATCGGCGGCTCCTTCGGCGTGCTCGCGATCGGCCTGCTCGATGGCAACAGCTGGACTGACATGGGGCTCGGCTGGGGGTACCTCGTCCCGGGCTTCCTCTGGGGAGCGGGGTGCGTGGTCGTGGTCACCGCCGGCTACCTGCTCGCGGCGGCCTTCCGCAAGGGGCGCTATGCGATGCACGACGAGCGCGTCGCGGAGATGAGCGGCCCGCGCTTGATGTTCCAGGCACTTGTGGAGGTGCCGTTCGGCACCGTGCTCTTCGAGGAGATCGCCTTCCGAGCGGTGCTCTTCTCCATGCTGGCACGTCGCTTCGGCATCGTGTGGGCCATCGTCATCTCGGCGGTCCTCTTCGGGCTGTGGCACATCCTTCCCTCCATCGGCACGCATGAGCAGAGCGCGGCGCTCGGGTCCGTCGTGGGTGAGGGGAGGCGCGGCAACATCCTGGCGGTGCTCGTCTCCGTGCTCACGACGGCGGTCGCGGGTGTGATCTTCGCGGCCCTGCGATTGGTGTCGGGGAGTGTGCTCGCGCCCATGGGCCTGCACTGGGCCACCAATGGGATGGGCTACTTCTTCTCCTGGACGATCATCCGGTGGCAGCGGCGAAGCCGCGGATGACCGCGGCCGTCTGAGAGGCTTGGCCCATGGCCACTGCCGCTTCGACCTCGGACTCCCACCAGAAGCCCCGAAAGCATCCGGGCTTCTGGACGCGTTACTTCGCTGCGCCCGACCCGTTGACACTGACGCCTGCGCAGCGCTGGTACGACAACTTCTCGTCCATTCCGATGTTCGTGGTCTCCATCACCTGGCTGGTCTCGACCTTCTTCACCTGGTCGCCGGCCCTGTCGCCTATCTACCGCGCCGAGGGCGTCACCATCAGCATCATCACGTGGGGAATCTTCGCTGTTGACCTCTCCATCCGATTCGTGCTGGATCCGAAGAAGAGGGACTTCGTCAAACGGTCTTGGCCGCTCATGATCGCTCTGCTCTTCCCGCCCTTGCGCATCCTGCTCGTGATTACCGCCGTGATGCGCGTGGCCAGGGACCGCAATGCCCTGACCAAGATCGTCGGCCTCTACGCCGTGTATGCCGTGACCTTCGTGGTCCTCTTCGGCGCGCTCTTCACGCTCATGTTCGAGATCAATGCCGCCGGGGCCAACATTAGGAGATTCGGCGATGCCACCTGGTGGGCCTTCGTCACGGTCACCACGGTGGGCTACGGCGATTTCACTCCGGTGACCGTGGGGGGCCGGGTCATCGCGGTATTCATCATGTTCACGGGAGCGGCCGCAGTGGGCGCCGTCACGGCTGCCGTAGCGAGTCGCTTCATCAACTCCGGCAATGCCTCAAGTGCTGCAGCGTCACAGAAGTCACAGGCGTCACAGGCGGCCGTTGCGGACTCGAAGTTCGACGAAGTGCTCGCGCATCTCAAGGCCGTCGAGCAGGACATCCGGGATGTCGCCGATCGCCTCGATGGCAAGTCCGCGACGCGCGGCACCCAGGGTGGATGACTTGACCCCGGCCACCTCCTACGATGACGGGACCACTCCGGGCGCCTCACGGCTCTCGACTTCCCCCGAAGGAGTCACTCGCATGGACTCGGGTGCTGCTCGCCTCGACCACGATCAGGCAGCAGCCGCACTCTCCGATCGTGATCGGCGCATCCTGGAGTTCGAGCGCCAGTGGTGGAAGTACGCCGGGGCCAAGGAGCAGGCGATCCGGGATCTCTTCGAGATGAGCTCGACGCGCTACTACCAGATCCTCAACGGCCTGATCGACACGCCTGAGGCCCTTGCCTTCGACCCGATGCTGGTCAAGCGCCTGCGCCGTATGCGTTCGGCGCGCCAGCGCGTCCGTTCTGCCCGACGCCTCGGCGTCGACCTTGACGCCCGCTAGTCGCGGGGGACCGACCTGTCCGGGACATGCGCGAGCGGGGGCCTCACCAGGACCTCCACGACATGGTCGGTCATGGTTATCCCGTCCGGGCCGTAAGTGAACTCCGCGATCGAGTCTCCGGGTCGCGATACGGCGTTGGCCGGATCCAGCCGGTCCAGCGCGACCTGCCAGATCTCGGCCGCCATGATCCCCAGGCTCTGGTCGTCCTGGTGGCGGTGGCGCCTCTCACCGAGGTCCACCTGCGCCACGGCATCGAGCCCGGCATGCTGCGCCGTGTCGACGAGCAGGGCAAACTCCACGCCGTAGCCGCAGGGGATTGGCAGCGACTCGATGAGGTCACGGCGCATGGCGTACTCGCCGGCAAGGGGTTGGGCCACTCCCGCGAGTTCGGGCCAGTGGAGGTTGAGCAGGGGGCGGGCGACGAGCTCAGTTACGCGCCCGCCGCCCATGACGCGTCGCCCCCCGTCGGCGATGAGCGGTCGGTCGTAGCACGCCTTGACGAGGTGCACGCTCGCGTCGGAGAGGATCGGCCCGAGCAGGGCTACGACGTAATCGGGAGTGAAGGAGCGCAGGTCGGCGTCGAGGAAGAGCACGACGTCTCCCTGCGTCGCGGCGAGGCCCCGCCACATCGCCTCACCCTTGCCGGGCACGGTGGGAATGCCGGGAAGCACCTCGGGTGTCGCCACGACTCGCGCTCCCGCTTCGCGTGCGCGCTGGGCGGTGGCGTCGGTGCTGTCGGAGTCCACGACGAGGAGTTCGTCGACGAGTGGCTGGGGACCGGACATGAGGTCGCGGCGTATCGCGGCGACGATGTCGCCGACAGTGGCCTCCTCATCGCGCGCAGGGATGATGACGCTGACCCGCTGATCGCCCTTGTGAGACTGCACCAGGGCGCGCGGCCAGTCGCTGGCCACGGTCGTGCGTCGCCTGAACCACGACTGCGCTGCAGGGTGCATCGGCCTAGTGTGCCCCGACGAGGGGTCCGGGTCTTCCCCCAGGCCAGCCAGGCCCCGGGGCCCCTAGGGCGCCCTACGGCGTACGCCGTCCCGGTTTGCACTCGCAGGC
>SXGQ01042149.1_pt1 | contig 13522 bp, 12 predicted proteins | sample 3178371 | NCBI WGS metagenome assembly SXGQ01 (sample SAMN11356859, study PRJNA531348) | freshwater metagenome | isolation source: freshwater sample F1-20 | place: China: Fuxian Lake, Yuxi | collected 2017-12-25
CTGTAGCGATGCCCGAGTAAATCAAGCAGGGTAGGCGAGGGGGTCGGCGAACGCTCGAGGAGCCTATGGCCGCTTCGGCCATCAGCGACGAGACTTTTGCCGCCCCCGAGCCGGCGACACACATAAGGCGGATGCGCTCTAGGGTGCGGGGAGTCTACCCGTCCCCGAGTCGGAGACACATCGAAGCCGGACGCGGTCAGTCGAGCTTCGGTCGGGGCTGCACCGGCTCGAAGGAACGGACCCAGATGTTGCGGAACTGCACCGGGTCGCCGTGGTCCTGCAGTCGGACGGGCAGGGCGTCGGGGTGGGCCGTGTACGACGGCGGGGCATGGTAGAAGGTTTCACCCTTGATCACCGTATCGGAGTGGATGGCGACGCCGTTGTGCAGCACGCTCACCCGGCCCGGTGTCTCGAGCGTGCCATCGGGGGCGAACCTCGGCCGCGTGAAGAAAATGTCGTAGGTCTGCCACTCGCCCGGGCGACGGCAGGCGTTCACGGCCGGCGGCTGCTGCTTGTAGAGGGCGCCGCACTGGCCGTCCGGGTAGGTGAGCGGGCCGTCGCTGCCGTCCTCGAACGAGTCGAGGACCTGGATCTCGTACCTGTCCATGAGAAAGACGCCGGAGTTGCCGCGTCCCTGGCCCTTGCCGGTCGCCGGGGCGGGAGTGCGAAACTCCACGTGCAGGTGGCAGTCGCCGAAGCCCTGCCTGGTGGCGACCCGCCCAGTGCCGACCGTCGCCACGCCGTCCTCCACCTTCCAGCCATCGGTGCCGTTCCAGGCGGAGAGATCCTTGCCCAGGAGCACGATCGCGTCGGCGGGCACGGGGGCGGGACCCACGGCCGCCGGGCCGGGATCGACGACCTTGGGCCGCGGCCACTCCAGGGCCGAGATCCATTCCCGGCCCGACCGCTGAAAACCGGCGAGATGCAGTCGCCGGGAGCGAATCGACTCCGTGAGCCGCGCGGCCTTGGTCTCGGCCTCCGCGACGGCGGGCCCGGCGGGCATGCCCGGCAGCCCATGGCCGGCAGCGGCGAGATAGGCGTCGCGCAGGATCTTCAGCCGGGTCGTCACCTCCGGGAGGAACGCCGCCAGCGCGGCCGGCGAATCAGCGTCGGCGATCGGACCGGAGACGCCGAGGCCCGCCAGGACGGCGCGACACATCGCCCAGTGCCCGGCGTCGTCCGGATGGATGGCGTCCGGGACGAACGTGAACGCCGGATCCGCCACCCGTTTTGCGGCGAGCATTTGCCGCATCGGGCCGTGCACGTCGATCACGAGCCAGCCGTCGGCCCGCTTCGAGAGCAGCCACTGCGAGTAGGCGGCGAGCACGGCGTCGTAGTCGGCCGCGCCGGCGGGATGCTTCGTGCCCGGCCGCCCGTCGTAGATCGGGGGTGTGAGATGCACGATCTTCGAGCCGGCTTTCTCCACGGCCGCGTGCAGCCGCTCCATGCCCGCCCTGAACCGCGCAAACCGCGCCTCGTCGAGTGGCTGATAGATGCCGCAGTTCATGCCGTAGCAGACGAGGACCACGTCGGGCCGCGTCAGCCGCAGCACGCGGTCGAGCCGCTCGTGGACGTCGGGCCGGGGAAACTTCCCGCCCGCTTGGCCGTCCTCCGAAAGCCCCGACACGGTCTCACTGCTGAGGCCCACGTCGATCACCTCGGCCGCCGTCCCCTCCCGCTCCATCCAGGCCACGAGGTCCGCGAGCCAGCGGCCGTCGTAGGTGATCGAGTCGCCGAGGGCCACGACCCGCTTGGCGCCGAGCAGGACTGCGGCCGGCACGGCGGGCTGCTCGGCGACCGCGGCGGACAGCATCGCGGCCCAGGCCCCGACGACGATGCGGACGGAGCGGATCATTTCGCGGGCGGCTTGGCCCCCTCCCGGATCGCGAACAGGTGGCTCTTGTTGGCGATGTACAGCGTGTCCCCCACGGCGATCGGCGTCGAGTAGACGCTGTTGCCCATGTTGATCTCGCCGACGAGCTCCATCTCGCGGCCAAGCCTGAAGATGCAGATGTCGCCGTCCTCGTCGCCGATGTAGACCTTGCCGTCGGCCACGAGCGGCGACCCCCAGCTGGCGGCCAGCATGTCGTGGGTCCACAGCGGCTTGCCCGTCTTCACGTCGAGGCAGTGGAACAGGCCGCTGAAGTCGGCGACGTACAGCAGGCCGTCCTTGATGACGACCGTGCCGCAGGTGCGGTGCATCGTCTCTTCGAAGGCGAGCTTGCCGTTGCCATCGGCGTCGAACCCAGGGTAGTGCCAGACGGCGGCCGAGTTGGGGTTCGGCCGGGCCACTTCTCCCTCCTCCTTGATCACGGCCTGGTTGCGGCGGTGGGGCAGGGGCGTGGTCGGGTCCTTGAGGCTGACGGCCAGTTCGCTCGACACGTCGCCCCGCTTCGTGGGATCGATGCACCACAGGTGGCCCACGCCCTCGCCGTGCTCGGGATCCTCGCCCACGGCCACGTAGACGAGGCCGTCGTGGACGACCGGCGTGCCGATGATGTGGTTGCGGTCGGCCCGGCCGCCGAGCGTGTACTTCGACTCCTTCGGGTTGCAGTCGAACTTCCAGAGGAGTTTTGCCTTGCCATTTTCACCCCTGGCGTCGAACGCATACATCCAGCCGTCGCCGCCGCCGAAGAGCACCTGCGGCACGCCGCCGAGTTCCGCGTAGGCCGGACTCGACCACTGGCCGTGCAGCACGTTGGCGCCGGGCGAGTTATCGGCCCAGAGCACCTTGCCGTCGCGCTTGTCGACGCAGAGGAAACTCGGGGCCTCGAAATTCGGCAGGTTGATGTGCCCCTCGTCGACGCCGTTGCTCGTGTTGACGAACAGGAAGTCGCCGGCACTCGTCACGCTGCAGGAGCACATGTTGTGCTGCGAGACGCCGAGCTGCTTCATCATGTCGAGCACCCAGACGACGTCGGCCTCGTCCTTCTCCGGCGCCTTCTCGGCCGTGAACGGGCCGTCGTTCTCGCCGTCGCGGAAGCCCTCGGTGTCGAGGCACTTCACCTCGCCGCGGCTGGTCACGTACCACAGCCGGTCCCCCTCGACCAGCGGCGCGCAGCAGATGCCCTGCAGTGGCCAGTCGTGGACGCGGCCCGTGGGCAGTTTTTCGCTCGAGTCCTGCCAGAGAAAGGAACCGTCCTTCTCGGAGAAGGCGAGGAGGCAGCCCAAGTCGATCGCGGGTGGATACCGCTTGAGCCAGCCTTTGCCGTTGTTGGTGCCGACGTAGACCTTCCCGCCGGCGACCACCGGGTTGCCGTAGGACTGGCTGCCGAGGGCCGCCGCCCAGGCCACGTTCCGGCTCGTCTCCGGCTTCCAGGCGCCCGTGTCGGGGTCGAAATCGCCCGGCGCCCAGTCGGTCGGCAGGTTCTTGGCGTCGGGCGTGTTGTTGCGGACGGGCGATCCGCCCCACTGGTTCCACTCGGCGGCCGAGGCCACCGTGGCCAGGGTGACGAGCAGCGTGGCGAGGGCGGGACGGTTCACTGGACGGCCTCCACGGTGACGTTGTCGATGGCAATCTCCGAGTCCTTCGAGTTGCCGAAGAAGCCCGGGCTGCCCTGGAAGTTGCCCAGCTCGTGGGTCGCTTCGATCGTCCACGCCTTCGGTTCCGGCTCACCGCGCGGCCAGACCTTGCCGCGCAGCCAGGCGAACGCCCTCAGGTCGGAGGTCTCCCGATGCGCGCGGGCCTCGAGCTTCATCGTGTACCAGCGGCCCGCCTCCCAGGCGAAGGGGATCGTCTTCGAGAAATGCGTGGCCACCTGCGGCGGCCAGGAACGGAGCTGGAGTTGCTGCGCGGCGCCCATCAGGTCGAGCGTGTACCGCTGGGCGATGAGGCCCATGTCGGGCATGCGGGCCTTCTCCAACGCCGCCGGCGTGCCGAACGCCTTGGCGAAGGCGTCGGCGTCGGTGGTGGCCACCTGCGGGGCGTCGGACGCCGGCGAGCCCGGCTTGCCGACCCCGGTCTCCTGGGCGCGGAAGTCGGCCTGGATGACGTAATCGCGGAGATCGATCGGGCCGATCCAGCCCTGGCTCCGGGTGCCCTTGGGGATCGTCGTCACCTTCACGAGGCACTTCGAGCCGTCGACCTCGCGGACGACGTGGCGGTAGCGCATGCCGATCCAGGGCAGCGGTGGCTCGCCCTTCACGACGCCCGTCTTCGGGTCGGCGGCGAGCGGGACGTCGTCGAAGTCGAACCTCCAGGGCAGGGGCGGCATCGAGCGGATCCGGGCCTTGCCCTCGAGGCCGCCGACCTTCGCCGTGACGATCGCGGCGGCGTGCTTGCCCGCGGGGGCGGTGTAGGTGCCGTCGGGGCCGACCGTGCCGGCCGTCGCGGAGAAATCGGCGGCCGACTCCTTCACGAACCGGCCGCCGGCGTCGTAGAGCCGCACCTTCAAAGGCAGCGTCCCGCCCGCGGCGATCTGGGCCTCGGCCGGCACGACCTGCACCCAGGCCGGCTCACCGGCGGGCGCCGCGGTCGCGGCCGAGACACGCTGCACGGCCGCGGCCTCCGGCTGGTCTTTCCACTCCGTCGCCGTGGCCGTCGCGTCGCCCAGGCAGTAGAGCCGTTCCCCCGTGGTCAGATAGATCCGGTTCTGCCAGGCGATCGGCGCGGCCGTGACCTCATCCTCCTCGGCGAGCCGCATCCGATTGACGAACTTGAGGCCGTCCTTCGTCGGCTCGAGCACGTGCCAGCCGCTGGTGGAGCAGACATACAGTCTGCCGTCGGCGACCAGCGGGCTGCCGCGGACGATTGTCCCGAGCAGTTTCAGCGGCTTGCCCACCGGCTCGCCGGTCGCCTTGTGGAACGCGAAGACCTTGGCGCCGTCGTCCACGAAATAGACCCGGTCGCCGAGCACCACCGGCATCGACCGGCCGTCCATGACGCCCTTGCGTTGCCAGAGGGCATTCGTGGCGGTGATGTCGCCGGCGCCCGTGCCCTTGAAGGCCGTCACCGACCCCATCGAGGTGTTGTCGAGGTTTTCCTCCGCCTGCGAGATGTAGATCGTTTCACCGTCCACCAGCGGCGCCACGTTGAGCCCGCGGCGGGAGAGCTTGAAGTTCCAGACGGCCTTGCCCGTCCGCGGCTGGAAGTTCCAGACGCTGCCGTCGCTGGAGCCGAACACGAGCGCCGCCTGGCCGCCGAGATTCGCGACCGCCGGCGTGCTGTAGGTGGTGTCCTCGGGGAGTTCCTTCGTGCCGTTCATCCAGCGGACCACCCCGGTCGCCTTGTCGAGCCCGAGGAAGCGGTGGGCCGGACGGGCCGTGTCGCCCCAGCCGGTCACGACCGCGCTGGCGATGACGAGATCCTCGAACACCACCGGCACGTTCGTCCGGCCGCCGTAGGTGGAGAGGAAACCGAACTCCTCGTGGAGCGACCGCTGCCACTTCGTCTTGCCGGTGGCGGCGTCGATCGCCGTGAACACGCCGCACACCCCATGCGCGAAGACGGTCGCCGTGGCGGGGTCGGCGATCACGGCCGACCAGCCGACCCGCTCGGCGGGCACGTCGGAGAGATAGACGTTGAACACGTTCTCCCAGAGTTTCTCGCCGGTTCGGGCGTCGAGGCAGAGCACCTTCTCCGCCTCCTCCTGGGTGCCCGGCTTGTGGCGGACGAGCGTGTAGAGCCGGCCGCCCAGGATCACGGGCGTGGAGATGCCGCCGGCCTCGTCGTTCTTCCAGAGCACGTTCGTGCCCGCCTCGGGGTCGAAGGACGTGACCAGCATCCGGTCGGCGGCATGGGCGTGACGGTTCTGCCCGGGGCCCCGCCAGTCGGGCCAGTCGGCGGCCTGGGCGGCGGCCGCCGCGACGACGGTGACGAGACAGAGATGTGCGGCCGTCCGGGATGGCATCGCGTCACTCCCCGATGCCGGCCTGCTTCGCCTCGGCCGGCAGGCCCGGATCGACGATCCCCCGGGCGCCACGCCCCTGCTGCAGCCGGTCGGCGGCGTCGGCCCGGATGCTCTCGACGTCGGCGTTCCACCATCGCGTCTGCTGGTCGATGGGCGGCGTGACGGACGGCCGCACGAGCCGCATGCCGACCCCGAGCGCCGGCTCCTCCGTGTACCACCACGGGCTCTTGGGCAGGTTCGGATCGACATCCTTCCAGGCCACGTCCTCGGATCCGCGCCGCGCGGCGCTCCGCAGCCGATCGGCCTCGTCGTAGTAGGCGCCGCCGCGGACGATCCGCGGCGAGAGCTTCGTGGGCCAGACGATCGCCGCGGCCGCGGCGACCGGCTGCGGCAGGGCGGCCTGTTTCGCGTAGCCGTCGTCGGCCAACTGGTCGAGCACCCATTCGGCGACGTTGCCATGCATGTCGTGGAGCCCCCAGGCGTTCGGCTGCTTGCCGCCGACCGGATGGGTCGTCTCGTCGGCGTTGTCGGCGAACCAGGCGACCTCGTCGAGGCTGTCCGGGTCGTCACCGCTGCTCCAGGGCGTCCGGCTGCCAGCCCGGCAGGCATACTCCCACTCGCTCTCGGTCGGCAGCCGGTAGAACCGGTTCGTAAGGCGGCTGACCCACTTGGTGTATTGCCGGGCCGCGAACTGGGTCATCGTCACGGCGGGCAGTTCCGGATCCTCGCCGTTGGTGAACGTGGTGCTGGGATCGTAGAGGTTGGAGGGAGCGGTGACGGCGTCGGCTTCGTTGGTCGCGTTGACCGGCCGCATGTTCGCGGCCTCGAGCGCCTTGAAGAGGTCGCAGGCGGCCATGTACGTCCGGTATTCCGCCCAGGTGACCTCGCAGCGGCCGATCCAGAAAGGCTCGACCTTGACCTCGAACGCCGGCCCCTCGTCGGCCGAACGGTCGGCCTCGTCGGCCGGGCTGCCCATGCGAAACGTGCCACCCGGCACCGGGATCATCTGGAAGGTGACGTCGGTGCCCGGGATCGTCTCTTCGTACGGCACCATCCAGGCTCCCTCGAGTCGCACGGCCGGGCCGTCGCCGGCGGGCTTCGCGTCACCCAGGATGATGCCGGGGTGATTGTCGTCGGCGACGACCGTGCCGCGGCACTCGGCACCGGGCGACAAGGCCAGTACCGTCGAAAGGCACGCGAGGCATGCGAGTGGCCGGAGGGGTGGCATACAGGTGACCTCGCGTGGCGGGGGGCCACGGGGGCCCCGCGACGGGGCCGGAAAGGCTGCGCGGGGAGGGGTGCGTCGGGCTTCCGTGGACGAGTAGAGTGTACCCTGGTGAAACGTCCTCGCCCATCGCGAGAGCCCGACCGTGACCGCCCCCAAGCCCACCCGCCCCGCCGGCAAGAAGCCCGCTGCCCGCCCGGCTGAAAAGCCGGCCGAACGGGCCGTGGCGGAGAATCGCAAGGCTCGGCACGACTACGAGATCCTCGACACGCTCGAATGCGGCATCGCGCTGGTCGGCAGCGAGGTCAAGAGCCTGCGGGTGGGACGGATGTCGCTCGACGATGCCTACGGCCGGGTGGAGGGGGGTGAGGTCTGGCTCCTGGGCTGCGACATCCCGGAGTACGAGCAGGCCAACCAACTCAACCACAAGCCCAAGCGGCCGCGGAAACTCCTCCTGCACCGTCGCGAGATCACGAAGTTCGCAGGGCATGCCTTCGAGAAGGGGCTGACGCTCGTGCCCCTGAAGATGTACTTCAAGGACGGCCGCGTGAAGGTGCTCCTGGGCATCGGGCGGGGCCGCAAGGCCCACGACAAGCGGCAAAAGCTCAAGGCCGACACCGCCCGGAGGGAAATCGAAACCGCCCTCCGGGGCCGGGGCGGCCGCGGAGGGCGGTGAAGCGGCGACGGGGCCGAAGGCCTCTTGTCAGTCGTCGGAGGCGCCGACGAGGACGCCGGTGGCCGAGTCGGTGGAATCCTCGGGATGCCACAGCGGCATGCCCCGCTGGATCCGCTCGGCGAGGATGTCGATCTTCTGCTTCGAGCCGGCCGGGGCGGACGTGGGGGCAAAGTCCTCCGTCTGATGCGGCTCGAAGTTCTCGTCGTGGCCGTACAGTTCGATGATCTCGAAAACGTTGCGAATCCGTGCCATTGGGACGAACCAACTCCTTCAAAATACGGGGTGATGGGGGTGGTGGGCGGCCCGCTGACGAGTCGGCCGAGAGGCCGCGGCGGGTGCGTCGTTCGAAGCGAACGTCGCCATTATGGAGCGGCGCTCACGCGAGTCAAACAAAATGCCGAACAGGTTTTTTCCACGGAAAAACAGGGGCCGGATGCCGCCCGACTGTCCGGCATGATCGTTGCGAATTACCATTAGGTTCGCGCCCCCGGGTTTCCGCTGCGGCTGAAGCCGTGTCGCCCCGCGGGAGCGGATCTGGTCCGGCCGCGGGCTTCCACCCGCCGCCGTGGTCGATGGCCCAGTTCACCGGCTCGCTCGTCAGTTACCCGGCGCGTGTCTCGTTCGCGGCCTACGTGATCGCGATTCTCCTCGGGGGCGTGTTCCTCACGCTGCCCGCCGCCCGGCAGCCCGGTCGGCCGCCGGTTTCCCTCGTGGACGGGGTGTTCACGGCCACCAGTGCCTGCTGCGTCACGGGTCTCACCGTCCGCTCCACGCTGAACGATTTTTCCCTGCTGGGCCAGGCCGTGATCCTGGGCCTGATCCAGCTCGGAGGCCTGGGGATCATGACGATCACCACGCTCCTGTCGTTCCACATGGGCGGCCAGGCGACCTTGCGGCAGCGGGCGGTCGTGGCGGAGACGCTGGGCATCAAGTCGGGCCGCGATCTCCGCTGGGTGACGCTGGCGGTGCTTCTCACGGTGCTCGTGGCCGAAGCCTGCGGCTTCCTGCTGTTGCTCTGGGCCGACTGGGGCTCGGCGGCCGCCGGGGAGGTCGCCTGGAGGTCGCTGTTCCACGCGGTGTCGGCCTTCTGCAATGCCGGCTTCGCCCTCCACGACCGGAACCTGATGCCGGACGCCGGTCGGGCGGCGATCAACCTCGTGATCTGCGGCCTGATCATCGTGGGTGGCCTCGGCTTCCCGGTGATCATCGATGTCTGCACGCGGCTGCGGCGCCGCGAAGCGTTCTGGGAACGGCTCCACACGCAGTCGAAGATGATGCTCATCGGCACCGCGGCGCTGCTGGCCTTCGGGGCCGTCTCGTTCTGGGCTCTCGAGTGGGACGAGGCGATCGGCAGCGAGCCGCTGTCGACGAAGCTGCTGATGGGCCTCTTCCACTCCACGACCTGCCGGACGGCCGGCTTCAACACCGTGGACTACGCCGCGCTCTCGAGCGCCACCCTGTTTCTGGCGATCATCCTCATGGCGATCGGAGCGGGCCCTTGCTCGACGGGCGGCGGCTTCAAGGTGAGCACGTTCATGACGCTCGTGGTCAGTGCCTGGTCGAACTTTCGCGGCTGGAAGCACGCCAATTTTTTCCGCCGCACGATCCCCGAGAACGCGGTCGAGCGGGCGACCGCCACGGCGCTGCTCTTCGCGGCCGTGGCGATCGCCGCGCTGGTGGCGCTGCTGGTCGTCGAGTCGAGCGGCACGCTCGCCTCCCGGCCGCGGTGGTTCCTCGAGGCCCTCTTCGAGTGCATCTCGGCGCTGGGCACAGTGGGTCTCTCCACCGGGATCACGCCGACGCTCACCGACCCCGGCAAGCTCGTGCTCGTGGCCCTCATGCTCCTGGGGCGGCTCGGCCCGATCACGGCGGCCGTCGCCCTGGCCCGCGAGCGCCGTACCTACCAGCCCCGTTTCCCCGAGGAGGAGCCGCTCATCGGCTGACCCACATGGCACAGGCGGTCAAGAAGTTCATCATGCTGGGCATGGGCTCGTTCGGCACGGCCCTGGCCACGCAGTTGGCCGCCAACGGCTGCCGCGTGACCGGCGTGGACGGCCGGCAGGAGCGGCTCGATGCCGTGAAGGACGAGATTCACGAGGCGGTGATCGGCGACGCGACCGACCGCGAGATGCTGGAAAACCTGCCGATCAAGGATGCCACGGCGGTGTTCATCTCGCTGGGCGAGAACATCTCGCAGTCGCTCCTGGCCACGCTGCACGTCAAGGAACTTGGAGCCCGGAACGTGATCGTGAAGGGGGTCACCAAGGAGCACGGCAAGATTCTCCAGCACCTCGGCGTCGACCGCGTGGTGTTTCCCGAGGAGGAGGTGGCGCGGGAGCTGGCGGACCGCATGACCTGGCCGAACGTGCTCGACTACCTGCCGATCGACCCCGAGTACAGCGTGGCGGAGGTGGCGATGCCCGGATCGCTCTCCGGCAAGACGCTCGCCGAGGCGAACCTGCGGAGCCGGATCGGCGTGCACGTGATGGGGCTGAAGGACGTGATGAAGGGGAAGTTCGAGATGTTCCCCGACGGAAAGACGAAACTGCTCGAGGACCAGGTGCTGCTGGTCGTGGGCCGCGAGGCCGAGATCGCCGCCCTCCGCGAGCTGCCGTAGATCCGCGCCGCGGCAGGGGCCGCCGCCGGCGGAACAGCGGTCAGTCCTCGCCCTGGGCCTTCGTGAACCCGTCGGCCCCGTCGATCCGCATCAGCCGCTCGACGTGGCATACCTCGTGCGTCGCGTTGACCTGGCGGGCCAGGGCGAGCGCGTCGTCGAAGGGGAGCGGCCCGCCGCTGCGGCTCACGAACCGGCAGCGATGGTGGCACACGCAGTCGATATTGGGGTTGCCATCCGGATAGACCTTGGTGCCCCGGTTCGAGATCATCTTCAGACGCAGGGGCGTGGCCGCGGCGATCGCCTCGAGCGAATTGCCGAGGGCGGCTGGTTCGAGGCCGCTCTCCACGAAGATGTCGGCTCCGACCACGTCCTTGGTCCGCGCGGCCCGGAACACCGGCGAGCGGCTGATCTGGGGCATGGTGATGGGCTTGGCATCCCGCACCGTCCAGCCCTCCGCCCGGCGGCCGAGGTTGGCGATGACCTGCCGCGCGTAGTCCGAAGTCCGCACGCCCTTGTCGTAGCCGACGACGTCGCCCGTGAGCTTTCCCTCCATGAGCGTGACGAGCACCGCATGCTCGATGTCGGCGGCGGCCGCGAACTCGCCGAGGTGCTTGAGCATCATCACGCCGCTGAGCAGCACGGCCGTCGGATTGATCACGTCCTTGCCGGCGTACTTCGGGGCTGAGCCGTGCACGGCCTCGAAGATCGCGATGCCGTTGCCCAGATTCGCCGAAGGAGCGAAGCCGAGGCCACCGACGAGGGCCGACGTCAGGTCGCTGATGATGTCGCCGTTCATGTTCGTCGTCACGATGACGTCGAACTGCGACGGTTTCTTCACGAGTTGATGGGCGCAATTGTCGATGATCACGTGCCAGGACTTGATGTCCGGATACTCGGGCGCGATCCGCTCGAAGGTCCGCTTCAGTTCGCCCTCGGTGAGCTTCATGATGTTGGATTTGGTCGCGCAGGCGACCGAATGTCGCCCTTCTGATCGGGCGAACTCGAAGGCCAGGCGGATGATCTTTTCGGATCCTTTCGCGCTGATGAGCTTCAGGCATTGCGCCACGTCGGGCGTCTGCATGTGCTCGATTCCCGCGTACAGGTCCTCGACATTTTCGCGGACCACCACCAGATCGACGCCCTGGCCCGTGTAGGGGGTCTTCACGCCGGGCAGTTCACGAACCGGGCGGATGTTGGCGAAGGTCTCGAAGAGCTTGCGCAGGGTGACGTTCGCCGATTTCTCGCCATGCCCCACCGGCGTGCCAAGCGGTCCCTTGAGCACGACCCGCGTCTTGCTGATCGAATCGATCGTGTCCTGCGGCACGCCGGAGGCGATGCCCTGCTTGAAGACCCGCTCGCCCGCATGCCGTTCGATCCAGTCGATCGCGACGCCCGTCGCGTTGATGACGTCGATCGACGCGCTGACGCACTCCGGGCCGATGCCGTCTCCGGGGATGACGGTAACCGCATGGCGGGTCATGACGTGGTCCTTTGGTGGGGGGGGTGCGGGCGGAACGGACGAAGGGACAGGGGTTTCAGGATGCGGTGGCGAGGGGTTCGCTGGCAACTCGGTCCACGGAATCGACGGGGATTTCCCGGGCCAGGATCGAGAGGAACTCGGCCAACTTGGCGAAGCCGACGACCATTTCCGGCCGGCTGGGCCGCACCGTGAACACCCAGGACCCGCCGCCGAGGTGGGCCAGGTCTCGAACGACGAACGGGCCGGCCGCCGTCAGCCGCGGCAGGAGATGCTCGAGCTCGTCGCGGGCCAGTTTCGTCCGCATCGTCACCGTGTAGACCATGGACCGCTCTCCCTACAGAAAACATGACTTATAATACATGTATCGGAAAGCAGGTCAAGTTCCTACAGGTATTGTGTAGTCTGTTCGGCATGCCATCCCGCTCGCCGTCCGCGAAACCGGCGGATGGGCCGGCCCGCCGCCGGCCTGCCTGGACGTTTCTGACGAATCACGGCCACGTGCTCGTCTGCATCGCCGACAATCCCGACGTCCGCATCGCGGACATCGCGGACCTCGTGGGCATCGGCGAGCGGGCCGCCCACCGAATCGTCTGCGATCTCGTTCGGGACGGGTATGTCGCGCGGCGAAAAGACGGTCGGCGGAACCGCTACGAAGTTGACTTCGAGCGGCCGCTCCGGCACCCGCTGGAGTCGGGCCACACGATCGGCGCGATCTTCCGGGTGCTCGCCGGGGCGCGGCGGCGCGGCCGATGACCGGCCGTCGCGGCGGGTTCCGGGGCCGGCGGGCCCGCCTCGGGTTCGCTCCCCTGCGTCATTGACCCGGCCCGCCCGGGGGCAGGGCGATCTCGATATCGCCGGGCGGTGGCGGGGCGGTCGAGCCACCGGTCGGCGTGGCGGTGGGATCGAACTTGGGGATGTCGGTGCCGGTGCGGGCCTCGAGGTCGGCCAGCAACGAGAGTTTCGCCGCCCCGACGGGCCGCAGTTCCAGGAGTGTCACGCCCCACTCGCCGCGGGTCTTTTTGCCCTCCACCACGACGAGGCCCGTCCCCTTCGGCCCCCGGGCATCGAACTGGATGGCCGCGATGCCATCGACCTCGTTGGCCGTGCCGCGGATCGTCGGGCCGCACTCGACCGGTTTGCCGAGCGCCTCCGCGACGCGGTCGTTGGTCCGCAGTTCCTCGGTTGCCTCGGCCACGAGCGGATGCTTGGCGAGACGATTGCAGCCGACGGCACCGAGCGCCAGGAAGCAGGCCACCAGGCGAAGGGGGAAATGCACGGACATGGCTCCGATACGGGGAAACGTGCGGGATCGCGCGGCTCGGCGGCCGATCAACCCTTGGCGTCGTGCTGTCGGCACCAGGCGATCTTCTCGGCCGTGGTCGTGGGCAGGCTGCCCGGGGCGGCCTTGGCCGGCTTCGACGGGACAGGGGCGGCGGATTGCTCCGCCGGGGCCTCCTCGGCGGCGACGGGTTCCGCCGCCGGCGCCGCCGCCGCGCCCCGGGCCCGCGCGAGGATCTCGGCCGTCGAGAGCTTGCCTCCCGCGGCCGGCTTCGCGGCGGGAGCGGCGCCGCCCTTGGCCCGCGCCGCGGCGAGGATGTCGGCGGTGGACGGCTTTTTCGCGCCGGCCGCGGCGGGCTTGGCGGCGGCCGGCTTCGCCGTCTCCTTCGCCGCCGGC
>SXGQ01044361.1_pt1 | contig 13522 bp, 16 predicted proteins | sample 3178371 | NCBI WGS metagenome assembly SXGQ01 (sample SAMN11356859, study PRJNA531348) | freshwater metagenome | isolation source: freshwater sample F1-20 | place: China: Fuxian Lake, Yuxi | collected 2017-12-25
CTTAGGTATGTCACCAAAAGACTACTTTGCATATCTTTTAGATCACACTACAATTGTAGCTCAAGATGATCCATACTTGCCACAATTTATACAAATGGACAAAGATGGTGTAATTCAACTACGAATACTATCAGCAACTGGATGTGAACAGTTTGCTAAATATTTGTATGAAATACTTAATGCATTCCTCGAAGAAGAAACCAATGGCAGAGTTAAAGCTGCAAAAGTAGAAGTATATGAACATGAAAGGAACTCGGCAAGCTATCAAGAATAATAAACTTTATTTGTAATGAAACAACTATTATCGACAGAAGAAATTTGTACTGAGTTTGCAAAGTTAGCAGATACAGAATTATCTGAATTACTAGAAAGTGAATACATTTCACTGTACAATTATTTAGGTGAGTCAACTGCCGGTACAGAATTACCTAAACAAGTTTCAGACGCTGCAGTTAAGTTAGGTATTAAAATTAAATATCAACAGTTACCTAAAGATGTACAGCGCAATGGTATTTATCAAGTGCAAACATATCCTATCGCTTTTCTAGATTTAATATTCAATGTAAAGAATGAAACAAACCCAATGGGTGTACTTAGACGACGAGCCTTTGATCAGTTAGCTCGTACAGTAACTATGTTAGAAACTCGAATTTTAGATTTGGAAAAAAGATTTTCTAGTCTTGTAAACAATGACATTAGTTCGCCATATAATGATACCGTAAACAAGCCTACTGATACAATACCTTCTATAAATTACGATGATTATGATGATTTACCTTTTTAATTAATACACATGAAAACAGTTAAAATACAAAATGAAATTCGAAGAATGTCTGATTCTGATGCAGATCAGTTAGTATCCTATGGACGTGCTGTATATGTTTCAAAGTCAGAATGGAAAGCGACTCGTAACATTAACGAGCCTTCTAAGTCGTCAAAATCTAAAAAGGTCAATGAAAAAAAGCAGAAAAAACTTTCGAAATTGAAAGGTCAACAAAGAAAATAATTCATATATTAAGGTTATGAAAAGAATTGAAGACTACAACAAAGTATTGCCTATTGTTGAATTATATTATTGCATTCAATCAGAGGGTAGCAGAGCAGGAAGACCGACAGTAGCAGTTAGAACTACTGGCTGCACGCATAGGTGTTTTTTCGGAGAAGGAGGCTGGTGTGATTCGTGGTACACATCTATTCACCCAGAAAAAGGCAAGTATACATTCAACGACATTGTTAAAATGTATGAAGATAGGCCTGATGTAAAAGAGATGATGCTAACAGGCGGCTCTCCAACAATGCATGCTGCTTTAGTAAATGAATTAACTCATTTAGCAAATGAAAAAGGTATTACAATTACAATCGAGACTGAAGGCTCTCATTTTCTCGAAACCGATTATCCAATCGGTCTTGTATCTTTCAGTCCTAAATTTACCAATAGCGTTCCTGTGCTTTCTGCTGTTACGCCACTTGGGAATATTGTAGATGAAAAGTTTATTGCTCAACACAATAAGTTTCGTTTACGTAAAGATCAAATCAAAAGCATGATGGAATATCACACTGACTATCATATGAAGGTGGTTGTGAATCCAGCTGAAGATCCTACAACTTGGGAAGAAATTAAAACATTCCTAGACGAACTGCAAGTACCCAGAGAGAAGATATGGATAATGCCTCCTGGCGATAATCGTGAAGAGCTAATTAGAGTATATCCTATGGTCATTGATTGGTGTACAATCAATGGATATAACTTTACAGGAAGAGAGCATATCATTGCTTACGATACTAAAAGAGAAGTTTAATCAATTTAATTTAATCAACTTATGAAACAATTTACACCTATAGGTGATCGAGTTCTTATACAAGAATTTGAATCTGAACAAGACAAAAAAACAGCCGGTGGAATTATTATTCCTTCGACTGCGACAGCTGAAGACGTTAAAATGGGTAAGGTAGTGGCAGTAGGCCCGGGCTTGTATACTCAAAATGGAGTGCTAATTCCAATGACAGTTCAAGTGGGAGATGAAGTGGCTTTGCCTGCATACGGTCAATCGCAAGAAATTCGCGTAGGAGATTCAGTTTATACTTTATACAGAGAATCTGAACTTTTAGGAACATTTAACGAAACAGTATGAGTGAACTATTAAAATTTGCTAATGCGTCTATTCCTAAGACGCCAGAAGAAAAAAAGGCTATGATTGAAGCCGCTGCAATTCATTATGGTCATTACATGACTGCATTAGGCATTGATTGGAAAAATGATCCAAATTCTTCAGATACTCCAATGCGAGTTGCAAAAGCTTTTGTTACGGATCTAGCTGAAGGATGCTATTCAAACCCGCCGAAAATTACAGCGTTTGATAATGTAGATAATTACGATGGTGTAGTATTTCAAGGTAATATTGATATGAAGTCATTTTGCTCTCATCATCACTTACCGTTTATTGGAAAGGCGCATGTAGCGTATATTCCTTCAAAAGATGGAAAAGTAATTGGACTTTCCAAATTGAATCGCATTGTTGAATATTTTGCACGCAGACCTCAAGTGCAAGAAAATTTAACTACTCAAATTCACAATTACATTAATCAAGTATGTATTGCTAACAAAGGTGTAGCAGTAATGCTTGAAGCGAATCATTTATGTGCATGTGTGCGAGGTGTTAAACATGATTCGACAATGATGACTTCGAAAATGTCAGGTGCATTTATGAACGATCCTGCAGCTCGAAATGAATTTTATCGATTCGTAGACAAGTTGTCGTAATATGAGCAAACGTATAGCATTTGTAATTAATCGTATGAATTTTCGACCATCATCAGGTCATGGAATATTTATGCGTGGCGCCGTTGATACATTTACAAAACATGGACATTTCGTTGATGTAATTTGTGATGGACAACCAGAGCAAAATTTTCTAAGTGAATATTCTGTAAATGTATATACGCCAGATGTAAAAGATCGTCTAGGTTATACCAAACACAATTATCTGTTTCAGTTTGAAGATTCATTTAATTATGAAAAAGCAATTAATTTTCGTGCTTCGTTAACCAAAGCTCTTTCCAATCATGTATATGATTTAATTATTTGTAATGATTTAGAATCTGCTTTTGTATGTCATCAAATGGGATTACATACATTGATGCGAGTGGCTACGTATGCACATGAATGTGCTTCTATCAATCCAGAACTAAAGTCCGGTGTATTCAAAGATTGTTATTACGATTTAATTGAAAAACAAATGCAATGGCCGGAAATTACTACTTTAATTCAAACAGAACAAAACAAAGAAAAATTAGAAACTGCAATCGGTACAAAACATAATTTGTATGTACAGCAATATCCATTAACCGATTCTGAAAATTTACATTACACTGAAAAAGAAGGTGTTTTGTATATTGGTCGGCATGAAGATCGAAAAAATCCAGTTGAATTTATTAAACTGTTAGCATCGATTAAAGAACAATATGGAGTTGAACTTAAAGCCAATGTACTAACTCGTTCCGCGCATGTTAGCAAGTTCATTGATGACTTTCAATCTATAGGACATACTAATTACGAAATTAAAGCAGATGTCGTAGGAGAAGAAAAGGCTCGTATGATTCAATCTTCAAAAGTAGCTTTCATGCCCTATAAAAATGAATCATTTGGAATTGCAGTTTTAGAAGCGCTTCGTTGGATGCCAACAATCGTTTTGAAAAAATACAATTGGCATTACAATTTCAAATCATTTGCCAATTATATAGAAGCAGATGGTAAGGAAGCAGCTAAAGTAGTATACGAAGCGTATAATGCTGAACCTATTTCTGATCATGTTGTTAAGGCTCAATTTGACGAATATCAAACAAAATACGAGTCGGCTTTGTTGAATTTGTTAACGCCTACAATAATTGATTATGAAAAAGAACCTAAAACCCGATTTTATAAATATTTGCAAGAAAACAAAGGAAAATGGGTTTCTTTAACAACCTATTTTTCAAAGTACAATAGCAAGGGTGTAATATATTTGACCAGCGATATCGAAACCATGTACGTAGTTAGAAACTGGTGTACGGTAATGCATTCCAACCAAGAAACGTTTTTCGGTATTCCAGATGACAATGGAAAGTTAGTGCATGAAAATGTAAATGTTTCCAATACATCTTCTTTGTTTTTTGAATAAATCTTCATATATTACCTTTAATTAAATTAACTTTATGAGCAAAATAATTTACATTCCATTGGAAGAGCTGCCACAGCGCTACACTCAAATGATGAACAATGCAATTCGCCCTTGGGTAAATGTTGAACTGTATCCTGACATTAAAATTGATTCACAAATCAAACGCGGACAATTTCTAGATATTGTCAATACCTGCAAATTTAAAGCTGCGCAATTGCAAATGATTGCAGAAATGTTTGATAAAGGAGAAGTTCATGAAGGAGATGTATTTTTAGTAGGAGATATATTCTTTCCAGGCATTGAGTCTATCAAATACATGGCAGAATTACAAAACATCAATGTGCGAGTTTATGGCATTAACTATGCAGGTCGTGCAGATGAAACAGATTTTGTACAGAAATTGTCTGTATGGGCAGATGCATCTGAAGCAGGCTATCATTTAATTTGCGATGGTATTTTTGTTGGAAGCCGCGATCATAGATCAAATGTAATTGAATATTTTGGATTGAGCCCTGACACGGTACATGTTACAGGTCTTGTATGGGACATGGATTATGTTAAGAAATTTCAACATGAAATTGGAGAAGTAACCAAAGAAGATTTTATTATTTGGCCACATAGATGGACTGAAGAAAAAGGAATTGATGAACTTAAGCAATTTGCAAAAATGACAGACAAGCGAATTGTTGTAACGTCTTCAGGTCCAGCAAAAGATTTAGGTAAACTTCCTAGAAACATTGAGTATCGAGCTAATTTAACTAAAAAAGAGTATTATACGTTAATGGCTAAAGCTCGTTGGTATTTATCGACTGCGTATCAAGAAACGTTCGGATATACCATTCAAGAAGCAATTGTATTTGGTTGTAATATTTTAGTTCCGAATCGAGCATGTTGTCCTGAAATGGTGCCTAGCAAATGTGTATATTACAGTTTATCAGATGTAGATAAAATGTTCAGTGAAGAAGATTTAACAGTGCCAATGAATTATACTCAAAGATGGCATGGGAATGCACAGACAATGATAAACATAATTAATTCAGAAGCTTAATGTATCAAAACATCGCACATCAGAAAAGTAAAAATATAATACATATCTTTGACGATCAAAAAGGCCATATACAAATACCATTTAAAAAATATGCATATAAGCGATCTTCGCACGGCCGGCATGTAGCTTTAGATGGAAATAAAGTAGATAAAGTAACAGATTGGGATGAAGCCGATATTCAGCGTGGACTAATTTATGAATCAGATATCAATCCTGAAACTCGCACATTAATTGACATGTATTACGAATCAGATGATTCGTCAGTTGGCCATCGTGAGTTATTTTTTGACATTGAAGTTTCCACTGAAGGGGGATTTTCTTCCGCGGAAGAAGCTTGGCAGCCCTTAACATCTATTGCCTTTTACGATAAAGCTGGCGATCAAAAAGTTGTAATTATTGTAGACAAAGAACAGCTTTTAAAATCGCAAGTTAAAGAAGGATTGATTCTAGAATCTGTGCAAACAGAATTTGAATTGATATCTACATTTCTTCGTTATTATTTAGAAATTCGTCCAACAATTTTAACAGGTTGGAACATTGACTATTACGACGTTCCGTATTTGTACAATCGAATTAAAAAAGTAGCAGGAGATCAATATGCAAATTCGTTATCGCCTATCAATGAAGTAATTTATCTTAAACATAGAAACCGATATCGAATAATGGGAGTTTCTTGTTTAGATTACATGGCATTGTATAAGCTGTTTACTTATTCTGAAGAATCTTCATACTCTTTAGAATCTATTAGTCAGAAAGAATTAGGCCGCGGCAAGATTCAATATGAAGGTACATTAGATCATTTGTATAAGACAGATCCTGAAAAATTTATTGAGTATAACTTAACTGACGTAGATCTGGTATCTTCATTGGACGAAAAACTTAAATTTCTAGCTCTTGCTCGAGGTATTTGTCACAAAGGGCACGTGCCGTATGAAGATGTATATTTTACAACTAGATATCTAGACGGCGCATGCGTAACCTATATGAAGCGTTTAGGTATTGTAGCGCCAAATCGAAAGCTTCGAGATCATTCTGCAGATTCAGAGGAAGAAGTTTCAAATGACTTTGCAGGTGCGTATGTAAAAGATCCAATTCCAGGATTGTATGAATGGATATTCGACGAAGACTTAGCTTCGCTGTACCCTTCTATAATTCGTTCATTGAACATATCTCCTGAAACTAAATTAGGTAGAATTGAGAACTGGGATGAAGTTAAAGAAGATTTTTGGAACGATGGCTATTCCAGTGCTAAATGTAAATTTAAATCAGGCGCAACTCATAAGTTAATTCCTGTAATGGAATTTCGTCAATGGCTACTAGATAACAAATATACAGTTTCCATGATTGGTGTTGTATATGATAATTCACGGCCAGGATTTATTCCTTCTATTTTAGAAACTTGGATGAATGAACGAGAAGAAAATCGAGCATTGGCAAAAAAATATGGAAAGGAAGGTAATAAAGAGCTAGCAGAATTTTTTGATTCCAGACAGCATACAAATAAAATCGTTAACAATTCATTGTATGGAGCGTTAGGAGCCCCTGGATTTCGTTTTCATGATTTGGACAATGCAGAATCAATTACTTTATCTGGTCAGGCCGTTACAAGACACGCTGAGCGAAAAGGTAATGAATGGTTTACTAATCAAACTGGCGTCGAAAAAGATTATGTAATTTATGTAGATACAGACTCTAATTACTATTCTGCCAAGCCGATTATTGAGCTAATGGAAAGTAAATTGAATAAGTCTTTGTCTTACAGCGAAAAAATTGATGTAACATATAAGACTTCGCAAATTGTAGAAAAGTACATCAATGACTCGTGGTCGGAATTTGCAAAAAAGTATATGAACATTGACACGCACTTTTTCAATATCAAACAAGAGTATGTAGCAGAGTCAGGTTTATGGATTGCTAAAAAGCGATATGCACAAAAAATCATATCTGAAAAAGGTGTATTAATATCTGATTTAACGAAAGGAGTTAAGGAATGGAAATTAGATGTAAAGGGTATGGACGTTATTCGATCTAACTTTCCAAAAGCTTTTCGAGAATTGATGTCTGGAATTTTAATTGACATTTTGAATATTACAGATAAGGAAGTTGTCGATTCGAAAATTATACAATTTCGAGAAGATATTAAGACCAAGCCTTTATTAGACATCATGTTTCCAGTTGGCGTCAAGGAAGTAACCAAATGGAAAGTAAAAAAATCTAAAGACCAAATATTTGGTGATAGATTAAAAGGTTGTCCGGTACACGTTAAAAGTGCATTGAATTACAATGATTTAGTTGAATATTTCGAAAATAAATCAGCTCAGCCGATTACAGATGGAGAAAAAATCAAATGGACTTATCTGCGAACAAATACATATGGATTAGATTCCTGTGCACTCAAAGGTTTTGAAGACCCTGAGCAAATCGTCAATTTCATTCAAGAACATATTGACTATGAAAAAATATTTGACTCAGCCTTACTTAATAAGCTAAGCGACTTTTACAATTCTTTAGGTTGGGGTACGGTGCCGAAAAATGACAACTTAAGTAACTTTTTTTCATTTTAATTTAATTGTATATGAATACACGTACAACAGTAATTGTTAAACTGTCAGTAGATGGCATGCATAATTTTCCAAAAGCTGCAGACCTATTCCCTGAAGTAGCATTTTTGTCTGATAGGCATAGACATATGTTTCATTTCACAGCAGCTAAACAAGTGTTTCATGATGACAGAGATGTAGAATTTATCATGTTTAAGCGAGATATCTTAAACTATTTAGTTAATCAATATTCAGACTCGCACATGAGAACCATGGAATTTGGGGCACAGTCTTGCGAAATGCTAGCTCGCGAAATTTTAGAACGTTTCGAGTGCGAATGGGTTGAAGTTTGGGAAGACCAAGAAAATGGAGCAAGAGTTGAAAAGGTATGAAGCGAATAGCAGTTGTCCCAGATAACATAGGTACGGATTCAGAATCTTCATGGCAAGAGCATGTATCTTCAATACTATCAGGATACATTGATGCTAGCAATTTACAAAATCAGTACAATGTAACAGAATATCAAGATTTAACTGAACTTCGTAACGAGATATTAAATAAAAAATTCAATAACGGTGACAAGGTAATTTTTACCAATGCATGGGCCGGCCAGGTAGTTTTCGTACGACATTGGGCAGAAACGGCTGGATTGAAACTGGAATACATTGGAATGTGGAACCGAGCTAGCTATTTAGATGAAGATTTAGAATATAAAACTAGATTTAAGCGAGGAAAAAGTGTTAACAGAGGCTGGAGAAACATTCATGAATATTCAATACATCGTACATTGACGAAAAATTTATTCATGAAACAAAGTCATAAAGACAAGTTTCAATTGGAAATATCTAGAAGCTCTAGAAAATCGGAACGTAACAAGTTTCATTGTTGTGGATTTCCGCTGGAATATCTAGATGTCGAATTGTCAGGATACTCTGATACATACTACAAGCAACGACATATATTCTTTCCATATTCAGAATATTCTTCGTTTCAAGAACGAATTTTGTATGACATGCTTCGCACTTTACCTGATGTACAAATATTGTTCAGTCGCGATCGATCGGCATTTACACGACATCAAAAGCTTTCATTTTTAACAAAATCAAAAGTAGCGTATTTACCATATAGCAGCCCTAATATTGGTAAAGAAATTTACGAGTGTACTTTGTTAGACACGATTCCATTTGTTCCTGACTTTAAGGAATTTCGTGATATGGTACCTAGTGAGTTTAGATATCCAATTGAATGGACGAAAAACATAATGTCTTATTCTAGATACGGTGCTGAATTTATAAAACGTATTGAAGATTTAGTCGACAATTATGATTTATATCTACCTCTGCTACAGGAAACCAGATCTGCATTGCAGAAAAATTACTATGATTCAGAAAGTTTTATTAAACAAATATTTGATAATTAATACTTTTTTTCATATATTATATAACATTTAATCAATTAACTATGAATTCTAATACAACTAAATTGCTGTATGAAGCACTTGAAGCTAAGTACATTGCTCAACAAAAAGATGCTCTTGCACGGCTTCATGTATATGCCACAGCAGCTGTTGGCATTGGAGAGCATCCTCAAATTACTCATGAAATGGACGAATTAATTGGTCAGCTAGCCGATGCGAACGATCGTCTTTCGACCTTATATGGCTATGTAAACCCTGCCAATGTATCTACTTTAAATAAAAACAGTAATAATATCAACCATGAATGAAGAAAAAAAGATAGTATACTTTCCATCTTTAAGTTCCGGAGCTTATGCTGGTCCCGTTTCAAAAGATAAGGAAGTGGCTCCAGGAGTTCCTTATCGATTTTGGGATGAACGTACTCCTGAAGAATGGCAGCACAAGTTCTTTTTGATTACTGCAGGCCACTTTTATAAAAAGATGTCAGTAAGAAATGATTGGGGTCTAAATAATGGCTCGCTTGTATTTGGCGATTCCGGTGGTTATCAAATTGCCACGGGTGCATTGAAATGGGACTTAAATTTGCGAGATCAAATATTTGAATGGTTAGAAGCTAATTCAGATATTGCAGCTAACATTGATATTCCGCCGCGAGTAATGTATGAAGGCAGGTTTCAAGATGCATTGAATATGTCGTTAGACAACTTCAAATATTTTGAAAAAAAGCAGACCGGCAAAACTAAATTTCTAAATGTAGTTCAAGGATCGAATCCATTGGAATTTAAACAATGGTATTCAACGGTCAAAGATATGGAATTTGGTGGTTGGAGTATAGGATCTTCCAGACGATTAGTAGATTTCATGTATATTCTTTCACTGATGATCAAAGAGAAAGAATTTCTTAAGCCTTATAATACTTGGATTCACTTACTAGGTATTTCTAAAGTATCTGATTTCTTTGTATTAGCACAAATACAAAAAATGATGAACAAGTACACTGGCAATCGAATTACTATTTCAACAGACTCTTCTTCTCCTGGACAATATCCTATTTTTGGTCAAATGGTTTGGTCACCGAATTGGAAAGATCAAGTATTTAACATGTTGTATTTTCCAAAAGATGGATCGAATATTCCTTATCCTGAAACAGGCCATGTTCCTTCATTGCTCGACCATCCAGGCGTTCCTTATTTAACTTGGGACATGGTTAAAAATTACGGTACAGAAGCTTCAATTCGAATGACTTATCATAATTTGCACATGTATGTTTATACAAACAATCACGTTTGGAATTTAGTTAATACATGTCCATTAGAAGTTCTAGCTGAATTAATTCCAAACGATTTGATTCAGGTACTTAAATCGATTGAAGAAATGTTCAATTCTCCTGATCCGACTACGGTATATGAGCGGTATCGACCATTTTATGTAAATTATGGAGGCGAAAATGTTAGCAACATTTCAAAAGAAGTAATTGGTAATTTTTTCGATACAATGCCAGTTAGCAACGCTGAATTTAAAAAAGAACAAAAACAATTAGCAAAAAAACAATCTAAATCTAAATAATCAAATCATGGAAAAAAGTAAGTTAATTAACTTTATTAATCGCTATTATCTAGGTGGTAATACTGATACGGCTAAATTAGTTATTGAAAACAATACATTGTCGACTAAATTTATCAGCTCTGATCAAAATGTAATTGGAGACGTGACAATGAAATCGTTTGATCAACCAGATGCAGAATTAGGTGTATATACTACTTCTCAATTAGTTAAATTGATGTCTGCTTTAGATGAAAACATCGACATTACTTTTAGTGAATCTGGTGGTCGAGTATTTTCAATGAACATGTCAGACAAAGATACGAAAGTAACGTATATGTTAGCCGATCTTGCTGTTATTCGTCAAGCTCCGAATTTAAAGCAATTGCCTCCGTTTGAAGTTAAAATTCAATTGAACAAAGACTTTGCTGGCAATTTTAAGAAAGCTGCTAATGCATTGGATTCAGACAATTTCGGAGTTGTGTCTGCAGATGGCGATACAAAAATTATCATCAACTATTCCAATGTAAATACAAACAGAATTGTATTTAATACGGCTACTGTAGAATCAGGTGACATGGAAGTAGTTTGTTTCTCTGCTAAACTGTTAAAGGAAATTTTAAATGCCAATACCGGCATTGATGGTATTTTAGAAGTATCTTCTAAAGGATTAGCGCGTGTAACATTTGAAAATGATCATTATTCTGCAGTTTATTATCTTGTAAAATTAACAGTATCTTAATATGTTTGGAAACGAAGAACACACGCTTTGGGTTGAGCGATACCGACCTGACACTTTAGATGGATATGTAGGTAATGAACATGTTGTAGAAAAGGTAGATATCTATCTACAAAATGGTGACGTACCTCATTTACTATTGTATGGATCGGCTGGTACAGGCAAAACAACTCTAGCAAAAATTATTTCGAAAAATCTAGATTGCGATGTAATGTACATCAATGCGTCTGACGAAAACAATGTAGAAACGGTTAGAGAGAAAATTAAAAACTTTGCTTCTACTATTGGATTTCGTCAATGGAAATTGATTATTTTAGATGAAGCGGATTATTTAACTCCAAATGCGCAAGCTGCATTGCGTAATTTAATGGAAACGTTTTCAAAGACGACTAGATTTATTCTTACTTGCAACTATGTAGAAAAAATCATTGATCCGATTCAATCCAGATGTCAGGTATTTGCTATTACACCGCCTTCAAAGAAAGACGTAGCTATTCGAGTAAACAAAATACTTCAAGACGAGTCAGTTGCATTTACGCCTGAAGATTTAGTTACTATTATCAATTCAGGATATCCTGATATTCGCCGGATTTTAAATGCTTGTCAGCGGCAAGTTGTCAATGGTAAATTAGTACTCGACAAAGCTTCGCTTATCGAAGCTAATTACATGGACAAGCTAGTTGAGCTGTTAAGTTCTGGTCAAGATGTAAAAACAAAATTTACTTCTATTCGACAATTGTTAGCAGACTCGCAAGTTAAAGATTATACTGCATTGTATCGATTTTTATATGACAATTTGGACTTATTTGCTACAGGTCACGTAGGCCCTGTGATATTAATCATTGCCGAGGCACAGTATCAAGATTCCATGGTTGTAGATAAAGAAATCAATGTAATGAGTATGTTTGTTAAAATTTTAAATGAAATTGCATAATGAATCCACAAGAACAACTTAACGTAAATTTAGACCTTAAACAAACTTCACCTATAATATGCGAAAATGAAGAATGTGGCAATGATATGTTTATGCCAGCAATGAAATTTCGTAAAGCTTCGAAGCTGTTAACAGGCAGTGCCAAAGACGCGATTATTCCAGTGCAAGTATTTTTCTGCTCTGCATGTGGTCATATCAATAAAGAGTTTGATTTCAATGTCTGATAAAAAGGCTACTATATTCGATCATCTTTCATTTATAACTGATAAAAAGCGTCCATGGGATACTTTATCAGATGTAGATAAGAAAGCGTTTGTTCCGTATTTGATTAATCGATGGCTTTCCATGAATTGGCAGTTTATTGAAATTGTCAATGAATTGCAGAAGTATACGATTGGACAATTAGCTCCTGCAGAAGTGTATCAGCTGTATTACGAATTTCTTCCTAAACAGCGTCAGTTCAATAAGTATATCAAAGGTAAGAAAGATGATAAACATAATCCTGAGCTCGTTGAATTAATTGCACATCACTTTCAAATCAGCGAGAAAGAATCGATGGAATACATAGAGCTGTATACAATTGTAAGCAAAGATACGTTAGTGTCTATAATTAAAAAATACGGTAAATCAGACCAGGAAGTAAAAAAACTTCTAAAATAATTTGGTATCATATAATTATTTTCATATCTTTAAGTATAACCAATATAAGATATGAGCAGAGTTAGCTATCAAATGATCGGGTTCGCAAATAAGTACTTCACTTTGTGGCAAGTATCCCAAGAACCCCAGTACATTCAAGATGCATATGGTAACTACCATCAATCGCACGTAAGAAGTAACTATACATATATCAAGAACATCTCAATGACCCGCGAAAAGGTTGATGAATTGTACCCTGATTTGAAGTTCGATGAAAATTTGCGTGGAGTAACTTCTAGCTTCTGGAATGAGACCAAGCCTGCAGGTCCTGTAGAGTATTTTTGGTTTGGTAAGTATTATGGTCAGTTGATTGAAGATGTACTTAAAACAGACATCGGCTATTGTAAATGGGCTGTTGAAGATGCTTATCGCGATGACACTCGTGAGTATATTAAGAACCATCCAATCTACGTGGAGCATCTGCGTATAGAGGCCGAAGAGCGTGA
>SXGQ01130231.1_pt1 | contig 13520 bp, 7 predicted proteins | sample 3178371 | NCBI WGS metagenome assembly SXGQ01 (sample SAMN11356859, study PRJNA531348) | freshwater metagenome | isolation source: freshwater sample F1-20 | place: China: Fuxian Lake, Yuxi | collected 2017-12-25
CTGGCAACGCGGCGCGCGGCTGTACGACCAGGCGATCCGCCGGGCGCGCCTCGCCCTCGCGGCGCCGGGCGCCGTCCTCCCCCGCCTGCGGGGCGCCCTGTGGCTGCAGGGCGAGGCCGACGCCACCGACGCGCGCTTTGCCGGCCACGAGGAGCGCCTGCTGCGGCTGGTGGACGACCTCCGCGCGGACCTCGGCGCGCCCGGCCTGCCGTTCCTCGCCTGCACCATCGGCGAGCTGCGGCCCGACGCCGAGGGCCGCCGCGTCGCGGAGATGAACCGCCTGCTGCTCTCCCTCCCGCAAAAGCGGGCGGGCACCGCGTGCGTCGACGCGCGCGACCTGCGGACGCACCTTGGGGACGCGGTGCACTTCGACACCGCGGCGCAGGAGGAGATCGGCCGCCGCTACGCCGCGCAGTACCTCGCGCTGGCCGGCGTGGGCTGAGGTGCGGCCCAGTGCCAGCGGGGCTTTGGCCTTGTCTGGCCGGCTGAACTCGCGACGCTCCCCGCCGCCCCGATCCCGATGCCCCCGAGCGATCCCGAGAGCGCCCGCTGGTTCCGCGAGCACGTCCAGCCGCACGAGCCGCTCGTCCGCGGCTGGCTCCGGGGCCGGCTGACGAGCGAGAGCGACGTCGACGACGTCGTGCAGGAGGCCTTCATCCGGCTGCTGCGGGCGCGGGAACGCCAGGCCATCGCCTCGCCCAAGGCCCTCCTCTTCACGATCGTGCGCAACCTCGCGCGCGACCATTGCCGGCATCGCGACGCCTTGCCGCTGGAACCTTTAGCGGAGGACGACGAGTTGGCCGTCTTCACCGAGGACGGCGGTCCGCCCGAGACCGTCGCCCACCGCCAGGAACTCGAACTCTTGACCGAAGCCATCCAGTCCTTGCCCGACCGCTGCCGGCAGATTTTCACCCTGCGCAAGGTCTACGGTCTGCCGCAGGCCGAGATCGCGCGGCAACTCGGGATCTCGGAGCACACGGTGTCGGCCCAGCTGACCATCGGGGTGCGGAAGTGTACGGCGTTTCTGGAACGGTACCGGCGGGAACGGGAGGGCCGGTGGCCGTGATCCCCGGACCCGACACGCCCCGGGAGCCGCGCGACCCCGTCCTCGAGGAGACCGCGGCGGGCTGGCTGGTGCGGCAGGACCGCGGCCTCACGCCAGCCGAGCAGGACGAGTTCCTCCAATGGCTCGCCGCCCGCCCGGAACACCGCGAGGCGCTGGACCGGCACCGCCAGCTCTGGCAACGATTCAACGCGCTCGACCGCTGGCGGCCGGCCCACAGCGCCACGCCGAACCCGGACCTGCTCGCGCGCCGGCCCTCGCGGCGACCACTCTGGCTCCTGCCGTCCGCGGCATTGGCGGCAGCTGCGGCCGTGGCTCTGATCGTGCTCCTGGGCGATGCGCCGGCCCCCGCGAGCACCGGACCCTTGGCCCTCGAGGCAACCGCCTACCGGCGGGAGATTTTGCCCGACGGCTCCGTGCTGGAACTGAACCGCGGCGCGCACGCCGTGGTGCAGTTCTCCCCCGACGAGCGCCGGGTGCTGCTCGCCCACGGCGAGGCCCAGTTCGCCGTGACGAAGGATCCCCGCCGACCCTTCGTGGTGCGGGCGGCAGGGGTCGACGTGCGCGCGGTGGGCACGGCCTTTCACGTCCGTCTGGCCGGGGAACAAGTCGAGGTGCTCGTCACCGAGGGCCGGGTCCGCCTGTCCCCACCCCGACCCGCCCCCGGAAACGCCGGGGCCGAACCGCCCGCCCCGCTCGTTGAACTGGGCGCCGGGCAGCGGACCGTCCTCGCGCCGGGCCCCAGCCTTACGCGGCCCCCGGTGTTGCCCGCGTCACCCGCGGAAGTGGCCCGCCTGCAGGATTGGGCGCCCCGGATGCTGGAGTTCGACGGCACGCCGCTCGTCGAGGTCGTCCACGCGTTCAACCAACGCAACGCGGTCCAGCTGGTGGTGGCGGACGACCCCCTCCGCGCCCTGCCCATCGTGGCCACCATCCGGTCCGACAATCTCGAGGGCTTCGTGCGCCTCTTGGAGGCGACGCTCGGCGTGCGGGCGGAGCGGTCGGAACCGGGCGTCATCACCCTGCGGACCACCCGCTGAGGCGCGACGGCCCGGCCGAAAATTCCCTTAGCGTGAACGGCGCGCCCATCCGTCTTCCCCGGTGGTCCGTGCCGTCCCGATGCTCCCCTTACCCTGTCCGCCCGGCCTGGCGCCGCCGCCCCCGCGGCTGGCTGGCCGTCTTGCTCTGGCCCCTCGCGCTCGCCGGGGCAAAGCTCGCGCCGGAAACCGCGGGGCCCGCCGGGGAGGCACCCCGGTCCTTCGACGTCCCCGCCGGTCCCGCCCGCCTCAGCCTCAAGCTCACGGCGCAGCAGGCTGGGATGGAGATCGTGTTTGGGGCGACCGTGGCGGAGGGCGTGACCACGCCCGCCCTCCGCGGCGAATTCCCCCCGCGCCGCGCCGTCGAACGGCTGCTCGCGTCCACGCCGCTCCTGCTGGTCGTGGATACCCCGAGCGGGGTCTGGAGCGTCGTCCGACGCCCCCCGCCCACGCCGGCCGCTGAGGCCGCCCCGCCTTCCCCCCCGATGAACCCCCGCCCCGCCCTCGCCCGCCTCGGCACCTGGCTCGCCCTTGTCCTCGCCCCCGCCGCCCCGGGCGCCGCCGCCGAGACCGCCGCGCTCACCGGCCGCGTCCTCAACACCACCACCGGGCAGTACCTCAACAACGCCCGGATCAGCGTCCGCGGGACCGACCTCGTGGCCTTCACCGACCAGACTGGCACCTACCGTCTGCCGCGCGTTCCGGCCGGCGACGTCACGCTGGAGGTCTTTTACACCGGGCTCGAGGCCCAGACGGCCGCGGTGGCCGCGCCCGCCGGGCGGACCGTGACCCGCGACTTCGACCTGCGCCGGACCGCCGCGCCGGGCGCCGGGGACGTCATCCGGCTCGACGCCTTCACCGTGTCGACGGGACGCGAGACCGACGGGCAGGCGATCGCGATCAACGAGCAGCGGTTCGCGCCCAACATCAAGAACGTGGTCGCGGCCGACTCCCTGGGCGACGTGATGGACGGCAACATCGGCGAGTTCCTGAAGTACGTGCCGGGCGTCACGCCGGAGTACGACTACGAGGACGGGACCACGGTAGCGACGGTGTCGATCCGGGGGTTCGCGCCCCATATGGTGGCGGTTTCCAACGACGGGGCCCAAATGGCCAACACGTCGAACGCGATGGGCGACTCGCGCGCGTTCTCCTTCAATCAGGCCTCGATCAACAATGTGGCGCGCATCGAGGTGGCGAAGGTGCCCACGCCGGCGCACCGAGCGGACTCGCTCTCGGGCTCCGTCAATATGGTCAGCAAGAGCGCGTTCGAGCGGAAGAGCGTGCAGTTCCGCTACAACCTCAACCTGGCCGCCAACAGCGAGAACTTCGACCTCCGGCGCACGCCGCACACCACCGACGAGCGGGTGCGCAAGCTCCGCGCGGGCGGCAACTTCGACCTCACGCTGCCGCTCGGCCCGCGCTTCGGGCTCGTGCTCACCGGCGCCGCCACCGAGCGCTACGCCAAGCTCCACTACTCGTACCGCACGTACAACACCAGCGCCGCGGGCACCGGCGCCACGCCCGCCCAGCCGTTCCTGCAGACCTACCGACTCCTCGACTCCCCACGCACGCTCGTGCGCCAGTCCCTCGGCCTGAAGGCCGACTGGCGCATCACGACCCACGGGATCCTCTCCGTCGGCGGCCAGGTGAGCGGCTTCCAGTCGACCCGCATCGCCACCGAGTTCACCGCGGGTGCCGGCACCGCCGCCACGCCGTCCGTGCCGGGCGGCGTGCCCCTCAGCTACGGCCCCGACTTCACCGTGGGCGCGACCGGCCGCGGCACGGTGACGCTCGGCGGCGCCACCTCCACCCACATCATCACCGGCGCCGAGGCCGCCAACGCCCGCTACCGCTACGACAACGGCGTCTGGAAGGTGAACCTCGCCGCCGACCAGTCCCGGGCCGAGGGTGGCTACCGCGACCAGTCCAAGGGCCACTTCCGCCAGATGGCCATCGGCCTCCGCAATCCCGCCCGCCTGGAGTTCCGCCAGATTAACGGAGTCCGGCCCGAGAGCCTCCGCATCCTCGACAACGCCAACCGTGAGGTGGACCTGTACGACATCGCCAACTACCAGCTGGGCGCGGTGAACTCGACCCCGCGACGCACGCGCGAGGACTTCCGTTCCGCGTCCGCCGACGTCGGCCGGCGGCTGCCGTGGTTCGGGTTCCCGGTCTCCATCGAGGCCGGCGCCCAGCGGCGCGCGCAGACCCGCGACCTCCGCCGGCGCAACGAGAACTGGACGTACAACGGCCTCAACGGGGACCGCTCGCCCGCCCCGTTCGTCTCGCCAGTCTACAAGGACCAGTACCACTACTTCGGCTTCCGCAACCTGCCCCACGTCTCGCCGCTCCTCGCCTACCGCGCGTACCTCGCCAACCCGGGCCTGTTCACCAAGACGCCCGCCCAGCTCGTCACGGAGGAGACCTTCCGCATCACGAACTCCCAGCGGTTCGAGGAGACGGTCTCGTCCGCCTACGGACAGCTCGAGTTCAGCCTCCTGCGCTCCCGCCTGCGCGTGCTGACCGGCGTCCGCTACGAACGCACGGAGACCTCCGGGCTCGGGGCGCTGGTGAACCCCGCCGCAGTCTGGACGCGGAACGCCGACGGCAGCTTCGCCCGCAACGCCGCCGGGCAGCGGATCCGCCGGCCCGAGGCCGGGGCGGTGAACTCGATGGAGCAGCTGCGCCTCACCCACACCGAGCGCGGCTTCCGCGCCGACCGCGGCTACGACGGCTACTATCCCAGCCTCCATCTCAGCTACACCGCCACCGAGCAGCTCGTAGCCCGTGCCGCCTACGCCCGCACCTACGGGCGCCCGAACCTCAACAGCATCATCCCCACCGCCACCGTCGACGAGGCGGACCTCGACGGCGACCAGCTCGGCGATCCCGCCGTGGTCCAGGGCAACATCACGGTCACCAACACCGGCCTCCGCCCGTGGACCGCCGATAACTACGACCTCTCGCTCGAGTACTACACCCCCTCGGGCGGGATCCTCGGGGTGGGTTACTTCCACAAGGAGATCCGCGACTTCTTCGTGAACACGGTGCGGATCGCGTCAGCGGCCGACACGGAGCTGCTGGGGCTCGACCCGCGCTACGTGGGCTGGCGCGTGAGCACGACGCTCAACGGCGGCAACGCGCGGGTCTACGGCGCCGAGTTCAACCTCCGCCAGTCGCTCGCGGCACTGGGCGCGTGGGGCCGCCCGTTCAGCGTGTTCGCCAACGGCACGAAGCTCGTCCTGGAGGGCCCCAGCGAGGCCGCGTTCAACGCGTTCACGCCGGAGAGCCTCAACTGGGGCTTCAGCTACACGCGCCGCCCGGTGAGCTTCATGGCGAAGTGGAACTACCGCGGCCAGCGGCGCCTCGGCGCCCAGCCCCAGCTCGGCGCCGGCGCCTTCGAGTGGGACGATCGCCGCGTCACGCTCGACCTCAACCTCGAGTACCACCACCGCTCCTGGCTCCAGCTTTACGCCGCCGCCCAAAACGTCCTCAACGCCCGCACGGTCACGCTTCGCTCGGGCCCGCAGACCCCCGACTTCGCCCGCAACTACCTGGTCGGCGCCTTCGGCGTCGGCCTCACCCTCGGCCTCAAGGGCAGCTTCTGAGCCAGCCACCCTTTAACCCGTCCGTCCCGATGCCAACCCGCCGCCACTTTCTCCGCGCCGCCGCCACTGGTGCCATCGCCGGCCCCGTCGCGCTCGCCGTGCCCGGCCGCGCCGCCCCCGCCGGGACGGACACCCCTTTCCCCGCGTTCGCCCGGGGTGAGGTCCTCCGCACCGCCGCCGAGGCCACCCGGCCGGACCGGCTGCGCGAGGCCGCGCGCGACATCCCGGTTGCCGGCCGCTCCGACGTTCTCGTCGTGGGCGCCGGTCCGGCCGGCATCGGGGCCGCGCTCGCCGCCGCCCGCGCGGGCGCCTCCGTCCGGCTCCTCGAGTCCGCCGGTTGCCTTGGGGGGGTCTGGACCGCGGGAATGCTCACCAAGATCATCGACGGCGGGCGCAAGGAGGGCCTGATGCGCGAGATCCTGACGCTGATGGCCCAGCGCGGCAGCGACGTCGCGCGGAAGACGAAGGGGGAAATCTATGATCCCGAGCTGATGAAGCTCGTGCTGGAGGAGCTGTGCGTCACGGCGGGCGTCGCAGTACAGCTGCACACGCGGCTCACCGGCGCCGTCGTCGATCCGCGGAACCGGCTGACTGCGGTGTTCACGGAATCGAAGTCCGGCCGCCAGGCGTGGGTCGCGGAACGGTTCATCGACTGTTCGGGCGACGGCGATCTTGCCGCGCACGCGGGTTGCCGGTTCGACGTTGGCATCAACGCCCAGTGCGAGTGCCAGCCGATGTCGCTGATGGCCCTCCTGACGGGCCTGGATCCGGCGGCCGTCCCGGATTACATCCGCGAAGTCGCGGGGGAGAAGGCGAAGCCGAACCTGCTCCGCCTGATGCACGACGCCGGGATCCGGCCCTCCTACAGCGGCCCGACGCTCCGGCTGCTGCACCCGGGCATCTTCTCGCTGATGACCAACCACGAGTACGGCGTGCCCGCCTACGACGCGGCCGCGATCACCGCCGCCACGCTCCGCGCCCGCCGCGAGATCCACGACATCGTGCGCGACCTGCGCCGGATCGGCGGGCCTTGGCGGGATGTGGCCGTCGTCGCCACCGCCGAGCAGATCGGCGTGCGCGAGGGACGGCGCATCCGCGGCCGCGCGACGGTGACCGCCGCCGACATCAGCGCGGGCCGGAAACACGCCGACGCCGTGTGCCGGGTGAACTTCGGCTTCGACGTCCACAACGTCCGCCCAGGCGTGATGTTCGACGGGACCGACGAGGTCGCGGAGGAGGTCCGCCGGCGTCGCGCCGCCGGCGCCAAACCCTACGACATCCCGCTCGGCGCGCTGATCGCCGCCGACGTCGACGGCCTAATGATGGCGGGCCGCTGTATCAGCGGCGACTTCATCGCGCACTCGAGCTACCGGGTGACCGGGAACGCCGTGCCGATGGGCGAGGCGGCCGGACTCGCGTCCGCCGTCTCATTGCACCGGGGCCGGCTGCCCCACGAGATTCCGTGGTCCGAGATCAAACCCGCCTGAACCGATGCCCTCGCGCCGCCGTCTACCCCTCCTGCTCCTCGCCCTCGCGCTCCCGCTCGCCGCCGCCGAGCCGGTCGACGTGGTCGTCTACGGCGCCACCCCCGGTGGCATCGCGGCCGCCATCGCCGCGGCCAAGGGCGGACGCTCGGTCCTCCTCGCCGAGCCGACCATCCGGATCGGCGGGATGGCCACCAACGGGCTCCAACACCCGGACTTCCGCGCCTTCGAGGCGCTCACGGGCGCGTTCCGCGAGTTTAACCGCCGCACGCTGGAGCACTACACGCGCGTGTACGGCCCGAATTCCCCCCAGGTGCGCGACTCGTTCCGCGGGACCCACGCCGAACCCAAGGTGAGTCTGGTCGTCTTCCAGACGATGCTGGCCGAACACCCGCGGATCACCGTGCGCACCGAGTGGACGCTCGTCGACGCCCTGACGCGCGGCCCGGCCGGGGACCGCGCGGTGCGCGCCGCCCGCTTCCGCGACGCGGCGGGCGCCGAGCACACGGTCGAGGGTCGCGTCTTCATCGACGGTTCCTACGAGGGCGACCTGATCGCCGCGGCCCGGACCCCGTACCGGATCGGGGTCGAGGGCCGGGAGGAATACGGTGAATCCGCCGCGCCCGCCGACGGGAGCAGCGATCTCCAGGGCTACAACTTCCGGTTCGTGATGACCAACGACCCCGCGAACCGCGTCCCCGTCACCGCGCCCCCCGGTTACCGGCGGGAGGACTTCCTCGGGATCGCGCGGCTGGTGGCCGAGGGGAAGATCAAGCGCGCGTTCGGCGGCTACCGCGACACCGACAACCTCGTGAAGGCGCAGATCCCCGTGCTGCCGAACGGCAAGCGCGACATCAACGACGTCTCCCGCGGCCACGTCCGCCTGTCGCTTCCCGGGGAGCAGCTGCTCTGGCCGGAGGGCGACGCGGCCACGCGGCGGGCGATCTATGCCGAGCACCTGCGGTGGAACGCGGGGATCATCTACTTCGCGCAGCAGGATTCCTCGTTACCGGCGGAGTTCCGCGCCGAGGCGAGCCAGTGGGGCTGGTGCAAGGACGAGTTCACCGAGACCGGCGGCATCCCGCCGCAGCTCTACGTGCGCGAGGCGCGCCGGCTGCTTGGACTGCGGATCTTCACCCAGCACGACACCCGGCCCGCCGAGGGCGACGCCCGGGCGGTGCTGCACCGCGACGCCATCGCGATCGGCGACTACGGCCACAGCAGCCACGGCGTCCGCCACGAGGGGTCGCGCTTCGGGGGCCGGCGCTTCGGCGAGGGCCTCGGTGTGACCTACGCGCCGTACCAGATTCCGTATGGCACGATCGTGGCCAAGGACGTCCGCAACCTCCTTGCACCGGTACCGGCCAGCGCGACGCACATCGGTTTCTGCGCCCTGCGGCTGGAGCCGATCTGGAGCTCCCTCGGCCAGGCCGCCGGCCACGCCGCGCACCTCGCGCTCGCCCAGGCGGGGACCCCAGACGCGCGCGGGGTGCGGGTGCCGGAGCTGCAGCGCCGCCTGCACGCGGACGCGTCGGCGACGATCTACGTGGGTGACGTGCCGCCGGAGGCCCCCGACTTCGCCGCGGTGCAGTGGTGGGGCACCGCCGGGGGCCTGCACGGGCTGGCCCCGGCGCCCAAGGGTTCACGGCTGGGCCGGCAGATCGAGGGCCAGCACAGCGAGGGCTGGCTGAACCACGAGGCCAAGCTCTCGGCCCCGCTCGACGCCGCCCTCGCGGCCCGCTGGGAACCAATCGCCCGCGCCGCCGGCATCACCGTTGCGCTGCCCTCCGCCGACGGCCGCGCCACCCGCGGCGACTTCATCCGGGCCGCGTGGCGCGCCGCGGCGCCCTGATCGCGGGCCCGACCCCCGGGGGCACCCGCCGCCACCGCACGGCGCCGTAACCGTCCCAGGAGGACTGCGGCAACTGCCGCAGCACCGGCCACGCCGCGGACTCCACCGGATCCGCGATCAGGGCCGGAAACCGCGCGTACACCTTCTCATCGGCGCTGTCGTTTTCCTCGGCGGCATCGGTCACGAACACCTCCGCGCCCAGCCGGGGCAGCTGGCGGCGCACCCACTCCGGCCCCGTCCGCCCACCCCCCAGCCCGTGCCCGTACCGCACCTGCACCACGTGGCTGACCCGCGCGCCACCCCGGAGCAGGCACCGCGCGCAGAAGGCCGCATTCTCCACGAACGCGTACACCACCGGGACGCGGAACCGCCCCAGGCGATCCGACCACACCTCCAGCTCCACGAACACCATCCGGCCCGTCGCGGCGTTCGGTCCGAACGCGACCAACTCGCCGTGGAAAGGCACGCCCGGCGGTGGCAACTCCTGGATCGCCTCAACGGTGATCCGGCAGCCGTGGTCCTCGTGCACGAGCGGCCGGTCGAGGAAGTCCGGAACCCCCGCCACGCAATAGTCCGTGTGCAGGAACAGGTCCGGCGCCGCCACGGTCACAGCAGCTGGCTAAGCAGCGTACGGGCCGGAACCACCATTGGCGCGCTTTCCGCGAAACAGTCGGCCTCGACCGGTTCCAGATCGAACACGGCCTGGAAGGCGTGCGGCGCCTTGGTCATCGCCTGGAAGTGGCCGAGCGCGGGCGACAACGCGCGCTCCGCCAGCTTGACCTCCACCAAGAACCACGGCTTCCGATCCCGCACCACCAGGAAGTCCACCTCCCGCTTGAGCTTGTCCCGCAGGTAGCGCAGCTCGAACCGGCCCCAGCCGAGGTCGCTCCAGCCCTCGACCGCCTTGAGCAGGTGGCACGCGACCATCGTCTCCGCGCGCGCGCCGGGATCCTCGACGGCACCCCAGTCGCGCAGGTACCACTTCGGCTCCTTCCGGAGGGACTTCGCGACGTTCGCGAACCACGGGCGAACAAGGAAGCCGTGGTGGAGCCGGCCGAGCAGATCGACCCAGCGCCGGGCGGTGTCCACCGAGACGCCGACCTCCCGGGCGAGGTTGGCGTGGACGAGCTGCTGCCCCGAACGCTCGGCCAGCAGCGTGGCGAAGGTCTCCAGGGTGGCCAGCTCCTGCAATTGCGCCACTTCCCGGACGTCGTGCTGGAACAGCTGCTCCTGCCGCGAGGCACGCCACCGGCGCGTGAACCGGGATTCGCGCCGCAGAAACGGCTCCGGGAAGCCGCCGTGCTCCCAGAGCGCCGTCCACGATTCCGCGTCGATCCGGCCCGGCGGGCGGATCGGCGCCGCCGCCGGCGCGGGGTGGAGGCACTCCGCGACACTCCATGGGTGCATCCGGAACAGGAAATAGCGGCCCATCAGGCTGTCACCCCCGCGCCGGAAGACCTCGAGGCGGGAACTGCCCGTCACCACCACTCCCGCGCGGGCACCGTGCACGTCGAAGAACCCCTTCAGGAAGTCCCTCCACCGCGAGTACTTGTGCAGTTCATCGAAAACGATCGTCGGTCGCCCGGCCCCTAGGACGGCGAGTCCCGCCGCCTCCGCCACGGCCGCCGGGCCGCGCAGGATCACCCGGCGGTCGTCGGCGTTGTCCCAGTTCAGGTAATGCGTTCCCCGGGACCGGCAGACGGTCGTCTTGCCGACCTGCCGGGGCCCGCTCACCCACGCCATCTGACGGTGCGCCGCGAGGTGCTCCGCGAGGAGGGCGTCATAGATTCGGGGCCGGTGGTCCACTTGGACTAAACTCGTGCTCGTCGTAAAATAGTCCAGACCGTTTTAAGGAGCGTCGTAAAATGGTCCTGCCGGCTTGCCACGCCCGAAAACGCCTCCCTCCTCCGCCCGCGCCTTGACCCAGGCCGGCCGCCCGCCGTGACTTTTCCCGCCCCGCGCCGGCGCCACCCCACCCGCGCCGATGCTCGGCCCCCCACCGATGCCCCCCGACCCCTCCCGCTTGCTGGCCGCCTTGTTCCTGCTCGCCGCCGCGCCCCTTGCTGCCCAGACGGCCCCCACGCCGCCGCCCGCCACCCCCGCGCCGGCCGGCGGGACCGTCGTCCTCAACCCGTTCACCGTCGATGCCGGCACCGACACCGGGTACGCCGCCACCAGCACCCTCGGCGGCACCCGCCTGAAGAGCGAGCTGCGCGACGTGGCTTCGCAGATCGACGTGATGACGTCCGAGTTCCTCGAGGACATCGGCGCGCTCACCCTCGACGAGTCGCTCCGCTACTCGCTCAACATCGAGACCAGCGACGAGAACTTCTCCCCCGGCACGGACCCGAACACCAACAGCGTCTTCTCCTCCGCCTACGGCAGCCGCACCCGCGGGCTCAGCCGCTCCAACAACACCCACGACTTCTTCGAGACCAACGTCCCGCTCGACACCTACAACACGGGCCGGCGCTTCACCCTCGTCTCCGGCTCCAACGCCATCCTCTTCGGCGCCGGCTTCGCCGGCGGCACCAACGACGTCGCCTTCGACCGGCCCGACCTCCGCCGCTTCTCGGGCGGCGCCGTCGCGCGCGTCGATTCCAACCGCGGCCGCCGCTTCTCCCTCAACCTGAACCAGCCCCTCGTACGCGGCCTCGTCGGCATCCGCGTCGCCGGGCTCGACGCCGATGAGCGCGACCACCGCGATGGGGTCGGGGCGCGCACCCGGCGCCATTACGCCTCGATCCTCGTCCAGCCCCTCTCCCGCCTCTCGGTGCGCGGCTGGTACGAGCAGTACGACTCCCGCCAGCGCAACGCCGCCAACACACTCACCGGCGACCGCGTCACGCCGTGGCTCAGCCTGCCCACCCGCCCCACGTTTAACAACGCGGGCCTCACCGCGGCCAGCACCGCCGCCCAGTTCAACACCGCGCTCGCCGCCGGGGGCGCGGACCTCGCCACCGCCGCCGAGCGCCTCAACAACGTCGCGGTCACGCTCGGCTACGGGGCCGACGGCACGCCGGGCGCGATCCGCAACTGGACCAACACCGCCACCTCGCGCCGGCCGCTCGACGGCACCCAGGACCCGAGCATCACCAGCCCCGCCGTCTACCCGCTCGAGTCGAGCGTGCTCGGCAACGCGCTCCAGCGCTGGTGGCGCGGCGACATCCGCGGCGCGCTCTTCGAATTCAGCCCGCTCCGTGACCTCCACATCGAGGGCGGCCTCAACCGCGAGGTCTTCGACACGCGCTCCCTTAGCTTCATCTCCGGCAACAACGCCGACCTCCGCGTCGACCTGAACCGCTTCCTGCCCGACGGCGCCACGCCCAACCCCAACCTCGGGCGCACCTTCGTCGAGGACGACATCACCGGCAGCGCCTGGCGGAACCACCGCGACGAGCGCCGGCTGCAGGTCGCCTACGGCCTCGACCTCCGCCGCCGCACCGGCTGGACCCGCCACCTCGGCTCCCACCAGTTCGCGGTGATGTACACTGGCGCCGAGAACATGCGCGTGCAGCAGAACACCAACAGCCCGCGGATCGTCTCCGACAACGTCTTCGAGGGGCTGTCCTACCCCGCCGGCACCACCGCCGCCAACGACACCATCCGCAACAGCCGGCGCCTCCGCGCCCGCTTCTACCTCGATTCGCCCGCCAGCCCCTCCGGCGGCAACCGCTCGGTCCGCGCCCCCTTCCAGCTCTGGGGTCCGGAGACAGTCGTCGTCGGCCGCGACGCGCAGGGCCGCGACGTGGTGGTAAACACCGGACTGAGCAGCCCCTACGGCGCGCAGGTCGCCACCTCCAACGGCAGGAAGACCGAGGACGCCGGCCAGTACGCGTGGCAGGGCAGCCTCCTCGACGGCCGTCTCAACGTCACGCTCGGCGAGCGCTTCTCCCGCGCGGGCTTCGCGCCCTGGGTCGGGCAGGGCGGCACCGGCACGCGCCCCCCGCGCCGCTACAACGCCGACACCCGCGCCTTCGAGGAACCCGTTAACCGCGGCGGCGTGCTCACGTTCGCCAGCACCGGCAAGGCCGTCGGCAACGCCGGCTTCGAGCCGTGGGACGTGATGCTGGCGCGCGGCGGCGAGCAGGACTCACTCGAGGCCGCCTCCCGCTACGAGGTGACCTCGCGCCTGCGGGGCTTCGTCGTCCACCCCTTCGGCCGCCAGGGCTTCCTCAGCCTCCACTACACGGCCTCGTCCTCCGCCTTCGTCGCCGACTTCACCCGCAAGAACCCCTACGGCCAAGAGGCCCAGCTCGACGACGGCACCACGCGCGAGTACGGCCTCTCGCTGCGGTTCCTCGACGACCGCATCGTGCTCCGGCTCAACGCCTACGAGTCCGTCTACCTCGGCGTCTCCGGCGGCTCGGGGGTCACCGTGCCCGCCCCGCCCGCGGTCGGAGGCGCGTCGGGGATGGACCGCACGAACATCCACTGGTCGGCGATCCACCTCGAGAAGTCGGCCCAGAACCA
>SXGQ01356393.1_pt1 | contig 13520 bp, 9 predicted proteins | sample 3178371 | NCBI WGS metagenome assembly SXGQ01 (sample SAMN11356859, study PRJNA531348) | freshwater metagenome | isolation source: freshwater sample F1-20 | place: China: Fuxian Lake, Yuxi | collected 2017-12-25
ACCAGCGCAAGACCGCCGCCGCACCCCACGAAGGGCCCGCCATCGGGGCCCACGTCAGCGTCGGCGCCGCCGCGACAGGCGCGGCCTGAGGGTCATCGGCCTCACACGGGCCCTCGTCGCATGCGGGCTCGGACAGAGCCTCATCCGCGGACAGGACGAAGGCGCCGAAGCCGATCGCGACGAGGCCGCTCGTGACCCCCATCCACATGAAGGGCTCGGCCTCGCGCCGCAGCTGTCGCTCGTCGTCGGTCTGCGGCGCGGGCCCGCTGTAGATGTCGACGAGGCCCGCCGTCCCGAGGCCGAGCATCGCGACCCCGCTGACGACGAGGAAGCCACCCATGAAGTCGTCCGTATCGGCCCGCGCGGCCGGCCCGCCGAGGGTCAGGCCCCCAGCCGCGAGCAGCCCGGCGATGACGCCTGTCGGTCTTGTCCGCATGCGTTGCCCTCCCTTGTCCGTCAGTGGCCAGACCCGTCGTCACGCCACGCGCCCGCGACGAAGCCAGCGCCTTCGACCGCGGCCGCGAGGTCCGTCTGCGAAGCCCCGGTGTCCACGTCGAAGGTCACGGTGCCCTTCAGGAACTCGACCCGGGCCTCGCGCACGCCGGGCTGCGCCCCGAGGACCTTGTCAAGTCGGCCCGCGCAGCCCGCGCAGTGCATCCCGCGCACCTCGAGCGTCCACGTCGCCATCTGCGCGCCTCCTGCGTGACGTCCGCCAGACTCACGGCCAGCAGTTGGTCGGCCCCGCGAAGTCGTAGCTGATCTGGTGATAGTCGAAGAGCAGCTCGAGGGCCTCACGCTGGCCCCAACCGCGACACATCCAGCCGTCGAGGAAGTCGGTGAGGTCGACGCCGGTCCGGCCACGGTCGACCCACGCCGGGTCCGCGAGGTAGGTGAAGAGGACGTCGTAGACGGCGTTGCGCGCGCGGTCGACCGTGTCCCAGTCCTCGTTGTCCGAGTCGGCGAGGTCCCACATCAGCGCCATCACGAGGTAGCGCGAGAGGGCGTCGTCGATCGTGCGGAAGGCGAAGGGGCTCCGCATGTCCTCGAGGTCGTCGACGATGTAGACGCCAAGCGGGCGGCTGTCGACGAAGTAGCGCGAGCCCGTGATGTCACCCGCGAGGAAGGAGGTCACGCCCTCGGTCCAGCTGCGACGCGCGTCATCGCGGCGACCGTCGCTGACGTCGCCCGGGTGCGAGTCGCGCGCGAGCTCGTTCAGGGCGAACTTGAAGAACTCGCGGGCGATGATCATGTCGTCATATTCGTCGCGGTCCTCGTCCTTGCCCTGAACCGAGACGGCCGCGAGCTCGGTGCAGACGCCGAGCTCGTAGAGGTAGCGGCTGCAGTAGTTCGTGTCGGTCGTGTCGGTGCCCGTCGCCCAGAAGGCGCGCAGCTCGGGCAGCGTGCGGCCCGTCGTGAGGCGGACCTGGTCCCAGCCCTGGCGCAGGATGTCGAAGATGTTGAAGGCGCCCGCGTTGCGCTCGACGGTGATGTCGATGTCCTGAACCGTCGTCTCGGCGTCGGGGTCGAGGAGCAGGACGGGCGGGCTCGTCACCTCGTAGATGCGCTTGAACTTCGGGTGGTCGAAGAGCTGGATGTTGCGGAGCCCCTCGTCCTCGCTCGTGCGCGTTCGGACCGCGACGATGTAGCCCGGCGCCTGCGTCGCGTAGCGCACGAAATAATGGCCGCGCGCGTCCGTGACGCCAGTCCCGAGGACCATGTTCGTGCCGATCTCGCGCAGCTCGACGACCGCGCCCTCGACCGACTTCCAACGGAAGGCCCCGAAGCCGTTCTCGTCGAAGACCTTGTCCTGGAAGCGGATTCGCCCCGTCGCGACCCGGTCGCACCCGCGGTTGTCGATCCGCGCGATGCGGACGGCTTCGTCGTTGCTGGCGCCGCTACGGCCGAGGAAGGGCAGCACGCCCGAGTACACCTCGGTGCGGCCGCAGTAGTTGACGGTCAGGGTATAACCGTGCCCCTGGCGGCAACCCGAGCTCGCGCAGCAGTCGTCGCTGTAGGTCACGATGCGCGCCTCGTAGATGCCAGGCGGCGCCCCGTTCGTCGGCCAGAAGACGTTCTCGTTGGCCGGACCGTTCGAGCAGCCGATGTTCGAGTCGAGGTCGAGCTTGCCACCGCTGCGGGGGCACGTCTTGTTGTTGTAGTAAATCTCGCAGTTGAACGGATCGATGACGTGCAGGTCGAGGTCCGCTCGCGTGTCCCATGCGAGCGAGAACTGGATGTCGCCGCCGCCGACCTTGATGACGTTGAGCGTGTAGGGGAGCCAGCTCGAGACGCGGCCCCGGGCGTCGCGCAGCGCGAGGCGGAGGGCCAGGGTGCGCGGGGCGACCTCGTCGGCCGCGTACTGCCGGACGCGAATCGTCGCGCCGACCTCGCCATCCGCGGGGTCGGCGGTCGGGTCGACGGGGACCTGAAAGTATCCGTCCTCGTCGGGGACGCTCACGAGCAGGCCGACGATGTCCTCGCTGCCGGTCAGGGCCCCGATGTTGGCACGGACCGTCGTCGTGCCACCGGTCACGACGGTCGCGTTGCTCGCCGACAGCGGCGGCGCGGCGGGGGCCCAGCCTGCTGTCGAGAGCGGCGGGGTCGTCCCGACGAAGACGCCGTTTGTGACGGTGACGCCGATGACGGGCTTGTTCTGGAGGCGCAGCGCGAAGGCCTCGTAGCGGACCTCCCAGACCCCGAGCGTCGCCTTCAGCGGGATGACATAGCTGCCGTCACGGCGCGTGTTGCGCTCGCTGATGACGTAGGTGATGGCGTACTGGCCGCCGCCGAGCGGCAGGCTGAAGGCCGAGCCCGCCGTGAAGCCGCTGTCGATCGCCGTGAAATCAGGCTCGAGGGTCACGTCGCCAGGCGCGTCGATCTGCACCATGACGCTGACGACCTGGCCGTTCTTGACGGCGAGATCGCGCGGCGTGACCTCGGTGAAGCGGATGGGCGGGTTCTTCGTGCGGACCTGCACCGTGTCGGCCCCCACATCGAAGCCGTCCTGGGCCTCGGCCGTGATCGTGAGGCGCGGCAGGGCGAACTGGCGCGTGTCGACCACGAAGCGCGTCGGCAGCTTGGTGTCGGACGCGATGGTCTCGCCGTTGACCTTGAGGTGGACGAAGTCGACGAGGCGCTCGCCGCGCCCGACCGGGAGCAGCTCGACGGAGATGCTGCCCTCGACCTCGGCGTCGCCAGTCGGGGTCGCGATGCGCACGATCGAGAGGCCCGCGGGCGTCTCGACATCCGCCTCGGGGGTCGCGGCGTCCGAGGCGGGCGCGCTCGCGTCGGCCTCGGCGAGACCGTCATCGGTCGCGGAGGCATCTCCTCCCGGGGAGACATCGCCAGACTGCGTAGCGACACCCGCCTCCTGGCACGCCGCGAGCGCGAGCGCGAGGGCGATGAGCGTGGACGGGATGGACAGGCGCCTCTCGGCGCGGGCGGGGAGCGACGGCGGGTTCATCGGGAACGTCTAAGCGGCGGCCACGGACGATGGAAATAAAAAGTTCCAAGGACGGGACGAACCAGCGACAACAGGGGCGCGCCCCGACCTGCCGCTCGCCCTCGCCTGCGGCAGGCGGCGCGTACCGATACCCGCCGAGACCCATGGAGGGCGAGACGCGATGAACGGACTCCTGCTCGTCAACCTCGGGACGCCCGACGCCCCGACGACTGGCGCTGTGCGCCGCTACCTGCGCGAATTCCTGTCGGATCCGCGCGTCCTCGACATCAACCCGGTCGGGCGGGCGCTGCTGCTTCACGGCGTCATCCTGCGGGTGCGGCCGCGCAAGAGCGCCCACGCCTATCAGACGATCTGGGGTCGCGGCGTCGACGTGGGCCAGTCGCCGCTCCTCGGCTGGAGCAAGCGGCTGACGGCGGCGGTCGCGACGAGCCTCGGAGACACGTGGCGCGTGGCGCTCGGCATGCGCTACGGCAACCCTTCGCTCGCCTCGGCGCTCGACGAGCTGCAACGATACCCGCTGAAAAAGCTCGTCATCTGCCCGCTCTACCCGCAATATGCCTCGAGCTCGACGGGCAGCACGCTCGAGCGCGTGATGGACCTCGTGAAGGACCTGCCCGTGGTCCCGCCCGTCGTCGTCGTGCGCGACTTCTACGACGACCCGGGCTTCATCGACAGCGTCGCCGACGTGACGCGCGAGGAGCTCGCGACCTTCACCCCCGACCACGTGCTCTTCAGCTTCCACGGGTTGCCCGAGCGGCACGTGAAGGCGACCGACCCGACGGGCGCTCACTGCCTCGCGTCGGAGACCTGCTGCGACCGCCTCGTCGCGGCCAATCACGCCTGCTACCGCGCGCAAAGCCACGCCACCGCGCGGCTCGTCGCGGAGAAGCTCGGGCTCGAACAAGGGCGCTGGTCCATCGGCTTCCAGTCCCGTCTCGGGCGAGACCCGTGGATCAAGCCGTACACGGACGTGCTGCTCGGCAAGCTGGTCGAGCGGGGCGTGAAGCGGCTGATGGTCGTGACGCCCTCGTTCGTGTCCGATTGCCTCGAGACGCTCGAGGAGATCGGGATCCGGGCCGACGAGGACTTCCGACAGGCGGGCGGTGAGGCGCTGCGGGCGGTCCCGTGCGTCAACGCGCATCCGCGCTGGGTGAAGGCCCTGACCCGCCTCGTGCTCGACACGGCCGGCTTCCCCTGACGATGGGCCCGCTCGTCCTCGCGGCCGCCGTGTTCGCCGTGATTGCCGAGGCGGGTGGCGCGGCCGCGGACCTGCCGGACGGCGCGCGTTGTCGTCCACGTGACGACGGGGCCCTGCGGGTGAGTCCGGCGTCAGTCGTGGCGGGTGCCCCCGTGCGCGTGCTGCTCGCGACCGACCGTGTGGGCACAGGCCCGATCGGGCTGTTGCTGACAACCGACGCGGCGCCCTTGCTGCCGATACCCTTTGAATTGCAACGTTTCGAAGGGCCGCCCGGGGGGCTCGTCGCGGCGCTGCCAGCAGCCCCGCACGGCGGATTTCGCGTCATCGTCCTCGCCGGGGGACGTCCGGTCTCGTGCGACCCCGTGGCGGTCTTCGACGAGCCACCAACCCCGACCCCACGCCCACGGCGCGCCGCCGTCTGGCAGACCCGCGGCCGCTGGGACGCGGACAGCGAGGACCTCTTCAGCCTCTGGGTGGCGCACCTCTTCACGGCGCCGCGCGAGGCGGAGGTGTCCTGGCCGCGGCTCGCGGCGGTCCTCGCAGACCCGGCGCGCAACGCGTTGCACGGGCACCTCGGGCTCGGAGAAGACGCCGAGGGGCTCGGCCTGAGGCCGGACTGCGCCGATTTTCCATACGTCCTGCGCGCGTACTTCGCGTGGAAGCTCGGGCTGCCCATGGGATACCGCCGCTGCACGCGTGGCAGCCGGCGCTTGTCACCGCGCTGCGAGGTGACGCTCGTGACGAACGCCGAGCGGGGGGCGTCGCGCGACCCCGTCGAGGCCTTCCGCAGCTTCGTCGGGCGCATGCGGGGCGCCATCCACGCCTCCTCGCCGCGCCCGGACCCGGCCTCCGACGCGAGCGACCTGTACCCGATCGCGCTGACCCGCGACGCGCTGCGGCCAGGCGCGGTCTACGCCGACCCTTACGGCCACGTGATGATGGTGGCGACCTGGTACCCACAGACGGCGACGACGCCAGGGGCCCTGATGGCGGTCGACGCACAGCCCGACGAGACGGTGGGACGGCGCCTGTTCTGGCGCGGCAACTTCCTCTTCCCGCCCGACGACGGGGTCCGCGGGGCTGGCTGGCGGCGCTTTCGGCCGCTGCGCCTCGACGCGGGCCAGCCCCACGTCATGCCAGGCAACGCGGCGCTCGCCTCCGACCCCGACTACGGCGACGTCTCGCTCGCGCAGTGGGAGGGCGGACGCGAGGCCTTCTACGAGGCGATGGACGCGCTTGCCAACCCGCTGCCGATGGCCGCCTCGGTCGCGGTCGCGGCGGTCCTCGAGGCCCTCGCCCAGCAGGTCAACCGGCGGGTCGAGGCGGTGGCCGCCGCGGACCGTTGGTTTGCAGACCCGCGGGGACGGCCAGTCGAGCCGATCGCGATGCCCGAGACAGCGGGCGGGCTCTTCCTGACGACGGGGCCGTGGGAGGACTTCTCGACGCCCTCGCGCGATCTGCGGCTGCTCATCGCCCTCGACGTCGTCCGTGAGCTGCCCGCGCGCCTCGCCCGCAACCCCTCGCGTTTCACGAATGACCTCGAAACCTCCGGCGGCGTAGAAGCCCACCTCGGCGCGCGCCTCGCGGCGACGTCCTTCAGCTACGGGCGCAGCGATGGCCGCCCGCAGACCCTGACGCTCGCCGCGCTGATGGCCCGCGCCGAGGCGCTCGAGGTGGGCTGGAACCCGAACGACTGCCCCGAGCACCGCTGGGGCGCCGCGCGCGGCTCGGACGAGGCCCGCAGTTGCCGTCGGCGGGCGCCGAACGCGCAGCGGACGCGGATGGACAAGGACCTGCGCAGGTACTTCGCGCGGCGTGAGCGGCCCTGAGCGACCGCCCAATCCGATTTTTAATCAGGAAGACCATTTTTTCCAAGGACCCTGGATGGATGCCCACGCGTTCCAGACCCTCTGCACCGCGGTGCTCGCGCTGACCTTCGGGCTCATGTGGCGCGCCACGCCCACGAGCGGACGCCAGACCTTTCTGCAGGACGCGGTCGTGGTCGCTGTCGGCGCGTGGCTCGCCGAGGAGACGTCGATCCTGCGCTACGACTTCTATCACTATGGCGATGTCTGGTGGCTGATGCTCGACGAGGTCCCGGCCCTCGTGGTGCTGATCTGGGCGGTCGTCGTGCTGTCGTCGCGCGCGGTCGTCACGCATGCGATGCCCGGGCTGACGGGCTGGCGGCTCGCCCTCGGGGTCGGCCTCGCGGTGACGGTCGACGCGAGCCTCGTGGAGACGGTCGCGGTCGACGCCCGCCTCCTGCTCGACGGTGCGCTCGCCCCAGAGCCGCGCCTCTGGTGGTGGTCCGAGGGCGGCTACCTCGACGTGCCGCTCATCGGCATGCTCGGCTGGGGTGCGTACGCCGGGGCCATCACGTGGGCGCTCGATTGGGCGCGGACGGGAGGCGACACCCGGGTCTCGCGCGTGCTCGCGGCGCCGGTCGTGGCGCTCGGCCTGACCCACGTGGCGCTCGTGACCCTGTGGTGGGGCGGGCTGCGCTTCGTGCTGCGCGGACCCCTGCCGGAGGAGGCCGTCTTCGTCAGCTTCGGCCTCGGGCTTGGCCTCGCGGCCTTCCTGCTGCGGCGTCGGCGGCACGTCGGGGGCCTGCCGCCGCGGACCGCGGTCCCACGGATGCTGGCGGCCGCGGTCTTCGTCGTCCTGCTCGTCTTCTCGACCCGCGAGGCCGTGGGCTGGCTGTGGGTCCACCTCGCGGCGGTGGCCATCCCGTACCTGGCGCTGACCGACTGGCAGGCGCTGACGCGGCGGGACCTCAGTGCGCGAGCAGCCCGATGAAGATGTTCGCGGGGAGGCCGGCCGCGGCCCAGGCCCAGGTCCCCGCGAGCCAGAAGAGGAGGAGACCTGCGCCAAGCCAGGTGACCCCGATGCAGGCGGCGGTCGTCAGCGTGCCCGCGCGCAGCCGCGGCTTGTAAAAGGCGTACTGGATGGCTGGGGCCGCGACCATCAGCAGCTCGCGGACGCCGACGAGCCCGATGGCGAAGGCCGTGACGAGGACGAGCGCGGAGCCGACGAGCAGCCCGTCCACGATCGCGGCGGCGCCGTCGAGCCCGTGGACGACCGGGTAGGTCGGGACCGAGGCCGCGCGGTCGCCGTCGAGGTCACGCATGTCGTAGAGGATTTCGTAGGTGATCTCGAAGGCCACGAAGAAAATGACGAGGGCGAGCACGGTGGCGGGCGTGGGTGCAAAGCCCTCGGTCGCGTGAAGGCCGTCCGCGGCGGTGATGGGGTAGATGAACACGGTCGCGACGAAGAGCATCGCGGACATGAAGTTCTTGAAGAAGTACAGGTCCTTGAAGCGCCGGAAGCCGCGCGGCGTCGGGACCACGCGGTAGCTGTAGCCGACGCCGACGAGCTGGACCGCCACACGCCACACGGTGAGCTCGGGGTGGATGAGGTGTGAGAGCAGGAACGAGCCCGCGAAGACGGCGAGCCACAGCCCGAGGGCGAGGCGCGGGTGGCGGGCGATGCGCTCGGTGCCGCGGATGCCGTTGAGCAGGTCCTCCTTGAGGTCGGTCACGCGGTTCAGCAGGTTGATGAGCAGCCAGTCGAGCCCGCCGATGAGGGCCACATCGAGCCCGTGGCGGCCGGTGAGCAGCCAGCCGAAGACGACCGCCGCGGTGATGGCGATGGCGATGATGTGGATGCGCAGGATGGAGGCGACGTCGCGGAGGGTCTGGAGCATGGCGGCCTCGGGGCGTGGGGCGAGCGGTTCATCGCCCCGCGCGTGGCGCATTTCAAGAGGCTTCGGGTGACCTCCGGTTCCGGCGCCGGATATTCGACACCCCCGGCGGTCTTCGGCATGATGGCGCAATGACGCGGGTCAACACGGGAGAATCGACGACGTCCAGGATGGCGCTGGTCACCCTGGCGGTCATCGCTATCGGTGCAGTCGGCTATCTGATGCGGCCGGTCATTCTGCCGATCGCGCTCGCGGGCTTCGTCGCGCTGCTCGGCCACCCGCTGCAGCGACGGCTCCAGCGCTTCGTGGGCGGCCCGGTCGCGCTCGTCCTGACCGTCCTCGGCATCGGCGCGACGCTCATCGCGCTGCCGATCGTCTTCGCGTCGAACCTGCAGGTGGTCATCGCGCGCCTGCCCGACTACGCGGGCCGCCTGTCACGGATGGTCACGAGCATCGAGGGGCGGCTCGGCGAGAACGGGCTGAAGCTCCCGTCGCTCGACCTCGAGTCGCAGGCGAACATCGAGGCCCTGCTGTCCTTCGCGACAGGGGCTGTCACCGGGCTGCTCGACTTCCTCGGGACCTCGGTGCTCATCATCTTCCTGCTCTTCTTCATCCTCGCGGAGGCGAACGTCATCGGCGCGAAGCTCGAGAGCGCGCTCAGCCCGACGAACCACGCCGCGGTCAGCGCGTCCATCGCAAGCATCAAGCAGCGCATCGCCTCCTACGTGACGACGAAGACGCTGTTCGCCGCCTTCAACGCGGGCGCCTGCGCCATCATCACGCTCTCGCTCGGAATCGATTTCCCGGCGCTGTGGAGTCTCCTCACCTTCACGCTCTACTTCATCCCGAACCTCGGGATCATCATCGCGACCTTCCCGCCCGTCCTCATCGCGCTGCTGCAGTTCGACGGGCCAGGCCCCGCGATCCTCGCCCTCATCCTGTTGACGGTCGCGTTCAACCTCATCGGCAACGTGCTCGAGCCGCGCTACCTCGGCAAGACGCTCGCGCTGTCGCCGCTCGTCGTCTTCGTCAGCCTGCTCGTGTGGGGCTGGTACCTCGGGCTGCTCGGCGTCGTCCTCGCGATCCCGCTGACCGTCATCATCCGCATCGTCTGTGACCACGTGGAGCCGCTGCGGCCAGTCGGCGTCCTGATGTCGGACCGGCCGCCAACGCGACGCGGAGGCGCCGCCGCGGCCGCGGAGTGAGCGCGGGTCGGAGGCGCCCACGACGACTCAGGGCCAGCAGCCCGTCGGCCCTCCGAAGTCGTACCCGAACGCCACGCGGGCGACCAACGCCTCGAGCGCGGGCCGCTCGGCCCAACCGCGACAGAGCCAGCCGTCGAGGAGGTCGGTCAGGTCAACGCCCGCGGGCCCGCGGTCGGTCCAACCACCGCCCGAGAGGTGGGTGAAGAGGACGTCGAGGACAGCGCTGCGGGCGTTCGCCACCGCGTCCCAGTCCTCGTTGGCGGCGTCGATGAGGTCATGGACGAGCGCCATCACGAGGTAGCGCGAATGGTCACCCGCGACCTCGCGGAGGCCGAAGGGGGTCGGCATCGCCTCGAGGTCGTCGACCACGTAGATGCCGAGCGGCCGGCTGTCCACGAAGGCCTCCGAGCCGAGGAGGGAGGCCGCGAGCGCGGCGGTGACACCGTCCGTCCAGCTGCGCGACGGGGTATCGCGGCGGCCGTCGGACGCGCCGCCGGGGTGGTTGTCGCGGGCGAGGGTGTCAAGTGCGAACTTGTAGAACTCGCGCGCGATGATCATGTCGTCGTACTCGTCGCGATCCTCGTCGCGCCCGTTGACCGAGACGGCGCCGAGCTCGGTGCAGGCGCCAAGGTCGGCGTGGGCGCGGCTGCAGTAGCGGGTGTCGGTCGTATCGCTGCCTGTCGCCCAGAAGACGCGAAGATCCGGCGGGTTCCGTCCGGTCGCGCGGCGCAGGTCGTCCCACGAGGCGCGCAGCACGTCGAAGATGTTGAAGGCCCCCGCGAAGCGCTCGGCCGGGATGTCGAGGTCGCGGATCGAGACGGCGTCGACCTCGGACGGCAGCAGAACCGGGCCGCTGACCGCCTCGTAAACCCGTTTGAATTTCGGATGGTTCATGACCTTGATGCGGCGAAGGCCCTCGTCGGTGCTGGTCTCGGTGCGGACCGCGACGACGTAGCCCGGAGCCTCGGTCGCAAAGCGCAGCAGATAATCTCCACGGGCGTCCGTGACGCCGGTCGCGAGGACGGCGTTCGTGCCGAGCTCCCGGAGCTCGACGACCGCGCCCGCGACCGCCTGCCACCGCGAGTCGCCGAAGCCACGCGCGGCGAGCGGCCGGTCCTCGTAGCGGACGCGGCCCGCGGCGGTCCGGTCGCAGCTGCGGTTGTCGACGCGGGCGACCGAAATCGCCTCGGCGAACGGGACGCTCGAGCGGTTGAGGTAGGGGAGGAGGCCGCTGCGCGTCTCGGTCCGACCGCAGTAGTTGATGGTCAGCGTGTACGGGTGGCCGGTGGTGCAGCCCGTCGCGGCACAGCAGGTGTCGTTGTACGGGACGATGAAGGCCTCGTAGAGACCGGGCGGCGCGGTCCCGGCCTGGAAGAAGACGTTCTCGATCCCCGGGCCCGCCCGACAGGCGACGTTCGAGTCGAGGTCGAGTCGGCCGCCGCTCCCGAGGCAGTTCTTGTTGCTGAAGTAGGTCCGGCAGGCGAGCGGGTCGACGACGTGCAGGTCAAGATCGGCGCGCGTGCTCCAGTTGAGCGAGAACTGGAGGTCGCCGCTGCCGACCCTCAGGACGGTCAGGGCCATCGTCGCGGCCGGAGACACCCGCCCACGGGCGTCGCGGAGTGCGACCCGCAGGTTGACGGGCGGCAGGGTCGCGACCGACGCGAAGTAATCCTGACGGACCCGGATGGTCGCGGCGACGAGCCCGTCGGCGGGCGGGGCGGTCGGATCGACGGGGACCTGGAAGTGGCCCTCCTGGCCGGCGACGCTGACGAGGAGACCGACGACGCGGTCGGCGGCGGGGAGCCCGGCGATGTTGGCGCGCACGTTGGTCGTGCCGCCCGTGACGACCGAGGTGTTGGTGGCCGAGAGCGCAGGGGCCGCGACCGTCCAGCCCGCTGTCGCCTCTGGCGCGGGCCCGCCGACATGGAAGCCGTTCGGGATCGACACCCCGTCGATCGCGCCGTTCCGGAGGCGGAGCGTCAGGCCGGTGAAGGGCACGACCTCGGTCCCGAGGGTCGCGGTCAGCGGGATGGGGTGGTCCCCGTCAGGGGCGGCGTTGGTGGGCGTGATGACGTACGAGATGGCGTATTCGCCGCCGCCGAGGGGGGCGCTGAAGACGCGCGACGGGTCGAAGCCTGTGTCGAGCGCGGAGAAATCGGCGCCGAGCGTGACGGTCCCGGGCGCGTCGACCCGAGCGGTGATGTTCACGATCTGGCCGTCGCGGGCCTCACGCGCGTCGACGGACGCCGAGATGAAGCGGACCGACGGGTTGTCGGCGAGGACGGTCGTGGCGTCGAAGCCGCGCTCGGCGCCGTCCTCGGCCTCCGCCACGAGCTCGAGCGCGAAGGCGTCCACGGTCCGGGTATCGAGGACGAAGCGGGTCGGGAGCTTGGTGTCGGTCGCGACCACGACGCCGTTGACCTTCAGGCGGACGGCGTCGACGAGGCGCTCGTCGCGGTCATCGGGCTCGAGGACGATCGTGACAGGGCCTGACACGGTCGCGTCGGCGAGCGGGGCCGCGATGCGGACGAGGCCGCGCGACGGCGCTGCCGTGTCCGCCGCGTCGCTGGGCAGGACGGCGTCCGTGGGCGCGAGATCGCTGCCGGGCTGCGCGTCGCCCGGAGAGGCGTCAGGGGCGGTCGGGTCGTCGGAGCCGAGGTCCTCGGGGAATGTGCCATCGACGAGCGCCGCGTCCGCGTTCAGGCCGTCGCTCGGCGCCGAGGCGTCCGGGAACAGGGGGCCGAGGTCGGAGGCCAACGGCGGGCTGTCGCCGCCCGCGGCCTCGTCGGCACCACAGGCCGTCGAGACGAAGGCGAGCGCCGCGAGGACGGAGAGCGTGACGGGCCTGAGACGCTGCGGGGCGAGTTGATGCATGGCGTCAGGCTAGCCGGGGGGCGCGCGCAAGGGAAGACGTGTGTGATGGACGGACGCGGCAGCGCAATGAATGAGCCCTCACTCGGCGCTGGTCCCGGTGCCGCGGCCGCGCTATCTTCGGCCCGTCGATCGGAGGAGACCCCGCCATGACCGTTGCCGCCCGTGTGCTCGTGACCCTTGGCGCCGCGCTCGCCGTCGCCGCCTGCGACGACGCCCCGCCGCTGCCGCCCGCACCGTCCGACGTCGCGAACGCGGATGACGCGGCCGTCACCGAGGACGCCGCCCCGTCCGAGGACCTGGCCGTGACCGACGACGCGAGCCCGCCCGAGGACACGGCCCCGCAGCCCGACCCGGACTGCGCGCTGACCCCGTCGCTGTCGGCGCTCGCGAGCGGCTACTTCGCGACCGGGTGCGCGTTTCCGGGCTGCCACGGGTCGAGCCCCGCAGGCGGCCTCGATCTGCGGCCAGACGGTCTCCACGCGCGGCTCGTCGGGGTCTCGGCCTTCGACAGCGACGCCGCGCGCCGCGGCAAGAAGCTCGTCGTGCCCGGCGACCCGGCGGCGTCCTTCCTGCTGCAAAAGGTGGACGGCACGCATGGCGTGGACGAGGGGGACCTGATGCCGCTCGGCGCGGACGGGCCGGTGAGTCCGGGCTGCCGCGTCTTCATGTTGCGAGCCTGGATCGCGGCTGGCGCGGCCAACGACTGAGCCCCATCGTTTGAACACCCAAGGCCATGACAGCGACGGCGCCTGCCCCGTGGCGGACCGCTGCGGCGGGTGCCCGTGGCTCGGTGACGCGCCCGAGGCGCAACGCACGCGACGCCGGGCTCGCTTCGTCGCCGAGGTGCCCGGAGCGCGCGAGGCGCGTGTGTCGTTCAGCCCGGTCACCGGCCCGGGACGAGCCCGCGTCGAGGTCCAGGTCCGCGACGGGCGCCTCGGGATGCTCGGGCGGTCCGACGGCGCTGAGGCCTCGCTCGGGGTGCCCTCTGCACCGCCCTTTGTGCCCATCGACGACTGTCCGGCGGGCCGACCCGAGCTGCGGGCGTGGCTCGCGGCCATCATCGCCGATCCGCCGCCGCTC
>SXGQ01116287.1_pt1 | contig 13517 bp, 12 predicted proteins | sample 3178371 | NCBI WGS metagenome assembly SXGQ01 (sample SAMN11356859, study PRJNA531348) | freshwater metagenome | isolation source: freshwater sample F1-20 | place: China: Fuxian Lake, Yuxi | collected 2017-12-25
CCTCCGCCAACGCCACCTCCGCCAACGCCACCACCGCAAGCTGCACCGGCGGCTCTGGCGTCAGCACAGCCGCTGCCATCGCCAACCCCAGCGAAACCCGCGCCCACGGCAACGCCAGCGGCAGCCGCGTGGCTGCCACAGTCCGATTTGCCACCATCGGCACCCCGGCGAGTTCCGGCGCCGGCCGCGCTGACGGTCCAGCCAAGCCCAACAGTCGCACCGGCAGTGTCAGGCACTACAACTGCAGACTCTGCATCTGCCGGCGCACCGCCAAAAGCGCCCATGGCGCCACAACCGCCAGGCGCCGCCGATTCAGCCGGCCCGAACAGCCCAGCAAGGCCCACCAGCACCGCTGCACCACCCCTGACAGCCGCCCCAGCGGCCATAGCAAGCACCCAGCGCCCTGCTGCTGCTTTGGTTGCCGCGCTGCCAACACCTGAACCTACAGGCCCCGCACTAAGCCTGTCCAAACCACCGCTTCCAGCAGCAGCTCCTGCTCAACCGCCACCCCCATCTCAAAAACAGGTGCCAGAACCCCGAGTTGAACTCCCCGACACTGGCCTTGATTCGACTGGTGTTTCTTACAAAATCAGGGCCAAAGAGCAGGCTTATTCAAAACTCAGCAAGCGCTTAGGGGAGTCAGGACGCGTATCGCTCCGAGTCGAAATAGGTGTTGACGGCAAGGCGTTGAGGGTAGAAATCGCCCAGTCCAGCGGATTTCACCGAATTGATGAAGGGATAGTTAAATTCGCCCAACAATGGCGCTTTGTGCCCGGAAAGATCAATGGGGTGCCTTCCACCATGTGGGTCACGATTCCTCATATCTTTGAGCTTGAATGACCCCCTACAAGCACCCGCAGAGCAGGTTTGTACAGCGCCGTGTCAGGCCTGCGATGTCCGACAAACGCTAGGGTTTAGAAGGCGCAATGTTTGCAGTTGGGCATAGAATATGAAATGTCCGCGGCTTGCGGGCTTTGATGGAGAAGACACACATGGTTGAGAACATTCAAACATTCGACGGCGTCTACGGCGGGCAGACCTCGCTTGCAGAGCGCAACAAGGTCTTGCGAAACACTTATTGGCTGCTGGCCTTGAGCCTGGTGCCCACGGTGCTAGGAGCCTGGATGGGCGTGGCTACCGGACTGGCTCAGTCCTTGAGTGGTGGCGTGGGCTTGGTAGTTTTTTTAGTGGGTGCTTTCGGCTTTATCTACGCCATTGAAAAGACCAAAAATTCGGCAGCCGGCGTTCCGGTAATGTTGGCTTTCACGTTTTTTATGGGGCTCATGTTGTCGCGCATGATTGCCATGGTGCTAGGTTTCAAAAATGGCTCCGAGCTGATCATGACTGCGTTTGGCGGCACAGCTGGCGTGTTTTTCGTGATGGCCAGCCTGGCAAGCGTGATCAAACGAGATCTCTCAGGCATGGGCAAGTGGCTGTTTGTGGGCGTGATTGCATTGTTGATCGGTTCGGTCATCAATGCCTTTGTCGGCTCAAGCGCAGGCATGATGGCCATCTCGGTGGCGGCAATCGGTATTTTCAGCGCCTACATGCTCTATGACATCAAGCGTATTGTGGATGGCGGCGAAACCAATTACATCAGCGCCACACTGGCTTTGTACCTCGACATTCTCAATGTGTTCCAAGGCCTGCTGGCTTTGCTGGGCATTTTTGGTGGTGAAAAAGACTAAACCATCCTGCCAAAGCCAAATAAAGGCCCTTTTGAGGGCCTTTATTTTTTGGCGAAGCGGCTTGGGCTCATGTAGCCAGAATTTGTGTCGATAAGCCTGCCATGGTCCCGACTAAAACATGATGCGTTGCCTGCTCCTGCTTGCCACTGCCCTGCTGCTCAGCGCCTGCGAGATACCCGGCATGGGGCCAGACCCGCGTATTGCGCAACGCGAAGCCGAAGCGCGGGCCGTTGGCGGAGCCTGTCGCCACGGCCTGCGCAGCATCGAAGATTGTTACAACCAAAATGAATCGGCCTCCAAAGCTGCGATTTTTCAAGGCTGGAAAGACATGGACGAGTACATGCGGGAAAATAAAATAGAGGGAATCCGAGCCAGCGCTGAGAAAGCCGAACCCGCAGAAGAAATACTGCCCGACACCAGGCCCAAAGTTGGCAAAGACACAGCAAAGTCTTCAACTGCTGTGCCTGCGCCGAGCAAAAAACTATCCGACACAAAATCTGCCGCCAATGACCGGCCTGCCAAGCCTTGAGACAGACGCTGACGGGAGTCAGTGCTCCAAATCAAACACAGCCAGGCTCTCCACATGGGCGGTATGCGCAAACATGTTCACCACGCCCGCTGCCGAGCAACGGTAGCCCGCCTGATGCACCAGCAGCCCGGCATCGCGCGCCAGCGTGGCCGGGTTGCAACTGACATAAACAATTCGCCGTGGGGCTGTCCAAGCCGACGCTGCTGACCCCTTGGCTATTTCAGCCTGGCTGGTTTGCCCCCGCTGGCGCAAATCAACCAGGGCCTTGACCAGGGCAAAAGCGCCTTCTCGCGGCGGATCTATCAGCCACTTGTCAACCAGGCCATCGCTCAGCAACAACTCGGGCGTCATGTCAAACAGGTTTCTAGCTACAAATTGGGTCGGACACAGGCTGCGCCCAGCTGACTCGAAGGCCTTGTTTTCCAGGTAATTTTGCCGAGACCGGGCCACCAAGGTCTCGCTGCCTTCAATACCCAGAACCGCGCCAGCCTGGGTGGCAATCGGCAAGGTAAAGTTGCCTAAACCACAGAACCAGTCAATCACCCGCTCGCCCTTGCCCACATCAAGCAAACGCAGCGCCCGGGCTACCAGCAAGCGGTTGATAAATGGGTTGACCTGGGTGAAATCAGTCGGCCTGAAGGGCAACGTGATGCCAAATTCTGGCAGGCTGTAACTCAGGGCCGCAGCCCCTGCATCCAGCGGCTGGACAGTCTCGGGGCCCTTGGCCTGCAGCCACCACTGCAGGCCAGGATGCTCACGGGCAAATTCACTCAGGCGCAACAAGTCGGCCGCGCTCAGCGCCTCAAGATGGCGCAGTACCAGCGCGCAAGCGGTGTCGCCGCAAGCCAGTTCAATCTGCGGGCAGGTTTCCTTGGCATCCATGGCCCCGATCAATGCCCGCAGGGGCATCAGCAGGTCGCTGACAAAGGTGGGCAGCACGGGGCAACGCTGCATATCGGCGACATAACTGCTTTTTCGCTCATGAAAGCCAATCAATACAGTCGCTTTTTTTCGCACAAAGCGTACCGACAGGCGGGCCCGGTAGCGGTAGGCCCAAGCCGGCCCCTCGATCGGGCGCAGCACCATGTCCGCCTTGACTTTGCCTAAATGCCAAAGGCTGTCCTCCATCGCGCGTTGCTTCACAGCCACCTGGGCGCCCGGGTGCAGGTGCTGCATTTTGCAGCCACCACAGGCCCCCGGGTGCAATCCGAAATGGGCACAGCCAGGATCGAGCCGTTGCGCCGACGTCTGGTGAACCATACTGACCGTGCCCTGCTCCCAATTATTTTTTTTGCGGTGAACCCTGACCTCAACCCATTCAAAAGGCAGGGCTCCCTCAATGAAGACCACCTTGCCATCGGTCCGGTGAGCGACCCCCTGGGCATCGAGGTCGAGCGACTCAACCCACAAAGCCTCAGTCGCGCTGCTTGGCGACGAACTGGCGGAATTGGTTTTTGCGTCTGTCATCGGGTGTTGGTGGGTCGACCGCCCTGTCGGTCAAGCGATATGCTTTGCCGTGTCGGGCAGGCGACTGGGGTCAGCGGGGCGGCAAAAATTTGATTGGGTCCACCGGCTTACCCTGGCGGCGCACTTCAAAATGCAGCTTCACGCGGTCGGCGTCGCTGTTGCCCATCTCGGCAATTTTTTGGCCTCTGCGCACGGACTGATCTTCCTTGATCAGCAGCGCCTGGTTGTGGGCATAAGCCGTGAGGTAAGTGTTGTTGTGCTTGAGGATGATCAAATTGCCGTAGCCTCGCAAACCGGCACCTACATAGACTACACGGCCATCAGCCGCGGCCAACACCGGGTCGCCGGCACTGCCGCCAATATCAACGCCCTTGTTCTTGATTTCATCAAATCCCCCTACCAGCGGCCCATTGGCCGGCCACAGCCAGTTGATCTCATCATCGCCAGGTGTGGCCTGCGGCGCTTTGGTAGCTCCCGGGCTGCTGGCTGGGCCGCTGGCCGGACCACTGGCAACTGTGCTGGCCGGCAGAGCCACGGACGGCTGGCCCCCAGGCTGCTGGGCGACTGGCGGGGCCAGTGGTGCTGCCGGCTTGTCTGGAGCCGCTGCGGCTGTCGGGGCCGCCGGTGCTGCTGGAGCGCTCGGGCTCGGGCTGGCTGGGGGCAGCGGTTTTGCGGCAAGCGCGGCTGCTGGAGGCGGCACCACCCGAACCACCTGCCCGACCTCCAAACGGTTCGGGTTCTCCATATTGTTCCAGCGGGCAATATCACGGAAGGACTGACCGCTGTCCAGACCAATGCGGATCAGCGTATCGCCCGGCTTGACCGTGTAGTAGCCTGATTTGCCGGCGTTTTCAGTACCCGGCGCAGGCTTGGCGGCCGTGGCAGCCGGATCACCCCCCACCGCCGCGGCCTTGGCAACACCGCCGATCCGGTCCTCCACGGGCGCCTGGTAGGTCTGGACCGAGCCGCAGCCCGACAACAGCAGACCCAGCAGCAGAACGCCCAGCCAGGCCCGCCGGTCAAGAAACGCTGCGCTCATGAGACATCCCTTCATCCGATGCCTGATTTTAGAGGCACAAAATGCACTGCCTCGAACCTGGTTTGACGCAGACCCTGGGGCAACTTGTCGATCACCATCAGCACCTGGCTCGCACTCTGCGAGGCGTCTTGGGCCACTGGCGCCACCAACCGACCGCCGACCGCGAGTTGGTCAAGCCAGGCCTGAGGCAGTGCCGCGCCCCCGGCCGCGGCGATGATGCCGTCATAGGGGCCGCCAGCGGCGTATCCCTCGCGCCCATCGCCCAACAAAAGGTGGAGGTTGGCTAAGCGCAGGTGGCGCAGCTTGGCACGGGCCTGCTCATGCAAGCCCTTCAAGCGTTCAACGCTGTACACCACGCTGGCCAACTGGCTCAGCAGGGCGGCCTGGTAACCGCAGCCGGTGCCGATCTCCAGCACCCGGCCGAGTTTGAGGCCGGCTCCATTGAGCAGCAGGACCAGCATGCGGGCAACCACGCCGGGCTTGGAGATGGTCTGACCCAGGCCAATCGGCAGGCTGGTGTCTTCATAGGCCTGGTTGACCAAGGCCGTATCAACAAAGCGGTGCCGCTCCACCTGGCCCATGGCCGAGAGCACCATGGGATCGCTGATGCCCTGTGCCTGCAGTTTGCGCACCATGCTCAAGCGTACGGCCATTGAATCCAGCCCGATGCCGGCCGAAACCGTGTTTTTGGGCATTGCCCGAAGGCTGGGCTTCTCAGCGCGAGGCGCTGAGGCATCTAGGCGCGCTGGAAAGCTCGGGCGCTGCTTCATGCCAGCGGTCGGCCAGGCCCCGTGGGCAAGAATTGGGCAGCCTGGGCCCAGTGGTTCAGGTCGGCATGGTCGGTGAGGTCGACCTTTAAAGGGGTGAGCGCAATATGCCCCTGCCGGACCGCATGAAAATCAGTGCCTTCACCATCGTCCATGGCCGGTCCTGCGGCACCAATCCAGTACATGGTGTCGCCGCGCGGGCTGATTTGCTGGATTACCGCCTCAGCCGCATGCCGGCGCCCCAGGCGACAGCACCGGACCGGTCCGATCGCCTCGTAGGGCAGGTTTGGAATATTGACATTGAGCAGCCAAGGCTTGTTGCCGACGAGCTGCTGCTGCGCGAGCTGCATCACCAGATCCCGAGCCTTGCGGGCAGCTGCAGCCAGCTCCACCCACTGGCGATCTACCTGCGAGAAAGCGATCGCCGGTATGCCAAACAAAAAACTCTCCATGGCGGCACCCACAGTGCCCGAATAAATGGTGTCGTCACCCATATTGGCGCCGTTGTTGATGCCAGATACCACCAGGTCCGGGCGGTAGCCAAGCAGGCCGCTCAATGCCACATGCACGCAGTCAGCCGGCGTGCCGTTGATATAACGAAAACCATTCTCGCCCTGGTACACATAAAGCGGTGAATGCAGTGTCAGGGCGTTGGACTTGGCGCTGTTGTTTTGCTCCGGCGCTACCACCTCCACCTCGGCGACTTCTTTGAGCGCCTCGTACAGCGCAATGATTCCAGGGGCCAGGTAGCCGTCGTCGTTAGAGATTAAGATTTTCATGATGTCCCGAGGTTGCGCGGATTGTAGGGTTGCCCCCCGGCAAAAACAGCGGTCACGCGGGGGACATTTTCCCCACTGCCGGCCCTCTATGATCGACGTGACTATTTGGAGGGTCCACCATGCATGCTTGGCTCTGTAACAACCCGGTGGGCATTGACGCCCTCACTTGGACAGAATTACCCACCCCGCAACCCGGTGCAGGCGAGGTGCTGCTGAAAATCCATGCCGCCAGCCTGAATTTCCCGGACTTGCTGATTGTGCAAAACAAGTACCAGATCAAGCCTGCACTCCCCTTTGTGCCCGGCTCTGAGTATGCCGGTGTGATTGAGGCGCTTGGCCAGGGGGTCTCGCACCTCAAGATCGGCCAAGCCGTGGCCTGCCTCTCCGGGACTGGCGGTTTTGCCACCCACACCCTGGCTCCAGCCGCGCTGTGCATGCCACTGCCCCCAGGCTTCCCCCTGGTCGATGCGGCAGCCTTCATCATGATTTATGCCACTTCCCACCATGCCTTGCTCGACCGGGCCCAGCTCAAGGCCGATGAAACCCTGCTGGTGTTGGGTGCTGCCGGCGGCGCAGGCACTTCGGCCATCCAGATCGCCAAGGCCTGCGGCGCCAGAGTGATTGCCGCGGCCTCCAGCGCCGACAAGTGCGCGCTGTGCATCTCGATTGGTGCTGACGCGAGCATCAACTACAACAGCGAAAATCTGCGCGAGGCTGTCAAAACATTGACCAACGGCAAAGGCCCTGACGTGATTTACGACCCAGTAGGGGGCGACTACACCGAACCCGCATTTCGCTCGATCGCCTGGCGCGGGCGCTACCTGGTGGTTGGCTTTGCAGCCGGCCCAATTCCGTCTTTGCCGCTGAACCTTGCCCTGCTCAAAGGCGCGTCCATCGTGGGCGTGTTCTGGGGCGACTTTGCCAAGCGCGAAGCCCGGGCCAACTCGGCCATGATGAGCGAGTTGGCGCAGTGGTACGGCCAGGGAAAAATCAAACCAGTGATTGACCGAACCCTGCCGATGGCCGAGCTCAAAGCGGCTTTCGCCCACATGGGCTCGCGCGGTGTAATGGGCAAGCTGGTGATGGTCAACTGAGCTGCAGATGGTTCGCCGATGTGGCGGGCCGAATAGTCGCCAAACACTCGGTTTATAGTTTTTGCAACAATCAACCCCTTCACTCCAAGGACGGTCAAGATGCTCACTCTGCAGGTTCGGAAAATCGTCATACAGCTCGAAGAAATCATGCAGGAAATGGGACGTGAGGTCAGCCCGCCGTCGCGCAAAGTGACGGTGGCAGCGGTGATCACCAACCCCTATGCCGGCCAGTATGTGCAAGACCTGTCACCGCTGTACGCGCTGGGTGCCGAAATCGGGGGCCTTCTGGCCAAGCGCGGCGTCGCCGCTCTCGGCGTCGCGCCTGACGATGTACAGAGCTACGGCAAGGGAGCGATCGTCGGCACGGCGGGCGAACTCGAACATGCCGCAGCACTGATACATCCCAGCTTTGGTGCCCCGGTTCGCGCAGCCGTGCACGAGGGCAAGGACATCATTCCGTCCACCAAAAAAATGGGCGGCCCAGGTGCCGTGATCGTGATGCCGGTAACCAACAAGAACCGGATCTGGAACTTTGATGACATGGACGCCGCCGAAATCGTCATCCCCGATGCACCCCATGCCAACGAGGTGGTGGTGGCACTGGTACTGGGCATCGGCGGGCGACCGCTGCACCGCATCGGGCTGCCCAAATAGACCAACACAAGGACACACCAGCATGGGCAAAAATCTCAACGACGAGTTACTGGCTCGCGATCACCGTCATTTGGTGCACTCGTTGCACAGCGAAAAAACACACCTCGATGGCAAGGTGTGGGTCAAGGGCGAAGGCTGCGAGCTGATCGACGCCGACGGGCAGCGCTTTATTGACGCCATGTCTGGCCTGTGGAATGTCACCCTCGGTTACAGCCAGCCCACGCTGGTGGCCGCAGCTGCGGCTCAAATGGGCACGCTGGCCTATGCCTCCGGCTATGCCGGCAGCAGCAATCTACAGGCTATGGCCCTGGGCGAGCGGCTGGCCGGCCTGACCTACCCCAACATCAACCGGTTTTTCTTTACCTCGGGCGGTGGGGAGTCGACCGACAGCGTTATAAAAACCGCACGCTACTACTGGAAAGCGCTGGGGCGGCCGGGGAAAATCAAAACCATCAGCCAGCTCGGCGGCTACCACGGCACCACCCTCGCAGCCATGTGCGCCACCGGGCTGCCAGCCTACTGGCCCTCCTTTGAGCCGCGGATGCCGGGCTTTGTGCACATTCCCAATTACGACCCCTACCGCTTCCCGGTACCACCTGGCCAGGACCCGGCCACCGCTGCGGCCAACGAGCTGGAGCGGGCCATCCTGGCCGAGGGACCAGATACCGTGGCGCTGTTTTTGGTCGAGCCGGTGTGCGGTGGCGGCGCCTATGTGCCGCCGTCGGGCTACTTCAAACGCATCCGTGAGATTTGCGACAAATACCAGGTGCTGCTGGCTGCGGATGAAACCATCACCGGTTTTGGCCGCACTGGGCGGATGTTCGCGCTGGACCATTGGGGCGTGCAACCCGACCTGATGCAGTTTGCCAAGGGCATCACCGGCGGCTATGTGCCGCTGGGCGGCATCGGCCTGTCCGACCAGATTGCCGATGTTTTTGATCGGGCCGGCTCCGACCCTTGGATGCACTGCTTCACCTACAGCGGCCACCCGGTCACCTGTGCGGTGGCGCTGGCAGCGATCGATGTCATCGAGCAAGAGCAGCTGGTGCAGGCGGCAGAAGTCAACGGTGTCCGGTTTTTGGCCGACCTGCGCGCCGCACTGGGAGAGCATGTTCAGGTGGGCGACGTGCGCGGATTAGGACTGATGGCGGCAGTCGAGCTGGTTGAGGACAAGGCCAGCAAATCCAGTTTTGCTGCAAGCCGCAAGATCGGTCCGGCCGTGATTGCCGAAGCCCGCCGGCGCGGCTTGGTCACACGCGGACGCGGTGACACCATTTACCTGGGCCCAGCGCTAGTGATGCAAGAGCCTATGCTTAAAAGGGTGGTGGAGATCATCGCCGAGTCGGTCCATAGCGTACTGGCACCCGGCGCTCAGTAGTCGATCACCGGCCCCGCGCAGTGGGGCACCGTCACCGCTATGCGTGCGCGCCCACACGGATCGCGCGCCATTGCAGCAGGTGGCGCAGCGCCATAGGCATTGTCATGACCAAACCGATCAAGGTGCTCCAAAGGCCGGGCGCCACCATCAACAAGGCGGCAAAAAAGCACAACACTTGCTCCCAGCGCCGCATCTCAACCAGAAAAAACTTGGACAGGGCTGCCGCCAGTATGGTGATGCCAAGTACGCATCCGGTAAACGTGACAACGAAGTCCCAACCATTAAAACCCTTGGCCACCAACAGCAATGAGGGCGAGAACACAAATACAAACGGCACCAAGACCTTGGCAAGGCCGAGGCGAAAAGCCGTGTTGCCGGTCTTGAACGGGTCACTGCCGGCCATGCCGGCCGCAGCATAGGCAGCCAGCGCCACGGGCGGAGTGATGTCAGCCAGTACGCCGTAATAAAACACAAAAAAGTGCGCCACCAAAGGCTCAACACCGAGTTGCACCAGGGTGGGTGCTGCCACCGTCACCATGATGATGTAGTTGGCCGTGGTTGGAATGCCGCAACCCATCAAAATACACACCAAGGCGGTCATGATCAGCGCAAACAGCAGCGTGAGCGTCTGTGGGCCGGCAAAACTGCTTGGTATCAGCCCCCCCGCAAAGCCGGCCATGCTCTGAGCCGCGCCGGTGATGATGAAACTGATCTTGAAGCCTACACCGGTCAGGGTGACCACCCCAATCACTATGCCCACCGTGGCTGCTGCAGCACCCACCGCCAAGGCATATTTGGCGCCGGTCTCAAAAGCCTCGATCAGCACCCCTGGCGCCATGCGACCCCGGACACCACCCCAGCCGATAGCGACAACGGCCAATGCCACGGCGAAAGCGAAAACCGCCAAACGTGGGCCCTCCTCCAGGCCACCAAAGCCAATCACACACAGGGCCAGGTGCAGGGCGACCAGCAAAGCCCAATGCTTGGCCGTGTTGCCAGCGACCCGGGTCGACAGCCCCACAATCGCGCAGGAACTGATGCCCAGAAAAGCCGCCAGGTACGGGGTACGACCGGCCACCAGTGCAGCAATCAGCAGCGCCAGCGGGATCAAGGTGGGCCAGCGCGCCTTCAGGCTCTGCCCGAGCTTGGGCATCTCATCTTCTGTGAGCCCGCGCAGCCCAAAGCGCTTGGCTTCAAAGTGCACCTGCATGAAAACGCCAAAAAAATGCATGAAGGCGGGCACCACAGCAGCTGCAATGATGGTGTGATAGGGCAGGCCCAAAAACTCGATCATCAAAAATGCTGCTGCGCCCAGCACCGGTGGCGTGATCTGTCCGCCGGTGGACGCTGCAGCCTCGACAGCCGCCGCAAAATGACGTTGGTAGCCCACGCGGATCATGGCCGGAATCGTGAGCGAGCCCACCGTCACCGCATTGGCCACTGACGAGCCAGAGAGCATGCCAAACATGGCCGACCCAAACACACTGACCTTGGCCGGACCGCCGGCATAGCGGCCAGCCACGCTTGACGCAATGTCTAAAAAAAGCTGACCCAGGCCAACCCGGGTGGCCAACACGCCAAACAGTACAAAATGAAACACATAGGTCGCGACAACGCCAACCGCCACCCCGTAAATACCCTGGCTGGTCAGGTATTGGTGGTTAATGAACTGGCTCCAACTGCTACCTGCATGCTGCAACAGACCAGGGAATACCCGCCCGAACAGGGCATAGGCTGTGAAGCCAAGCGCTATCAGGGGCAGCGGCCAACCCATGCTGCGTCGGGTTGCATCGAGCAGCGCCACAAACAGAACCGTGCCCATGAGCACGTCCCATTGGTTCGGGTTGCCCACCCGAAACGCCAGATCGTCAAAGGTGTAAGGGATGTACAGCACGCTGATGGCACAGCACAGGCCCAGCATCCAGTCGATCAGCGGAACACCGCCGGGCGAGCCCAGGCTATGGACGGCCAGACTTTGGGCGCGCCGCTGGGTGCCGGCACACACGAGAAAAATCAAGCCCAACACAAAGGCCAGGTGAACGCCGCGGTGGGTTACTTCACGCAGCAGGCCAAAGCCAGCGGTGTAGTAGTGAAAGCAACTCAAGCCAATGAGCAGGTATTTGATCAGCAGCGTGGCCGGCGGCACCGAAGGCCGAAAGCGCATCTCGGGATCAAATTTTTGCTCCAGAGCTTGAAGTTCTTGCTGATCCGGCAGCGCGCTGCTAGCAGTCATTGGCGTTGGGCCCTAAATGGCAAAAAGGACGGGCCAGGGGCCTGTTTTTGAAAAAGCGAAACCAGCCCAGAACTACTTCAGCACGCCTGCTTCGCGGTAGTATTTTTCAGCGCCGGCATGGTAGGGAATACCAACCCCCTGAACCGCATTTTGCAGGGTAATGAACTTGCCTTTGGCATGGCCTGCGGCCAGCGTTTTTTGGGTCGCCTCGCTAAACAGCGATTTGGTAATCTGGTAAACCGTTTCGGTATCGGCCTTGTCACTGGTCACCCACTGAGCGCCTACGGCCAGAGTTTTTACGGCGGCAACGCCTTTGTAGGTTTCAGCGGCAATGCTGTCAACTGCAAAAAACGGGCTTGACGCACGCAGGCTATCGGCCTGGGCGCCGTCAATCGGCAGTAGTTCAATGCCCGAGCCGCTGGTGGCGAGTTCGGCAATCGCACCGGCCGGCGCACCGCCGGTAAAGAAAAAGGCATCCAGCGAGCCATCTTTCATTTTGTCACCGGCCTGGTTAGGCTTGATGTACTCTGGCCGGATGTCAGATTCTTTAAGGCCATAGGCGGCCAGCACCAGGCGCGCATTGATAAGCGTCCCAGAGCCCGGTTCGTCAAGCGCCACACGCTTACCCTTGAGGTCTGCCACCGACTTGAAGCCCGAGCCTTTTTTAACCACGATATGCAGACTCTCGGGGTACAGGTTGGCAATCATGCGCAGCCCTGGCACATTGGGTTTACCCTCAAAAATGCCAGTGCCTTTTTGCGCCCAGGTGGCCACATCGGACTGACTGAAGCCAGACTCCATGGCGCCACCCACGATGCCATTGACATTGCCCAGCGATCCACTAGTGGCCTGAGCTGTAGCCACGATTTTTCCAGGTTGCGACACGGCATTGGCGATCATGCCGCCAATCGGGTAGTAGGTGCCGGCGGTACCACCCGTGCCGATGCGAAAAAATTGCTGGGCGCTGGCTGGGCCAGCAAACAAAGCACTGGCCGCAACAAGGGCCGAAAAAAACTTTAAATTCATGGTGTCTCCTTGTTAAAAAAATTTTTGCTCAGGGTACGCAAAAACCCGGACAACACGGGAGCATAACCCAGGCGAGTAATGCTACGTGATGACCATCAGCACGCTGCATGGTGCATGCTCAACCAGGGCGCTCGACCCCGACCCACCCCACCAGCGTGCCACCCAATTTTTTTCGTGCTTGTGGCCGACCACAATCAAATCGGCTGAAATTTTCCGCGCAAAGTTGCAAATTTCATGGACCGAATCGCCCACCAGTACCTCACCTGAGACCTTGAAGCCAGCGTCGGCCAGGGTTCGCAGGCCCTGATCGAGCACATTTTTGTAACTCTTTTTTTCGCGTGCATGGTTCTCGGGGTCGTAGAAGCCCCCCTCGGCAGCGGCAAAAACAATGTCTCTGGGCATCACCGCAACCAGGGTGAGTGCGGCACCACTCCACTGCACGATGTCCTGGCAGTCAAGCAGGGCCCTCTGCCCAGCTTGACTGCCGTCGTAAGCCAACAAAATTTGCTTGTACATGATGGGCTCCTTTGAATCAACACGTGGCGGCGAGCTGCGATTTTTGATCATTTTTACGCTGCTTCAAGCCAGCGTTTACCCTAGCCTCCATGACACGAAGCTTGCAACTACCGCTGTGATTTCAATGCCAGGCCACGGCCATCGGCCAAAGTTAAGCCCTGACCAGCGGGTCAGCCCTGTTCGGTCTTGTAGGCCGCGTAAGCCGCATCAACACCTGCGCCACGGCTGAAGCGGTGCCCTTCGGCGGCCAATACAGTTTGAAGGGCCCCGAGGGTTTGCAACACAACATCGCGGCGGGCGTTGTAGCCCATCGCTCCCATTCGCCACACCGTGCCGGGCAGCGGGCC
>SXGQ01163078.1_pt1 | contig 13515 bp, 12 predicted proteins | sample 3178371 | NCBI WGS metagenome assembly SXGQ01 (sample SAMN11356859, study PRJNA531348) | freshwater metagenome | isolation source: freshwater sample F1-20 | place: China: Fuxian Lake, Yuxi | collected 2017-12-25
GTCTTGGCTACTTTGCCAATCTTCACTAGTTTGGCCACCTTTGAAATTTTGAGCAGACGTGGAATGATCAACAACGGTGATGCCGTTAACACATTGTCGCCCTCGTTGATCAGCAGCGTGACTGGCGATGAAGCAAGAACAATGATTACTTCAAGTTTGTGGCCAAGTAGCCATTGCCGTTTCTTTTCGGCCAGCCAAGTGAGTATGGCTACCTCAAACAAGAAGAAAAGCCAAATGACGACACCAGCGATTTCGGCATAGATCAGTAAGTCATGATTCTTTGATGACTGAATGTAGACCACTGGGATTGCAGCCAGAGCAGCAACAAGTGCACCAAATTGCAGACGCTTCTCTAAAGGCGAATAGTTTTCCGAACCTGCCATAGCTTTTCCTCAAACTGCTGGTTGTACCACCACGAGAATACTCTGAGGCGCTAAAAATCACCTTCGTCGGACGACTCGAAACCTTCACCAATGAACTCTTCCATATCGTCCATTTCACTATCAATATCCAGTAGATCAAGGTCATTCCCATCAACATTGTCGTCGATCGAAATGTTGATGAGTTCAGCACCGCAGTTGGGACAGGTGATGTCGGCAGCACCATCAAAAAAGACAGCAGTCGCGCCACAAAATGGGCACGGATTGCCATCTTCGATTTCGTCTGATTTCATTGCGCCTCCTCGGTACACCAATTACGGTACGCACACCCTGTAGCACGGTATGCGTGTACAACATGTATGAGAAATTACCGCGAAACACCCCTGGGATACCGTGCAGTTGTGAGAAAGCCACAATTCTCTTCCCAGGCACTTTCAGGAGTTACGACCACATAAATAGGAACATACCAACAGGAGGAACAATGGAACAGGCATTTGCACTAGCGCATCGATGGCACTTAGGTATAAATCGCAAGGGCACAAACATTCCATACATTTCCCACCTCATGGCCGTGTGTGTCTTGGTTTTAGAAAACGGTGGAACACCAGCGCAAACGTCTGCTGCACTCCTGCATGACGTTCTTGAAGATACCGACTGCACCTTTGAGGAAATCAAAGAACAAGTTGGTATCGAAGTTGCAAAAATCGTGCAGGAATGTACCCACACTGATTTTGTTGACATCACCGACAAAGAAGCAAAAACCATTGCGAAAAAGCAGTTCTATCTCGATCGGTTGCTCTCCCCCGATCGCCTCGAGGCGGCCAACCTGGTTGCATTATGCGACAAGGTGCACAACATGGAATGCACCGTGAACGACTGGCACAAAAGTAACCACGATCAATCCCAAATGTTCGCAGCCTTTAATGGTGGCTGGGACATCCAGAAGTGGTGGTACACCTCGCTCGCCGACGCGTTTGACAAGGTGAACGTGCCAGACAGCCTTCGCACCCGATTTCGTACCGCTGTAGAAACCGTATTTGGAGGTAACCAATGATGCGCTCATCCGAACACCAATCACTCATCGACCAACTCGTTCAACGAGGCGGTATTGATGGCGGAGTTATTAATGACCCCGAGGCATTTGACGTTGAGACTCCCCTCTCCGAGGTCAAATTCTTGCAATGGCAAGTGTTTGTCGGTCCCTCTGGTTTCGGTGGAAGTGAAGAAGATGGCCTCGAGGTCGCTGCGCTTATTGAACACAACACGTTCGTCGACGACGAGCCATTTGAACAGCTCAAGGAAATTGGTAAGACACTTCCCGAAGCAATGTTTATTCAAGTGCCGCCATATGAACGGGACACCATTTGGCTCACGCTGATGCTCCAACCCGACGAATGCGACACCAGCCAGACTGCGGCATTGCTAGATGAATTTCTCGGTCATGCCCACTCGCTCTATACGCGATTTGGTCACTATCCCAATGCGCCACGAATCCCACTTGCACCCTCGCTGTAGACGATCATCTCATTCGGCTCGTTACGAAGCGCTGATGTACCAGTTGGTAATGATCTAATCTGAGAACAGCAACGTTGCTGAAAGGGGAATGTATGACAATGGCGTCATATAAGAACTACTCGGCGCTCGAAGCAGCCGAACTCCGTGTTCGCGAGGCTGGTGAGTGGCTGAAATTGGAAGACGGCTTGATCGAAACGATCGTCGCTCCGCGAAGAATTATTGAAGTGGCAATTCCATTTCGCCGCGATGATGGAAGCCGAGACCAACTCACCGGTTGGCGCGTGCACCACAACACCACGCGCGGGCCAGCAAAGGGTGGAATTCGTTATCACCATGAAGTGAACCGCGAAGAAGTTATTGCTCTTGCTATTGGTATGTCATTAAAGACAGCCATTGCGAACCTCCCATTGGGCGGTGCAAAGGGCGGCGTGTGCTTCGACCCGAAGCAGTATTCGATTGGCGAAATTGAGCGCATCACACGGCGGTACGTGTCCGAGATTGCTTCCTTCCTTGGCCCCGACCGCGACGTGCCAGCGCCCGATGTTGGCACCAACGCGCAAATTATGGCGTGGATCATGGATCAATACTCCACAGGTGTTGGACATGCCACCCCAGGTGTGGTGACGGGCAAGCCAATCGAATTGGGTGGCTCGCTTGGCCGCGAGTCGGCAACTGGCCGCGGCGTTGTCGAGGCAGCAGCATTGATGCTTGGCAAAATGGGCACGTCGCTCGAAGGTAAACGAATTGCTATTCAGGGTTTTGGCCAAGTGGGTTCATGGGCCGCACGCCTTGCATCCGCACGTGGCGCACTCATCGTGGGACTGTCCGACGTTGGTGGCACCATCTACGATGCCAAAGGCCTGAACTTGAAGGCAATTGATCGGGCATACCGTGACGGTGCAAAAAGTGTTGTCAATACAGGCGTGGGCGACGTGGTTGCCCGTGGAATTGCCGGTTCAACAACCGTCTTTGGCTTGGACTGCGACGTCGTGATGCCTTGTGCTCTTGGGGATGCAGTCGGCGAAACGGAGGCAAATGGCATACAGGCAAAACTTGTGGTCGAGGGCGCCAATGGCCCACTCACCCCCACTGCCGATTTGATTCTTGCCGACAGGGGCATCGTGGTTATCCCCGACGTATACGCAAACGCCGGTGGTGTCACCTGTTCGTATCTTGAGCAGTGCCAAAACTTCGCGCACCTTACGTGGGATGAAAACGAAGTCAATGCTCGTGTTATCGATTTGATGCGGGCTGCTTTCGAGCGGTTCTACGCATTCACACAAGAATCAAAATTGCCAAATCGAATGGCAGCAACGGTTCTCGGCGTGAGGACGATCGCTGATGCGCACCGCATGCGCGGACTTCATCCCTAGAGCTTTACTCCGTCACCACAACAAAAAAGGGCGGGCCGCCGAAGCGACCCGCCCCTCTTTTGAACTGATCTAGATCAGTTGCCACCTTCATTGAGGGTGACAGTGATTGGCGCATATGCACCACCCGTGGTATCCACACCCATGTCGGCAAGAAGTGCCAACGCTGCGGTGACGATGTCATTGGTGTGTGCTTCCGCATCTGGTGCTTTCGTCAACACGGTGCCGCCTTCCAGGTTCTTTGCTTCGAGCGAAAGAGTCACTGTGCGGTCCCATGCTGCTTCATCAATCATGCCTGCGCCCATCGGGGCTGGCCAGATCAACTTGTTGACTTCATTCATCTGCCACAACTGGTGGCTAGCTCCGAGCTTCGAGCCCTTTGCTACAACGATGTCGGTGCAAGCCTGTGTGTTGTCACGGCAGAATGCCCAACCTTGGATGGATGCTGCAACGAACTTCGTTGCGGTGTCAACGTATGCAGGATCGGAGAGACGAGCGCCGTCTGCCCAAATTGCGTCCTGCAACATACCAACACCTTCATCTTCGTATGATACGACGTTGAAGTCTTCTGGCGTGTAGAGCGCGCCAGTGTCTGGGTTGATTGCTTCCAGAACCTGTGCATACTCGTTGTAGGTCATTGCTTCTGCAGCGTCAATGTCGCCAGCGAGCAAGCCCGCCATGTCGAATTGCTGCTGAACAAGCGTTACATCCTTGGCTGGGTCGAGGCCGGCCTTGGTGAGTGCAGCAAAGATTTCGAATTCGTTGCCGTATCCCCAGTTACCGATGTTCTTACCCTTGAAGTCTGCTGCTGAAGTGATGTTCTTATCTTTGAACGACACTTGCAGTGTTCCTGAGCGCTGGAAGATTTGTGCGATATCTACGATATTTGCTCCACCTTCACGACCAGCAAGTGCCTTGGATACCCAAGAGATTGCGAAGTCTGATTCACCGTTCGCAAGAACGACGTGTGGTGCAATGTCTACTGCACCTTCCAAGATGGTGACGTCGAGGCACATTGCTTCGTAGAAGCCCTGGTCCTGTGCGGCGTAGTAGCCAGCGAACTGAGCCTGTGTGAACCACTGCAATTGCAGTTTGACTGGCGTCAATTCGGCACATTCTGTTGCTGCTGCTGCAGTTGTGTCTGTTGCGGCATCATCTGAGCCACCGCATGCTGCGGTGAACAGTGATAACGCAGCAATGCTCGCAAACGCGAACTTAATGCTTGACTTCCTCATTGTTAGTACTCCCCCGAGAACCTGGGTTCTCTACTTGTTTTTGTTGTTGTTATTGGTGTTATTGGCTACGCCGCCCCGTGAGGCCACGTTCTCCAGCACGATGGAGATGATGTAGAAGAGTAGCCCAAGCAAACACGCCCCGAGAACGTAAGCCCAGGCGGCTGCGTTCTTGGAATTGGCGATATTGCTTGTGATCCGACTACCCAGTCCGTTCTGCGAGCCACCGAAATATTCGGAGACGAAGGCAGTAATGACCGATGCCGGAGCGGCAATCTTCAGAGCTGTAAATAGGTATGGGACCGCGTTTGGCACCCGCACCTTTCGTAAAATCTCGATTTCACTTGCTGCATAGGAGCGCATGATTTCAACATGAGTGGAGCGAACCTGGGTGAGACCCTTTGCCACGTTGACCAACACGATGAAATAGACCACCAACGTCACCATGAAGCGGCGCGGAATTTCGCTGGTGATCGAATACATGTTGTTGAGAACAGCAACCAGAACGAAAATGGGGATGGCGTTCAATGCAATAGCCAACGGAGTGATCAGCTGATTAAGAAACCCGAAGCGGCTGAGAATAAAACTCATGGCTATGCCAAAAATTGTGCCAACGATGAGACCAACGAGCGCATTGGTGCCAGACACCGAAGCAGCCTCAAGGATTCGAGAAGCATTCTTCACAAACTGTTCGGCAATCTTTGATGGCGCTGCAAGGAAGTACGGCTTCAAATCGAAACCTCTCACGGCAGCTTCCCACAGCGCAACGAAGACAACACCAAACACAACTGGCGGTGCAACTCGTTGAACGCGGGTGAATGTGGTCATGATCAGCGGTCTTCAACTCCGCGCACAGCACCAGCGTTTGCATGATCGGCATGTGTGCCACGAAGTGCTTCACGTACGGCAGTGATGCCCTTAAAGAATTCGTCGGCACCACGGGTGTCTTCGGTTCGGTTACTACCAAGGCTGACTTTGATGATCTCGGTAATGCGGCCTGGGCGCGGCGACATCACCACGACGCGGTTCGACAAGTAAACGGCTTCGGGAATGGAGTGGGTCACAAACACCACGGTGGTGTGTGTTTCAGAGCAGATGCGCAGCAACTCGCCTTGCATATACTCGCGGGTCATTTCATCAAGCGCACCAAAGGGTTCGTCCATCAACAACAGCGGCGGATGAGCGGCTAGCGCACGGGCGATGGCAATGCGCTGCTGCATGCCGCCCGATAGTTGCCATGGGTACATGTCGGCAAACTCGGGAAGCTTCACCAACTCAAGCATTTCCTTTGCTCGCGCTGCACGCTTTGCTTTGTCCCAACCCTTCAGTTCTAGAGGCAGTTCAATGTTCTTTGCAACTGTGCGCCAGTCGAACAAGCCTGCCTGCTGAAACGCCATACCATAATCCTGATCAAGCCGCGACTGGCTTGCTGTCTTGCTGTTTACAGTGATCTCGCCCGTTGTTGGCTCCAGCAAGTTTGCAATGAGGCGAAGCAACGTTGATTTACCGCAACCCGAAGGCCCAATGAGCGAGACAAACTCGCCTGGTTCAACTGTGAGGTTGACATCAACAAGTGCATCCACTTGCTTCGGTGTCCCTTGGTTGAATATTTTGCTTGCACCCTGAACATTGACCGCACTCATGTGGTGGTCTCCTTTGGTCGATTACGCATCAACAACACATCTGAAATTGCAACAAAGCCGGCCATTGCCAAACCAAGTGCGGCGGCACCAAACACGGCGGTAAACACTTTGGCTGGGTCGCCAGTTGCTTCGCGCGCGTACTCAATAATCAAACGACCAATGCCGCCTTTCAGACCAGTGGAGATTTCCGCAACAACAACACCTACAACTGCACCGGAAGCACCGAGCTTGAAGGCAGGAACCATGAACGGAATTGCTGCTGGAAAACGCAACTTGAACAATGTCTGTTTCCACGAGGCTGCATAACTGCTCATCAATTCGAGTGATGCGCTTGGCGCACTCGCAAGACCGCGCAAAGTGCCAACGGCAATCGGAAAGAACGCAAGGAACGCGCCGAGGACTGCTGCCGATAACCATTTCGGCCATGTGAAACCGAGAATGTTTACCTTGCCACCCCAAGAAACGATGAGTGGAGCAAGCGCGATAAGCGGAACTGTTTGAGATACCACCAGGTATGGAAGTAGCCCGCGCTCCACCATTTTGAAACGAGCCATCAACACCGACAAGCCCACGCCGATGGTGGCGCCGATGGCGAAGCCGGCAATCGACAACCTGAATGAATACCAAGCGCCGGCAAGCACTACCGACCAAATCTGTCTGTCCGATCCGCGCACTTCGGGGCGGCCGTAACGGCTGAGCATCGACCAGATGTGTGGCATTGCCGTGTCGTTAGAACGAGGCAGAACTGCGGCGCCAAACAGCCTGCCACCGTCTTCCGGACCAATCAGTTTGTACAACTCCCACAGCACGCCAACGAGCACAACTGACAGCACAAACATGCTGGTGCGGTAAATGCTGCGTCGTGCTAGCGGGCTCATTGCTTGGCTTTACCCAAATCCTGCATGGCGGGAAGAATGGTTTCGCCATACGCCTGCAACGTTGAATCTTTGCCGTCGTGTTGTAGATACACCGCAAATTGATCGACGCCAAGCTCCTTCAATTCGGTGAGACGACGAATGTGTTCTTTTTCGTCTCCCAGAATGCAGAAGCGATCGACAATTTCATCAGGAACGAACGACGTGTGGCTATTACCAACACGACCGTGCTCGTTGTAGTCGTAACTCTCACGGCCCTTGATGTAGTCGGTTAATGCCTTTGGCACTGCCGAGTTGTCGCCATAGCGCTCCACAATGTCGGCAACGTGGTTGCCCACCATGCCGCCGAACCAGCGACATTGGTCGCGCATGTACGCCATGTCTTTACCTACATACGCAGGAGCGGCCACACAGATCTTGACGCTCTCCGGGTCGCGACCGGCAGACTTTGCTGCATCGCGAACAGCCTTGATAGTCCATTCGGCAATGCTCAAGTCGGCAAGTTGCAAAATGAAACCGTCGCCAACTTCGCCAGTAAGTGCAAGTGCCTTCGGGCCATACGCAGCAACCCACACTTCAAGTTCGCTTTTTGCTGCCCAAGGAAACTTGATGGTGGAGCCGTTGTATTCCACGCCACGACCACATCCAAGTTCGCGAATGACATGAATGCTTTCGCGCAAGGTTGCCAAGTTTGTTGGCTTGCCGTTGGTAACACGCACGGCAGAGTCGCCTCGACCAATGCCGCACACGGTGCGGTTGCCGTACATCTCATTCAATGTTGCATACGTGCTGGCAGTAACAGTCCAGTCGCGTGTTGCTGGGTTGGTCACCATTGGACCAACGATGACGTTGCGGGTTTCGGCCAAGATCTGGCTATAAATCACGTATGGCTCTTGCCACAAAATGTGGCTGTCGAACGTCCAAACGTGTGAAAAGCCAAACATGTCGGCTTTTTTCGCTAGATCGATCACTCGCGCCGATGGCGGAGTGGTCTGCAATACAACACCGATGTCCATTGCTCTCCCCTATGTAGATGTGTGGCTATTTAGCGTGCTGACGGAAAACCGAGGTCGATCTTCGATGTGCGTGGGTCTGGCCAGCGAGATGTGACCACCTTGCCTCGCGTAAAGAAGTTGATGCCCTCTGGGCCGTACATGTGTTGGTCGCCGAAAAGTGAGGCCTTCCAACCGCCAAACGAGTAATACGACACTGGCACGGGGATTGGCACGTTGATCCCGACCATGCCAACTTGCACATCGAATTGGAACTGGCGAGCAACACCACCGTCACGGGTGAAGATTGCCGTGCCGTTACCAAACTGGTTGCTATTTATAGTGTCGAGGCCTTCCTGGTAGCTCTTCACTCGCATCACTGTCAGTACTGGCCCAAAGATTTCTTCGTCATAGCACTTCATGCCCGGCTTCACTTTGTCGATCAAGCTTGGATTGAGGAAGAAACCTGCATCCTTTGCTTTGCCAGTGCCGTCAATAACAACATTTGCGCCTTCGCCATTTGCGTTGGTGATGTAGCTAGCAACTTTGTCGCGATGCTCACGAGTGATCAATGGGCCCATTTCTGCGGTTGGGTCGGTGCCAGGGCCAACCTTGATCTTCGGCACGCGAGTCTTCAACTTCTCTACCAACTCATCGGCAATGCTGTCTACTGCAAGAACCACCGAGATGGCCATGCACCGCTCGCCAGCAGAACCAAACGCGGCACTCACTGCTGCGTCGGCTGCCATGTCGAGGTCGGCATCTGGCAATACCAGCATGTGGTTCTTTGCGCCACCAAGTGCCTGCACGCGCTTACCGTTCTTGGTTCCCGTCTCGTACACATACTTGGCAATTGGTGTTGAACCAACGAACGAGACAGACGCGATGTCTGGGTGGGACAGAATGCGATCAACCGCAATCTTGTCACCATGAACAACGTTGAACACACCGTCTGGCAAGCCAGCCTGGCGCAACAATTCGGCAATGAACATTGGCGCGGATGGGTCTTTTTCGGATGGCTTCAGCACAAACGTGTTTCCGCACATGATGGCGTTAGCAAACATCCACATTGGCACCATTGCAGGAAAGTTGAACGGTGTAATGCCGGCAACTACACCGAGTGGTTGACGAATTGAATACACATCGACGCCAGATGATGCTTGCTCGGAGTATCCGCCCTTCAACAATGCTGGAATACCGCACGCAAACTCTACGTTTTCGATGCCGCGGGAAATTTCGCCCATTGCATCGCTCGGCACTTTGCCGTGTTCAAGCGAAAGCACATTAGCCAGCTCGTTCTTGTTTGCAACAACTAGTTCACGGAAACGGAACATGATCTCGGCGCGGCGCGAAAGGTTTGACGACCTCCACTCGAGGCCAGCCTTTTTTGCCGCTGCGACTACCGCATCAACTTCGGCAACGGTTGCCAAGTCAACTTCGGACTGCTGCTCGCCAGTTGCTGGGTTGTATACCTTGCCTGTGTTGCCCGACGTGCCGGCAACAACTTTGTTGTTAACCCAGTGACTAACGCGTTGCATGACTTCTCCTAGTTGTGATGTTGAGGGGTGAGTGTGATGTTGTTTAGTTGAGGTACTGGCACAAGCCACGGCGAATGAACTTGCCGTGTCCCTTGGTGCCCGTAAATTTGTCGTTCTCGACAACAATTTTGCCGCGCGACAAGACGGTGTCAACTTTGCCGTCCACTTTGAAACCTTCCCACGAAGAGTGGTCCATGTTCATGTGGTGCTTGTCGTTAATGCCAATCGTTGTCTTTCCGTTTGGATCCCAGACCAGAATGTCGGCATCCGAGCCCGGGGCAATGATGCCCTTTTGCGGGTACATGCCAAACATGCGTGCTGGTGATGTGCTGCAGGTTTCCACCCAACGCTCGAGCGAGATTTCGCCTTGCACTACACCCTGATAGATCAGTTCCATACGGTGCTCAACCGAGCCCATGCCGTTAGGAATCTTGGAGAAGTTGCCAATTCCAAGTTCCTTTTGGTCTTTCATGCAGAACGGGCAGTGGTCGGTTGAGACAACGGCCAACTCGTTCATGCGCAGGCCCTTCCACAAGTCGGCGTGGTGGTCGTGCTTGTCGTGCTTGCTTCTAATTGGTGGCGAGCAAACATACTTCGCACCTTCAAAGCCCGGCTTGGCGAGGTGATCTTCCAACGTCATGTACAAATACTGCGGGCAGGTTTCGCCAAACACGTTGAGCCCCTCATGACGGGCCTCGGCTAATGCATTGAGCGCTTCCGAAGCCGACATGTGCACGATGTACAACGGCACGTTGCCCGCAACTTTGGACAACACAATTGCGCGGCTGGTTGCTTCACCTTCGAGCAAGCTTGGCCGGCTGTAGCTGTGGTACTTCGGGTCGGTTTCGCCGCGCGCGATGTGTTGTTGCACCAATACATCAATGGCAATGCCGTTTTCGGCGTGCATCATGATGGTGGAACCGTTGTTGCTCGCCTGCTGCATTGCGCGCAAGATTTGGCCATCGTCCGAATAGAACACGCCGGGATACGCCATAAACAACTTGAATGATGTAACTCCCTCGTTCTTTACGAGGTAATCCATGTCGGCAAGGGCCTGATCATCGATGCCACCGATGATCTGGTGGAACGCATAGTCGATTGAGCAATTGCCTTCGGCCTTTTTGTGCCACGTTGCAAGCGACTCCTGAACGTTTTCTCCGTATCGCTGCACAGCAAAGTCGACGATGGTTGTTACACCGCCCCATGCTGCTGCAGTGGTGCCGGTTTCAAACGTGTCGCTTGCATTGGTGCCACCGAATGGCAACTCCATGTGCGTGTGCACGTCTATACCGCCCGGAATGACGTACTTACCTTTTGCGTCAATCACCTTGTCGGCAGCGATATTCAACGAGTCGGCTTTGCCTCGATCAAGCAACGCCAAGATTGTTTCGCCCTCAATCAGCACATCAACTTCGTGCCGACCAGTTGGGCTAACGACTGTTCCGTTTTTGATAAGTGTTCGTGCCATTGTTCCCCCTGATGACCGTTTCTTTTATCGTTCCGAAATTTCGTGGTATGCGTCTGGACGACGATCGCGGTAGAACGGCCAACGATCGCGCACCATGCGAATCTTGTCCATGTCCAAGTCGCGAACAATGAGTTCGGGCTTGAATGGGTCGCCAACGTTGCCAACGAATTTGCCCTCTGGGTCTACGAAGTAGCTCTGGCCGTAGAAGTCGTCTGTGCCATAGTCCTTTTCAATGCCAACGCGATTAATCGCGCCCACGTAGTACATGTTGGCAACGGCAGCGGCAGGCTGCTCGATCTTCCAGATGTACTCCGACAATCCACGGCTGGTTGCCGATGGGTTGAACACGATTTCTGCACCGTTCAAACCAAGCGAACGCCAACCTTCTGGGAAGTGGCGGTCGTAACAGATGTACACGCCAACTTTGCCGACTGCGGTTTCGAAGATTGGGTAGCCACCCGTTCCTGGCGTGAAGTAATACTTTTCCCAGAAACCAGGAACTTGTGGGATGTGCTGCTTGCGATACTTGCCGAGGTAACGACCATCGGCGTCAATCACTGCTGCGGTGTTGTAGTACAAACCTGGCTGCACTATTTCGTACATCGGCAACACCAACACCATCCCCAACTCTTTTGCAAGTGCTTGGAAACGCTTAGTGGTTGGACCATCAGGGATTGGTTCGGTGTAAGAGAAATACTTTGGGTCTTGCTCTTGGCAGAAGTACGGGCCATAGAACAACTCTTGGAAGCACATCACTTGTGCGCCCTGTTTTGCAGCTTCACGGGCGGCTGCCTCGTGCTTGTCGATCATCGACTCTTTGTCACCAGTCCAGTCGGTCTGGAGCAACGCCGCTTTTACCATTCTTGCCATGTTGGCTCTCCCCTTTGAACGCCTACGTAAGAAGGATCAGGCTACTTGCGGGGCGTGCAAGTAGTAAAGCCGCAAGGGCCTTCGAATCAGCCGATTGAAACGGGTTCTGCACGTCGAGCGGGCAGGTATTTCCATGCAAAAAGCGCGCCGGCAAGTGCCACCCCAGCGCCCGTAAAGCACGCGGTGTGGAAGCCGTGCATGAATGCCTGACTCACGACTTGCCTTACGGCTTCTGCGACCTCGGGTGTTGGGGCACGCTCTGCAACCATGAAACCAGCGCCTGCCGACTCTTTGGCTAACGCCACAACTTCACCATCCAAATTGAATGGTGCAATCAGTTCTCCAAGTTTGGGGCCGTACAACGATGCGAAAACCGAACCGCTGATTGCAACACCGAGTGTTCCGCCAACTTCGCGGCTGACATCGTTGACGGCAGAACCGATGCCTGCCTTTTCACGAGGCAACTCACCCATCACCGCATCGGTTGAAGGCGACGTGACAAGCGCAAGGCCGTTAGCCAAGAACAACATGCTGATGATGACGGGACCAAAATACGCGGTGTCGGCGTCTGCGAAGCCGATGATGGTGAGACCGATTGCCATATTGGTAAGACCAATAGCAACGATGCGTTTCGTTCCGAACTTCAGTGCAAGCCGCGCCGCGATTGGTGCAGTTACACCGGCACCAAGTGCAAACGGCAACGTATGCACGCCAGCCGAAAGCGTGCTGTATCCGCGCACAAATTGGAAGTACTGCGTAACCAAGAAAGTAAATCCAAACAACACGAAAAATGCAATACCGATGGCACCTGTGGCAGCAGACAGGCGCGCGTTCCGAAACAAACGAACATCAAGTAGTGGCTCTTCGGTTGACAGTTCGCGCTTGATGAAAAGCGCCAACAGAATCATTGCCCCAGCAAACGATGTAAGCGTTGACACACTGAGCCATCCGCGATGCGGGCCTTCAATCACCGTGTACACGAGCAAGCCGACCATGGCTATGGACAACACAAACCCCATAAAATCGAGACGATGTGGATTCGGGTCTTTTGATGTTGGGATGAATATTGCGCCCAAAACAAGCGCGATAATCACGATGGGTACATTGACGAGAAAAACGGAACCCCAATAGAAATGCTCTAGTAGGAAACCGCCGGTTATCGGACCGAATGCAACGGCCATTCCGGATACGGCAGACCAGACACCAATTGCTTTTGCGCGTTCAATCGGGTCACGGAATACGTCGATGAGAATTGCAAGTGTTGCTGGGAATACCGCCGCAGCGCCGATGCCCATTGCGCCCCGAGCAATGATCAACGTTGCCGTTGATGTTGCGAACGATGCCCACACTGAACACGCCATAAAAGCGACAAGACCAACTTGGATGGCACCCTTGCGTCCAAAGCGATCACCGAGGCCGCCAAACGCCAACAACAAACACGAGAACACCAGCGCGTACGAATCGACTATCCATTGCAGCCCGCTGGTTGATGCACCCAGTTCACGCGACAATGTTGGAAGCGCAACATTGATAATGAGGTTGTCGACTACGACCATGAACAAGCTGATGCACAGCACCAGCAAGATGATCCAACGGCGGTCGTGAATTTTGGCGTCTGGGTGAGTATTCATA
>SXGQ01498389.1_pt1 | contig 13515 bp, 12 predicted proteins | sample 3178371 | NCBI WGS metagenome assembly SXGQ01 (sample SAMN11356859, study PRJNA531348) | freshwater metagenome | isolation source: freshwater sample F1-20 | place: China: Fuxian Lake, Yuxi | collected 2017-12-25
ATAAGTATTTGGAAGGTGAGAATAAATTGGGCAAGGCGATGATGAAAATCGCAGGCTTCTAAGCTCCTGAATAATTTATATGCATATAATAGAGAATGGATACATTTACAAAGTTATTCTGGCTGAGTTCATTGCTTTTTATTGGGTTATCATTTTATTTATTATGTTGCACAAAACGGACACCTGTATTTTATGCACAGATTGCTTCCGGACTTGGTATGTTTATAACTAGTAAGATTGGCCGCACGTTTTTGGGCCTAGACTAAGCTATTAATAAAATTGACTAATCATTTTTGCTTTTTTAAAATCAAACATGAGTTCAATAAGTTGGGTGTCAGTTGTTAAAAGGCAAGTAAATACGACTTCATCTATCGTAGATGATGAAGAGATTTCACCAATGAGTGTAGTTGTTCCAGAGCCACCTGCAGCACCAGAAGTTATTTTAGAAACGCCTGCAAATCAACTTGTAAATATAGATAAGCGTCGTTCTGAATTATTGAATGAAATCCAACAAAAGGGCGAAAAATTCTACAGTAGTTATGCATATTCAAAATACATGACCGATATAGCAAATCTGAAGGGTGAAATTAAAGTGTTAAATGAAAAGGAGGAGAAGGTCAAAAAGATGTTAATATTGATGCATGGAAAATACTCTAAGGAGATTCAGCATCATATTGAGAAAATTAAACGGTATATGGGTGACCACTCCTATTCTAAGAAGACATACTCGATTTCAAAGACTGCAAAACTTTTAAACGACTATATAAATATCCATATTTATGATGGCTATTCTGATGATAAGACCAATATTATTCACGTGGATTTCTTTGCAGAAACTGAGGATATACATGGTGTAATTGATGTGGCCGTTGAAACTATCATACCTGATTTTAAAAAGTTCACGTATTAATCGCATTATAAAATTGAACAATAGGCCACCTTAATCTTTTTTAATCTAATCTCTAGAATGCCAGATGCCTGGCAAACACTTGCCTTCTTAAATAGGCATCCAAGAGACTCAGAAGTCCGCTTCGTTGAAAAGACACATACATATTATGTCAAGGGTTCATCAAAGGGAATCGTCTCAACGACAGGCTTTGTTCACTCCTTCTTTCCACACTTTGAACCCCTAGTGGCCATTAAGGCTATGAAGGGGTCCGCAAAATGGCCACAGAATCCCCTATATGGTAAGACTGACCAGGAAATCGTCGATATCTGGGCCGCCTCAGGCAAGGAGGCATCTGGTCTAGGCACAGCAATGCATCTATCTATTGAGCAGTTCCTCAATGGAGCGGTCAATCGGATTGACCCTTCCGTGAAGGAGACTGTTGAGTGGAAACACTTTATGAATTTCCACAATGACCACCAGGATCTAGAACCCTACAGAACAGAGTGGGAAGTCTGGGATGAGGAGTATAAGCTCACTGGGAGCATTGATATGATTTATAAGCGTAAATCTGACGGCGCCTTCGTCATCTATGACTGGAAGCGCAGCAAGGAAATCAAAAAAGAAAATGATTGGGAGTCAGGACTCGGGCCTATGCAGCATTTACCTAATACGAATTACTGGCACTATACATTACAGCTCAATGTATATCGCTGGTTTCTCCAGAAGCACTATGGTCTCAAGGTCGTTGAGCTCTGCATTATCATCATGCACCCCAATAATACGAACTATCAGAAGTTCAAGCTGAATATCTTGGATGATGAGATTCAGGATATGTTAGACTGCAGAAAGAGAGCTATTGAGGCTGGCTCGAAGGAGCCGGTTCAGTTCGAGGATGCTGAGTGTCTGATGGAGGATGATTAAACGACTGCTTCAACTTCTCCAAATACAGAATGCCGTCCATCAGCTCCTCCTGTGCGTGCTGAATCCAGTCAAGCGTCTTGAGATCCGTTCTGTCGAGAGTGGTCCCATACTTTTTTTGTCCTAAATCTGAGCGTTCCTGGAACTTCTTGATGACGGCCGCAACAATGGAATCGGTCTGCATTCTAAATGTTAAATTGTATAGGGTTTAGATGTCTAAATAATTATGTTTGCTGCCATTCTTACATGCTAGACAGTCATCAGAGTATTTATCATGATAACAGTAAACACATGTATATTTCCAGGCCAGACGTTTTGAGCCACATTTATAACATCCAGGACGCATCAGCCACCATCTTTGAATCTTAGTTGCGTATAAGTTTAAACTAGGCATTTAGTGTAAATTATACTAAAATCAAAATAAATTTCAATTTTTATCATGGTAAAAATTGAAATCGATTTTTATAATATATCATTAGAAATGTTACCTGCATGTGTATGCTCCATCTGTAGTGAGGGAGGTCACAGCGCATTATCATGTCCTGAACTTTATAGTGAGATCAAAGAACCCAGTCCGCCTCAGCCAACTGGCCCTCGTGGTCAGGGTGAGGACGACGATTAAACGAGACGGAATGTATTCAAGCTATCAGGCAATGCCTGTAGTGGTATTTTTATACCATACGAGTCTCTCTGGGAAATCCAACCAACCGTTCCATTAATCGTAGCGATGATTATAGCCTCAGTGGCTCCAGCTCTCTTTCTACGCAGAGATCCTGCAATCTTACCAGCAGGCATGTAGAGCACCTGCACATTCGTATTCACAATCTCATCCAATTCAGAGATATCAAGCGTCGATTCCGCCTTAGATGTCATTGGATGAAATCTCAGAACCGGTCGCAAGAATGAGAACGGTCTATCAGGTGTCGTGGAGGGGTTCCATACAAGATTGTCCATCTTAGGATCAGTTGGGCCAAGAGCCTCCCTCAATTGTTCCGGTAGAACACGTATATCAGTCTTCGGCATTCCAAGAGGTATAGGCATGTATTGCTCATCAAAGAATTTGCTTTGTTCCTTCTCAGGTGAAATCCACTCGGACCTCAACATTTCCCACCATGCAGCCCAGTCCGATGTCCCCTCAGGAATGATATACTGATCTTCATATCTCTGAGCCTCTCTACGTATAGTTAGACGAGGGACCTGTCTTGAGAATATCTCCTCGCGTTTTACTGCATAGCGAATAAGCTCATCAACCAAGCGTAGATATAACATACGCGGCACATTTAAGACGGTTCCATCGGTCTTCGGTGTATGAATCTTACATGGGCCACAGCTATCATCATCTGACGTTTTGGGCATCCAGACACATCGCCCCTTGCAGGTTTCCTCGCCCTGAACCTGGCAATCAATTCTCAAGAAGCCAATGTTGCTTTTCTCGTCTTTCTCCTTAGGTTCTAGCCATCCATGTATATCAGAATATAATAGAATGTCAAGCCGCTTACGTTTATCATTGAGAGGCAACTCCCTATTCAGTAAAATCTCCTTCAACCTATCACGCTTTGCACTGCCTGCGCCAGTTGCTAGCCACGTTGAAAATGTTAATCGTAGATGTTGATATACATCCTCGATTTCATCCTGTGAAGACTCCATCTCAAGCTTCAAATATGTATCGGCCTTTGGATCTTTAATCTCAGGATCATCCTGATCTCGCCCCTTATTCGCCTCGTCAAACGCTTTTTGTCGTGTTTCGGAATCGTATGCGATTGTCTTGTTAATATCCCAGTCTAAATGATCAATGAATTCAATTGGATACTCGGTCTCAGAAACTAGGCCAGATTCTTGCGCATTTGACGCTGGAATGATAAACTGATTGTCAAGACGTAGGCCAATTATTATATCCGTATCTCTCAATTTAATCTGCTTTCTAGGCACGTAGCCCCTATACTGAGGAAACATGGTGTTAATATTTTTCACGTAAAATTCAATGACTTTGTTGATTGGCGGAGCATCGAAGTCATCCCAATCCAAATATATGTTGCGCTCATACATGACTGTTCCGTCATCAGAAATAGGAACAGCAGCAATACCCGATGATGAACCGGCTCTGCCAGGTATCTTATAGCCAACACCCACTAAATGATTATACGCGTCTCGTATCATTCCATTCGGCTGTATGCGCATTGCAGTTATAATTTCTTGAGCACTGATGAGCGAAAAAGGACTGATGCCAAACTCGCTTGTAAAGGGTCCGCGATTAATTGCCGAGCACTTATTCAAGAACTCACTTACACGCTTCTGAACAATAGGTGGCCATGCGGCCTCTTGACTACGCTGAAAGAAGAGTGTAGGCTTGTGGCGACTCTCTGGTATACCTTGATTGCCGTCCACATAAAATAGCGGATCCCAGCCCATATTTATATAGCTGTTCGTATGAGAATATCTATCTCTCACAATGCGAGTGTAATGCACTAGAAATCCGATATCCGCTTTCAATTGCCCGTCATTCAATGGATATGGCGGGCAGCGCACCTTATCAAATTTGACTTCAGTCTTGAATTCTATCTTATCACCCTTTTTAATACTTATTTCCTCTACCGTCATTTCCAACACTATAAAGAGGATCCCTCTAGGAGGCAGTATATTCGGCTCACTGAAAATATCAAAAAACACACGTAAATCCTTCTTCTGTGTGGGGTCGTCCATATAGTGCTTGAAGCACTCATATGAATTCATGATTCGCTCAATAGCCGGTATATTGCTGCTTTTTAATTCAGAAATCCCTAGATGCTTTGCAGCCCATAGACGCATATCATTCGTATGCTTCTTATCGCACTTCTTAAAGAATTCATGGACTAGATTTCCACCATTAATCTGTAGGAATTTTTTAGGGGGAATACGAATCTCTATTGGATCAAACACGGTTGATAGCACCGCCTCAGCATTTGGCAGAAAGAAGAATGGGGCAACGGCTGAAAGGAGGGATTGCTCCTTATTTGAGTTATCTACAGCCAATCTTAAGAAGCCTTGTGCGCCAGGCTTGAGTTTGCTTACAATCTCAATGCGCTCGGCGAATTTGTCTGATGTTGAATCCTGCATAAAATATGCGTCGAGTGCTTCAGGAAGTAATCCAATCTGCGGCCCAGCCTTAGGATCATCTGCAGTCTTTGGTTCAACAATTCTCAGTGGAATTCTGCTTGAATCTACAATTGATTTAACACTAACGCCTTGAATGACACGATAGTAATCATACTTTATTAAATTCGGTTTGATTGCTGGTTGAACTGCTAAAGCGGGTGTGGTTAATAAAGTGGGGGAACCTTGCAATGCATCAGCAATCGGTTGGGCGAGAGCTGGTGGGCCATCCTCTAAAAGTGCTGGTTGAAGTGGCTCAGGTTTCCGAGTAGCTGCTGGAGCTGCTGCAGCCTGACCACGTAATCCCAACCTCACAAATTCAGGGTCATCTGGATTGAATTTATTATCGATTGTCGCAAAACAGCACGGTAGCGCAAGACCTGTAGGTGTTCTTCTGTCTAGAAACCCTACATATATACCTCTCTCTGTATCTGAACCTGGCCGAGTCTTACGCTGTAGAATAGTCTTATTCGGATTCCGCTTTTTATCTTTGATATCGTCTTTATTTAACATAGTCCCAGCACAAAAGGGGCATGATTCTGGTGCCTTCGCCGGCCATGTCTCTGGCTTACTTTTATCTACACCTCTAGCATGCCTATTTTTGTCTGAATAAAAATCTTTCGCACGAATCATCAAGCGGTCACGTATGCAGAAGAAACGTGGGCACAAGTAATAGTGGAGCTTTTTAGCCTTTGAACCGTATTTTACTATCCATATGACCTCTTTATTTTCAGGACTGGGGTAAGGGCGACCGTCAAGAAGTCCATCTCGGTCCTCCTGTTCTGTAGGCTGTCTTTTCTGTGGTTTCGTTGCTGCAGTCTGTGTAGGATATTCAACAAACTCTATATCTTTATCCCCATCATATATTCCACGCATTTCACGGTATTCATCATTATCTAGAACAATCGGTTGCCTAGATTCATTCGCAGCGCAATGGCTCACATAGCCACGCTCAGATGCATCCGTCCTTTGATAATTGAATATACTGGGGTCTGCGAGTTTTAATCGGTCAATATAATATTTTGCAAGCTGGATTGCACTAACGTCTGTGGGCTTCTCAAAAGCCTTTGCCGTTTCATCATCTTCTACTGCTGCCACAGGCGCAGCAGTAGGTGCAGTCACAGGCGCAGCCACAGGTTCATCTGCAGCAGTAGGCGCAGCCATAGTAGATTTCATCCAAATAGGCAAACCCTCCTCATAAAATTCTAATTCTGCCTGTTCCTCTTCTTCAGCAATAGCTGTCTGAGCTGCGATTGCTTTTAAATGGTCAAGTGTATCATCTTCATCGAATGCAAAATTCTCTTCCGCTTCTGGCTCATTAATCGCTGCTGTAACTGCTGGAACCATCGTTGCAATCTGTTTCACCTCTTTATCTAAGAAGGCATCCTTCTGCCCAGTTATCAATATACCAAGCATATTAACAATCGTATTATATGTTTTTGCATCCTGATCACTATATATGTGAAATGTATATGTAGGATGTTGCTCGAAGACTGCAATATCAACACCTGGATTCTTATTCAAAATATAATCCTTTGTATCTGAAACTGCTAGAGCAAATTCACCCCTCTGAGATATCCAGGCAACAACTTGTTTTCTGGCATCTTCTAGCGACATCTGAAACTCTTCAGACACTCGCGTAGCCCACTTACTTTCATCACGCTCTCCAGACAACATTTCACTCTCAGCGATCAGTGTTAAAAAGGCAAAGATTCGCGTCTCATTTGTGAAATTACTCACACCCTTATATCTCAACATAACAAGCGGCTGCTCATCTGGCAACGGGGGGATTTCCTGAAATACAGATGTGAACATTTTCAGACGAAGTTTTGCAACAGATTTCGTTATCTTCAAATCTTCACGTTTAATCCGCAGCTTGAATACAACACTTGCCTGTGCAAGTTTTGGCACTATTCCTACATATGGCATATCAGCCATAGATATATCAAGAGCCTCAGGGGCATCTTGTAAATCACTCAATGGATCAAGAAGGCGCGACTTTTTGGGAGGCTGAATCAATAAATCTGCCGTCCCGTCATTGAACACACGCATGGTAGAAAATATCGGCACATCCTCATCAGTCAACTGAATTTTCAATTTCATATAGATTGACTCTTTTCCATTTTCAGGATTCTTATCCTGCTTCCACGATAATAAAAGGTTCGGATCAGGTAAATCGGGTATAGGCAACAGCCCGCGAACCTTAATCTTTGTCAGTGGCTGTCCAGAAACTGGAAAAAACCGCATGAAAGGGCGGTTATGCGTGACATTCACACCAAAGAATAAGACTGCAGCTCCTTCCCATGATTCCGGTTTATTATACCAGAGCCAACGAAGCAATTTAACTCCGTCTAGCTTGGGAAGTACTATCGATTTTAACTGATTTTCCAATAATAGCATTTGTCTCAGAGCAGCCGATACTTTTACTGCCTGAGATCTGAGGGCGCTAGTTATAACGGATAAAGCACCCGTTGAAGAAGGTAGGTTTGAGACATCTAGAAATGGAAAATATGGCACTATACGACCATATATATCTCTCTCACTCAAAGGTCTCTGACCAGGAATTCTATCAATTAAATCGCAATATAGAAATACGGATAGCTCTGGGATTGAATTACCTTCACTTAACTGAAATATGTCGTCTAATGTCATACGAGTACGGTTATCTCGTCCAAGCGCCTTCTGTCCGCCAGAAGAATCGACGAATCGCTCATCTGGAGGGCCGGACATAAGACTAATGGGATTCGGAAGATTGAAATGATTGGTATCATCTTCAGATGTGAGACTTTTCCAAACCATTTCAACTGATCCATATAGTTCAGGACCTGCACCTCCAAGTGGTATTCCAAGATAGACAAGGGGAGGTGCAAAGTTATTGGCGTCTGCTGCTTCAGATTCCATCATGGTATTCCACAGCTCAAGTTTGACATCATATAATGTGAACCAGCTAGGAAAGGGGCCTAGTTGTATATTTTGCTCAAATTCCTCATTTTGACCAGCCATATAGCGAATAATCCTTATATTTATCATTTGTTCGGCAAATCTCTCCATCAATTTCGGTGAAAGAAGAGATTCTATCTGCGCCCTTAGAGACATCTAAATTAGCTTATGTTTCCAATCTTTAGAGGGTTCCCAATTTCTATATCTAGATCTTTTGATGGATCATATTTCGGTTGGTCAGTGATATTTTCACCACAGTATGTCACAGGGTGCGCCTTGAAATCCTGATATTTGTATATCTCAAGAGCCTCAGCCTCTCTCAAGAGCCAACCAAAATTGTTCCAAAATTCCGGACCGTGACTGGCCACAGTCGGAGGAGTTATAACGTGCCCCATTTCATGCAAGGCCACAAAGACCATTACATTCTCATCAACGAGCTTCTCCTCTTTATTATCTCTCTGACGAAGACATAGGTGTATGCTATCACCCTTATTTACACTATATGACACATGTTCTGAATCTGGCGTCGCCTCATAGAAGCGTCTTGGATCAGCTTCGAACTTCTCATTCAATTGTATAACTTGAGGTTTATGAGGAAACCTCTGCCGGAGTGAATCAATAAGTCTCTGTAACTTATTGCGAACTCGGGCCAATAGATCTGCAGCCTTCTTTTTATCCGGCATATCTCTCACATTGTAGATTTTGCCATCAACACTGCTGCGGACTTGAACAATTGGATAAGATGATGTCATATTGTGCATTGCACTCCATACTCCAGATATAATCGTATCCATTTCTACCGTGAAGTGCCGAAATTAAGTATGCTACCCCTTCGGGGCAGTAATACTATATCGGTACATTCACGGCACTGCCGTTAATAACTTAAGCGGTAAATCACTGTTAGAACTTAGATGCTCTAATAGCGGTTTATTCAACATTAGTCAGACTGTTATTTATGAAATCTCTAAGCTGCGGCGATTGGTATCAGGCTCAATTGTGCTCTGGTTGAAAACCGAGACGGCGACCTGAGGGTTAGGGGGCTCAGATCTGAGCTGGTAGTTCGCATTGCGCATGCTCTGTCCAACCGTGTTAATGCCGATGAGCGCTCCAGCACTCAAGAAGTTCTTGCCCTTGAGCGAGCCCGTGCCCATAGGGTTCTGCTGCGACCAAACACTGTTCTGGTCCTTCGGCAAGAGCTCACTTGGCATTAACTGGTCACGAGGGTAGCAGCCCTCAGGCGTCTCTGCATTACCGAATGATGCAGGGCCCTCATATCCACTCAAGGCCACGTTGGGGTTGCTCATAACTGCTGCACGATTGGCCTCGCCGCTTCCACCGGGAAAGTCTGGGGGCTGGCTTCCATTAGACGCTGACGAAAGAGTGCCGGTAAACCCATCTCTACCAGGTAATAGTCCACCAAACGTGGGATCAACCATATATACGCCAACGAGTACCGCTGCAATTGCTACAATTCCTAAAAATAGATCACGGGAACCTCCACCTGCCATTGTAATTCTGTTAGCGTTATATAAAAAAGATAGCTTTCAAGTATCCAAAAAGAACTAGTCCTCATCTGATTCTGAGTCCGGAGGCATTTTCCCCGTCGCCTCGAAATATTGCATCTTTATCTGCTCGGCCTCAACACGGGCTCTGGCGGCCCGGAGGCGAGTTAATAAATATTCCTCCTGTGTTTCCTCAAGACTCTGCTTGAGTGCAACCGGGGGCAAATGTGAATTTGCAACCTCTGGCTCAGATTCCATTCCGTCTGAAGCATCGGAATCATCCACATACATTTGAGGCCCCGTATCCTCCTTTACAGTTATAGGAGTCCAAACAACTGTTAGAAGCTTAGGCGTCATTAAAATGTTGTTTACAAATGCCATATTGTTATTCTCATCAGACAACTTACTAAATGTGTGCTTAACACGTTTCATTAATTGCTCGTGAGTGGGGAGTTTACTGAACCATCTATTTGCATCACCATCCTCAATTAAATCATGAATCATCTCCGTTGTAATATCATGAACCTCATCATTATCAGTAAAAACCGTGCTCCCCGTCGTATCCTTAGAAATCGCCACCTTAGTTTCAGCCCGTAGAGCTTCCGTAGACTCGATGAAATACTGCTTATTGTCTGCATCCCATTTTGGACTGACAAATGACATATCTGCGGATTCTACAGATTCAACTTTAAATAGTAACTCGTAGAATACGATGTCACCGCCCGGGACATTTATTCATAACGTTCTAGATAAGTCAATCCAATTCTTCCAAGAAACTAAGAATCGTGAAAGAATTCAAACACACTGCATAGACCCCCTTATACGTCATGTTCTTGACAGATTATTCCCGTATATTATTCTGACGTGTGTCCTCTTCTGTCTTATATTGCTCATGTCGTTTGCCAGTATTTGGTTACTCATTTTTCAACTACGATCGAATGCTGCGTTAGATTTACCAGCTATAATTAGTCCTGCACTATAAATGAATAACGAGGCTCTGGCACACAATGTTCGTGGATGGGTCCATTATGACAATATGGCAGCTGCACTTCAGAAGCAAATCATTAATGCACGGAAACAGCGGGATGCTTTCGAAGACCAGATACAATTACTTTTAAAACAGCACAATGCTCCCAATGCAGTAATACAGATCTCCGGAGGACAATTACAATTGCAGGAAGAAAAGTCAACATCGAGTTTGACTATGAAAGGGTTAATGGAATCTATACAATCTTTTTTGAAGGATCATCCTGAAATCCAAAATCAGAATAAGATAGCCATCGAACTTATGGAACATATCAAACAACAGCGAAGTGTATCAACCAGCTTACGGCTTAAAAAATTGAAACAGGGCGGCAGCTAAAAATAATTAATACGAGTTAAGTGAATAGAGAGTATGACGTATATTCGTTGGAAGAATACACCTGCATATTGGCGTGATACGGTAACTGAAACCACTATGGAGGAAATCATGTTAGATTTCTTCGATTATGGTGTGACCGCTTGGATTAATGATTGTGGATATAAATGGAATGCGCCTCATGATTATATTGCGAGGAAGTTTGTTCGATTTGCCTACATGTTACAGCAAGTTATTAAGTCTCGTGGTGAGACTGACCTTTGGATGAAATACACGAGCCATCGGAATCTAGAGGAGGACCTTGAGACATTTGACCACTTTGCAGATTTCCCGTCATTTCATGACATGATTGAGAAGTGGGAATCATTCTATCCTGAGCTCGTCGGAACACGATACGACTATTTGATTCGGGACTTCTGTTACGTATGGGTCAATGTCGAGAGTGGCGCACCAGGTCGTTGGACTGAAAGCACTCTTGCAATAGATGATGATATATACTCGGATGATGAAAGGGCATTCAATGGATTACCTGATGCGAAGTGGTATAAGTCTAGAAATGACTTGTATTAAATAGACTCCTGGCTAAAATAATTAGCTCCCCCATTTTTCTTTGTTGAATGGCAAAATGCCTAGATTATCCGATTCAACCTTGAACTGCTGGACCTTCTTCTCAAACTGAAGTCCGCTTGCAGTGAGTGGTCTCGTAGATCCAGCTGAGATAGCCGTAGCATCATGCTGTGATTGCGACGGGCGATTTCCTACACACGTCACGCCGAACTTGAGCTCGGGGTTGTCGAAATAGCCGCCATTCAAACCCGGTTTGCCACACACTCCACGCTGGTCCTCAGGGCCCTGCTGGAGTTCTTCGTATGTGCTGTCCTGTGTAGGGTAAACGGCCATCTGACCCTTCACCCACCCATAATTGCACCAATCGGCACCGTTCTGCCACGCCTTTTTTACCTCATCATACGTAGCAAGTTCTGCACCTAACGCCTTGCAAAGAGGTGCAGCGTCATAGAAAGAATAGTCATTCTTACTCACAGTGAATACCTCTTTTGCCGGAGGAAGAACTCTCTCAACTACACGCTTCATTCCAGTCGCACGTTCACCATTCTCATCTTGAGGTGGCACAGGCGTTGCCGTTTGCATTGTTGGAGGGGGGTCACTTGGAGGCGATCCCGTTCCAGTTAACCACGTATTAATACTATCTGTCCAATTTTGAATAGATCTCATGAATGCGTCATAGTAAAATGCAAAAATAATTAGGAAAATTACAAAGAACCCTATAAACCACATAAGAGGTGTTCCAAGTGTAGGGCCCGTATTTGGTGCAGCGTTAGCACTTACAGGAGGCGCATTAAACATGGCATTCACGGGTTTATTAAAAGTTACAGGAAGGAGGCTATTCATCTGCCGAACCGTGCTGTTCATCTCTAAATCCACTTTTTATAATAGATTTTGGATATTGCCTTTTAATACCGGCCACCGAATCAAAAGTTGGTCTATAAATGAAGATATACTAATATCGGCATATTCCTTTTCATCAATTGTAGTTGTGTCGGGGACACATGCTCCAAAGGCCTGAAGTTGTGAAAGGTTTGTGCAAAGTCCCGTTTTACTGTCCCATAATGGCTCTATGATTGCATTGTCAGATACAATCATAGGCATCGCTGATTTGAACCCTGTAGCCTGTATTATCCAATCTGCAGAACGAGCGTGTGCACATACCTCTTTCAAATTGCTAGTATTTATAAGAGTTAGCATTGGATATTCACCTGACAGTATAGAATCAGCAATTTCTGCAGACTCCTGTTTAATCCCGTCGTAAGCCCCGTCTCTAGCAAAACGGAATGGCTTATCACCCCTATAAAAACAGGCAACTGCCACATCCGATATGGCCTTCAGATTTTTCAAAACAAGTGTTGCAGAATGTGATGAACCGATCACTATAACTCGCTGACCCGGATTCACAATACGCATCAGACTTGTCTCATCGAGAGCAATTGGTAGCGGTATAGTTGGAATGCAGTAGTCCTCTTGCCGGGAAATCATCCCAGAACAGAGGCAGACCATACTCGTTTCCCTTACAGTGCCCGATTCCAATTCGAGTGTCCATCGCTTTTTATCATTATTCCAAATAATCTTAACAACTTTATCATATACAGTTACACATTTAGCGGCCAATGCTAGTCCGACTATTTTCATATCATTGCCTATATCGGATAAACGCACTGTATCTGTTAATTCACCTCTTGACTTCAATGCGGCAACTGTTTTTGACCAGTTATCAGACATTTTATTAGTCATTTGAGATATCGTAGTATTGCTTTTTATAGAGCCGTATGGCTGTCTTACAAAATCACCGCCAATGAAATCGGGATCTATTACGGTTATTTTATTACCAGGAATGTCATCTAAGATATAGCTTAACAGAAGCTGTCCAGTTATACCAAACCCTATTAGGGTTATCGGTGTATATTTATTCATTTCTACCGTTGAGTACTTATTTTCGGTAATCGGCCTTATAGAGAATCTCCAAAGGAGATACTTATAGAGAATCTTCAGGCGTCGTGCGATTGCCTCCACGCGAGGCAATGACCTGGCGCTGCTCGGGGCTCGTGCAGACGCAGCCACCGTCACACGCATATGACGAAGGGCAGCATGAAGGCTTGCACTGATTATTCTTGAACATGAAAAGTGAATCCGGGCCGGGCTCGAACTCAGGTCCGTTCAAGGGCTCATTGGGAGTATTGCACTTCCACTTACTCACTCCATCC
>SXGQ01726969.1_pt1 | contig 13514 bp, 10 predicted proteins | sample 3178371 | NCBI WGS metagenome assembly SXGQ01 (sample SAMN11356859, study PRJNA531348) | freshwater metagenome | isolation source: freshwater sample F1-20 | place: China: Fuxian Lake, Yuxi | collected 2017-12-25
CGGCCCGCCTTCGGATCGAGGCGGCGCAGGCCCGCGTGGGCGCGGCGGGGCGTCTCGCCGATCCGGAGTTGGAGGCCATGGGGTCGCGCGCCAACCGGCCGGGCACATTGGATGATCGCTCCATGTGGGAGCTGAGCGTCCGTCAACCCCTGCCCCGGCGTGGAGAACGTGAGGCCGATCGTGAACGCGCGACGGCCGTGGTCTCGATGGCCGAGGCGGAACTCGCGATGGTCGCCGGCGATACCGCCGCCGGTGCGGCTATGGCTCTCGCCGAAGCCGCGGGCGCACGCGCCCGGGTGGCGCTGCTCGAGACTCAACGCACCCGGCTCGGGACCGCCCTGGCCAGCCTCGACGCGCGACTGGCTGCGGGGGCGACGGTCAAGCTGGCCGATCGCCTGACACTCCAGTCGCGGATCGCGGCGTTGGAGCTCTTGCTCGAGGAAACACGCCGCAGCGCGGCCGACGCCGAAGCCGCCGCCCGCCTGCACCTGGCCCTCGCCTCCGAAACACCGCTGCCGTCCTTCGCCGCTCCGGAAATCTCCACGATCCGCGCCGACGGCTCACCAGCGGTCACTCTCGCGGAGGCCCGTGCCGCCGAAGCTTTGGCGACCGGCCGCATGGCCCGCGCCGGAGCGAACCCGATGACGGCCGTGGGCATCCGCCTGGAGCGCGAGGGTGGAGGATCCTCGGCCCAGGACACCATCGGCTTGGCGGTTTCCTCGGATATCCCGTGGCGCAGCCGCGCCTACGCGCGCGCCGGATCGCGCGCCGCGGAAGCCGAGCGCGCGGCGGCCCAGGCCGACGCCGAGACGGCCCGCCGGGGCGTCTCCCATGCGACCGGGCGTGCGGCACGCGCCGAACAACTTGCCGCCGTGGCCCGAAAGCTGGCCGCCGACACGCGCACTCGACTCGAAACAGAACACGAAATCCTGAGCCGCACCGTCAGCGTCGGCGCGCCAAGCGGCATGGGAGGTGACTCCGCGGTGCTGCACGCGGTCGACATCCTGGAGCGAACCTCGGAGACGCAGCTCCGGATCGTCGAGGCCGAGACCACGGCGCGCATCGCTCGGGCCGAGCTCTGGCGCCATGTGGCGACCCGAAAACTCCTCGATTCAGCAACCCTCCCCGTATCTCCGCCATGATCCGCCACGTCCTCATCTTTCTCGGGACTTTTGTCCTTGGCGCGGCCGCCGTGCTGGTGATGCGCACTGCCCGCCATGACCCGTACTCCGGCCCCAAGACGGAAGCTCTGCCGGCGGCCGCCCCCGCCCCCGCCGCGTCTCCGCACGTCAGCTCCGAACACGCGGCCGCTCCGGCAGACGCCAAGCCGGTCAACACGATCTGCGCGATCTGCGGGATGGCCGTGGACCCGAAATTGCCGACCGCGGTCCACCAGGGCCAGGTGATCGGCTTCGGCTGCCGCATGTGCCCGCCGAAGTTCAAGGCGGATCCAGACAAGTACGGACCCTCCTACCTCAGGAACGAGCGGATGAAGTCCGGAGGCACGCCATGATCTGGAAGCGCTGGATGACCGGGCTCGCCGGGCTCACCGCGGGTGCCGCCGTGCTCGCGTTACTCCCGGAGCATACGCTTTTCACTCCGACCACGCCTGAAACTGCATCCGCCACCGGACCGACCGGGGAGCGCTACGCGTGCCCGATGATGGACTTCATCGGGGCGCGCCCCGGCGATTGCCCGGTTTGCGGCATGCGGATGACCAAAGTCACCGCCGGCGAACTGACGGCGGAGCAGCAGCGGCGCATGGGAATTGAGCTGGCGAAAGCGACGGAGGGACCCGCGACCGCCACGGTGCGCTCCTACGGCGCGGTGCGCTACGACGAGCGCACCCTGCAGGTCGTCACTCCCCGCGTGGCTGGTCGCATCGTGAAACGCCATCCCGCCGCGCTACACGCCGGCGAGCTCGTCGCGGCCGGAGCTCCCGTCGTCGATCTCTACAGCCCCGAGGTCTTCGCGGCCCAGGCGGAACTCGCGGCGGCGGTGAAATTGGCTGATGCCCACACCCTCCATGCCCTGATCGAACGTTTCATGCGCTGGAATCTGCCGGCCGTGGGCGCGGCGATCATCGGAGGTGGTGCGCCCGTCGACACCGTCACGATCACCAGCCCTTACGCCGGCCAGATCATCCTCCCGTCGGAAGGCGCCGGGATGTCCGCCGCGAAGCTCCCCAACGTGGGTCAGGAGGTGATGGCCGACACTCCCCTCCTCCGCCTCGTCGAGCCGCGTTCCTTCATGATCTCGGTGCACGTTCCGGAAGCGCGCGCCCATTGGCTGCGTCTCGGACAGCCGGTGAAACTGTCATCCGACGACCGCGGCGAACTGCCGAGTGTTAAAGCCACGCTCGCCTGGCTGGCGCCGGAATTAGATCCTGCGATCCGGGCCCGCGAAATCCATCTCCACCTCCGCGACCCCGAAGGTCTGCTGCTCGCAGGCAGTCTCGTGGAGGCGCGCATCGCGGTGGCGCTCGACGCCGATCTGCGCGCGGCGGATCCCTCCCGGACCGATCCCGCGCGTTTCACCCTCGTGCCGAAGGCGGCCGTGCTCTCGACGGGCGTACGGCACGTGGCCTGGAAGGTAGCGGGGCGACGCCCCGACGGCAGCCTGACCTTCGCCCTCGCGCCGCTCGCCCTGGGGCCGCGGCTCGAGGATGAGGCCGGCAACGACGTCTTCATCGTGCGCGCCGGACTGCAGCCGGGCGACGAAGTCGCGGCGCAGGGAGCCTTTCTCATCGACAGCCAGGCCCAGCTGGCCGGCACGCCCAGCCTCCTTTTCCCGCGCGGCGCCGCCGCGCCGGTCCACCGCCACTAGGCTGCGAACGGCGGACTCTTCGCGGATGCATCCCACCGCCGGAAAACGAATCCCTTCCTTCCTGTGATCGCCGCCGCCATCCGCAATCCACTGCTGACGCTCGCCGCCACACTCGGGCTGGCGATCGCGGGGCTGTGGGCGTGGCGGCATGTGCCGGTCGATGCGATCCCGGATCTGAGCGACAATCAGGTCATCGTCTGGGCCGAGTGGCCGGGCCAGAGCCCGCAGGACATGGACCTGCAGGTGACTTCGCGACTGACCCGCGAGCTCCAGGGGCTGTCCGGTGTGCGGACGGTGCGCGGGATGTCGCTCTACGGCGCGAGCTACCTGTACGTGATCTTCGAGGAGCGGCGAGACCTCTACGAGTGCCGCACGCGCGTGCTCGAACGGCTCGCGCAATTGCAGGGCCTGTTGCCGCCGGGTGTGACGCCTCGGCTGGGGCCGGACGCCACGGCGATGGGGCAGGTGTTCGCCTTCACGCTGCAGGGGCCTCGCGACACGGAAACGCGACGCCGCGTGCTCGATCAGCTGGTGACCCCGGCGCTGCGCGCCGTTCCCGGCGTCGCGGAAGTCGCACCCGCCGGCGGCGTGGTGCGCGAGTATCAGATCGACGTCGATCCGGTGCGGATCGAGGAGCAGGGCCTGACGCTGGACATGCTCATGATGGCGGTGCAGCGGGCGGGGCGCGACACGGGCGCGATGAGCGTCGAGCGCGCGGGGGTTGAGACCATGATCCGCGCCACGGGTTTCACCCGCTCGGTGGCCGACGTGGAGAACATCGTGATCCGAGGGGACCGGACAAAGGGCGCGGGCGTGCGGCTGGGCGAGATCGCGCGCGTGGGCGTGGGAGGCCAGTTCCGGCAGGGCCTGCTGGCTGACGCCTCGCAGGAGCAGGTCGGAGCGATCATCGGCCTGCGGGTCCACGAGGACCCGCGGACGGTGATCAACGCGGTGAAGCGCCGCCTCTTGGAACTCGCACCCGCCCTAAAGGCGGAGCAATTGGCGGTGATCCCGTTCTACGACCGGTCGCGGCTCATTCTGGAGACGACGGAGACCCTTTCCTCCACCCTGAGGGAGGCGGTGGTGACGACGGTGATCGTGGTGGTCGCGTTTCTCCTCCACTTCCGCGCGAGCCTGGCGGTGGCCGTGAGCCTGCCGCTTGGCATGCTGTTCACGTTCCTCGCGATGTGGGCGTGCGGCGTGAGCGCCAACATCATGAGCCTCGCGGGCATCGCGATCGCGGTCGGCGTGATGGTCGATTTCGAGATCATCATGACCGAGAACATCACCCAGCACCTCGTCGACCTGCGCGAGAAGTGCCGGCGGGAAGGACGGGCGGCGCCAGCCTCTCCGTTCGACCCGGAAGTGACGGAGACGGTGGTCCTCGCGGCGCGGGAGGTCGCGCGGCCGCTGTTCACCTCGGCGGCGACGACCGTGATCGGGTTTCTCCCCGTCTTCGCCCTGCAGGATCAGGCGGGGCGATTGTTCGCGCCGCTGGCGTTGACCAAGACGCTGGCGATCAGCGGCGCGGTGGTGAGCGGCGTGTTCGTCGTGCCGATGCTGTGCCGTCTCCTGCTGCCGCCGTGGCAGCTGAGGCGCACCCTCCTGTTGGCGGCGGCGGGTCTCGCGGGCGGAGTCGCGTTCGGATGGTTCATCCGGGACGGCTGGTCGCTGCCGCTCAACCACGGTCGCGAAGTGCTGACCCTGCCCGGGTGGTTGTTCGCCCCTCTCTTCGCCGTGCTGGTTTCCTCCACGGTGTGGCGGCTCGGCCGCGAGAGCGTCGCGAACTATGAGGAGAATCCCGCCAGCCGCGCGATCCACTTCGCCTACGAGTGGGCGTACGTGCGCATCCTGCGCCACCGCGTGCTGTTCACCGTCGCGATCGTGACGCTCGCGGCCGGCGGCTACCTGCTGGGCCTCGGTTGGCCGGTGCTGCGCGAGCCGTTGCGCGCGGTCTTCGCCGCCGCCGGCGCCGATCTCGCGCAAACCCGCCTTGATCACACGATGACCCGGGCCTTCCCCGGCGTCGGTTCCAGTTTCCTGCCGCCGCTCGACGAAGGCGCGTTGCTCTTCATGCCGTCGCTGCCGGCCGGCGCCGGGCTCGCGGAAACCCAACGCGTGATGACGACGCAGAACCGCCTGATCGAGTCGGTACCCGAGGTGGCGTCGGTCCTCGGCAAGATGGGCCGCGCCGAGACAGCGCTCGATCCGGCACCGATCGGGATGATCGAGACGGTCGTGCAATTGAAACCGTACGCGGATTGGCCGGTGCACGACTTTCCGCGGGATGACGGCAGCGTGGAACGCCGTCCGCGCACGCTGGCCGAGGTGCGGGCGGCGCTGGCGGCGGTGTCGGACATTCCCGGCGTGGCGCCCAGCTGGCTGCAGCCGATTGAGACCCGCGTGGTGATGCTCTCGACGGGCATCCGCAGCCTGATCGCGTTGCAGGTGCTCGGCGACGATAACGACGCGCTGGAGCGCTTCGCGGAAGCCGCGGAACGGGTGATCGTAGGCACGCCCGGGGCGATCGACGTGCAGATGCAGCGCGAGGGCGGAAAGCCCTACGCGGAGATCCGCCTCGACCCGGCGCGCCTCGCGCGCTTCGGGCTATCCAAGGAACAGGTGATGACGGCCGTGGAAACGTCACTCGGCGGCATGGCCGTGGCCTATTCGGTGGAAGGCGCGCTGCGTTACCCGATACGGATCCGCTACGCCCGCGAGCGGCGCGACGACGACGATGAACTCACCCAAGTTCAGGTGCCCGCCGCGGAAGGTCACGGCGCGATCCCGCTCTCGAGCCTCCTGGCGGCCCCGGTGGTGCACGAGATCGAGACGCCGGACACCACGGCGCTGCTGGCCGCGCTGCCGCTCGCCGCGCAACGCAACCTCACGATCCTTTCCTCCGGCCGTGCGGAACTGACGCTGCCCGCGGGCGAAAACCCGCCGGCCTCCCCCGTCGGCGGGGTCGCTTACACCGTCACGGGGCGTCGGCCGAGCGAGGCAGGCTTCACGCACACCATCGGCCCGATGGCCATCCGCTCGGAAGGCGGTAAGCGCACGCAGTACGTGCTGCTCAACGCCCGCGGTCGCGGTGAGGTCGAGGTGGTGCGCGACGCCGACGCCAGGCTGCGCGCCGCGCTGGCGGATGGCCGGCTCACGCTGCCCTCGGGGGCTACCTACCGCTGGGTGGGGCGCTACGAGCAGAAGATCCGCGCCGACGAAACGATGCGCTGGATTGTGGCGGTATCGATGGCCGTGATGATTGTGCTCATCTACGTCGGCACCGGATCGTGGCTGATCACCGGGATCATCGTCCTGTGCAACGCCATGGTCACCACCGCGGGCGGGTTCTTCCTCGTTTGGTGGTGGGGCGCCGAGATGACCACGGCCGTGGCGGTCGGCTTCATCGTTCTCCTCGGAGTGATGTTCAACGACGGCATCCTCCTCGGCACCTACATCCAGGAGAAATTCCGCACTCCTCCCCGCGACGCCGCGGAGGTGAACCAGCGCGTCTTCGAGGCCGGCCTGCGCCGCCGGCGGCCGGCGATCATGACGAACGCCACCACCCTGCTGTCGCTGATACCGGTCCTTTGGTCCACCGGCCGGGGATCCGAACTGATGCAGCCCATGGTGCTGCCCGTGGTCGGAGGCATGCTGTTCGACCTCGTTTCGCTGTTTTCCGTCCCGGTCTTCTACACGTGGTACTGGGAGCGCAAACTCGCGCGGAAACCCGCAGTCGCGGTATCACCCGCACCAGACTCCGCCCCGGCCAACGCCCCATGAAGAACCTCCTACCAGCCCTGTTGCTTTTCGTGGCGACCGCCGTCCGAGCGGCGACCGAACTCGCCTTCGGCGCGCAGCCGCAACTTGCGGTCAACGCCAATGGCACAGTCTGGGTCGCCTACGGCCGGGGACCGGAAATCCACGTCGCGCGATCCGACGACGGCGGCGCAACGTTCGCGACGCCGGTGCGCGTGACCAGCCTGCCGTCCCTCATGCTGGGCCGCCGGCGCGGCCCGCGGATCGTTGCGCACGGGGAAAACCTCACGATCACGGCAATGGCCGGCGACTTGCACGCGTTCCGGTCCGCCGACGGCGGCCGCACGTGGAAGGGCCCCTTCCGCGTCAACGATACCGCCCGGAGTGCGCGCGAAGGATTGAATGGCCTCGCCGCGGCGCCCGACGGCCGCGTGTTCGCCACCTGGCTCGACCTGCGGGGCGAACGCACGCAGCTCTTCGGCGCGGAATCGGCGGACGGAGGGCAGACGTGGTCCGCGAACCGCCTCATCTACCGCGCCCCGGCGGGCCAGACGATCTGCGAGTGCTGCCACCCGAGTGTCGCCTTCAACGCACGCGGGGATCTCCACGTCATGTGGCGCAACGCCGTCGACGGCGCCCGCGACATGTGGAGCGCGGAGCGTTCCATCGGCGCGGAGGAGTTCGGTCCGGCGCGAAAACTGGGCGAAGGCACCTGGATACTGAAGGCGTGCCCGATGGACGGAGGTGTGCTGTTCCCCGCGGCGGACGGCTTCGGCACCCTCTGGCAGCGAGCGGGGCGGGTATTTTACGCACGACCCGGCGGCGGCGAACGCGACCTCGGACCCGGCACGCAACCCGTCGCGACGACCGCCGGCGGCCGCACGATCGCAGTCTGGCAAAACGGGAAAGGACTATGGACCACGATCCCCGAGACCGAGGGCCCGGGCACGCTGCTGACCGCGGAGGGTCGTTTTCCAAGCCTGGTAAGCCTGCAGGACTCCTCCGGTGCTCTGGTGGCGTACGAGCGCGGCGATGGGATCGTGATCGAAAGCGTCGGGGTCCGCTGAGCGGCGCACCGTTGATCCTTGGTGTGCCTTCGTGGTGGCACACCCATCGGTCAATCGCAGAAATCCCGGCTCGGCCCCGTAGAAACCAAACCGTCATGCGGCCTAGGCGCTTAGGGTGTTCCATGAACCTGTCCGCATTGAGGTGTTTCAGGAATGGCGTTCGCGATCTTTGAACAGAGAAGGGAGGAAGATCGTGAAGCGACGGATGCGAACCGCCACGTCGGCTCCATCCGGGTGGTCTGCGGTGCCGATTCCTCGGAATCGGGTTCCCTCGCAACTCTTCCGCCCGGTCGCGCCCTCTCCGTATTCATCTGTGTGGTCTGCGACATCTGCGGATGAAATATCCGCCGCCTGCGGGACAGCCTTCGGCCAAACGGTCGCCGGCATGGTCCGGGGTCGCTGGACCCCGGCTACAAACGAACCGCATTTATCCGTGTCGATTCGTGTCCATCCGAGATTACCCCTCGCGGAGTTGTTCGGAAACGCCTCCGGCCATCGGACGGACGACGGGATCCGAGATAACAGCTCCGGCTACTCCAAACCTTGGTTCCGTCCCTGACCTGACCACGCCCCGCCCCCTTTTGCCCCCCACTCCCGGTCGCCATCCCACATTCTGCCCGGCGTGGTGGAGCCGTCCCGGCCGCCACGTGCGGGCTTGCGCCCGGCGGGCGGCGCGAAAAACCTCGTATCCCCGCGCCGGCTTCCGGCGTCTGCCCCCCAACCCTTCCCTCACCCTTATGATCCCCATCGACACCTCGTACCTGAACCGCCGCGACTTCATCAGCTTCTCGGCGCTGGCCGCGGCCGCGCTCGGTTTCTCCGGCTGCACCACGCTGGCCAAGCAGCCCCGCAAGCCGCGCCCGATCGCGGCCGGCGCTAAAATCCGCTTCGCGCAGATCGGCTGCGGCGGGAAAGGCTTCAGCGACGCGATGTCCCAGAAAGAGGAGGACGTTGTGGCCCTTTGCGACATCGATGCCACGCGGCCCAACGTGAAGAAGCTCCGCGACGCGTTCCCGAAGGCGAAATTCTACACCGACTTCCGGAAAATGCTGCTCGAGATGGACGACCAGATCGACGCGGTGGGCGTGGCCACGCCGGACCATATGCACTTCCTCCCCGCCTATATGGCGGTGATGCTGGGCAAGCACGTTTACATCCAGAAGCCCCTAACCCAAACCGTCGGCGAGGCGCGCGAGCTTCTCCGCCTGGCGCGGCTCAACGGGGTCTGCTCCCAGATGGGAAATCAAGGCCACGCGGGCGAAGGTATCCGTCTGGTGCGCGAATGGTTCCAGGCCGGCCTGCTCGGCGAGGTGCGCGAGGCCCAGATCTGGACGAACCGACCGGTTTGGCCGCAGGGCATGCAGGCCTGGCCCAAGGCCGACAACCCTCCCGCGGGCTTCGACCAGAATCTGTTCCTCGGCCGTGCCCCGGACCGTCCGTACAGCAGCGAAATCCACCCCTTCAAGTGGCGCGGCATCATCGACTACGGCTGCGGCGCGTTGGGCGACATGGCGTGCCACATCATGGACGCCGCCTACTGGAACCTGGAGCTCGCGCAGGCCTCCTCGGTCACGGTCGAGCTGAAGAAGATCGACCAGAATAGCCCGGTGGCGTTCCCGAAGTCGGCGATCGTGGAGTTCAACTTTCCCGCCCGCGGCAAACTGCCGCCGGTGAAGCTCACTTGGTACGAGGGCGGCGACAAACCCGAGACCCCCGCCGGCCTCAAGCAGGACAACCGCCAGCTCGCCAAGGGCGGCCAGCTGATCATCGGCAGCAGGGGCACCGTTTACGACGGCAACGACTACTGCAACAGCCCGCGCTTCATACCCGAGTCGAAGCATAAGGAGCTCGTCGAGGGCGGAAAGATGCCGCCAAAGACCGTCTCGCGCGTGCCGGAGAACAACCCGCACAAGGAGTGGGTCGTCGCCATCCGGAAGAACGATCCCTCGCAGGCCGGCTCCAACTTCGAGTACTCGGTGCCGTTCACCGAGGCGGTCTGCCTCGGCACCATGGCGATCCTCGCGGGGGGCAAGTTCACCTTCGATCCGGTCAAGATGACGACCGACCGCGAGGACGTGAACAAGCTGCTTTACCCGACCTACCGCCGGGGTTGGGAGATCGACGCGATGGGCGCCTGAAGCAGCCGAAAATCCGCGAACGAAAGCCGGACCCTCGCGGGTCCGGCTTTCTTTTTTTGGAGAGCGGCCTTCCCGTTGGCGGTAACGGTTTGCGGGCCGATGCGTCTCCCGCCATCAACCCCCCCGTCATGTCCCGCCCAGCACCCGTCGTCCGCTCCCGCCCGACCGTCCCACTCTTCATCCCGGTGCTGGCCGCCGCGCTGGTGATACCGGCGACTTCCGTCGGACGTGCAGCCAAGGCGGAAGCAAAACCGGAGAAACGGGAGCTCCGCCGCGAAATGGCCGGGGTCGAGGAGGCCTCGCGCAAACCTGCCCGGGCGGAAAAGGATCCCTCGGCGAACAATCCGAAATCCCGTTCCGAGGAAGCGGCCGCACGCGGCCTAGACCGCCTGCGCGCCCAGTTCGCCGTGGAGGACGACGGCGAATGGACGGTGATTCTCGAGCGTATCAAGCGGGTGAACGAAGCCCGCGACGGCCTTTGGAAAGGGGGCGCGGGCGGGAAACCCACCCCGGTCGCCGCCAAGAAGGGCGATCGCTCCAGCCGCTCCGCCAATCCGGATCAGGACTCCCTCCGATACGCGGTCCGCGACAACCTTCCCGACGCCGAGGTGAAGGCGCGCCTCGCGCGCGCCCGGCACGTGCAGGAGCAGGCCGAGGCCCGCCTCCTGCAGGCGCAGGCGGAGCTGCGGGCCGTGCTCACCATCCGACAGGAGGCGATCGCCGTGCTCGCCGGCCTGCTGCCCCCCTGAGGGCCTGTTTAAGGATGGACCGGTGGCCTGATCCGAGGCGAAAGGCCCCGGCTACATCGGCGCTTCCTCATCCGTATCGATCCGTGTCCATCCTTGGTTGGGATTCCACGGAGCGATCCGGAAACCGAGGCCTACGCGGAGGCGCGCCTTGTGTTCAGCGCCCCGGCGCGTTTGGTCCCCTTCCCGTCCAGCCGTGCCGCTTTCCGCCTCACTCTTCGATTACCACCTGCCGCCCGAGCGGATCGCGCAGACGCCCGCCGCGCGACGCGACGCGTCCCGCTTGCTGGTGGTCGACCGGCGCTCCAAGCGGCTGGAACACCGGGCCTTCTCCGAGCTGCCGGACTACCTGGCCGCCGGGGACATCCTTTTCCGCAACAACGCGGCCGTGCTCCCCGCGAGGCTGACGGCGCGCCGGCCGACGGGCGGCGCCGTCGAATGCTTCCTGCTGCGACCCGAGGCCGATGATTTCACGTGGCGTTGCCTCGTGAAACCCGGCCGAAAGCTCCCGCCGGGCGCGACATTCGAACACCCGTCCGGGGAACTCCGCGGCGAAATTGTCGCACGGGGGGAGGACGGCTCCGCCGCGGTGAGGTTCACAACCAAGGATGGGGAATCGGTCACGGCCGCGGCCAACCGGCTTGGTGACGTGCCGCTGCCTCCGTACATCTCCCGCGAGGGCGAGGCGGAGCGCAACGCGACCCGCGATTTTGACCGCGAGCGCTACCAGACGGTCTACGCCGCCCCTGGCAAACAGGTCGCGGTCGCCGCGCCCACCGCGGGGCTGCATTTCACTCCCGAGCTGCTGCTTCGGCTGGCGAGCGCAGGAGTCCGCGCGGCGGACCTCACGCTGCACGTCGGGCTCGGCACCTTCCGGCCCATCACCGCGGAAAACGTGGAATCCCACGACATCCATCGCGAGGCCTACGAGATCCCGGCGGCTACCCGGCGGCTTCTGCACCAGCCCCCGGGCGGGAGGCGCGTCGCGGTCGGCACGACAGCGGTGCGTACCGTGGAGGACTACCTTTCCCGCGAACCGGCGGCGGGCGACGCCTCCCCTTTCGCCGCGGAGGCATCGATCTTCATCCACCCACCGCGAGGATTCGCGGGCGTGGACGCCCTGATCACGAATTTCCACCAGCCGCGCTCGACGCTGCTCTGCCTGGTGTCAGCATTCCTGTCCCCGGGCACGACCGACGGCATCCCTTGGCTGCGCGAAATTTACCGGGAGGCGATCGCCCGAGAGTACCGCTTCCTGAGCTACGGCGACGCGATGCTCATCCTTTGAAGGGGAACGCCGACGGCGCTTCCCTTTTCCTTACGGGACCGCACGTTGACCTGGTGACCAACGAGGAACTGCAGAACCTGGTGGAGGAGGCCACCGCCGATTTCGCGACCGACGACCCGCAGGCCGCGCTGGGGAAACTGGCCCGCGCCACGGCGGCCGCGCCGGATTCCTTCGAGGCGTGGCATGCGCTGGCCGAGGTGAACCTGTCCCTGCGCCGGCTCGACGAGGCGCTGGCCGCGGCCGAGCGGGCCCATGCCCTCCGCCCGGGAGATGTGTTCATCAACACCTCCCTCTCCCGCATCTGGGTGGAACGCGGGGACAAGGCCAAGGCCGAGCATTTCGGCGCTCAGGCGAAGATCGGCGGTTGGCGGGAGCAACTGAAGGGTCCCGGGAGCTGAGCGGGCGGCCGGCGCCACGGGGCTCCCGCCCGTTGACACCCCGGAAAGCCCGTCCGTAAGGTCGCGGCATGGAGTCCTCCGCCTACGTGCTGGAATTCGAGAAGCCGCTGCGGGAGCTGTCGCGCCAGCTGAACGAGCTGCGGCAACGCTCCATCGAGACCAACGTGGATCTGTCGGCGGAGGTCCGGGGAATGGAGCTGAAGATCGAGGCCACGCGAAAGGAGATCTACTCCTCGCTCACGTCCTGGCAGAAGGTCCAGATCGCGCGCCATCCGCGCCGTCCCTACGCCCTCGATTACATCAACGCCATCTGCGAGGGATTCCAGGAATTCCACGGCGACCGGCAGTTCCGGGACGACCGGGCGATCATCGGCGGCACGGCCTTCCTCGAGGGCGAGGCGGTGATGATCGTGGCCCAGCAAAAGGGGCGCGATCCGAAGGAGCGCATCGCGCGCAACTTCGGGATGCCCCAGCCGGAAGGCTACCGGAAGGCGCTCCGGCTCATGCGGCTGGCCGAGAAATTCCGGCTACCCGTCCTCACGTTCATCGACACCCCGGGTGCTTTCCCCGGCATCGAGTCGGAGGCGCGGCACGTCTCCGAGGCGATCGCCGTCAACCTGCGCGAGATGGCCATGCTGCGCACACCCTCCATCTCCGTCGTGGTCGGCGAGGGCGGCTCCGGCGGCGCGCTTGGCATCGGCGTCACCGACCGGGTGCTGATTCTCGAAAACAGCTACTATTCGGTCATCTCACCGGAAGGTTGCGCCGCCATCCTGTGGAAGGACGGCGCCGCCGCCCCCAAGGCGGCCGAGGCGCTGAAACTCAGCGCCGATAATCTCGAGAAACTGGGCGTGGTCGACGAGGTCATCCCGGAACCCAGCGGCGGAGCCCACAACGATCCGGCCCAGGCGGCCGGCGCGCTCCGCTACGCGGTGCTCAAGCATCTCAACGACCTGCGCGCGCTGGATTCCACGCGATTGCTCGCCGCGCGCCACGAACGCTTCCGCCACCTCGGCGTTTTCGAGGAGGCCGGCGTCGTCCGGAGCTAGGCCCGCACCGTCAGCAGCTCGATCCGTTCCGTCCGGGCCATTCCCGGCTCGATCCCCACCAGGACGCCGGAAAGGCGGACATCACCGGTCGCGACCTCGAAGCGGCGGGGCATACCGTCGACAAACCTGTCCACCACCGGCTGGATGTCGCGGCCGAGCACGCTCTCGTAGGGGCCGGTCATCCCGGCGTCGCAGATGAAGCCGGTGCCTTTGGGCAGCACCCGGGCATCGGCGGTCGGCACA
>SXGQ01795419.1_pt1 | contig 13512 bp, 14 predicted proteins | sample 3178371 | NCBI WGS metagenome assembly SXGQ01 (sample SAMN11356859, study PRJNA531348) | freshwater metagenome | isolation source: freshwater sample F1-20 | place: China: Fuxian Lake, Yuxi | collected 2017-12-25
AGCACCAATACGACTTCGACGTCGCCAGCGGCATCGCCTTCCTCCGCACCTACGGCCTCGAAAAGTATTTCAAGTTCAACATCGAGACCAACCACGCCACCCTCGCCGGCCATACGTTCCAACACGAGATCGAGGTCGCCGCATCGCAAAACATGCTCGGCTCCATCGACGCCAACGCCGGCGACGAACTCCTCGGCTGGGACACCGACCAGTTCAACACCAACGTCAAAGAGCTCACCCTCGCCATGACGAGCATCCTCAAAGCCGGCGGCCTCGGCACGGGCGGCTTCAATTTCGACGCCAAGCTCCGCCGGCCGTCGATTGACCCCGAGGATCTCTTCCACGCCCACATCGGCGGTATGGATGCCTACGCCCTCGCTTTCAAACTCGCCCGCCGGATCATCGCCGACGGCAAGTTCGATTCGTTCGTCGCCGACCGCTACGCGTCGTTCGATACCGGCTTCGGCAAAGACATCGAGAGCGGCAAAGCCAACTTCAAGTCCCTCGAAAAACTCGTCCTCACCAAGCTCGGCGAACCCACCCCGCGCTCCGGCAAACAGGAATACCTGGAGAACCTGCTCAACACCTACCTCCACGGCTAATCCGAAAGTAGGGCGGCGTCTCCGACCCGCCCTTCCGAAACCGTGGGCAGAATCGCCAAACCCAGTCCGCCCTTCTGAAACTCCCCTGGGCCGCTCGCCAGAGCGGCCCTTTTCATTTCACTACCCCGAGCATGATCCTTCACCGCGCTCTACTTTCACTACTCCTCTTCGGCTGCGCATTGCTCGTTTTCACCGGTTGTTCCACCGCCCTCTCCACCCGCAAGGCCACCGATCTCGCCCGTTTTAAACGCATCTACGTCGAGAGCCGACTCTCCGACAATCACCGGATCGACGAAAAGATCGCCACCGAACTCCGCGCCCTCGGCGTCGACGCCTCCTTCGGCGTTCCCACCATGCTTCCTGAGGGCGTAGATGCCATCGTGAGCTACGAGGACCGCTGGCAGTGGGATTTCAAAGACTACATGATCGAAATCAGAATCGACCTGCGAGAGGCGCGCTCCAACAAACCCCTCGCCACCGGCAGCTATTATCAGGCGTCGCTCAAAACCAAATCGTCCGAAGAGGTAATCCGCCTGATCCTCACCCCGCTTTTCCGGCCGTCAAAGTAGGGCGGCGTCTCCGACCCGCCCTCCACGCCCGCGTCACGCCTTGGCCAAACCTGTTTGCGACAAACCTCACCTTCGCGTCCGCCCGCCGCTCCGCCAAAAAAAAGACGCCCACCGACCGAAGTCAGCGAGCGCCCAACCCTTTTCCGATTCGGACAATCGATTACGGCAGAATCACGGTGTCGACGACATGGACCACACCGTTGCTGCCCACGAGATCCGCCGCGACGACCTTGGCTCCGTTGACCGTGACGCCCGTCTTGTCGGCCTTAAGCGCGAGCTTCTTGCCATTCACCGAAGGCGCTTCACCGGTCTTCACATCGGCCGCCATGACTTTGGCCGGGACTACGTGATAGGTGAGGATTGCAACGAGTTTGGCTTTGTTCTCGGGCTTTAGCAGCGAGTCCACCGTGCCGGCCGGCAACTTGGCGAAAGCCGCATTGGTGGGCGCGAAAACGGTGAACGGACCGGCGCCGCTCAGGGTTTCGACGAGCCCGGCAGCCTTCACGGCGGCGACGAGCGTGGTGTGATCGGGCGAACCGATGGCGATTTCGACGACGGTCTTGGCCGAAACGGCAGAGACCAAGCCGGTGCAGAGTGCGAGGGTGGCGAACAAGGAGCGGAGCTTCATGGAAACGAGAACTAATCGGGTTGATGTAACAAGCGGCCGGGTGGACAAAGTCCTACGGTCGCACCCTTGCAACGCACCACTCTCGTCGGCGGATGCATCATTCCTTGAAAAGAGAAACTTACCGATCTCCCGCCCCGGTCGCGCACAACAAATCGACCAACCAATCCAAAAAACCTTCGGCGCTCTGTTTTCAGGCCTGGGTCACCGCGCGGATATCGACTCGAACCCTGTTCAAATCCGCGCATCATCACCGTCTCGTCCTGCGTCATATCCCGGCCATCGGCATGAAACTCTCTTCGCTTTGTTTGATCTCCGTCCTGCTTGTATCCGTCCCGCCCGCCATCTTCGGGGCCGTGATCGGCACTAATCCCCCCTGCCCCCCGCTCTCCGCCGAACGCATCGCCGCCCTCCCTCCCGCCGATCAAGCCGCTTGGCAGGACTACCTCGCCCGTTCCGCCGCCGCGCTCGCAGCCGACAAAAAATTCTACGCCGACGAGCTCACCGCCCTCGGTCTGACCGCACCGCTCGTGCCCGCAAAAGCCTCCGGCCGCGTCATCCCGGTCAAGCCCCCCGGCGATTCCTTCGCCTCCGTCGAGGCTCGCCGTCTCGCTGACCATCTCGTCTCCTTTCAAACCCCCGCCGGCGGCTGGAACAAAAACACCGACTTCGGCGAAGCCCCGCGACGCCCCGGCGAACGCTCGGGCTCCGAGGCCGGCTACGTCGGGACAATCGACAACGCTGCGACCGTGTTCCCGCTCTACTTCCTCGCGGCGGTCATAAACGCCGCCTCGCCGAATCCCGCACACCGCGCCGCTTTCACCCGCGGCCTCGACTACCTCCTCGTCGCCCAATTCCCCTCCGGTGGCTGGCCTCAAGTCTATCCGCTCGAAGGCGGCTATCACGATGCGATCACGTTCAACGACGGCGCCACGGTCAACGTCCTCACCTTCCTCCGCGCCTGTGCCGCCGGCACGGGCGACTTCGCCTTCGTCGCTCCTACGGCCCGCGCCCGGGCCGCCGCCGCCGTCGAGCGCGGACTCGCCTGCATCCTCGCCACTCAGATCGTTACCGCCGACGGCCGCCGCACCGTCTGGGGCCAACAACACGACCCGCTCACCCTCGTCCCCGTCTCGGCGCGCGCCTACGAAATGCCGTCACAATCCGCCGGTGAGAGCGCGGGCATTGTCCGCCATCTGATGACGCTTCCCAATCCCTCGCCCGCCATCACCGCCGCCGTCCACGCCGCCGCCGCTTGGTTCGAGCGCACGGCGCTCAAGGATGTCGTCTACGCCCCGGCGCCCAACGGCTCCGGCCACCAACTTATCCCCACGCCCGGCGCACCCGCACTTTGGTCGCGCTACACCGAGATTGGCAGCGACCGCGCCATCTTCGGCGATCGCGATCGTTCGATTCACGATCAAGTGAGCGGCATATCCAGAGAACGCCGCGCCGGCTACGCGTGGTTCGTCACCTCGCCGAAAAGCGCGCTCGCCGACTACGCCAAATGGTCGATGCGCCACCCCAAAAAGTAGGGCGAGGTCTTTGACTCGCCCTCCAAGCCCGCGCTCGGCCCGGCGCCCACTTTCCCTTTGCCGCCGTCCATCGGGGCAACACGCTCCGCTGCTTCTATGAGTTCTGCCCCCATCCGCCCGCTCTCTATCGAAACCGAACCGGCGACTCCGCTCGCTCTATCCGACACCGGCGGACTGGGCGGTCACCCCCGCGGCCTCACGACGCTCTTTTTCACCGAACTCTGGGAGCGGTTTTCTTATTACGGCATGAGGGCGCTGCTCGTGCTGTTTATGGTCAAAACCGCCGCCGAGGGCGGACTCGGCTACGACACCAAGCAGGCCACCGCCGTCTACGGCACCTACACGATGAGCGTTTACCTGCTCTCGATTCTCGGCGGCTTCATCGCCGATAACTTCATCGGCGCCCGGCGCGCCGTCTTCGTTGGAGGAATCATCATCGCCACCGGCCATTTCACGATGGCGCTCAACTCCACCGCCACCTTCTACGCCGGCCTCGTTTTCGTTGCGCTCGGCACCGGCCTGCTCAAGCCCAACATCTCCACGATGGTCGGCAGTCTCTACCGCCCCGATGACGAACGCCGCGACGCCGGCTTCTCCATTTTCTACCTGGGCATCAACCTCGGTGCCTTCGCCGCTCCGCTCGTCACCGGCTATCTCGCGCAAAGCGACCACTGGAAAGGCGTGCTCGTCTCCTGGGGCTTCAACCCGATCTACAGTTGGCACTGGGGCTTCGCCGCCGCCGGCGTCGGCATGGTGCTCGGGCTCGTCGTTTATTCGCTTCAGCGCGAACGTCTCGCCCACGTCGGAGCCGTCCCCGCGCCCGAGGCCGATGGCTCCCGCCCGTGGGGCAAGCTCGGGCTCGTCGCCCTCGGCTCCCTCGCGCTCATCATCGCGATGAAGGCCAGCGACACCTACCCGGTCATCATCTACGCGCTCTTCGCCGTCCAGATCGCCGCGATCCTCTTCTTCGCCCTCCGCCCCGATCGCGACAGCAAACGCATGGCCGCCATCTTGGTGTTCTTTTTCGCCGCCGAGATCTTCTGGGCTCTGTTTGAGCAAAGCGGTTCCACCATCGCGCTCTTTTCCGACCGTCTCACCCGCAACGAAATCTTCGGTTGGTCTTTTCCATCCTCCTATTGGCAATCGGTGAACTCCATTTGGGTGGTTCTGCTCGCGCCCATCTTCGCCTTTCTCTGGGTCCATCTCCGCGATCGCCAGCCTTCGAGCCCGATGAAATTCGTCCTCGGGCTGTTCTTCGTCGCGCTCTCGTTCGCGCTCATGGTGCCGGCCGCCAAACTCACCGCCCAGGGCAGCATCGGGCCGATGTGGCTCGTCGGCCTCTTTTTTCTCCAAACCGTCGGCGAGATGCTCCTCAGCCCCGTCGGACTCTCGACGATGACGAAGCTCGCGCCCCACCGCCTCGTCGGCCTCGTCATGGGTATCTGGTTCCTCGCCGCCGCCCTTGGCAGCAAACTCGCGGGCGCCCTCGCCGGAGAATTCAAAAGCGACAACCCCGCACAACTCGCCGATTTCTTCCTCCACCAAGCGCTGATCGTCGGCGCCTGCACCCTCGCCCTGCTCGCCCTTGTCCCATGGATGAAGAAACTCATGGGCGGCGTGCGGTAAACCAGCCCTCTCTTCACCCATGCCCTGGCTCTACCTCCTCACCGCCGCCGCCCTCGAAATCGTCTGGGCCACGGGCCTGAAATCAACCGCGGGCTTCACCAAGCTTTGGCCATCCATCGGCGTGATTTCCACGATGGCCGTGAGCATGTTTCTCCTCGCGCTGGCCGCCCGCACGCTCCCGATCGGCACCGCTTTCGCCGGCATCGCCTTTTTTGGCGAAAGCGCCTCCACCCCGCGCCTGATCTGCATCGGTCTCATCGTTGCCGGGATCGCCGGCCTAAAATTCCTCGGCAAGTAGCGTTTAACTTCGTTCCGATTTCCACACCCTCAATTCTCAGCCCTCAACTTCCTTCGTCCCATGCCCACCCGCATTCACTTTCCCACCCACATCTACTGCGAGCCGCTCCAGCCTTCTGGCCTCGCCAAATTCAACGCCGACCTCGCCGACGAGTGCCGCCAACTCCGCGACTACGACGACGCCGGCCGTAAGTGGTCCGCCAAAAATTACCCCGGCGGCTACACCAGTTACGCCTCGATGAACGAGCTGCACCGCTTCTCCAGCACCTTCGCCACGCTCGAAAAAAAGTTTCTCCGTCACGCCCGCGCTTTCGCCAAGACCCTCGACTTCGACCTGCGCGGCCGCTCGGTCCGGATGACCGATTGCTGGGTCAATATCATGCCACCCAAGGCGGCGCACTCCATGCACCTGCACCCGCTTTCGTTCATCAGCGGCACCTATTACGTCGCCACTCCCGCCGGTTGCCCGGGCCTGAAATTCGAAGATCCGCGCCTCGACCGCTTTATGGCGGCTCCGCCCCGGCTTCCCGATCATCGCCCCGCCAACCGCATCCACCTCACCTACCCCGCTGTCGCCGGAAATATTATCCTCTTCGAAAGCTGGCTGCGCCACGAGGTCACCAGCAACCGCGTGGACGCCGAGCGCATCAGCATCAGCTTCAATTTCAACTGGAGTTGACCGCACGGGAGCGAGGCCGTCCCCGCTCGCCCACACTTCGACCCAGTTTCGTCTCGGCCCGCTCGCCAAATCGCCGAATCCCATTTCTTTCCCCCATGATCGTGATCCGTCGCCTCACCGACCGCCACCGCGCCTACACTGGCATTTTCCTGCCCGGTGAGCCCGCTCAGATTTTTCCGACCACCGATTACGAGCACGGCCGAATCTTGCAGATCTACAAACAAGACCGGCCGCACGAGGGCATTATCAACGATTTCGTTGATCTCGACGCCTACGTTCCCAGCCCGACACCCGCCGCTCCGCCCGATCAGGTTCCAAAGACCGCGGCTGCTCCGCGCCCGCAAAAAAAGAAGAAACCCGCCCCGGCCAAGCCGAAGCGGGTTTGAACCCGAAGGTCAGAACCGTCGCTCACCAGCGCCGGTGGCTCGGCTCGACGTAAACCACCTGCCGCCCGGAATGACGCCGCGATGGAGGCGCGACTACGACGACGGTGTCGTCACAGCGCCGCGGTTGCGCCGCGACGTATACCACGCGAGGAGCCGCTTGCACATAAACGACCCGTGGCGGCGGTGCTCCCACATATACCACTCGTTGGGCGGGAGGCGGGCAATGCGGCGCCTCAACGTAAACAATCGGTGCCGGCGCCACATCGGCCACGGGCGCTGAGCGCACCACCGTTCGGCGAGGCGGCTCTACCGCCGCACCGATGAGCGCGCCGGCGGCCGCGCCGATTATGGCGCCCTGAGCCCAGCGGTCGTTGTTGTGGCCGCCAATAAACGCACCGGCGATCCCACCGAGGATCGCCCCGCCGGCGACCGCGTTCGGCCGCGAATCTTGAGCGTGTGCCGCACCGGTGCCGGCAACCGCGACTGCGAGAGAGAAGAGTAAGGCTTGGGTTTTCATGTCGTCACCTCAGACGCCCCGCCGCGCCGAATGTTTAACGGTTACGCGCGTTCGCGCCAAATATTTCGCGGAACATTTGGTTTACCCATTCGGTGAACCCGCCCAGCGCCGCCAAGCTAGCCCAAATCAATCGTCGGCACGTCAAAGTGGTAGGGGCGGACCTCGTGTCCGCCCGCGCGATGCCGATTTACAACCCAACCGGTAATCCGCCTTCTCACACCTGAAACTCTCCTTCAACTTCCCCACGTGTCCACGCCTCCCGCACCCAAAGAACCGCCGCTGAAACGCCGCAGCTTCACGAACTTTTTTTCGTCGGTGCGCTACTCCATCGACGGCTTTTTCGCCGCGATGAAGCACGAACCTTCCTTCCGGGAGGATCTCATCTTCGCCCTGTTGCTTGTTCCGCTCGCGATTTTTCTCCCGATCAACGCCGTCTCCACGGCGCTGATGATCTCGTCGCTCATCTTGATCCTGATCGTTGAGCTCCTGAATTCCGCGATCGAGTGGATCATCGATTACGTCCGTCCAGAGATTCACCCTCTGGCCAAGCGGATCAAAGACATGGCCAGCGCCGCCGTCTTCTTGAGCTACATCAACTGCGTCGTCGTCTGGGTCATCATGCTCTGGCCCGAGAATGCTGTTTGGAAACGCCTCGGCGATATGCTCTCCGGCCACTGAGTTCCCCCAGACCGGCGTTTTTTCTTCTCCAGCGCACGAAGCGACCTCACCGCAACCGCGCAAAAAGCCACGTCGCCAACGCCGTCATTCCGATGTTGGGCAACCATGCCGCCACATCCGGCGCGACGATCTCCTTCGTCGCCAACGACGAGGCCAGATTCGCCATCACGTAATACAGCAAAAATAGTCCGATCGATTTCGATACCCCCACCGCCGGATTCACCCGCACACCGGTGACCGAAAACGGAATCGCGATCGCGATCACGATCAACGGTCCGAGCGTCGTGGCGATCAGTTGAAAATAGCGCACCGCATACGGCACCCCTTTTGGATTCGCGGTAGGCTCAAAATAATCCCTCAACCGCCCCAATTCGTGAAAAGACAGATCGGTCGGCCGGCGGTCGATCAGCAGCATCAACTGCGGATCTTCCCGGTAGCTGGCCTTGAACTTTTCCTCAAACGGCACCGAGGCCGTCAGTTCGCCGGTCTCGATTGAAAAGGTCAGTTCGCGGCCGTCCTTAAACATCCAGCCGGCCCGGGTTTCGTCATACCAGGCCTGCCCGGCCACCAAGCGCGTGGTCTCCCGTCGTTTCGCGTCCAGCTCCGACACGGAAACGCCATACCCGCGCTGCGTGCCCTTCGAGTAGCGGTTGAAAAACCACATCCGCCGCGCGCTCGGGTTGTCGAAGCCCACGCTGTTCACCGCCCCGATCCGGTCCGGAGGCATCGTCTTCGCCTGCCGCCGAAATTCCAGCGACTCCCGCAGCGCCCGCGACTCTTCGACCGACCACGGCACCACGGTCGCGTTCAACCACCAGGAAAGCGCACACGCAAAAATCCCAAACACCCAAACCGGCGCCATCATGCGCGCAAAGCCGACCCCCGCCACGCGCATCGCCGTCAGCTCATTGGCCCGGTGCAATTTCCCCAGGGTAAAGATCAACGAGACCAACAGCGCCAGCGGCAACACCACCGTCAAAAAACTCGGCATCGTCACCAAGAAATACCGCCATTGCTCCAGCCCCCTCGCCCCGCCCTCTCGCAGGGCCCGAAAGTCATCATACATCACCTGCACCAAAAGCAGTCCGCAGGTCGCGACCAGCACCAGCCCGAGAATCTGCAACCACTCGCGCAAAAGATGCCGGTCGAACGTGTTCACCCCCGCGAGCAAGTCCGACCTCGCTCTCAGCGCAAATTTATTTCCCATCCGACCCCGACCCAATTCACCCTCCGCCCCACAATTCCCCTCGACCGGCACAGTTTGGTTGAAAACCTCCTTCCCGTCACTTTGCCTCGACCGTCCGACCGCTCCCTCTCCGACCCTCCGCCCGCCTTCCATCCATGTCCTTCCAGTCGCGCTTCCCTGTCGCCCTCGTCGCCGCTCTTGCGGGCCTCACCTTCGCTCCGAGTCTCTTCGCCCAAGAGCCCATCAAGATCGGCCAATTCGCCTCCCTCACCGGCAAGGAGGCCAGTCTCGGCCAATCCTCCAACAAAGGCACCATGATGGCGATCGACGATCTCAACGCCGCCGGCGGCGTGCTTGGCCGCCCGCTTCTCCTCGTCACCGAGGACACCCAGTCCAAGCCCGGCGAAACCGCCACCGTTGTCAAAAAACTCATCTCCCGGGACAAGGTCATTGCCCTCCTCGGCGAGGTCGCATCCAGCCGCTCCCTCGAAGCCGCCCCCATCGCGCAGGCCGCCAAGGTCCCCATGATTTCGCCCGCCTCGACCAATCCCAAGGTGACCGAGACCGGCGCTTATATTTTCCGCACCTGCTTCATCGATCCGTTTCAAGGCCCCGTCATGGCCCGCTTCGCCCGCGAGCGCCTGCAGGCCAAACGCGTCGCCCTTCTCGTCAGCAACAGCTCCGCCTACTCCATCGGCCTCGCCAAATTTTTCCGCGAAGCCTTCGTCGCCAACGGCGGCACCATCGTCCTCGAGCAGAAATACAGCGAAGGCGACAAGGACTTCAAAGCCCAGCTCACCGCCATCAAGGCCGCCGGCGTCGATGCCGTCTTCAATCCCGGCTACTACAACGAGGGTGCCCTCATCGTCCGCCAAGCCCGCGATCTAGGGCTCACGCTCCCCATCTTCGGCGCCGACAGTTGGGAGGCCGAAGCTCTCATTCAACTCGGCGGCAAAGCCATGGAAGGGGCTTACCTGTGCTCGCATTACTCTCCCGACGATCCGTCACCCCGCGTGCAAAACTTCGTCGCCGCCTACAAGAAGCGCTTCGGCTCGACCCCCGACTCCAACGCCTCGCTCGGCTACGACTCCGTCCTCGTGCTCGTCGATGCCATCCGCCGCGCCGGCACCACCGAGCGCGGCGCTCTGCGCGAGGCCATCGCCACCACCCGCGATTTCATGGCGGTCACCGGAAAAATCACCATCGACTCCGAGCGCAACGCCTCGAAAAACGCCGTCATCATTCAGGTGAAGAACGGCAAGTTTGAGTTCGTCCAAAGCATGTCGCCCTGATCCCACCTTTTCCTCCCTCCGCGCCTCCATTTCCAAACTTATGAAACTTCCCGCCCGCTTCCTCCTCGCTCTCGCCGCCGCCACCGCCGCGCTCACCGCCCAGGAAACGATCAAGATCGGCGAATACGCCTCCCTCACCGGCAAAGAGGCCAGCTTCGGCCAGCAATCCCACAAGGGCCTCACGCTCGCCATCGAGGAAATCAACGCCGCCGGCGGCGCCCTTGGCCGCAAACTCGAACTGTTTACCGAGGACAACCAGACCAAACCCGGCGAGTCGGCCACCGCCGCCAAAAAACTCATCTCCCGCAACAAGGTCGTGGCCCTCATCGGTGAAGTCGCCTCCGGGCGCTCCCTCGAAGCCGCCCCGATCGCCCAAGCCGCCAAGATTCCCATGATCGCGCCGGCCGCCACCAACCCGAAGGTCACCCAGACCGGCAATTATATCTTCCGCGTCTGCTTCATCGATCCGTTCCAGGGCACCGTCATGGCCAAATTCGCCCAAAACGATCTCAAGGCCAAGCGCGTCGCCATTCTCTCCAGCGTCTCCAACGCCTACAGCGTCGGTCTGGCAAAATTCTTCAAGGAAACCTTCGTTGCCAACGGCGGCCTCGTCGTTTCCGAGAAAAATTTCTCCGAGGGTGACAAAGACTTCCGCGCCCAGCTCACCGCCGTGAAGGCCGCCAACGTCGACGCCATTTTCGTCCCAAGTTACTACACCGAAGCCGCCCTCATCGCCCGTCAGGCCCGTGACCTCGGCCTCACCGTTCCGCTCTTCGGCGGCGATGGCTGGGTCGCCGACCAACTCCTCGAGATCGGCGGCGACGCCCTGAACGGTTGCTACTATTCCACCCACTTTTCCCCCGAAAACCAGGACCCCGTTGTCCAAGCCTTCGTGAAAAAATTCAAAGCCCGCTGGGGCGCCAACGAAAACCCCGACGCCTTCGCAGCCCTCGGCTACGACGCCGCTTTCGTCCTCGTCGACGCCATCAAGCGCGCCGGCACCACCGACGGCCCCAAACTCCGCGACGCCCTCGCCGCCACCAAGAACTTCGCCGGGGTCACCGGCGTGACCAACATCGACGCCAACCGCGACGCCTCCAAACCCGCCGCCATCATCGCCATCAAGGGTGGCAAGCTCGAGTTCCTCAAGACCGTCGCCCCTTGAGCAGGTCCTTCTTCGCCGAGGCGCAAGCTTTCATCACCCGCTACCACTCACGGTATAACGAGGACCCGGACTCGATTTCGCCCCTCGCCTATGACGCGGTCGGGATGTTGCGCGACGCGATCACCCGGGCCGGCTCGACCGAGCCCGAAAAAATCCGCGCAGCCCTCGCTACTATTCGGGACCTGCCCGGCGCAAGCGGCTCCATCACCGTGGACGCCCAACGCAACCCCGCGAAGCCCGCCTACATCGTCGCCTTCCGCGAAGGTCGCTTCCGTTTGCTCGAGACCGTCCGACCATGAACCCGATGTCGTCTCCGTCTGTAGGTCCGACCGCTGGTCGGGCAAATCGTACCCGGCATCCGACCAGCGATCGGGCCCACCGTCGGGCAGCCCGCCGTCGATAAAATCAGTCGCATGACTGTCGTTCTTCATGATTCGCTCGGGGACTGATTGCTTTCTTTCTCTAGGCCCTCAGCTCTTCGCTCCTCAGTTTTAACGTGTCCGAATTCCTCCAACAACTTCTCAACGGTCTCTCCCTCGGTGCCATCTATGCGCTTATCGCGCTCGGCTACACGATGGTTTACGGAGTCCTGCGCTTCATCAATTTCGCCCATTCCGAGGTGTTTATGGTCGGGGCCTTCATCGGCTACTACCTGGGTAAACTGGTCCCCGAAGGCACGCTTTGGGGCGGCCTGCTGGTCCTCGCCGGCGCGATGATCGGTTGCGCCATCCTCGGTATTTTGGTCGAGCGGATCGTCTACCGTCCGCTTCGCGGCGGCCCCACGATCAACGTCCTCATCACTGCCATCGGCGTTTCCCTGCTTCTCCAATACACCGGGCAGATCGTTTTCGGCGCCGCCCCCCGCACCTTTCCGCCGATCTTCCCGTCGGCCAACTTCCACCTCGGCACGCTCACCATTTCGAGCAACCAGTTGTTCGTCATCGGCGTCGCCGTCGCTCTCATGATCGGCCTGCAACTCATCGTCTTCAAAACCAAGATCGGCACGGCCATGCGCGCCGTCTCGCTCAATCCCAAGGCCGCCCAACTCGTCGGGGTTAACAACAACGTCGTCATCTCCTTCACCTTTGGTCTCGGCTCGGCTCTCGCCGCCGCCGGCGGCATCCTTTACGCGCTCAATTACCCGTCGATCGATCCGCTCATGGGCGTGATGCCCGGCCTCAAGGCCTTCGTCGCCGCCATCCTCGGCGGCATCGGTAACATCCCCGGCGCCGCCCTCGGCGGCCTCATCCTCGGCACCGTCGAGACCTTCATCGGCGGCAGCCAGTTCTCCACCTATAAAGACGCCATCGCCTTCGCGATTCTCATCGTGATTCTTCTCTTCAAGCCCGCCGGCCTCCTCGGAAAATTCACCGCCGAAAAAGTCTGAGCCTCCAGCTGTCCACCTTTCCGAGTCCGAACTCTCCGCTCTCAACGCTCCGCGCTCAACTTCTCGAGATGCCCCGTCCCCACCTCTACCTGCTCGTCACGCTCGCGATCGCCTTCGGTCTTTCGCGCATCTCCGACCGCATCGATCCCTACTACCTCGATGTGCTGATCGGCGTGGGCATCAACGTCATCCTCGCCGTCTCGCTCAACCTCGTAAACGGCTACACCGGCCAATTCTCCCTGGGTCACGCCGGCTTCATGTCGGTCGGCGCCTACCTCACCGCCGCCGTCACGGTTTTCCTCGGCCCGCGCCTCCTCGGCGAAGATGGCGGCACCGCGTTTCACCAAGGAGCCATCTTCCTCGCCGCGCTGATTGCCGGAGGCTGCGGCGCCGCCCTCGCCGGCCTCGCCGTCGGCATCCCGTCGCTGCGGCTCAAAGGCGACTACCTCGCCCTCGTCACCCTCGGCTTCGGCGAAATCATCCGCGTCATCTTCCAAAACTTTGAGCCCCTCGGTGGCGCCCTCGGCCTCAACGGCATTCCCGCCTACACCACGATTTTCTGGGTCCTCGCCTTCGTCGCCCTCGCCGTCTTCGTCGTCACGAGCCTCGTAAATTCCACCTATGGCCGTGGCTTCCTTGCCACCCACGACGACGAGATCGCCTCCGAAGCCGTCGGCCTCAACACCACGCGCTACAAGATCGTCGCCTTTGTCATCGGCGCGTTTTTTGCCGGCACCGCCGGCGGCCTCTACGGCCATTTCAAGATGACGATCACCCCCACCGGTTTCGATTTCACCAAGAGCATCGAAATCGTCGTCATGGTCATCCTCGGCGGCATGGGCAACACCCTCGGCGTGATCCTCGCGGCGATTTTGCTCACTCTGCTCCCCGAGATTCTCCGCCCCGTCGCCGAATACCGCATGATCATCTATTCGCTTATGCTGATCATCCTCATGCTCGCCCGCCCC
>SXGQ01550221.1_pt1 | contig 13511 bp, 11 predicted proteins | sample 3178371 | NCBI WGS metagenome assembly SXGQ01 (sample SAMN11356859, study PRJNA531348) | freshwater metagenome | isolation source: freshwater sample F1-20 | place: China: Fuxian Lake, Yuxi | collected 2017-12-25
ATCGCCGAGATGTTGAAGACGCTGGCCGAATACGGCTGCGCGCGGCTGGCGCCGATGGTGATGCGGAAGTCGTGGCTGGTGAGGTGGGTGGGCGCCAGCGAGTGGTTGATCCACTCGTAGCCGCGCACACCCACGTCGAGCTGGGTGCCGAAGGGGCGCTGGTCGGGGTCGCCCTTGGCGCGCTGGTAGACGATGGAGCGCTGCGCGCGCGAGAACGGCGCGGCGTCGTTGTCGCCCTCCAGGAAGTACTGGCGGATCTCGGGGCGGATGAACTCGAACAGGAAGCGCAGGTGGCCGATGACCGGGTAGTTGCGCAGGATGGAGTGGCGCGGCTGGCGCGAGTCGCGCAGGCCCAGCAGCGTGAGCCCCAGGAACACCAGCACCAGCAGGCCGTCGATGAGCCCGGCCGTCCAGCCGATGGCGAAGAACAGCGCCAGCACGCCGCACAGCATCCAGACGGAATACCGCAGCGGGAAATGCGCGTTGATGCGCCGCGTCCAGCGGGGCCAGGCCAGCATGAGGTCTCCTCTCAACCGTGACTCTCGGAGCTTATCGCCGGCGCGCCTCACAATTGCCCGGCGTCAACCCTTGAGGTCCCCGTCAATGAAATCCCTGTTCTCCGGCATCGGCTGGCTGTTCTCCAAGGCCTGGTGGCTGCTCGACGGCACGCGCCGCGCGCTGATGAACCTGCTCGTGCTGCTGCTGATCGTCATCGTCGTGATGGCCATCCTCACGCGCGGCCCCAAGCCGCTTCCCGAGAAGACGACGCTGGTGCTCAACCTCGAAGGCAACCTGGTGGAGCAGTTCTCCGGCAGCCCGCGCGAGCAGGTGATGGCGCGCGCCCAGGGTCGCAGCCTGCCCAAGCAGACACGCCTGCGCGACGTGCTGGCCGTGCTGGACCAGGCCGCCACCGACGACAAGATCACCGCCGTGCTGCTGGACGTGGACAACCTCGACAGCGCGGGCCTGGCCGGCCTGCACGAGGTGAGCGCCGCACTGCAGCGCTTCAAGAAGAGCGGCAAGCCGGTGCTGGCCTATGGCGACAACTTCAGCCAGCGCGGCTACTACCTGGCCTCGCAGGCCAACGAGGTGTACCTGCACCCCATGGGCCTGGTGATGATCGAGGGCTTCGGCCGCTGGCGCACGTACTACAAGGACGCGCTCGACCGCATCGGCATCACGCCCAACGTCATCAAGGTCGGCACGTACAAGAGCTTCGCCGAGCCCTACACGGCCACCGGCCCCAGCCCCGCCACGGTGGAGGCCGAAGGCCTGGTCTACGGCGAGCTGTGGACGGGCTACACCAGCACCGTAGAGGGCGCGCGCAAGCTGGCCGCGGGCAGCATCGCGCAGAGCATCGACGAGCTGCCCCAGCGCCTGGCCGCGGTGAAGGGCGACACGGCGCAACTGGCGCTTCAGCAGAAGCTGGTGGACGGCCTGAAGACGCGCGACCAGATGCGCGAGCTGCTGGTGAGCAAGGGCGCCGCCGACGAACAGACCAAGAGCTTCCGCCAGGTGTCGCTGGGCGAGTACCTGGCCTACGTGAAGGACGCCGGCACGCCCAATGCGGTGCAGCCGGGCCTGGGCATCGTCGTGGCCGAGGGCGAGATCATCGACGGCGAGGCCGGCCCGGGACGCATCGGCGGCGACTCCACCGCCCGCATGATCCGCAAGGCCCGCGAGGACGACGCCATCAAGGGCCTCGTGCTGCGCGTGAACTCGCCCGGCGGCAGTGCCTTCGCCTCGGAGATCGTGCGCCGCGAGCTGGAGCTGACGCGCCAGGCCGGCAAGCCGGTCGTCGTGTCCATGGGCGATGTGGCGGCCTCGGGCGGCTACTGGATCTCGATGAGCAGCGATGCCGTCATCGCCGACCCCGGCACCATCACCGGCAGCATCGGCGTGTTCGGCATGCTGCCCACGGCGCAGGCGCTGATGGAAAAGCTGTCGCTGCACACCGGCGGCGTGCGCACCACCTGGCTGGCCGGCGGGCATGACGTGCGCCGCTCGCTGGACCCGCGCATGGAAGCGGCCGTGCAGTCGGGCATCGACCACGTCTACGCCCGCTTCACCGGCATGGCCGCGCAGGCGCGCAAGAGCACGCCGGAGGCGATCGACAAGGTTGCGCAAGGCCGCATCTGGACCGGCGCACAGGCCATGGAGCGGGGCCTGGTGGACCGCGTGGGCAGCTTCGACGACGCCATGCAGACGGCCGCGCAGCTCGCCAAGCTGGACGTGAAGGCCGGCGAGAAGCCGCGCGTGGTGTACGTGGAGCGCGACCTCAGCCGCAGTGACCGCCTGCTGGCCTCGCTGACCGACGTCGTCGCGCCGTCCTTCGTGCAGGGCCTGGGCCAGAGCCTCGGGCTGGACCTGCTGCCGGCGCCGGTCGTCGAGGAGCTGACAACGCTGAAGTCGCTGGCCCGGCAGTCGGCCCAGGGCCACTGGGAGCGTGCGGCAGCCGTGCACTGCCTGTGCGTCGCGCCCTGAGCGGAGCGCGTGTCAGCCGGCGCTTCGGCGCCGCACCGTGCCCGCCATCAGCGCCATGCCGGACGCCAGCATCCCCAGGCTGCCCGGCTCGGGCACGGGCGTGGTGCTGAAGGTGTCCAGCGCGAACCCTGAGCCTCCCGGGCCGGACACGAACACGCTGATGGCGTCGATGTCGCCCCAGTCCAGCGGGCTGGGGTTGCCGGCGTCGTTGACAAAGGCGCTGAAGGGGATGGTCACCGTCTGCGCCTGCGAGGCCCCGAGTACGGTGGCGAAGTCAGCCACGCTGCTGAACATGCCCGGGCCATGCGCCGTGATGACGGACACCGTCAGCGACATGGGCGCCGACACGTAGCGGAAGTCCAGCTGAAACGCGCCTTCGCTGCGCAGGTCGAGGGAGAGATCCTGGCCTAGCAGGTTGGCCACGCCATAGGTGAGGTTGGTGACCAGCGGCACCGCTGCGTCGGCCAGCGTGAAATAGGCGCCGGCCTGGATCGCGGCAAAGGTGAACTTGCCGGGCCGGGCCACGCCTGCTTCGATGCTGTTGGCGAGGTAGCGGCCACCACCCGGGGCCTGCGCCGAGGGCAGCCAGGCTTCGACGAAGGGCGCGGCATCAGTCTGGATCAGGCCGGTGCCGTCGCTGAAGGTGTCCACGATGGACACCGCCTGGGCGCCGTGGGCGGCCAGCGCGGTTGCCACGGCGGCGGTGAGGTGATGAAGGCGCATGCGGTGTTCTCCTTGAAGGGCGGGATGCGTCGACACGAATCGACCCTTCGACCAACGCAGGCCATCGCCCGAACAGGACAGCGGCCGCCGCCACGAACGTGGGGGAGAACGGGGACCCGCAGCCGGTCAGTACACCGGGTCGGGCAGCTTTTCCTTGGCCACCACGCGCTGCGTGGCTTCGCGCTCGAACACGCGCTTCAGGTAGGCGCCCAGCGCCGGGCGGGCCTTGGCCGGGTTGGCATGCATGCGCGTCCAGCGGCTGAGCATGAAGGCCAGCGGGTCGACGGCCGTGTAGTGCTCGCCCAGGAACCACGGGCCGCCATGGCGGGCCAGCTCGGCGTCCATCTGGTCGAGCATCGGGCCCACCTGCGCTTCGGCGCGGGCCTTCACCTCGGCGCCGTCGGTGGCCATGCGGTCGGGGTAGTAGTAGTGGATCAGCATGGCCTGCAGCGTGTTGGTGAGCCACACCATCCACTTGTAGTACTGCGCCCGCTCAGGCCTGCCGGGCGCGGGGGCGAAGCCGGGATGGCAGTCGGCCAGGTGCATCAGGATCGCGGCCGTCTCGTACAGCACCAAGTCGCCATCCACCAGTGTCGGGATCAGGCCGTTCGGGTTGAGCTTCAGGTAGGCGGGCGACTTGTGCTCTTGGTTGTTGCGGTCCACCACGCGCAGCGTGAAGGGGATGCCCATCTCCTCCAGCAGGATGTGCGGGGCGAAACTGGCGTTGCTGGGAAAGTAGTGGAGTTCGATCATGGCGGGTGGCGGAGGCGCTGAAGGAAGCGGCGAACTTTACGTGGCCGCAAAACCGCCGCAGTCCACGCCGCGCACGCTGGCGGCGTTGGAGACACACCCTCGTTGTTTGCGAGTCCACCCCATGAAACAGCTGCTTCCCCTGGTCATCGCCGCCACGCTGGCCGCCTCGCTCGGCGCGGCACCGGCGCATGCCGACGTGCGCGTGCGCGCCAACATCGGCATGGTGTTCGACAACCGCTACCACCACGACCACTACTACCCTGCCCCCGGCTACGTGGCCCGGCAGATGCCGCGCGGTGCGGTGGTCGTGGGCGCGGGCCCGAGCCGCTACTGGTACCACGGCGGCATCTGGTATCGCCCGTACGGCGGCAGCTACCGCGTGGTGACGCCGGCCGTGGGCCTGGTGGTGCCGCTGCTGCCGCCGTCGTACGTGACGCTGACGCTGGGCGGGCTGCCCTACTACTACGCCAACGGCACCTACTACCGGCCCGTGCCGGACGGCTACGTGGTGACGGCCGCGCCGCCCGACGTGGGCACCGCGCAGGTCGTGACGGCACCGCCGGTACCGGTCGCCGTGGCCGCGCCGCCGCGGCCCGATCCCATCATCTACCCGCGCAACGGCCAGCCGCCCGAGCAGCTGGAGAACGACCGGCGCGACTGCAACCGCTGGGCCACGACGCAGCCCAATGCGCAAGCCGACACGAGCGTGTTCAACCGCGCGGTGGAGGCCTGCATGGACGGCCGCGGCTACACCATGAAATGAGCCCCTCGCCCAGTCACGCCCCGCTGCACGCGGGCGCGCCTGGTCGGTCTTGCAGACCGCGCTGCGGCACCGCCGCAGCTCTTCGGCAGGCACATGCCGCCCACTGGGCGCCATGTGTCCGGCCTCAGCCCCCGAGGGGACGGCGATGCTCACGGCATTGAGCCGCTCGCACATCGCCTGACGGGCCGGCTTGGGAGCGGCCCGGCGCTCGGCCCGCAAAGGCACCCTGGCCTCAAAGAGCGCAGCCGGCTTCGGCCGGCGCGCCGCCCGCGCGGTACCGCACGGCGGTCATCTCCGCCAGGATGCTGAGTGCGATCTCCGGCGGGGTGCGGGCGCCGATGTCCAGGCCCACCGGGCCGTGCAGGCGGTCGAGCTGCGCATCGGTCAGCCCGAAGTGCTCGGCCAGCCGTGCCCGGCGCTTGGCCTGGTTCACGCGCGAGCCGATGGCGCCCACGTAGAACGCCGCGCCCTGCAGCGCTTCCATCAGCGCGAGGTCGTCCAGCTTGGGGTCGTGCGTCAACGCGACGATGGCCGTCGCGCCATCGGGCTTGAAGGCGGTCACCACATCGTCGGGCATGTCACGCGTCAGCGTGACGCCTGCGATGGCGAAGCTGTCGGCGTACTCCTCGCGCGGGTCGCACACGGTCACGCCGTAGTCCAGCGCCAGGGCCATCTTGGCGAGGTAGTCGGTCATCTGGCCGGCGCCGATGACGAGCAGCCGCCACTGCGGCCCGTGGTGGCTGACGAGGTGGGTGTCGGTCAGCGTCAGCGTGTCGGCGCCGGGTGCGGCATCGGCCAGCGTGGCGAGGCCGGTCGCCAGGTCCAGCGTGCGGCACACCCGCTCGCCACGGATCAACCGGTCCAGCAGTTCATCGACGGCCGAATGCGCGCCGAGCGGTTCCAGCATCAGCTCCAGCGTGCCGCCGCACGGCAGGCCAAAGCGGCGCGCCTCCTCGGCGCCCACGCCGTAGCGCAGGGGCATGGGCTTCGCCAGTGTGAGGCTGCCGGCGCGCAGCTGCGCGACGAGGTCGTCCTCGATGCAGCCGCCGGAGACGGAGCCAGCAATCAGCCCGTCGTCCCGCACCGCCACCAGCGAGCCCACGGGCCGCGGTGCCGAACCCCAGGTGCGTGTGATGGTGCCCAGCACCACGCCGCGCGCCTCGGCCCGCCAGCCGGCGGCCGTGCGCAACACGCTGAGGTCGAGGTTGTCCATCGCTGCCGGCTTCCTGAATTGTGTCGAGGCCGCTAGCGTAAGCGGCCTCGGCGGCGGCTGCCGGCGCGGGGAAATCAGTTCTTGCGGCCGAAGACGAGCAGCAGGCCGCCCACGGCAATGGCACCAACACCCAGCCACACGGGCACGTTGACCTGTTCCTTCTCCTTGGCGGAGACCTCCAGCGAACCCAGCTTCACGACGGTCTTGTCCTTGGTGTAGCTGAAGCTGCCCATCGCGAGGGCGGCGGCGCCGGCAACGAGCAGCAGGATGGCGATGATCTTGGTCGGGCCCATGGTGGTCTCCCATGTTTGAAGGTGCGCCCAGTCTCGGGGTGGCGCGCGCCTTGCCCAAGGTGCTGGAGCGCTTGACCCGCTGTCAGACAGCGCCGACATCGCGTCATTTCACGGGCGGGTAGTCCTTGAGCGTGGCCGTGTTCGAGCCGCCCTGGCAGCGCGCCGGGTCGCCCACGTCGTTGACGATGCGCTCGATGCTGCCCTTGTCCACCAGACACACGGTGATCATCGAGTGGAAGCGCACGCCCGGCGTGTTGGGTGCCTCGATGGCCCGGTCCAGCACCACGTCGGGCTTCAGGAACACGCTGTAGACGCCCAGGCCCCAGGCCTCGTGGCGCGTCACCGAATCGGCCACCTTGTACGAGGCGAAGCCGCGGCCGCCGGCGGCGTTGGTCCATTCGGGCTGCGTGGGCGGGTCGTACGGAATCTCCGACTGGTAGAAGTACACGCGCCCGCCATTGCCCTGCCAGACGACCTGTTCCTTCTGGAAGTGCTCGACGAACAGGCCGTAGATGGTCACGTCCTCGCCGTTGACCCACAGGCCGTGGGCGGAGGGGTTGCTCGTCCAGCTCACGCCTTCGCCATGGTCGGCGCGCCAGATCCAGGTGTGGTCCACCAGCGTGTCGTGCGCGTGGATGCGCAGCGCCGTGTCCACCTGGCCCGCCGCGGCGCCGCCGATGCGGAAGAACAGGTCGTGCAGCACGGTGGGATCGGCCTTGTGGCGCCGCCGGCTGCCGGCCGTGCCCACTTCCATCAGCACGCCGGAGTCCTGCTTTCCGGCATCCAGGAACAGGCCGGCCACCGTCAGGCCGCTCACATCGGCCGTCTTCATCAGCGGCGCGCCGTTGTCCGAGCGCAGCGTGGGGAAGCCGATGCCCAGCACCACGGTGCCGGGGCGGGTGACGTTCAGCGTCTGCGTGAGCAGGTACTCGCCGGGCGTGAACAGCAGGTGCTTGCCGGCGGCGAGCTGCGCGTTGATCTGCGCGGCCGTGTCGCCCGGCCGGGCGATGAAGAAGCGGCTGATCGGCAGCGTCTTGCCCGGCGTGAACACCCCGTTGTCCCAGGAGATGCCCACGCTGTCCCGCCGCAGCGACGGCACGCGCACCGCGTAGCCGCCGTCTTTCTCGACGAACAGGAACGGCTTCTCGCGCACCAGCGGCGTCTTGGCGATCTTGGTGAAGCGCTGGCCGGGGGTGGGGAAGTCGCCCGCCGGCGGGTGGGGCACGCCGACGAACACCATGTTCCAGTTCGAGCCCGTCCAGCTCGCCCACTCGCTGTTGCGCGACAGCCATTGCTGCTGCGTGGCGGAGTTGACCTGGCCGTCCACCCGCACGTCGGAGAACCAGCCGCCGCTGGCCCAGCCGTTGTTCTGGTTGAGCTTGATGTTGCCGCGCACATGCATGCGCCGGAACGGGATGGCCTGCGACACGGCCCACTGCAAGGTGTTGTTGCCGAGGCCCAGCGTGGGCGTGACGGCGAAGTTCTCGGCGCCGCGCCAGAAGTTCTGCGTGGCGTTGTCGCCGTCCAGGAAGGCATTGGCGCGCAGCTCGCCCACCACATGCACATCACCCGGGTGGCGGCCCAGCCCGAGCACCTGCGTGTAGAAGCCCACGGGGATGCGCAGGTTCTCGTAGGTGCCCGGCATCAGCAGGATGGCGTCGCGGCGCGGGCCGAAATGGTTGGGCTGCTGCGCGTCGTAGATGGCCTGGATGCGCTGCTGCAGGTCCGGCGTGGCCGGGTTCAGGATGTGGACGTGGGGACCGAAGTCCGGCGCAGCCGGCGGTACGGCGGCGGCCATCAGCGGCGCCGCCAGCGCGGCGCCGGCCAGCAGGGTTCGCAGGGGCGCGCCGGAGCGCGGGGTGTCGGGAGTGCGGGGCATGTCTCGTCCTCGCCAGCGGCCTGGCTGTCATCGTTGTGGGCCTGCCCGACCACGACGCGGACGACAGGATTGGAACCGATTCCAATGCCGCGATTATCGACGCTCAGAAGCTGGACCCCGGCTCCTTCAGGAACGCCAGCTCCTCGGGCGTGGAGGCGCGGCCCAGGATGGCGTTGCGGTGCGGGTAGCGGCCGAAGCGTTCGACGATGACCTGGTGCTTCAGCTCGAAGTCATGCGTGTTCTTGGGCGCACGCGCCTTCATCAGCGGTTCGCCCACGGCGTGGATGGCAGCGGACTCGCTGTGCATGTAGGGCATGTAGAGGAACGAGCGCCGCTCTTCGGGCAACGGCAGGTCGTCGCCCACGGCCACGGCCTCCTGGGCGAGCGCGAGTGCCAGCGGGTCGGCCGCGAACGCCAGCGGCGTGCCGCGGTGGATGTTGCGGGCGAACTGGTCCAGCACGATGACCTCGGCCAGCCGGCCCTCGGGCGTGGCGCGCCAGCCGAACAGTTCGCAGCGCTTGGCCTGGTCGTGCAGCGCGCCGAAGCGGCTGCGCAGCAGCTCGTCAAAGGCCGGGTCGACCCGCCAGTGCTGGGCGGGGTCGATCTCCTGGAACCAGAAGGCGAGGAGGGCGTCGGGTGTCGTCGTCATGCGGCGCACGATACGCGCGTTGGCCTCACCACGCGTAGCTGGCCCCCAGCACGCCGTAGTTCGTGCCCTCGCCGTTTGGCCCGCGGCTGCGGCCCACGCCAGGCGTCACCGTCCAGCCCGCGCCGGCCGCGATGGCGGCCTTCATCTGCACCGTGCGCAGCGTGCCGCCGTCGTGCAGCTTGTCCTGCATCACCTCGCCGTTCAGCGCCACGCGGTCGGTCACACGGTAGGTGGCGCCCAGCTGGTGGCTGCGGTCCAGCGCGGCTTCGTCGCGGTTGATGGCGGTGACGCGGTTCTGGCCCAGCAGCGGCACGCCGGCCAGCAGGCCGCCGCCTGCGGTGGTTTGCGTGGTGGTGGTCTTGTAATGGTTGCGCACCGTCGCGGCGTACACCGTGGCGCGCGGCGTGACGGCCACCGCGCCGTGCACCCCCACGCCATGGCCCTTCACGCGCTGCGCCACCGCGGTGGGTGTGCTGCCGCTGCCCGGGACGGTGCCGCGCGCCAGGGCGTTGCGATGGGTCGCGTCCACGCCCACGTTGACGGTGTCGGCGGGCTTCCAGTCCAGCGCGGCGGCCACGTCGGTCTGGCGCAGCGCGCTGCCGTCGCGGCGCTGGCCGGCAGTGACGCTCGCCTGCCAGCGGTCGCCCGCCACGCCGCCGCCCACGCTGGCTTGCCTGGGCTTGTAGGTGGTGCCGGTGGCGTCGTCCCGGCTGCGCGACTGGCCCACGCCCGCCTGCACCCAGCCGCGCTGGCCGACCGGCAGACTCACGCCGGCCGCCGTGCTGTGGTTGCGTTGGGCGTCGCGCTGCACGGCGAGGTGGAGGGCACGCTTGTCGGCATTGGGCGCGGGGGTGTCGCCGGCGTGGGCGGTGCCGGCGAACAGCAGGGCCAGGCAGACGGCGGGTGTGAGCGGGTGCATGGGAAAGGCTCCGAGGTGGGGGGCCGCGCGTCGTTGGCGGCCCTTCACTGACGACAACGCCCGGACCAAGTGATTCCTTCCCGCTGAGTTGTAACCAGCGGCTGCCAGGGTCGGCTCGCTCTCCTACATCGCGTCGGCGCAGCGTCCGGTCATGGCGGCGGGCGGGCCTCCATAAATTTCAGGTCCTGCGGTGCGCATCGGGTGCGACCGCTTCAGACGAAAGGAACTGTCATGAAGATTGCCCAACTCGCCTCGCTGATCGTCACTGCCGCCCTGGTCACGCCGCTGGCTGCCCAAGCCCAGGAAAAGCCGGTCGCCGCCACCAAGACCTGGGTCAAGGACTCGGTCATCACCACCAAGATCAAGTCCCAGCTGGCCACCAGCAAGCCCTCGTCGCTGGCCAAGGTGCACGTGGACACCGATGCCAACGGTTGGGTGCAGCTGACCGGCAAGGTCGCCACGCAAGCCGACAAGGACCGTGCCGAAAGCACCGCCAAGGCCGTGGAAGGCGTGAAGTCGGTCGACAACCAGCTGGTCGTCGAGAAGTAAGCCCCCAGCCCCCCGGCCGGTCGCTGCCCGCCAGGCCCCAGGGTCTGGCGGGCAGCGGTGCGTGTGGATGCCTGCAGGCCGCGGCGCGTCCAGCGCCGGTTTGCAAAAGCCCGCCCTGCTTCGTGACAGCCTGCAACCCGCCCGGGTTTCCCCAGGGATCGCGCCGGTACAATTTCACGCGTCCAACACCCCGGGCCTGCCACTGCGCAGGCCCGTTCTTTTTGTCCCGATGAAACCGCTGCTCCCGCGCTGCCTTGCGGCGCCCCAGCGCCCGCCATGTCCACGTCTTCCCGCCGCCTGCCGCACATCGACGCCCTGAAGGCGCTCGCCGCCCAGGTCATCGTGCTGCACCACCTGGTGAGCTACGGCCCCATCGCCCGCGCCGCGCACGCCGCACTGCCGCAGCTGGCCGGTGCCCTGCACCAGTACGGCCGCATGGCGGTCCAGGTGTTCCTCGTCGTCGCGGGTTATCTGAGCGCGCGCGGCCTGTCGCCGCGCGGCCAGGCGCTGCAGGCGCACGCGCCTACGCTGCTGTGGCGCCGCTACCTGCGCCTGGTGCTGCCGTTCCTCGCCGCGCTGGCGTTGACGCTGGGCGCCTGCGGCGTGGTGGCCTCGTCCTGGCCCGAGCTGGTGCCCGCCGAGCTGAGCACCGGCCAGTTGCTGGCGCATGCGCTGCTGCTGCACGACGTGCTGGGCTATGAGGCGTTGACCGTGGGCGCCTGGTACGTGGCCATCGACCTGCAGCTGTTCGCGCTGCTGGTGGGCCTGCTGTGGCTGGCCCGGCACGGCTGGCACCACCCCAGCCGGTTGCTCGTGGGGCCGCTGCTGGTGGCCGGTGTGGCGCTGGCGTCGGCCTTTGTCTTCAACCGCCTGCCGGCGCTGGACGCCTACGCGCCCTACTTCTTCGCCGCCTACGGCCTGGGCGCCCTGGTGCACTGGCTGGGCCAGTGGCGCCACGGCGCACTCGGCCTGGCGCTGCTGGCCGGTGCGCTGTGCGCGGCCCTGGTGCTGGACTGGCGCGAACGCCTGGCTCTGGCCACCGTGACGGCGCTGTGGCTGGCCTGGGCGCAGCACCGCCAGGCGCAGGGCCGGCCGGCGCTGCCCACCGCGTGGGGCCCGGCGCTGGCGGCCTGGGCGACGCCGTCGTACGCGCTGTTCCTGCTGCACTTCCCGGTGCTGCTGCTGACGAATGCGCTGCTGGCCAACACCGACGACGCCACGCCCGAGCTGGGCCTGCTGCTGCTGGTGGTGACCTGGGCGGTGGCCAACTGGCTGGCGCTGCCCTTCCACCGCTGGGTGGAGGCGCCGGCCGCGCGCTTCAACCCCCTGGCCTGGCTGCCGCGCCTGCGACCCGCCTGAAAACCCCGTCTTCGGCACTGCGGCTGCGTGCTAATGTCGTACGCAGCCAGCCCGAGGACGCGCCATGACGAGCCCACCGACTGCCGCGGCCCCGCGCCGCGAGCGCACGCTGCACCGGCCTCCCGAGGCTGCGGCATGGGCATCGGGCTTCAGGGTTGCAGCGCCGTCGCGCCATGGCCGTCTCGCCGACTAGCGTTGCCGAGCCCGCCGGCGCCGCTCGCCCGCGCGAGACGCCGCACGAGCTGGCCGCGCGCGTGCTCATCACGGTGCTGCTGTGCCTGGGCGCCGCCCTTGTCGCGCTGGGCGCCTTCGAAGTGGCCACGGGCCGCACCACCGCACTGTCCGCCCAGCGGTCGATGATCGCGCTGGGCATGCTGGCGGCGGCGGCCCTGGGTTTCATGTTGCGCCGTGGCGGGCGCCCGCGCGCCGCCTGCACCGTGACGCTCGCGGTGGCCATCGCCACCATCGCCGTGCATGCGCTGCAGGTGGGCCTGGGTATCCACACCGTGACGCTGGCCGTGGCCTGCCTGGCCATCACGCTGGGCGGCGGCCTGGCCGGCAGCCGCGCCGCGCTGCTGTTGACGGCGATGTACGTGGCCTGCGTGGGCCTGCTGGGGCTGCTGGAGGCGCGCGGCGTCATCCCGGGCCAGGCCGCGCCGCTGCGCGTGGCGCTGGCCGACCGCCTCGCCGCCCATGCCCTGTACGCCGCCACGGCACTGCTGGCGGCGCTCCTCATCAACCGCGTGCTCGGCGCCGCGCTGCGCAAGGCGCTGGACGAAGAGGCCCGCCTGACCCGGCTGGTGCAGGCCGCGCACAACTGGGAATGGGAGGCCGACGCGCGCTTTCGTGTGACCGCCCTGTCCGACGAGTTCGAACCGCTGTCGGGCCACCGCAAGGCCGACTTCCTGCGCATGGGCGAGCCCGGCGGCGCCATGCTGGTGAAGGACGCCGACTTCCAGGCATTGCTGGAAGACATCCACGCCAGGCGCGCCTACCGCGACCGCGTCAACGGCTTTCGCACGCCCGATGGCCGGCTGCTGTGGACGCTGAGCTCCGGCGAGCCCGTGTTCGACGAGGATGGCACGCACATCGGCTGGCGCGGCGTCAGCCACAACATCACCGGCGAGCGCCTGGCGCTGCAGCAGCACCAGCGCACCGCCAGCATGCTGGACCGCCTGCTGCGCGCCAGCCCCGATGCCATCTGCGTGGCAAGCATCGACGACGGCCGCATCTGCTTCGCCAACTCCGGCTTCTGTACGCTGGTGGGCCACAGCCGCGAGGAGCTGATGGGCCGCTCGGGACGCGAGATCGGCCTGTGGCCCGACAGCAGCGAGCCGCGCCGCCTGGCCGCCGAGCTGGCCGCCACCGGCATCGCACGCGACTTCCGCTCCGCCATCCTCGTGCAGGGCGAATGGCGCGAGCTGCTCGTCTCCGCCGCCACGCTGGACTGGGAGGGCGAGCCCGCCACGATGCTGATCGCCCGCGACATCACCGAACGCGAGCGTGCCCGCATCGAGGCCGAGGCCATCCTCGACCACGCGAGCGTGGGCATCGCGCTCACGCGCGGCGAACGCTTCGAACGCGTGAACCGCCACTGGCAAGACATCTTCGGCGGCCCCGAGCCGCGCCTGGCCGACGGCAGCCCCGGCCTGCCCGCCGCGCACGAGATCGCCAGCGCCGCGCAGGCCTTCGAGCGCGACTTCATCGGTGCCGGTGGCGATCGCATCACCGTGCGCTTCAACGCCCGCGGCCTGCCGGCCACAGTGGCCGGCCGCAGCGACAGCGACCGCCCGACGCTGTGGGTGGCCGAAGACGTCACCGAGCACCGCCGCCAGCAGCGCGAGCTGCAGGCCGCCAAGCAGCAGGCCGAAACCGCCAGCCACGCCAAGAGTGCCTTCCTCGCGACGATGAGCCACGAGATCCGCAC
>SXGQ01730288.1_pt1 | contig 13511 bp, 15 predicted proteins | sample 3178371 | NCBI WGS metagenome assembly SXGQ01 (sample SAMN11356859, study PRJNA531348) | freshwater metagenome | isolation source: freshwater sample F1-20 | place: China: Fuxian Lake, Yuxi | collected 2017-12-25
CGGCGATACAGTGGGTGACCCGTACAAGGACACCGCCGGCCCTGCGGTCAACCCGTTGATCAAGATTATCAATCTGGTCGCGCTGTTGATTGTGCCGCTGTTGGCAGCAAAGGGATTGATCGGCTAAGTACCTCAGTCGGTCGCAGCAAAGGCAGCTTCGGCTGCCTTTCTCATTGGTGGCGTTATCATTTGGCGCATTACAGACCCGAGTAGCGCTGATCGAAATTTGTTAAACAGGAGCAGGAGTAACTATGGATATCAATAACAATGTCTTTATCATCACCGGCGGTGCCTCCGGCCTGGGTGCTGCGTCAGCACGCATGATCGTCGCCAATGGCGGCAAGGTGTTGCTGGCGGATGTGCAAGTCGAGGCGGGTGAAAAGCTGGCAGCTGAGCTGGGCGGCAAATTTGTAAAGTGCGATGTCACTTCAGAAGCCGATGGTAATGCAGTGGTTGCCGCCGCGCAGTCTATGGGCACAGTGGTCGGTCTGATCAATTGCGCGGGTGTCGCGCCCGCTGTAAAAACCGTCGGCAAGGATGGTCCACATCCGCTTGAGGTGTTTCAGCGCGTCGTAAACATTAACCTGGTTGGTACTTTCAATATGTCGCGCTTGGCGGCGGCGGCGATGTCGAACAACGCGCCGAATGCGCATGGTGAGCGTGGTGTGATCATTCACACTGCCTCGGTCGCGGCTTACGACGGCCAGATTGGGCAAGTGGCCTATGGTTCGTCCAAAGCAGGCGTAGTTGGCATGACCTTGCCGATGGCGCGTGATTTGTCGCGTAACGGTATTCGGGTAATGACGATTGCTCCAGGCATTTTCGAAACCCCGATGCTGCTGGGTATGCCGCAAGAGGTGCAGGATGCGCTTGGAAAAATGGTGCCATTCCCACCGCGCTTAGGCAAGCCAGACGAGTACGCGCAACTGGCCAAGACCATCATTGAAAACTGCATGCTGAACGGTGAATCGATACGGCTCGACGGCGCGATTCGCATGCAGCCAAAATAGCGCTGTCGCACAGCGTTCATAGTAGCTGGCAACGCTTCGCAAAGCGCTTAGCTGCTGTTAATCTGCGGCGATGTCCTCGCTGCAGAAAACCGCACTATTTCTGACCGGTGGCGGCGCTCGCGCTGCCTATCAGGTCGGCGTACTGCAAGCGATTTATTCTTTGTTGAGTGAGGCCGGTTGGCCCGCCGGCAAGAACCCCTTCGATATTGTGTGCGGCACCTCAGCCGGTGCCATCAACGCTACCGCGTACGCCTGCCGCGCCGACGATGTTGAGCACAGCATCGGACATTTGCTGAATGTCTGGCGCGGGTTGCAGGTTGAGCAGGTCTATCGTGCCGATTCGATCGGTGTGATTCGATCCGGTGCGCGCTGGTTATCTTTGCTGTCGTTCGGTTGGCTGCTGCGGCAGTGGCATGCCTCACCGCCAAACTCGCTGCTCGATAACTCGCCACTGGTCACGCTACTGCATACGATGCTTGATCTGCCGCGGCTTGACGCAGCGATCGCACAGGGACATTTGCACGCATTGGCCGTATCTGCCTCGTCGTACACGGCAGGGCGCCATGTCGTGTTTTATCAATCGAATGCCGAGATCGCACCATGGAGCCGGATTCAGCGAATGTCGGTGCCGCAGCAGATTGGTGTTGATCATTTGCTGGCTTCATCCGCGATCCCGCTGATCTTTCCATCGGTGCCGCTGTATTGCGGCGATCGCTGCGAGTATTTTGGTGATGGGTCGCTGCGTGAGCTGGCGCCGGTATCACCAGCGATTCATCTGGGTGCTGATCGCATTCTTGTTATTGGCGCCGGCAACATCGGTAGCAGTGGCAGAAAATTTGATGAGTTCGCCGGCTACCCAAGCTTGGCGCAGATCGCGGGACACGCCATGTCGAGTATTTTTCTTGATGGTTTGTCAGTCGATCTGGAACGAATGGCACGCATTAACCAAACCCTCTCCTTGCTCACGCCGGCGCAACGCCAGCAGACATCGTTGCGCCCGATAGAGATGCTTGCAATCACCCCATCCAAGCCATTGGATTCGATCGCCAGCGAGCACATCGGTAGCTTGCCGCTACCGATTCGCACCTTGTTATCGGCCATCGGTGCGACCGAACGGCGTGGCGCCGCATTGGCCTCTTACTTGCTGTTCGAATCCAGCTACACCCGCAGCTTGATTGAACTGGGGCAGATCGATACCCTGCACCGGCGTGATGAGGTGCTGCGGTTTTTTGAGGCAGTCGAGCCCCGCGCTGAGGTGTCTCCGGTAATTCGCCAAGCCTGAGCCGCGACCGGGGGCCGAATCCTGCACACGCGGCATTCGACAAACCACAGCGTTTTCGCGGAAAATGACGTATTTTGGACTCAGATGGCTAAATTAGTTATCACATTAAGTGGTTTTCGTGATGCCATCTAGATTCAGGGGTTTTTCCGGCAACGAAGCGCGGGTATGATTTCGCATTGCCGGGAAACAATGCGCCTGATCCACAAGGGTGAGTGAGGCGGTGGATCGGTGGTCCAGTACGCATCGGCGTTGTCATAAAGAGAACTTTCCGATGCGCTTTGTGGTGTCTTGATAGGATCGTGAATATTTACATGCTCAGCGCGCTGCCACAGCGCGACGAACAGCTCTCGGAATTGGAGGCGGGCGAGGAATTGCTGCGCACCGTGCCGGGCAACGTCGTGCAATCGATACGCGCATTTCGGGTAGTTGACCTGCAATCCGAGGCGGTTCGGCTTGCGCATCATTTCTTGTATGCGAATTTATCGCACGCACTGACGCGTCAACAGGTGCTTGCGGTGGTCGCTGAATCTTTCCACATACCCAAATCCGCGGCTAAAAATTTCGACGCATTGCGTGACTGCCTGACCGAGCAGATTCAGCGAGCGGGTCAGCAGCCCGGCTTCTTGATTGTGCTTGATCAGTTGCCGCAGACCCAAAAATTCGACCGTGAGGCGCGCGAGAATTTGCTCGATGTGTTCCGTGACGCGGCAGATTTTTGGGCAGAGCGACGCGTGCCTTTCCGCGTTTTCTTTTCGTTCGACTGATCGATCGACTTATCGTCTCACTGGCGCTACGATCAACGCCTGCGTTACGGCGCTGCGTGTCGATGGCGTTGTAACGTGAATCTGCACTGCTACAATCCGCCGCATGAAAAACATCGTGATCCTGATCTCGGGTCGCGGCAGCAACATGGAAGCTATCATCCGTGCCGCTGCTGCCGAACAGTGGCCCGCTCGGATCGCGGCAGTGATCAGCCATCGTGCTGATGCCGCTGGGTTGGCAATTGCAACGCACGCAGGCATACCAGTTGCCGTAGTAGAGCACCAGCACTACCCTGATCGCGTCAGTTTTGATCGCGCACTCGCAGAGCAAATCGATGTCTTTCAGCCCGACTTGGTCGTGCTGGCGGGTTTCATGCGGATTCTCAGCGCAGGTTTTGTTGAACACTACCGCGGCAGTTTGCTCAATATTCATCCTTCGCTGTTGCCGAGTTTTCCGGGGCTATCCACCCATCGTCGTGCAATCGATGCTGGCGTACTTTTTCACGGTGCGACTGTCCATTTCGTCACTCAAGAACTCGACCACGGCCCCATCGTTGCGCAGGCAGTAGTACCTGTGCTTCACGACGACACAGAGCAGACATTAGCTGCGCGTGTGCTGACCGAGGAGCACCGAATTTACCCCGCCGCAGTAAGAGGCATCATCGAGGGGCGTATCCGACTGGTAGATGATCGGGTGCGTCATGATGAGCTGTTTGAGTCCCGGTCATGAGACTGGCGCCTTGGGTTATCGGTGGTACCGAGCAGGCGCTGCGCGAGATTTTGCGCTTTACTGGCCCGGCCGACGTCACGCTATCGCGCTATTTCCGTGAGCACCCGAAGCTGGGCTCGCGCGAGCGCAGCGCCATCGCCGAAGCGGTGTACAGCCTGCTGCGGCATCGCCTGGTGCTCATGCATTTTTCAGAATCAGGGGGCGGCCCGCAGTTGCGCCGTATCGCATTGCTGGCGCTTGCCGAGAGCAGCGGCATAGAGGCGCTCGGTGGTGTAGAGGAGGCCGAGCGGCTGTGGCTGACGCACGTTCTGGGTATCGATAGAGCGACGCTCTCGCTTGCGGTACGCAGCAATTTTCCGGAGTGGATCCGGGAGCGCCTGATTGATCAATTTGGTCAGGATCAGGCCGAGCCATTGATGGCTGCGCTGAATCAACCGGCCAGTCTCGATCTGCGCGTAAATACCGTTAATTCAACGATTGAGCAGGTCGAGTCGGCGCTAATGGAAGCTGGCATACCGTTTGAGCGTACCCACTATGCGCCCAACGCCCTACGTTTGCGGGTAAAACCGGCCCTGCAAAATCTGCCGATATTCAAGCAAGGAGCAATCGAAGTGCAGGACGAGGGCAGCCAGCTGCTCGCGCACCTGCTCGGCCCGCGCCGAGGTGAGATGGTGGTTGATTTTTGTGCTGGCGCTGGCGGCAAGACGCTTGCGATCGGTGCCATGATGCGCAACACCGGCAGGCTGTATGCGTTCGATATTTCGGATAAGCGCCTCGCCAAGCTCAAGCCGCGTCTCGCGCGCAGTGGTTTGTCTAATGTGCATCCAGTGCTGCTGGCGCATGAGAATGATGCCAAGGTAAAACGCCTGGCTGGTAAGGTCGATCGCGTGCTGGTTGATGCGCCGTGTAGTGGCTTCGGCACCCTGCGTCGTAACCCCGATATCAAATGGCGACAACAGCCGGGTGATATCACCGAGCTGTGCGAGCGGCAGCTCAGCATACTCAACAGTGCAGCGCGATTACCCAAAGTCGGCGGACGCGTGGTCTACGCCACATGCAGTTTGTTGAGGGAGGAGAATCAGGCGATCATTGCGCAATTTCTTTCCCAACATGCCAACTACCACGTGATTCCCGCAAGCGAGGTTCTGCTCGAACAAAAAATCGCGCTCGATACTGGCGAGTACCTGCAATTACTCCCGCATGAACATGGTACGGACGGTTTCTTCGCGGCGGTGCTCGAACGTTCATCATGACCGCCTTGCTGCGATGCGCTGTGTTGATCGCAATCGTTCTGGTGGGTGCCAAGCCGGTGCTGGCGCGCGAGCCGGTAACGGCATCGGTAGCCGCGGCATCGATCGAGGTGTACTTCACCCCTTGGGATGATGCGCAGGGGGCCTTGGTATCGGCAATTGAGCAGGCGCAGCAACAGGTGCTGGTACAAGCCTTTCTATTGACCAGCCGAACAATCGCCGCTAGCCTGATTCGCGCCTATCGTCGGGGTGTCGATGTCAAGGTGTTGGCCGATCAGCGACAGCATACTGAGTTATCGGGGTACTCCGCCGGTTCGCAGTTAGATCGCTTGGCGAGAGCCGGTATTCCAGTGTGGTTAGAGACGCGCTACCGAAGCGCACACAACAAGGTCATGCTGATTGACGTACAAACCCTGCGCTCAATTGTGATTACCGGCAGCTATAACTTCAGCCGAGGTGCGCAGAGCATGAATGCAGAAAATCTTTTGCTGATTCGCGGTAACACAACGCTGGCACAGCGCTTCGAAGCTAACTGGCTTCGGCATCAGTCTGAGGCTACTTTAATGGAAATCCGATGAGCCCAGCACACAATCTTTGGTCGCAGCTGCTCGCTGACATACATGACCCGAACTTGCAATGGCAACTGATTGCGCTCGGTCTTTGTGTCGCGCTTGGCTGGTGGCTTTCGCGGTTGCTTTCTCAGCGCTTATCTGCGCAGGCGGGGGGCAGCAGTATTTCCTGGCGCAGCGTGCAGCGGCTACTGACACCGCTGCTGATTCTGTTATTGATGTTACTCGCGGCCAGGGTGCTCTCGAGCACTCAAAGCGTTGGCTTGCTGCGGGTGGCGATTCCGCTCACGCTGTCTTACCTCGTCATACGCACCGCGTTTTATGTGCTGCGTATTGCTTTCACGCCTGATGGTCGTGTCAGCATCATTGTGCAGACCTTCGAGCAGGTGATCGCGGTATTGATATTGGCCGCAGTTGCGCTCTACATCAGCGGCCTGTGGCCTGAGTTTGTCGAGTACCTCGAGCAAACCAAGCTGCCGATCGGGCGACATCATGAGTCGCTACTGGTCTTGATACAAGCGCTGATTTGGGTCGGGCTGACGCTGGTACTGGCGCTGTGGGCGGCGGCGCTGCTTGAGCAGCGTCTGATGCAGCTCGACAGCGTGCACAGCTCTTTGCGTGCCGTGCTTGCGCGTTTGGGTCGCGGGTTGCTGATTCTGGTTGCGGTGCTGATCAGCTTGTCGCTGGTCGGTATTGATTTGACGGTGCTCTCCGTGTTCGGTGGTGCATTAGGCGTAGGCCTTGGCCTGGGCTTGCAAAAGCTGGTGAGCAGCTATGTGTCTGGGTTTGTGGTGCTACTCGAGCGCAGCCTATCGATCGGCGATCTGGTCAGTGTCGAGAAATTCAGTGGGCAGATTGTTCAGATTAATACCCGCTACACAGTGTTACGCGCCGGTGATGGTACCGAGGCAATTATTCCGAATGAAATGCTGGTGTCACAACCGGTGCAAAACTTCAGCCTGAGTGATCGCCACACGCGCATCAGCAGTTGCTTCAAAGTGGCGCACGGCACGGATGTGCCTCGGCTGTTGACAGCAATTCCGCAGGCACTTGCCAAATTGCCCAAAGTGCTCGAGACACCAGCACCGAGCGCGCTGTTGCAGAGCATGGGCCCGGAGGGTTTGGAGATTGAGGCGGCGGTTTGGATCGATGATCCCGTCAAGCTCAAGGGCAGCACGCAGTCTGCAATGAACCTCATGCTGCTACAGTTGCTGAATGAGCAAGGCGTGAGCTTGTCATCGGTATTGCCAGCCACAAGCTAATTGAATCCGTAATCCCTTGATTTAAAATGGTTTATTGGATTTCATGGCTGAAATTTCGGGCTTTCTCCCGGAAAACCACGTAAAATGCGGGCACGCGCGGGGCTGTCGGAGGACAACCCGTTCGCAGATTGTATGGAGAAAAAATGACTCAACATTCCGGCTTGGATCTGGTTCTGGATTTCCTGCTCAACGGCATCACGCATTCAAGCGGCTGGCAGATACTTCTGTTCACGCTTGCAGTGACGCACATCACGATCGCCGCAGTCACCATTTTCCTGCATCGCTGCCAGGCCCACCGTGCGCTTGATTTGCACCCGATTCCCAGTCACTTTTTCCGATTCTGGTTATGGATGACCACTGGCATGGTGACCAAGGAGTGGGCCGCAATTCACCGCAAGCACCACGCCAAGTGCGAGTCTACCGAAGACCCGCACAGCCCTGTCACGCGGGGCATCGAGACCGTTGTGTTCGAGGGCGCCGAGCTATACCGGATTGAAGCAAAGAACCGCGAAACCATAGAAAAATATGGCCATGGCACGCCCGATGATTGGATCGAGCGCAATGTCTATACCAAGCATTCTGCGTTGGGCGTGTCGCTCATGCTGGTGATTAATCTGCTGTTGTTTGGCGTATTGGGCCTCACTGTATGGGCGATACAGATGGCATGGATTCCGGTCACTGCTGCCGGCATCATCAACGGCATTGGCCACTACTGGGGCTACAGAAACTTCGATTGCAAGGACGCTTCTACCAATATCCTTCCCATCGGCATCATCATTGGTGGTGAAGAACTACATAATAACCACCACACCTTCGGTACCTCGGCCAAGCTGTCAGCCAAGTGGTACGAGTTCGATATTGGCTGGATGTACATTTCCATCCTCGCGTTTTTAGGGTTGGCGAAGGTGAAGAAAGTCGCGCCTGAGCCCAAGTTTGATCGTAACAAACTCGTTGCTGATCTTGATACCCTGCATGCAGTAGTCGCGAACCGCTATGACGTTATGGCCAAGTACGCGCGCTCCTTGCGTAGTGCCTGGCGCGACGAGGTCGATCAAATTCGTGCGAGCTCTACTTTGGGCGCGGGCTTCTTGAAGTCGTCCAAAAAACTACTGCAGCGAGAGCCTGCTTCGCTCGAAACCAGCCAGCGACAGCAGCTGTCTGAGCTGTTTGAGCACAGCAATGCATTAAAAACCATGCATGAGATGCGGGTCGAGTTAGGTGCGATCTGGGAGCGCTCGCATTTCACCAGCGATCAGCTATTGCAGCAGCTACGTGATTGGTGCACGCGTGCCGAGGCCTCCGGCATTCGCTCGCTGCGCGAGTTTTCTTTGCGGCTGCGTACCTACGCTTAACTGCTACGCGCCTAGGCTTAAAGGCCACGCACTTAGCCTTAACCAACCCCGGATGATTTTTATCCGGGCTTGCGGATGACGCTGTTGCAGCGAAGCCGGATGATGAGGCAATAAAAAACCCGCTCTTGTGAGCGGGTTTTTGTTGGGCGCGGTATTTGTTTCGCGCTTACTTGATTTTTGTTTCCTTGTACTCGACATGCTTGCGCGCCTTCGGATCGAATTTCGTGATCGTCATTTTTTCAGGCATGGTGCGCTTGTTCTTGGTGGTGGTGTAGAAGTGACCGGTACCTGCGGTCGACTCAAGCTTGATTTTTTCGCGGCCTTTGCTGGTTGCCATGATGTCTTTTCCTGTTCCTTGAAGTGATTAGACCTTGGCACCGCGTGCGCGCATGTCAGCGAGCACGGCCTCAATCCCGAGTTTGTCAATGATGCGCAAGCCGGCATTCGATACACGCAGGCGGACCCAGCGGTTTTCGGCCTCGACCCAGAAGCGGCGGTTCTGCAGGTTGGGCAGGAAGCGACGCTTGGTCTTGTTGTTGGCGTGGGAAACATGGTTGCCGCTCATCGGCTTTTTCCCGGTTACTTCGCATTCACGTGCCACAGCAGACTCCTTGTAAATTCCCAAAATTTGGAAGAGCGCGGAGTATACTGAAAAAAATGCATATATTCAAGCACTTGCGAGAAAAAATTGTAAACTTTAGCTATTGGTCTGATTTAACAATTTTCTCTGTAACTGCCTCATCTTTAGCGCGCCGGCATGGCGGTGTTGAGGGCAGCCGCGCCAACTTCAGCGCCCGGGCCTAGGTCTTTGTCTCCTGCAATCAGCGCACCGTTAGTGCCTCAGCATAGTCCGTGCGCGCGGAAGGACCATATCTGTTCAGGCGTGACGATGAGGTGGTCGAGCAAGCTGACTTCAATGCAGCGCATCGCCTCACCGAGCTTTTTGGTCAGTGTTTTATCCAATGCGCTGGGCTCGGCGCGGCCGCTTGGATGATTGTGGGCGAATACAACGCCTGCGGCATTGTGCTTGAGCGCGCTGCGAACGATCTCTCTTGGGTAAACCGCCACCCGTTGCAGTGCGCCGCTGCCGAAGTCTTCCACGGCAAGCAGCCGGTGTTGGACATCGGTGAACAAGCCAATAAAGCGCTCGTTAAGTTGTGCATGGAACCGATGTCGAAGATACATCGATACACGATCGACTGAGTCCAGCACCGGCTGCTCCATCAATACGCCGGTCAGGGCGCGCTGCTGTAGCGCGTTAATCGCTAATAACATCGCCTGCTTGGCAGTGCCAAGTCCGTGGACCGCATCCAGATCTTGCGCTGATGCGGCAAACAGTTTCTGGAGTGAGCCAAAGCGGTCAATCAGCGATTGACCTAACTCGACCGCACTAATGCCCGCCACGCCGGTGCGTAACAGAACTGCAAGTAACTCGGCATCGGTGAGTGCACTTGCGCCGTTGGTAAGTAGCCGCTCGCGCGGGCGCAGCTGATGAGGCAGATCGGTGATGCGCATGACAAAGACCTGGTTGAGTTGCGAGATCAGCCGTGCAAGCTAGCGTGCAGGCTGCGTTGATGTGCACGTAACGTACACCGGACACTGGCTTACAATAGGAAAATCGTAAAAATTAAGCACGTTGATGTTGAATTCGCCACATCCCGTAGTGACCGAGGGGGCTTTTCTGACGCTGCATTACCGACTTAGCGCTGATGATGGGCGCGATATCGTCAGCACGTTCGGTGATACTCCTGCAACGCTGCAGCTAGGCGTAGGGCAGCTATCGCCTGAACTCGAGGCCAAGCTGATCGGTTTGTCAGAGGGTACGCAACACGTGTTCGAACTGCCAGCAGGCGCAGCATTTGGTCAGAGAAACCCGGCGCTGATTCAGCGCGTGTCGCTGGCGACGCTGCGCCAGTACTCGCCGGAGCAGTCGCAGTATGACGTTGGTGATCTGGTCGATTTCTCTGCACCGGGTGGCGGGCGCTTCGCAGGTGTTTTATTGGCGATGGATGATCACGATGCGACGTTTGATTTCAACCACCCGCTTGCTGGCCGACCGGTGAGATTTGAGGTGAGCATCATCGGAATTTTGTAGAGGAGTCGAGGGTGGAACAAGTCAAACAAATTTTGCTGGCCCAGCCGCGCGGATTCTGCGCAGGCGTAGACCGTGCGATCGAGATCGTCGAGCGCGCGATTGCGCAATTCGGCGCGCCGATTTATGTTCGGCACGAGATCGTCCATAACCGCTACGTGGTCGACGAACTGAGCGCGAAGGGAGCGATATTTGTTGAGGACCTTGCCGAAGTGCCACCCGGAAGTCATCTGGTGTTTTCGGCGCATGGCGTATCGCGCGCGGTGAAAACCGAAGCCGAGCAGCGCGGGCTGAGTGTGTTCGATGCCACCTGCCCGCTGGTGACCAAGGTTCATGTAGAGGTCGCGAAAATGCGCGCCGAGGGTATGGAAATCGTGATGATTGGTCACCATGGACACCCCGAAGTTGAAGGCACGATGGGTCAGTCAGATGATGGTATGTATCTGATCGAGACCATCGAGGATATTGATCAGCTCAAGGTTCGTAATCCCGATCGCCTTGCCTACGTCACCCAAACCACCTTATCGGTCGACGACACCGCCGATATTATCGGTGCGCTGAAGCGTCGCTTTCCGAATGTTGCCGAGCCAAAGAAAGGTGATATCTGCTACGCCACTACCAACCGCCAGCAGGCAGTGAAATTCATGGCGCCGCAGGTTGATCTGTTAATCGTGGTGGGCAGTCCGAGCAGTTCTAACTCCAGCCGTTTGCGCGAGGTGGCGCAGAAGAATGGTGTTGAGTCGCATATGGTCGACGACGCCACGCAGATCGATCCGGTGTGGGTCGAGGGCAAAAGCCGCATCGGTGTGACTGCAGGTGCTTCCGCGCCAGAGGTACTGGTGCAACAAGTCGTGACCCGGTTGCGCTCGTTGGGCGTGAATTCCGTGCGCGAGCTTGATGGTGTTCAGGAAAACGTCACCTTCCCTTTGCCGAAAGGGCTCTCGGCACGTAGCGAGCAATCGTAATCAGCATGGATACGCTGGTCCAGCAGCTGATCAATGGTTTGGTGCTGGGCAGCGTCTATGCCTTGATCGCACTCGGGTACACCATGGTGTACGGTGTGCTGAACCTGATTAATTTTGCGCACGGCGAAGTGCTGATGATAGGCGCGCTGACAGGCTGGTCGATTCTGCAGTTACTGCAGCATTGGGTACCGGAGTGGCCAGGCATGCTCAAGCTGGCGATTGCGATCATCGGCGCCATACCCACATGCATCATCGTGAGCCTGGTGATTGAACGCGTTGCCTACCGACGCTTGCGTAATGCGCCACGGCTTGCACCGTTGATTACTGCGATTGGTGTATCGATCTTGCTGCAGACGATTGCCATGATGCTGTGGGGCCGCGATCCACTTCCGTTTCCGCAGGTACTGCCCATGACACCGCTGCATGTCGCCGGTGGCTTGATCACACCGACCCAGGTATTGCTACTGCTACTCGCGCTGCTGTCGATGGTTGCGCTGGCGCTGCTGGTGGAACGAACACGAATCGGTCGCGCCATGCGCGCGGTGGCCGAGAACCCTCGCGTTGCCGCGCTGATGGGTGTAGACGCCAACCGCATCATCATGCTGACCTTCGCGATTGGTGCCACCTTGGCGGCTATCGCGGGTGTGATGTGGGCCGCAAATTACGCATCGGCGCAGTTCGCCATGGGGTTCGTCCCCGGATTGAAGGCGTTTTCTGCGGCAGTGCTCGGTGGTATCGGCAATATCTACGGTGCAATGCTGGGCGGGCTGCTACTCGGCCTGATCGAAAGCCTGGGCGCAGGCTATATCGGCGACATGACTGCGGGCGTATTGGGCAGTCACTACCAAGATATTTTTGCTTTTATTGTGCTGATTCTGGTGCTGACGCTGCGCCCATCGGGCTTGATGGGCGAGCGAGTCGCAGATCGCTCCTGAACAGAGTGGCATGAGCGCCAATTCTTCCTTGTCATTGTCGCGCATCACGCTTGCGCTGCTCGCAACTGCGGTGCTCATCTTCCCTTTACTTGCGGCACCTTTCGGTAATGCATGGGTGAGGATTGCTGATGTTGCGCTGCTGTACATCATGCTCGCACTCGGCCTCAATGTGGTGGTTGGTTTTGCTGGCCTGCTCGATCTTGGTTATGTCGCTTTCTTTGCGATTGGTGCCTATCTCGCGGGCTTATTATCGTCACCACAATTTGCAGCAACTATCGAATCGTTGCAACTCGATTTTCCGGCGGTAGGCGCATGGGTTACCGAGTGGGTGGGGCCGGTGATTGCGGCACAGGGTATTCATCTGTCGGTGTGGCTGATTATTCCGCTGGCGGCACTGGTGGCGGGCTTGGCCGGTGCCTTGCTGGGTGCGCCAACGCTTAAACTGCGCGGCGATTATCTGGCGATTGTTACGCTTGGGTTCGGCGAAATTATTCGTATCTTCATGAATAATCTGAATGGCCCGATCAATATCACCAATGGTCCACAGGGCATTAATCTGATTGATCCGGTGCGTATTGGTGGCGTCTCATTGGCGGGTGAGGCCGGGGTGGTGCGACTCGGCGACGTCAGTATTCCGTCGGTCAATGCTTATTACTATCTGTTTTTGCTGCTTGCTATTGCCACTATTATTTTTTCTCACCGACTACAACACTCACGTCTGGGCCGCGCATGGATTGCCATCCGCGAAGATGAGATAGCCGCCAAGGCCATGGGTATCAATGTGCGCAATATGAAGCTACTGGCATTTGCCATGGGTGCGAGTTTTGGCGGTGTTGCCGGTGCGATGTTTGGCGCATTTCAGGGATTCATTTCGCCGGAATCGTTCAGCTTGACCGATTCGATTGCGATACTCGCCATGGTTGTACTGGGTGGTATCGGCCATATCCCGGGTGTGGTGCTCGGTGCGGTGCTGCTTGCGGCATTACCAGAGCTACTGCGTCACACCGTGGAGCCTATACAAATGGCGCTGCTGGGACAGGTCTGGATTGAGGCCGAGGTATTAAGACAGTTGCTCTATGGTTTGGCATTGGTACTCATCATGCTGGCGCGACCTGCAGGTCTCTGGCCAGCGCCGCAAAGAGAGCAGCAAGCGCATACGGAAGCGGCGGCATGAGCGGACCATTGTTATCAGTGCAGGGTGCGAGCAAGCGCTTTGGGGGCTTGCAGGCATTAGCCGATGTCAGCTTGTCGGTGCAGCGCGGGCATATTCACGGACTGATCGGCCCCAATGGCGCCGGAAAGA
>SXGQ01390812.1_pt1 | contig 13510 bp, 13 predicted proteins | sample 3178371 | NCBI WGS metagenome assembly SXGQ01 (sample SAMN11356859, study PRJNA531348) | freshwater metagenome | isolation source: freshwater sample F1-20 | place: China: Fuxian Lake, Yuxi | collected 2017-12-25
AAACATGTTATAAAATTACAAAGAATTATATCATAATTAAAAAAAATATTTTAATTATTATGCCAAAAATTAATTTGATTATAAAGATGATGAGAACAATTTTTAAAAAAATTATTTATAAAAAAAATAAATAAATTTATAAAATCGACTTTGGTTAAGAGGTTTGAAATTATTTTTAAAGGGGAAGAAAAATTTGAAGTGATATAAAAGCTGTAAAAATCAACTCTCCCTAATTACAGGAGAGTTGATTAAGATGAATTTAATTAGTCATTGAAGCAACTTCTTGGGCAAAATTATTTTCTTTTTTTTCTAAGCCTTCGCCAAGAATATAAAGTTTAAAGCCCGAGATTTTAGTTTCACCATTTTCTTTAGAAAATTTTGCTACTAAATCTTTAATTTTAACTTTGTCGTCCATAACGAAAGCTTGCTCGAGAAGAACAACTTCCTCGTAATATTTGCGAATGCGACCTTCCATCATTTTTTCAATGATACTTTCAGGCTTGCCCGAAGCACGTGCTTGCTCTTTCAAGACATCAATTTCACGAGCAAGTTTAGCTGGCTCAACCGCTTCAATATTTAAAGAATCTGGTTTTGCCGCCGCAATATGCATAGCGATTTGTTTGCCGATTTCATGAAGTTTATCGTTCGAAGCAACCGATTCAAAGCCAATCAAAACTGCAATTTTGCCCATATCATTGGCAATTGCGTTATGGATATAACTGACGATCAAGCCTTTATTTACATGAAGCGAAGAAATGCGACGAATATTAATATTTTCGCCAATCACCCCGATTTGCGATTTAACTTCTTCATCCTTGTCGGCTTGGAATTTAGCGATATCATCGCCGTAATTCAAAGCTTCCTTAGCAACTTTACCAACAAATTGTTGGAATTTTTCGTTACGCGCAACGAAATCAGTTTCAGAATTAACTTCAATGATAGTTGATTTATTGCCATTAATATGAACTGCAACCAATCCTTCAGAAGCTACTCTACCAGCTTTTTTAGAAGCCGAAGATAAACCTTTTTTACGAAGCCAATCAATTGATTTTTCGAAATCATCTTTATTTTCAGCTAAAGCTTTATTGCAATCTGCGATACCACAACCTGTAGCTTCGCGAAGTTTTTTTATGAGTGATAAATCTGCCATTTTTTTAAAAATTTAAATTAATATTTTTAAGAATTTTGTAAAATATAATTTTGTTTACAACTCACAACCGCTTTGTTAAAACATCTTTTATTCGAGATTTATTAAAAGCAAAATTTTAGAATTTTTATCAAATATTTTATAAAAATCTTATTGCGTAAGATCAAAGTTTTGTAAATAAAAATGGTCATTTTTTGATAAAATGACCATTTTATTTTTATAACTATTTTTTAGCTTCAGGTTTTTTTTGTGAAGACTTTTTAGTTACGATTTTAACTTCAGTTTTTTCAGTTTTTTTATCAAAAGTTTTTGCTTTTTTTGATTTATTTTCTTCAGAAGATTCTTCAGAATTAGCTTCTTTTGCTACTTCTTTTTCTTCAGGTTTTCTTGAAAATTTTTTGTCATTTCTATCATGTTTTCCAGAAAATTTATCGTCTTTTCTTTCAGATTTTTTTAATTCATTCAAATTATTAACCAAAGATTCTTGATCAATTTTTGAAATATCAATACCCTGTGCAACCATGTTTTCTTTGATTCCAGCGATGATAGCATCAGAAAGTAAACGACAGAAAATTTTGATTGATTTTGCCGAATCATCATTTCCTGGAACAACGAATGTAATGTTATCAGGATTACAATTAGTATCAACTAAAGCCATGATTGGAATATTGAGTTTTCTAGCTTCAGCGATTGCCAAAGATTCTTTGTTAGTGTCAATGACGATGACTAAATCAGGGTATCCGCCCATATTTTTAATTCCACCCAAATTGTGCTCTAACTTCATTCTTTGTCTTTCTAAATCTAATTTTTCTTTTTTGTTAAAACCAATTTCTTTATCAGAAAGTTGGTCTTCAACTTTTTTCAAAGTTTTGATTGATTGCGACACCGTTTTCCAGTTAGTAAGCATTCCGCCTAACCAACGGAAATTAACATAATATTGACCCGATCTTTTGGCTGCATCAGCAACAGGCTCAATGGCTTGCTTTTTCGTGGCGATAAATAAAATTCTACCATTATTTTTAGCAATTTCTTTAACAATTTTCATGCTGTTATGAAGCATTTGCGCAGTTTTATTGAGATCAATAATGCTAATGCCGTTTCTTGAAGTGTGAATATATTTTGACATTTTAGGATTACGACGCATCGTTTTGTGGCCGAAATGTACGCCAGCTTCGATAAGTTGACGAATACTGAATTGAGGAAGTTCGATTTTTGACATATATAATTTAAATTTTGGTTTGTTACCAAATAAAAGCAAAAATTTATATTTTCGTTATTCAAGCCAATAATTACAAAGACTCATGAAAAATATAAACACCAAAAATGCTAATATTTGTGGAAAAAATTGATAAAATTTTAATGAAATTATTCATCAAAACTTAGTTAATAACAATTAGATTCTAAAGCCATGAAAAATAATTGCAAATATTTTTTAAACAATTTCCTCGAGCTGATCGATATAATTTATAATCACATCCAAACCCGCTTGCCAAAATTTTTCATTATTAATTGCCAAACCAAATGGTTCTAGCATTTCTTTGTGATGCTCAACTCCGCCCAGTTCCAACATTTTTAAATATTTTTCATCAAAATTTTTAATTTTTTTCGATTGATAAATTCCATAAAGCGAATTGACCAAACAATCGCCGAAGGCGTATGAATAAACGTAAAATGGCGAATGAATAAAATGCGGAATGTAGCACCAAAAATTTTTGTAATCATCGTGAAATTTGAAAGCCGAGCCCAAACTTTCACTTTGCACCTCTTGCCAAAATTCACCAATTTTTTCGAGTGGAATTTCACCATTTTTACGAGCATCATGAACCTTTTTTTCAAAATCCAAAAAGGCGATTTGACGCACAACTGTGTTGATCATATCCTCAATTTTATTGGCGATAATAAACTTTTTTTTATGCAAATCTTTTTCGTTTTTTAAAATTTTTTGAAAAGTTAATTGCTCGCCAAACACTGAAGCGGTCTCCGCGAGAGTAAGTGGCGTTTGTGCCATCAAATAACCTTGTTTGCGTGCTAAGAATTGATGAACACCATGACCGAGCTCGTGGGCAAGAGTCATGACGTCACGAACTTTTCCTTGATAATTCATCAAAATATAAGGATGAACCGACGGAACGCAAGAATGTGAAAATGCTCCCGAATCCTTGCCATCTCTTACTTGAGCATCAATCCAATTTTTATCAAAAAATTGTTCAGCGATTTTTCGCATTTGCGGATTAAATTCTTCATAAGCCTCTAAAACCATATTTTTAGCACTTTCCCACGGGATTTTTTTATTATCAACATCGCTTAAAGGTGCATTGCGATCATAAAAATTCAGGAATTTTTTACCAAGAATCTTAGCTTTAATTTTATAATAACGATGTGAAATTTGTGAATAATTTTCTTTAACTTTTTTTATTAGAATTTCGACAATTTCATCTTCAACAAAATTATTTAAATTTCGCGCCGACATTGGATTTTCAAAGCCTCGATACTCATCATCAATTGCCTTATCCTTTGCCAAAATGTTAGTAATAAAAGCAAAAATTTTAATATTATCTTTGAAAGTTTTGGCAATCGCACTACCCGCATCTTTACGAATTTTTTCATCACGATTCGACATCAAATCAAAAATTTGTTGCGAGTTCAAAATTTTATTGCGATAGGAAAATTTAAGATTGTTGATGGTCTCGTCAAACAAACGCACAAAGGCTCCGCGCGAAGTAATGCTTTTATCGAGGGCATATTTTTCGAGCTCTTGCGAGAGTTGATGTTTCTTAAAAATTCTGACATCACGCAAAAAAGGTTGATAAAATTTCAACTCTTTTTCTTTAAATAATTTTTGAAAAGTTTTTTCGTCAATATTATTTATTTCGAGGGTAAAAAAAATTAATTTATTTTCAAAAATACTCAATTTTTCAGAAATATTTTGATAAAATATTAGGTTCTTCTGATTAGATAAATCAGAGGCGTAGATTAAATATGAATAACTGGAAATTTTGCCAATTTTTTCAGAAATTTGTTCATAATTTTCGATCGCTTTAAATAAATTTTTAGCAACAATTTTTGAAATTTTATCTTGGTATTTTTTACAAAAAATTTCGCAATCTTTTTCAATAATTTTAAAATCTTCGGCGATTTTTTTATCATCAATTGATTGATAAAAATCTTTGAGATTCCAAGTTGGGAGCTCTTTCTTCGCTATCGATTTATTTTTTTGAGGTAAAGTTTTTTTCATTTTTATTCAAATTATTTTTAAAAAAATTTAATGTTTAAAATGGCGGGTGGTGATAAAATATAAAGCGATTCCAAGTTCATTTGCCTTTTCAATCACTTCGCCATCACGCATAGAACCCGCTGGCGCGACTATCCCTTTAATGCCAAATTTATGAGCGATTTCGATGTTATCAGCGAATGGGAAAAAGGCGTCGGATGCTAGAAATGACCCTTTCGCCATATCAACAACTTTTTCACCGTCAAAATATTTTGAAGCTTTTTCGCAAGCAATTTCACAAGAATCAATACGGCTGGTTTGCCCTACTCCCAAGCCAAAACTCTGCATATTTTTAACCACAACAATGGCGTTAGATTTAACATGTTTACAAACCTTCATCGCGAAAATTAATTGATCGATTTCGTGATTAGTGAGCGAATACTCGGTGACCAATTTTAAATCATCATTTTTGATTTCATAATTATCGAAATCTTGCACTAAAAATCCGCCCGAAATTGTTTTAATTTGGCGTTGATTATTTTTTGCAAAATCTGCGATTAAAATTCTCAAATTTTTCTTGCTTGCCAAAATCTCGCGAGCCTTATTGGTAATGCTTGGAGCGATAATTACTTCATAAAATATTTTAGCAATTTCTTGAGCTAGATTTTCATCAATTTCATAATTTAAAGCAACGATTCCACCGAACGCACTCTTGGCGTCAGACGCCAAAGCTTTTTTGTAAGCATCCAAAATATTTGATGAAGATGCCACCCCGCAAGGGTTGGCGTGCTTGATTATAGCACAGGTTGGCTCTTTAAATTCTAGCACCAAATTAAAAGCACTATCGGCGTCGTTAAAATTATTATAACTCAATTCCTTGCCTTGAATTTGTAGAGCATTAACCACCCCATTATTATTGGCAAAATTATAAACTTCGGCAAGTTGATGCGAATTTTCGCCGTAACGTAATTTTTGTTTTAATTTTCCAACGATGGCGAAATCATCTTGATTGAACCAATTGGAAATTGCTAAATCATATTCAGCTATGTTTTTGAAGGCTTGCGACGCCATTTTTTTACGAAATTCAAAACTAGTTTGATTGTTATTTTTTTGCATTTCGGCGATTAAATCGGGATAATTTTTTGTCGAAGTAATAATGGTTTTGAAAGCAAAATTCTTGCCCGCCGAACGCACCATGGCGGGTCCACCGATATCAATATTTTCAATAATCTCTTCTTCATCATTAGTTTTGGCAACCGTTTCAACGAATGGATAAAGATTTATAATCAATAAATCTATCGATTCGATGTGATTTTCTTTGGCTTGATCAAGGTGATTTTGATTATTAAGAACTCCGAGTAAACCACCATGAACCTTAGGGTGAAGCGTTTTTACGCGACCATCCATAATTTCAGGAAATCCGGTAAATTCGGAAATATCTTTGGCTTTAATTTGATTTTGCGTAAGCAATTTAAAAGTGCCACCGGTTGAAATAATTTCGACGCCATTTTCAGATAAAAATCTAGCCAATTCGATAACTCCCGACTTATCAGAAACTGAAATTAAACAGCGTGAAATTTTTTGTAAATTGTTCATATAATTGACTATTTTTTGGAATTTATAATTTGCAAAGCTTGTTGAAAACCTTCTTCGATTGTTAAGTCGCCATTATTGATAATAAAGGCTCCATCGGCAATTTTTAACGGCGCAATTTGACGATTAAAATCATTGTCATCGCGTTTTTTTAGTTGTTGTAAAATTTCTTCAAAATCGCCGGCAATCTGCTGGCTCCTGCGTCTGGCACGAATTTCAACATCTGCCGTTACAAAAAATTTAAAATCGGCGTCGGGACAAATAATTGTCGTGGTATCGCGCCCATCTAAAACGCAACCATTTTTATTTTTCTTACCTTCTTCGACATAATTTTTTTGGAAATTAAATAAAGCTTCACGAAGTTTTGAACTCTTGGCAATTATTGAAGCCGTAGCTCCAACCACCTCATCAAACAGCTCTTCTTTTTCTAAATCAGCTTCAGAAATATTGGCAATTAAGTTGGGAATATTTTTATCAAAATCATCAAAATTAATTTTAAGTTCAATCATCTTCAAAGCTACTGCACGATAGATTGCGCCCGTATTTAAATAAGCTAAATCAAAATGTTGAGCAATTTTTTTTGCCAAAGTTCCCTTGCCCGAAGCCGAAGGACCATCAATAGCGATAACCAATTTTTTATTCATGAAAATTTGCCTTAATTTTTAATAATTTCATTCATCATAAATTTTGATGAAAAAAAAACAATTAATAATTGCAGTACTTTACAATTTTAAAAAAATATTTAACATGGTTTTAAATTTTTAATAACAAAATTAATTTCCTCATTATGAAAGGTATTATTTTAGCTGGTGGCAGTGGCACCCGCTTGGCTCCACTTACTCACATCATTTCTAAACAACTTCTTCCGGTTTATGACAAACCGATGATTTGTTATCCGTTGGCGAACCTTATGAATATTGGAATTAAAGAGATTTTAATTATTTCAACGCCCGAAGATACCGGCAATATTGAAAAATTTTTGGGCAATGGCGACAATTTTGGTATAAAAATTGAATATGCCATTCAGCACCAGCCCAAAGGTATCGCCGAGGCTTTTATCGTTGGCGAAAAATTCGTTGGCAATAATGATGTTTGTTTAATTTTAGGTGATAATATTTTTTACGGCACCGATTTTGAAGCTAAAACTTTTAAAGAACATTTTGACGATTTAAAAAATAAAAAAACTGATGCTTTTATTTTTGCTTATCAAGTTTCCGACCCTGAAAGATATGGCGTCGTTGAACTTGATTCAACCAAAAAAATGGCACTTTCGATTGAAGAAAAACCTACTCAACCTAAATCAAATTGGGCGGTAACGGGTTTTTATATTTACAATAATGATGTCGTCCAAATTGCTAAAAATTTAAAGCCATCGCCTCGCGGTGAGCTTGAAATTACTGATGTTAATAAAGCTTATTTAGAAAATGGTAAACTTGGCGTAATCAAATTGGGGCAAGGCTTTGCATGGCTTGATGCCGGCACGCCCGACTCACTTTTAGATTCGGCAAAATTTATTCAAACTATCGAAAAAAGACAAGGTTTAAAAATTGCTTGCCTTGAAGAAATTGCTCTCAAACGCAACTTTATCAGCCAAGAAAAATTCTTAAAACTTTGCGAAAAATATAAAATAGGTTCGGATTATCGCAAATATTTAGAATCGGTCGCCAATCACGAAATTTCATAAATTTTCATGAGTTTGAATCGTCAATTAACATACATCATCACTACATATAACAGCGCCAGCGTAATTGATAATTGCTTAAATAAGATAAATTTTAACAATTATGAAGTTATAGTTATTGACAACAATAGTAGCGATACAACAACAGAAATAGTTAGCAAAAATTACCCGCTAGTAAATTTAATTAAAAATAAAAAGAATTATGGTTATGGTCGAGCCAACAATATTGGACTTAGAGCCACAACAACTCCTTACGCTTTAATTTTAAATCCCGACGCTTTTATTTTTGAAAGTGATTTAGAAAAAATAATTGTCTCGATGGATAAAAATCCTGAAATCGCCATCGGTGCCCCTGTGCTTTTAAATTTTTATCCATTGCAACAAGACGATCTCTTACAAGAAATTGCAAATGTTAATGACAATTTAATCAAAGATTTTGGCGATTTTAAAGCGGTAAAATATATCATCGGCGCTTGCGAAATTTTGCGAATGGATTTTTTTAAAAAAATTGGTTTTTTTGATGAAAAGATTTTTTTATATTATGAAGATGATGAAATTTGTCATCGCACAATTTTGAATAATAAAATTTGTGCAATTTGCGTTGATGCCCTTGCCTACCATATCGGACAAGGCTCTTCTGGAACAAATTTACGCGGAATTTATCGGCGTTTTTGGCATCGTGCTTTGTCAAAATTTTATTGGAAAGAAAAGCAAAAAGGCTTTTTTAACGCTTATTTTTCTGCTCTAAAATTGTCTTTTTCTTTTTTGATGCAAACAATAATTTACGCTATTATTTTAGACTTTAAAAAGCTTTTTCAAAATCTTGGATCACTAAATGGAACACTGAGTTATTTAATTCGGCTGAGTGCTTTTGATAAAAATGACAACCCACGAGGCTAAAATGAACAACAAAGAATTGACCATAATCATTGTCACTTTTAACAGCGCCGAAATCATTGAAAAATGTTTAAAAAGTTTTGATATTAGTAAATATGATATTTTTGTTATTGATAATAACAGCGAAGATAAAACTGTTGAAATTGTTAAAAATTCTTTTGAATTAGTAAAAATTATTGAAAATCCTAAAAATATGGGATTTGGTCGTGGCAATAATATTGGCTTAAATCAGGCACAAACTCAATTCGCTCTAATCTTAAACCCCGATGCACAAATTCGTGATATCGACATCGAAACTTGTTTAAAACATCTTAAAAATAATCCACAAATTGCTCTCGCCAGCCCATATATTTTGAATGAGGAAAATTTTGATAATGCCGAAAAATATAAAAATGATGAAATTAATTTTTGTAATTTTGTCGTTGGCGGAATAATGTTTATGAATTTGGAAAATGTTAGAAAATTTGGTTTTTTTGATGAACAATTTTTTATGTTCGCCGAAGATTCAGAAATTTGCGATAAAAGTATTTTAAATGGCTTTAAAAATGCAATTTTTAACGATGCTTTCGCGCTTCATATTGGTGGAAAGTCTTCAACTAAAACTTTAAAAACTCATTATAGAAGGTTCTGGCATTTGGGTTGGTCAAAAACTAAATATAAACATAAAAGAAAAAATTTTTTTAATTTTATTCGTTCAACTCTTAGAATTTCTTTACTTTATTTTTGCCAAGGAATTTTATATTTTTTGTTGCGAAATAAAGAAAAATCAGTGCAAAAATTCGCTTTCTGCTTTGGCTCTTTTGCGTCATTAATCGGCATGAAAGCTTTTGATAAAAACAACAATCCGCGAGGCTAAAATGACCAACAACATTCTCATCATCGGCAAAAATGGACAAATCGCTAATGCTTTAATTGAAAATTTTAAATTGGAAAAAACCGGATTTAATATTTTAGTTAAAGACAGCTCGGAGCTTGATTTTTCCAAGCCAGCAAACCTTAAAGAAAATCTTAAAAATATTTCTAACTCGATTAATTTAATTATTAATTGCGCTGGTTATACCAACAGCGATAAGGCTGAAGATGAGCAAGAATTATGCAATAATATTAACCATCAAGCGGTGAAAATTTTAGCAGATTTTTGTAAAGAAAGAAATATTTTATTGATTCATTATTCAACTGATTATGTCTTTGATGGCAGTGGTGACAAGCCTTTTGATGAGGATAATCAAGAAAACCTTCATCCTTTAAATTATTATGGCAAAACCAAATTATGGGCAGAAGAAGCATTAAAAAATTCGGGTTGCGATTATTTAATTTTTAGAATTTCGTGGATTTATGATAATCGCAAAGAAAGTAAAAATTTCGTTAACACCATCAAGAGATTAGCTTTAGAAAAAGAAGAAATTAATGTTGTTGATGATCAAATCGGAAGTCCTACTTCAGCAGAATTTGTTGCTTCAAATAGCATTCGCTTTATTAAGAAAATTACTTCAGAAAATTTTGATAAAAATGCTGGCGAGAATTCGATAAAATTTGATAAAAAATTGATTAATCAAATTTATCATTTGAATAATGGGGAGTTCATCTCTTGGCATGAATTTGCTTGCAAAATCGTCGCTGATTTACAAAAAACCTCTTCGACAGTTAAACTCAAAAAAATTAACAAAATTCCAAGTTCAGAATATAAAACTAAAGCGATGCGAGGCTTGAATTCTAGACTGAATAATCAAAAATTTTTGGGAATAATTGCCAGAAATTTTATAGAATCTTGAGGTTTTAAATATTTAAGGGTGTTAATCTTTGAATTTTATTACCTTCCCACTTTTGCAGGTGCGGCGGGTTCGGAAGCACTTCTACCAGGTGAAGATGCTAGCTGAGCTCTAGGGCTAGAATCGCCACTTCTTGCCGAACTACTTGGGCTCGGAACATCTCCGCCTGCTAAATTAGCATTTTCTCCATCTTCCCTACTCCCATCTTTTTTTGTTATAGTTTCAATTCTAACAATAGCATCACCAACTCGAATTTCGCGTAAGCTTGATATTAAATCTTTTTTTGACTCTTCTTCTTTAGACTTAAAAATCATTGCTTCGAATTGAGCGAAAATTGCATTGAATTTCTGATCTGATTCACTTTGATTATGCCCTGTTTTTGCATCAGATTTATCAACTCCTTTACCTTCAAGCAAAGAAACATTGCCTCTCACCATGGTTTTTAAACTATCAATCTCTCTTGTTTTGTCTTCATCGCCCATTCCTCTAAGGGAATCAATATATTTTCCAATCGATTTTACAAAATTATTATCACCACTCAAAAGGCTTTCTCCAAAATTCATTATATTGTCTTTAACCTTATCCGCGAGTAAAAAAGCCAATAAAGATTTACCTAAACTTATCGATTGATTTTCGTCCAATTCTTTATCTGGTTTTCCTAAGAAATCTTTACCCATTTGCATGAGATCGGGGACGACGCCGATTGCTGGAGCCGCTCCAATAATTGCAGCACCAGCGACACCGCCAGTAACAGCAATCGCCATAGCTCCAAAAATTAAAGCAAGAGCCATCATCATCATTTTGTCGTCATTATCAATTCCTTTATCTCCAACTTCTTTTCTTTTAAGCGGATTGCCATCTGCATCAACTTGATCAGGTTTATTTTTATCGCCACCACCAATTAAATTAAGCATTTGGCTTATAATATCTTTAGAATCCGGATTGTTTTTTGATTCTTGCAACTGCCCAATTAATTTTAACATTTGCTCCGGTTTCGATAAATCTTTTTTATCTTGATCTTGATTTGCTGGCACAGCTTCTGGATTTTTTGTCATTTTTTATGTTAAAATTTTTATTTTAATAATTTATAATTTTTCAAATATTTTATATGATAATATTTTTTTTAAAAATTTTTTCAACTGTTTTTGTTTATTATTAAATAATTTAATTTTTTTCAAATATCACCTGTAGTAATCATTAAATTTTTATCGAATACCAACTACACAAGACTCGCTAAATGATCGATTATATCCTTATACTATCTTACTATCTCTTATTTATTTCGATTCCAAACCCGAGGATTTTTTTTCACCATTTAAAAAAACAATTATTCATTTTATATATTTTGTTGTTTTAATAATTCGCTATTTTCTTCGCTATTTTCAATGTTATAATTTGCATTGTAAAATCTCTCAATCTCCTCTTCATTCTTTATTTGGCTAGCCAAAGCATAGCCGTTATTTTTCAAAAATTTGGTAGAAATTTGACGTAATCTTTCGGGTCTAGTTAAATAAACCCACTCGACTTCCAACAATCTAATTTGATCTTCATAATCAGAAATATTAATGCGATTTTGCGCAATTTCGTCTTGCAATTTTTCAACTTTAAATTGCACAAAAAACATAAAAATAATGCTAATAATAATAGCAAAAACTACCAAAAAATTAGCAAAATAAAATTTGTTTAATGAACTCCAAATTTCTTTCATTTTGTATTCTAATAAAATTTATAACTTAATGGCGACCCGCATTTTTGCTGATCGCGCTCGTGGATTTAAATCAACTTCTTGTTTCGAAGGACAAAGCGCTGATTTAGTAATTATTTTAAAATTATGGTTAAGATTTTTTGGTAAAGAACATTCGGGTTGATACCTAGAATAGCTTTGACTTAACCCCGCTTGTTCTTTTAAAAAATCTTTAACAATTTTATCTTCGAGCGAGTGGAATGATACCACCACAAGCCTTCCGCCTTTTTTTAATAATTTCACCGATGCTTCTAAAACTTTTTTTAATTCTTCTAATTCTTGATTAACAAAGATTCGCAAGGCTTGGAAAGTCTTGGTCGCTGGGTCAGTTTTGTGATAACCATAATAAAAAGAACGCACAATTTTTGCTAAATCTGAGCAGTTTTTTATCGGATTTTCTTTTCTCAAAGCCACGATTTTTTTGGCAATAATTTTTGCCTTAATTTCTTCGCCAAATTCTTTAATAATTTTAGCTAAATTTTCTTCGCTTTCGTGATTAACAACTTCGAAAGCACTTAAAGATTGATTGCGATCCATTCGCATGTCGAGTTTTTCGTCGGAATCGAAAGAAAAACCGCGCTCCCTTTCATCAAGTTGCATCGAGGACACGCCAATATCAAGCACCAAGCCATCAATTTCATCGACGGCAATTTCATTTAAACCTTCTAAAATTTGCGAAAATTTTTTATTTTTAAAAACAAATTTTTCGCCAAATTTTTGTTGTAATTTATTGGCAAATTTTTCCACCGAAATATCGCGATCAAAGGCGATTAATTTGCAATCGGCTTGATGCAAAATTGCCGAAGAATATCCGCCGGCGCCGAAAGTGCCATCAACATAAATTTCGCCATCACGAATCGCCAAATTTTCAAGAACTTCTTTGAGCATTACTGGATTGTGAAATTGTTGTGATGTCATTTATTTAACCTCAACATATTGCGTTTTAATTTCGCTTCACCTTTGGCTTTTTCTAGATAAATAGCGAAGCTCTTCGGCTCCCATATTTCAAAGGTCGAGCCCTTACCAACAAACACTGCATTATCCTTAATTTTGGCGGTTTTTAATAAATTTTCTGGTAAAATAACACGTCCATCACCATCGATGGAAAGCTGGACCGAACCGCCGAGAACCGCGGTAGCAAAGGCGTCACGCTCTTCCGAAAAAGGCTCGAGATTATCAATTGATTCGGAAATTTTTTTAATTCTTTCAATGTCGCAACCTTCAATACATTGATTAATAAAGGATTCGTAGACCACCATGGTTGAATAATTTTCATTGACCAAAGACGCACGAAATTGCGCCGGCACAGATACCCTGCCCTTCGCGTCAACTTTGTTAGTAAATGTCGATAAAAATAATGCCACGGAAAAATTTGGTTTAATTTGGAATTAAATGGAAATTCATGGAAAATTTAAGAAGATATTTGGAATTGTCAACTGGTAATTTCTAAAATTAAATTAAAATGTAA
>SXGQ01351300.1_pt1 | contig 13507 bp, 10 predicted proteins | sample 3178371 | NCBI WGS metagenome assembly SXGQ01 (sample SAMN11356859, study PRJNA531348) | freshwater metagenome | isolation source: freshwater sample F1-20 | place: China: Fuxian Lake, Yuxi | collected 2017-12-25
CGGCAGCCTGACCATCATTGCCACAGCCCTGGTAGACACCGGCAGCCGCATGGACGAGGTGATCTTTGATGAATTCAAAGGGACTGGCAATTGCGAAATCCATTTGGAACGCCGCTTGTACGAAAAACGCGTGTTTCCGGCCATCAACTTGAACCGCAGCGGTACACGCCGCGAAGAATTGTTGCTCCAGCCTGAAGTGCTGCAAAAAACCCGCATCTTGCGCCAGTTCATGTACAACATGGACGAAATTGAGGCCATGGAAATGGTTCTCAAAAGCATGAAAGCCACAAAAAGCAACGTCGAATTCTTCGACATGATGCGTCGAGGCGGCTAAAAAGTCGCTTATCTACACCTTAACGTGGCTTGCAAGTCATTGATTTCATGCCATAATCTCGTGCTTAGCGAAAAGTACCCCGGATGGTCCGAGGGCGGCTGTCGCATCTGAGCCCAAGGAATAGATCATGAAAGAAGGCATTCACCCCAACTACCGAGAAGTTTGCTTCTTGGACTTGTCTAACGGCTTCAAGTTCGTCACACGTTCTTGCGTCAATGCCAAAGAGATGGTGAAAATGGACGACGGCCGCGAGCTGCCTTTGTTCAAACTCGATACATCCAGCGAATCACACCCCTTCTACACCGGTACCCAAAAATCCGTGGACAACATGGGTGGTCGCGTGGAGAGGTTCCGCAACCGTTTTGGCAAAACGTCCGTTACCAAGTAATCTTCCCATCGCGTCACTTTGTGACCACCGCAGGGCAGTCCGGGCAACCGGCCTGCCCTTGTTTTTTGCCTCAGCCCACACTTGTGAATTTGAACCTGACTCTGCTATTGTCTGAATTGTGAATTCCTACCCATCAGATACCTCTGCCAACCCGGCCATCGTGGCGCAAAGTGCCGTCAAGCGTTTGCCGCGCTGGATTATCTGGGCGCTTTGCTTGGCTTATGTTTTACCTGGCTTTATGGGCCGCACGCCTTGGAAAGCCGATGACATGGAAGCCTTTGGCTTCATGTTCAACTTAGCGAAATCGTTCGGCTCAGACCATGTGGCTTGGTTAAAGCCAACACTGCTTGGGCAAACAGACAGCGGTGCGGCACTTTTGCCTTATTGGCTAGGTGCATGGGCCATTCAATTGGCGCCCAAGGGCCTGCCTATCGACACTGCCGCTCAATTGCCCTTTATTGCGTTGTTGGGCCTCACACTGGCTGCCACTTGGTACGCGGTTTACGCCCTTGCACGAACACCGGCGGCTCAACCCGTGAGCTTTGCCTTTGGCGGCGAAGCCAAACCTGCAGACTATGCGCGGGCTATTGCCGATGGTGGTTTGCTTGCCTTGCTTGCCTGCTTGGGTTTGGCCAGACTTTCTCATGAAGCCACACCTGCACTCGCACAACTTTCTTTTTCTGCACTTCTCTTTTTTGCGTTGGCCAACTTGGCTCGCAAAAGAATGGCTTCGCTGTTTTGCGCGGCCCTCGCCATCATGGGCCTGGCACTTTCAGGCGCACCTGCTTTGGCGATGATTTTGGGGGCAGGCGGCGCCATTGTCATCGCTTTGGATACGGGCCAGCCACAATCTCTGCGCGTGAGAAAAGTCGATGTTGCCTGGGTCTTGATCTTCTGCCTTGCTACCGCCGCGATCACCAGTGGCTTGGACTTGTGGCGTTGGCGGGTTGCCTCGTCTCATTTGTTTGAAGTTAAGGCCATGGCCCGTTTGCTTTTGTGGTTCACTTGGCCTGCTTGGCCCTTGGCTGTTTGGACGCTTTGGCGTTGGCGCTATCAACTCAAAAGTATTTCAGCCAATCCCCATTTGTCGCTGCCTCTTTGGTTCATGCTTGTGGGCATTGCCACCACATGGATGTCCGGCTTAAGTGATCGTGCGCTGCTGATCAGTTTGCCTGCATTGGCCACCCTGGCCGCATTTGCTTTACCCACTTTAAAACGCAGCGTCAGTGCTTTCATTGATTGGTTTACCTTGCTCTTTTTCAGCGTGGGTGCGCTCATCATTTGGACTGTCTGGCTGTCAATGCAAACAGGTTTTCCTGCTCAGCCTGCCATCAATGTGGCACGACTTGCGCCAGGTTTTGTGCTTCAGTTCTCCCTTACTGCATTCATCTTGGCAAGCTTGGCAACACTGGCCTGGGCTGGCCTTGTCAGATGGCGCGCAGGTAGGCATCGCTCGGCACTGTGGAAGAGCATGGTACTGCCTGCCAGTGGTGCCATCTTGTGTTGGCTTTTGGTCATGACGCTTTGGTTGCCTTTGCTAGATTTCGGCAGAAGCTATGCCCCCCTTGTTAATAAGGTTCGCAGCATGATGGGGGAAACAGACTGTGTTCATTTCTTTGGATTGACCAAGGCGCAAGGCGCCGCTTTTCAATTTCATGGCAATCTCAAACTGCTACCTGTTTTAACCCGAGCTGAAAGCACAGCTTCAAATGCAAGCCAATGTGCTTGGCTCATTGTCGACACACAAGCCCTTGCGGCATTCACCCAAGAGGTTGATGCCGGCGCATGGACACAACACGCCACAGTGCGTCGCCCCTCAGACAACAATGAAGACATCGTCTTGTTCAGAGCCCTGTCGATCTCTATAACTGCCAAACCCTGAGCGCGAGTACGGCATGTTTGAAGCGCCCACCATCCTTCGTCACGCCGGTACGGTTTTAGTAGGGCAACTGGCTGTGATGGCTTTTGGTGTTGCCGACACCTTCATTGCAGGTCGCTACGACGCCTCTGCACTCGCGGCTTTATCGGTGGGCTCCGCCATTTACATCAGCATCTATGTGGCCTTGAATGGCTTGATCACCGCGCTGCTTCCGGTCTGGGCAGAGCTTCGCGGCGCTGGGTCTCATGTGGCGTTGGGTCAATCCGTGCGGCAGGCCTTGTACTTGTGCCTATTTGTCATCGTCTTGGGTACCCTGGCCCTGCTCTTTCCTGATCCATGGCTGAATGTCACTGGCGTGCCTGAAGTTTTACAAAATGATGTTCGAGCTTACCTGCAGGTTTTGGCCATTGCGGTAGGCCCTTCCCTGCTGTTTCGAATGTATTCAACAATTAACCAGAGTTTGGGCATGCCGCTCTGGGTCACGGCACTTCAAATTGCATCTTTGGGCATCAAAATTCCTCTTTCAATTTGGTTCACTTTTGGTGGCTGGGGTTTGGAGGCGCAAGGCCTTGTGGGCTGCGCCTGGGCAACTTTGGTGGTGAATACATGGCTCATGGTCATGGGCCTTTATTTTTTGCGCTACCAAAAAGTTTACCTAGAATTCAAAATATGGAAGCCCTTGGAAGCACCCAACTGGAAAATGATTCGCGCGTTTTTGCACTTGGGAGTTCCTGCTGCATTGTCTTTGATGGTGGAAGTCACTTCCTTCACCATGATGGCCTTGTTCATATCTAGACAAGGTGTCGTGGCATCAGCCAGCCACCAAATTGCAACAAGCATTGCCACGCTGTTGTATATGGTGCCATTGGCGCTTGGCATCGCTTGCAGTGCACGGGTTGGCTTTTGGATTGGGGCCAACGAACCGCGTCATGCAGAAGATGCCGCCCACACGGGTCTGAAGTTAACTTTGGCACTGGCCTTGGTACTGAGCAGCGCGTTGGCTATAGGCAAGGATGCTTTGGCCAGCTTATTCTCAACCGATACGGCGGTCATTCTGGCTGCGGCTTCTGTGCTGGGATGGGTTGCGCTTCATCATTTGGTTGACGCATTTCAAGCCGTGTGTGTGTTTATATTGAGGTGTTACAAAATGACCCTTCTGCCTTTGATCATTTACAGCATCATGCTGTGGGGCGTTGGTCTTTGGGGCGCATATATTTGGGCTTATCATGGTTTGGGCCCCTTGAGCAGTCGCCCAGAGGTCAGCACTTTTTGGGCCGCCGGCAGTTTTGCTTTGAGCATTGTGAGCTTGGCTTTTGTGGCGCTTGTGTTGTGGGTTGCCAAACAGCGCCGAACTTAATTTCAAAACTTCATTTTTAAACTAGGACCACCATGATTCTTGAACTTGCAGACATTCGCATCAAGCCCGGCCAACAAGCTGAGTTTGAAGAGGCTATTGCGCGCGGTCTTCAAACCGTCATCTCTGGGGCCAAGGGCTTTCAGGGTGCCAAGGTCAATAAAGGCATTGAAAGCCCCGATCGATTTATTTTGCAAATTTTCTGGGACACCTTGGAAGATCACACCATTGGCTTCAGAGAGTCAGCTTCGTTCACTGAGTGGCGCGCCATCGTTGGGCCGTTCTTCGCTGCACCACCAGTGGTTGAACATTTTGTACTCACTTACAAAAGTTAACAGGCATCTGGCTTCCATCCGCAATTGAATCTGCTTTTAAAAAGCAAGCCGTCCAAATTCAAGAACCCTTTTGCTCGTGACCTGTCACCAGTTTGGAAAGCAATGCTGCCAGATGTTCGGACTCTTCATGGCTTAGGGGTTTGAGAAAGTTTTCTTGAACACGCTCCACTGCTGTTTTCATTTGGAGCGTGGCCGAGTGGCCCGCTGGGGTCAACCACAAAAGCTTCCTTCGACGATCGATTTCATGAGGCTCTCGCTTGATCCACCCTTTGCTTTCCAAGCGGCCGATCACCGAGCCAGATGTTGCGGCATCAAAGGCAACGCGTCCTGCCAAAGTGATTTGATCAATGCCAGGGGTGTCCATCACAGCATTCAAAATCGCAAATTGAACGGGTGTGACATCTTCTGCAGCCAATTCAGCCATGAACAAGGCCACCGCAATTTGTTGTGCACGGCGTACCAAATGGCCTGGCGCGTTTGCAAAATCAAAGCTCTTGTTCATAGGTTTATCATCAAAGGTTTGCGAAAGATTCGTCAATTAATAAGTATACTTATCAAAACTGAATTTGAGCGTGTTAATTGTTTCAAGCGAAAGGTTGTTATGAGCTTTGTTTTCTCTCCCGCCCCCGTGGTTTCCGTACCGGTCTTGGGCCGAGCTGATCGATTCCCCGCACGCCGCATTTATTGCGTCGGCCGCAATTACGAAGAACATGCCAAAGAAATGGGCTTCACTGGACGCGAGCCTCCCTTCTTCTTTTTAAAGCCGACAGACTCTTTGGTGGTTGTGAACGAGGGCGAGACAGGCCACATGCCCTACCCTAGCTTGACACAAAATTTCCACCACGAAATTGAACTGGTTGTGGCCATCGGAACGGGTGGACGAAACATCAAAGCCGCAGATGCAGAAAAACACATCTTCGGTTATGCCGTAGGCCTTGACATGACTCGTCGTGATTTGCAAAACGAGATGAAAAAGCAAGGTCGCCCATGGTGTATCGGAAAGGCATTTGATCACTCAGCGCCCATTGGCCCCATCACACCCATTGGGAAGGCTGGCGATGTGAACCATGCTGAGATAGATCTCTTGGTCAACGGTGCCAAGCGTCAAACCAGCAATGTTGCCAAACTCATTTGGAATGTGGCGGAAACCATTGAACATTTGTCAGCCGCATGGGAGCTGCAACCAGGCGACTTGATTTACACAGGCACCCCTGAAGGCGTAGCAGCAGTGGTTGCAGGTGACACATTGGTTGGCCGCGTTGCTGGCATTGGCACTTTGACCGTCAAAGTCGATCCTGCCAAATAAACAGAAGAAAAAAAGGGGAGCAATCCCCTTTTTTGGGAGCCCACATTGAAAATACTCGAATTGCTGGCCAAGTTTTGCAGCATCTTATCGGGGGCATTGCTCACGTTCATCACCTTGATGACTTGCTACAGCCTAATCGGTCGGAACACAACAGGTCAGACCATCGTGGGTGACTTTGAGTTGACCGGTGTTGCCACAGGGGCAGCCATTGCCTTGTTCATGCCGATGTGCCAGTTCAAAAAGGCCAACATCATTGTGGACTTTTTTACAGCCAAGGCCAGTGAGGCCACCACCGCCCAACTCGACAGATTGGGCGCTTTGTTCATGACTGCTGCATTTGCCTTGCTTGCTTGGCGAACCTACTTGGGCGGTATGAACGCATGGGTTTCCCAATCGGGCTCCATGATGTTGGGCTTCCCCGAATGGATTGTGTATGCCGCCATGACGCCCCCGTTGGCACTGAGCGCCGCCATTGCTTTGACGCAGGCCTTGATGGGTGAGAAGTTCACAAACTCCGAAGGCTCATCAGCATGAGCGCACTCACACTGTGTTTGATTATTTTTGGTGCCATGCTGGTTCTCATGGCCATCCGAGTTCCCATCGCTGTCTCTATGTTTTCAGCAGGAACCCTGGGTTATCTGATTCAAACGGGCTGGGGCCCTTACTCGAGCTTTCTCAACAACTTGGCGTTCGCGCGATTTGCAAGTTATGACCTGTCTGTCATTCCCTTGTTTATTTTGATGGGCCACTTTGCAACCCAAGGCGGCATCAGTAAGGCTTTGTTTCAATTTGCTGCCAGCGTCATGGGGCGCTTTAAAGGCGGCTTGGCCATGGCCGCTGTTCTGGCCAGTGCAGCCTTTGGCTCCATCTGCGGCTCTTCGGTGGCCACGGCCGCCACCATCACGGGCGTTGCGCTGCCTGAGATGAAACGCCATGGCTACTCAGGTCGTTTGTCGACAGGCACTTTGGCAGCCGGTGGTACCTTGGGCATTTTGATTCCGCCATCAGTTCCCTTGGTGATTTACGCCATCTTGACTGAGCAGAATATTGCCAAGCTGTTTGCAGCCGCCATGGTGCCCGGCCTCATTGCCATGTTGGGCTACATGATTGCCATCGCCATCTATGTGCGTGTGGTTCCAGGACAAGCGCCTGAAGTAGGTGACGACATTGAGAAATTCTCTTTGGCTGCCCTCGCAGGTATTTTGCCCATTGCGTCTATTTTTGTCATTGTGTTTGGCGGCATATACGGTGGCTTCTTCACACCCACTGAAGGTGCCGGTGTGGGAGCTGCATCCACCTTTGTGGCGGCCTTGCTCAAGCGAGAAATCACCTGGGCCAAATTCAAGCTGTGCTTTTATGCAACGGCTGAAAGCTCGGCCATGATCTTCATGATTTTCATTGGCGCCGATGTCATGAACTCTTCATTGGCATTAACGCAAGTACCGAATCAGTTGGCCGAAGTGGTTGGCGGTTGGGGTCTTGCACCCTTGATGGTTGTGACGGCCATCTTGCTGTTTTATGTGGTGCTGGGCGCCGTCATGGATGAACTCAGCATGATTTTACTCACCATTCCCATTTTCTTCCCCATGATCATGGGTCTCGACTTTGGCATGGCCAAGGAGCCCACCGCCATTTGGTTTGGCATTATGGTGCTCATGACTGTTGGGTTTGGCATGTTGGCACCGCCGGTCGGCTTGAATGTTTACGTTGTGAACAGCATGGCCAAAGATGTGCCCATTTCTGAGAGTTACAAGGGCGTGATGCCCTTCCTCATCAGCGACACCATCAGAACCGCTCTCCTGTTGTTCTTCCCCGGGATTTCCCTGTGGTTGATTCAATACGTTGCGTGATGAGAAGCCTCTTTTAAAGGCTTTGATCCGTTAACATTCAGACATCATTATTTGGAGACATCCATGATCAAACGTCGAGCCCTCTTAAAGTCAGGTGCTGCTGCTGCTATGGCGGCACCAGCCATCACAACTCTTGCCCAACAAACTGTCACTTTGAAGTTTCACACCTTCATGGCCCCGCAGTCCAATGTGTGGCTCAACATGCACAAAGCATGGATGAACAAGGTCGAACAAGAATCTGGTGGCCGCATCAAGTTTGAAGCCTATCCCGCCATGCAATTGGGCGGCACACCTGTGCAGTTGTACGACCAAGTGCGTGATGGCGTGGTCGACGTGGTTTGGACTTTGCCTGGCAACACCGCGGGGCGCTTTCCCAGGGTGGAAGTGTTTGAGCTGCCGTTCATGATGAACAATGCAGAAGCCACATCCAAAGCCTATTGGGAATATGTGCAAACCATGGCTCCCGATGAATTCAAGGAGACTCAGCTAATTGCCCTGCAAGTTCACGGCCCTGGCGTCATTCACACGGTGGACAAAGCTGTGAAAAATGTGGCTGACATGAGGGGCTTGAAAATGCGCGCTCCGACCCGCCAAGTCACCAAATTGATGGGGGCTCTGGGTGCCATTCCTGTTGGCATGCCCTTGCCTGGCATTCCCGATGCGTTGTCTAAAGGCACCATCAACGGCGCCGTCATTCCTTGGGAAGTTGTGCCTGCCGTGAAGGTCAACGAACTCACCAAGTTCCACGCCGAGTTTGATCCTGCTGGTGGTTCTTTGTACACCACCACATTTGTGATGGCCATGAACAAGGCCAAGTACAACTCATTGCCAGCAGATCTTAAAAAGATCATTGACAACAACAGCGGCCTGGAAACTTCTGGTTGGTTGGGCAAAGTTCAACAAGAAGGCGATGTGTCTGGCCGCAAAACAGCCAGCGATCGAAACAATGCCATCTTCACGGTTGGCCCTGCAGAAGCCCAAGAATTCCGCCGTAAATCGCGTGCGCTCGAAGTGGAATGGATTGAGGACATGAACAAGCGCGGCTTCGACGGACGCAAGCTGATCGACACTGCCCGCGCATTGATTGAAAAACACGCCAAAGCGCCAGCCGCCAAAGCACCTGCGAAAAAGGCTTGAGCTATCAAAGACAACTGATCAAACACTGCCGAGCTTGTGGCTCGGCGGTGCTGTATCGACTTCCCGACGATGGCGACACCAAGCTACGCGCCATCTGCACTGAATGTCATTTGGTGCATTACGAAAATCCCCTCAATGTCGTCGGCACGGTTCCTCACTTTGGCGAACGTGTGTTGCTTTGCAAGCGAAACATCGAGCCCCGCAAAGGCAAATGGACACTTCCAGCTGGCTTCATGGAGTTGGGTGAATCTACTTCAGAAGGCGCCGCGCGAGAAACTTCCGAAGAAGCTGGTGCACATTTCAAAATGGGTTCTCTATTTACAGTCATGAGCGTGCCTCGTGTGGGTCAGGTCCATCTCTACTTCTTGGCCGAGTTGGAGAATGAGCAGTTCGATCCTGGATTTGAAACTCAAGAGGCCAGAATGTTTTCTGAAACAGAAATTCCTTGGGACGACTTGGCCTTTAGAACCGTACAAGAAACTTTGAAGCATTATTTTGCTGACAAAAAGTCGGGTGGTTTTGGGGTGCACACTCTGAGTATTGATTGAAATCAGCCAGCTGGCAGGCTCATTCGCTGTAACCTTAAGCTGTCTTCTAAAAAGCCCTGCGTCACGGGGGTTTTTGGGGTCCAATGAGGCTCTAACTTGGGCGAAAATACGAGAGTGGCCATTCCTCAGTCTTTTATTCAAGAACTTATATCCCGCGTAGATGTAGTGGAGGTCGTTGGCCGCTTTGTGCAGCTGAAAAAAGGCGGTGCAAATTTCATGGGCCTTTGCCCCTTTCACGGCGAAAAATCGCCCAGCTTCACAGTCAGCCCCACCAAACAATTTTTTCATTGCTTCGGCTGCGGAAAAAATGGCAATGCCATTGGCTTTCTCATGGACCATGCAGGCATGAGCTTCATAGAAGCGGTGAAAGATTTAGCACAGCAGACGGGCATGACGGTGCCTGAGGAAGATCTTTCACCTCAAGACAGGGCCATCGCCGCGGCTCAAAAACAAAAACAAGCCACCTTAAGCGATATGTTGGAAAAAGCGGCCAGCGCTTATCAGCACCATTTAAAAAATGCACCGGCGGCTGTGGCTTACTTAAAAGGACGCGGCTTATCTGGGCAAATTGCCAAACGATTTGGTTTAGGTTACTCACCTGAAGGTTGGCGCAGCTTGGCAAGTGTTTTTCCTGAATACGATGATCCACTTTTAGCCGAGAGCGGCTTGGTCATCGTGAATGAGGAAGATGACAAGCGATACGATCGATTCAGAGACCGCGTCATGTTTCCGATTCGAAATATCAAAGGTGAGTGCATCGGTTTTGGCGGACGCGTCATGGGAGACGGCACACCCAAATATTTGAATTCACCCGAAACGCCGGTGTTTCACAAAGGCCGCGAGTTGTATGGCTTGTTTGAGGCGCGCGACAGCATTCACGATGCAGGCTATGTCTTGGTCACTGAGGGCTACATGGATGTGGTGGCCTTGGCCCAATGGGGCTTTCCCAATGCGGTAGCTACTTTGGGAACAGCCTGCACGCCAGACCACGTTCAAAAGCTTTTTAGATTTACAGATTCTGTGGTGTTCAGTTTTGACGGTGATGCCGCAGGTCGCCGAGCTGCTCGCAAAGCCCTTGATGGCGCTCTGATTTATGCAACAGACGTTAGAAATATTAAATTCTTGTTCTTGCCCGAAGAGCACGACCCTGACAGCTTCATTCGTGAAAAAGGCTCTGAGGCTTTTTCTGCCTGTGTGGCGATGGCCACGCCTCTGTCAAAGTTTTTAATCGAAGTCGCCTCAGAGGCTTGCGATTTGCAATCGGCAGAAGGCCGAGCGCATCTTTCAAGCAATGCCAGCCCACTTTGGCGCGCCCTCCCCGACGGCGCCTTGAAACGCCAGTTGCTCTCAGAATTAGCCCACTTGATTCAGCTTGAAGCTTCGGAGTTGGCCGGTCTATGGCTCCAACAAGCCGATGTCGCATCGGCTCGAAGCAATCCGCGCTACACAGTTTCTTCTGCCCCTGCCCTGCTTGCAGAACCGAAAAAAGCGCGGACCAGACCCGACGGCAAAACATGGCAGCAAGACCCTCAAGGCAAATGGCGCTTGGTGGGCGGGACGGGTGCCCTGCAAATGGATTCACTTGGGCCGCGGGTTCAACCTGCAAATCGATCTGACCATGCTGTCAGGCTTCTTCTCACCAACATGGCCCTATGGGACGGCTTGTCTGCCGAAGACCATGCCTTGTTGTGCGAATTACCCGAACAACATGGTGAGCTCATGCGTTGGATTGAAAGCCAATTTCATGACCATGGCCCTTTGGCTTGGGGCGCCTTGCAGTTGGAACTCAGTCAACTTGCGTTCGCGACTTTGGCTGAAAAATTGATGGCCTCGCACAAGCCCAACTCACCCGAAGTCAACACCGAAGGGGAGCCTGGAGAGGCCCGCAAAGAGCTCAGGCTTCTGCTCAATCTGATGCTAATTGACCGCCTGAAAGGGCTTGAAACGCAAGCGCTCAAAGAGGCTGAAAGTATTCAAAGTCCCGAAGCCTTTCAAAAATGGCGCGATCTGCATCAACGCAGACGAACCCTCATGAGCACTGAAATTATTTAGACTTTTCACCCTTGTTTGGGTATAATCCACTTTTCAGGCAAGAGCGACAGCAGAACCTCCGGACCCGGCCACCGCCTCAGCGCACCTCCCTCCATGGGAACGGCCACATCACCGCAAGGACTGCATACCAAATGTTCGCCCATCCATCTTGCCCAATTGCCCTTGCAAATGAAGCCACCTGCCCTCAGGTGTTTGTTTGCATTTCCTCTCGCGCCAGAAGTTTGTGGCGCAGCGTTTGTTTCCAAGTCAGTTTGAAGTATTGAGGTCCATCATGCCCGCTCAAAAACCGAAGAAGCCCGTTAAAGCACAAGCCAAGTCTGGCGCAGTCAAAGTTGCCAAACCCGTTGCCAAGCCCGTTGCCAAGCCCGTCGTTAAATCGGCAGGCAAACCAGTGGCAAAACCTGCCCTGAAAGCAACGGCCAAAACAAGTCTGGTCAAAGCCAAAGCCAAAGCACCCATGAAAGCACCTGCAAAAAAGCCTGCCAAGCCAACTGCCAAAGCAGTGGTGAAAGCTGTTGCTAAAACAGTTGCAAAACCTGTTGCCAAAGCTGCCGCACCGGTCAAGAAAGTCAGTTCAGTGCCCGCATCCAAAAATACAATCGCCGCTAAAGTACCCCCTAAAGCACCTGCAAAAACGCCATCGAAAGCGCCGGTCAAGGCTGTCAAGCCAGCAGCCAACAAAGCCAGCTCCAAAATCGCAGCCAAACCCCTAGCCAAGCCTTCCGCGAAGCCGGTTGTTAAAACTGCCGCTAAACCGATCATTAAACCGGCCGCTAAACCAGCAGGTAAGCCTGCTGCCAAGCCAGTCGCCAAAGTTGCCGATAAAAAGGCCCCCACACCAGCGCTCAAATTACCTGCGGTCAAGCCCAGCAAAACAACGGCACCCGTGCCTGTGGTGCAGGCAGATGGCGCCAAGCGCGGCAAAAAGTCCAAGGCAGATACAGCACCCATTCCTGAAGACATGAGTGACATCGAGGACGACTTGGTCGGCGAACCTGTTCCGGAGTCGACAGAAAAAGTCAAACCCCTTCGCATGAAGATCAGCAAGGCCAAAGAACGCGCCTTGATGAAAGAGTTTGGCTTAGACGAAACAGTGTTGTCAGAAGAAGACATGGCCAAACGCCGTCAACGCCTGAAGGCTTTGATCAAGTTGGGCAAAACGCGTGGCTATCTCACACACGGTGAAATTTCTGACCACTTGCCAGACAAGTTGGTCGACGCTGAAACCATGGAAGTGGTCATTGCCACATTGAACGACTTGGGCGTTGCCGTTTACGAGCAAACACCCGATGCCGAGTCTTTGATCATCACTGACAACGCCCCAACAGGCTCAACCGAAGAAGAAGCTGAAGAAGCTGCAGAGGCTGCACTTTCTACGGTGGACAGCGAGTTCGGCCGAACCACAGATCCCGTTCGCATGTACATGCGCGAACTGGGTACCGTTGAGTTGCTCACACGCGAAGGCGAAATTGAAATTGCCAAGCGCATTGAAGGCGGCTTGATGAACATGATGACCGCGATCAGCGCATCGCCGGCCACCATCGCTGAGATTCTTCGCCTTGCGGGTGAAATTCGATCAGGCAAAATCGTCATCTCCACGGTGGTGGATGGTTTTTCCAACATCAATGAAGCCGATGACTATGTGGCCGAGGAAGACTTCGATGAATTCGATGAGTCAGATGACGACGATGGCAAAGGTGGCTCCAAAGCTCTGACCAAAAAATTGGAAGAGTTGAAGAACCAAGCCTTAGAGCGATTCGACCGCATCACCGAGCTGTTCGAACAAGTTCACAAGATCTATGAAAAAGAAGGCTGGGGCACACCCGCCTATCAAAAGGCGCAATTCGCGTTGTCTGAAGAATTGATGACCATTCGATTCACGGCCAAAACCATTGAAAAGCTGTGCGACATGGTGCGCGGTCATGTAGACGATGTGCGCAAGAAAGAACGCGAAATGCGCCGCATCATTGTGGACAAATGTGGCTACCCCCAAGATTTGTTCATTGCCGACTTCAGTGGTCGCGACAAAAACAACCAACGCATTAAGTCACACCTGCTCGATTTGAAATGGATCGAAAAACAAGCGGCAGCTGGCAAGCCATGGAGCACAGTCATGGGCCGAAACATCCCGCCGGTTCAAGACTTGCAGCAGAAGCTGACAGACCTGCAATCGCGCGTGGTAGTGCCTTTGGATGAGCTCAAAGATATCAACAAACGCATGAATGCGGGCGAGCGCTCATCACGCCACGCCAAGAAAGAGATGATTGAAGCCAACTTGCGCTTGGTCATTTCAATTGCCAAAAAATACACCAACCGTGGTTTGC
>SXGQ01814610.1_pt1 | contig 13507 bp, 13 predicted proteins | sample 3178371 | NCBI WGS metagenome assembly SXGQ01 (sample SAMN11356859, study PRJNA531348) | freshwater metagenome | isolation source: freshwater sample F1-20 | place: China: Fuxian Lake, Yuxi | collected 2017-12-25
CTCTATGCCGACGTTGCTTCGTCGGAGCTCCGCGAGCTTCCCTCTGGTCGTCAGCAGATCCGCACCGCTATTCGCACCAGTGCCGACTTGGAGCGCGTCTGGACCTTCGTGGACGAGGAGGCAGCCGCTGGGCGACAGACCTTTGTGGTGGTCCCGCGGATCGCCGATGCCGAGGAAGGCGGCGAACCGGAGCAGGGGACTACCTTTGATGATGATCTTGACTCGGGTGGTGCAACGGGGGTTGAGGCTCAGGCGCAGCTCCTGCGTGACCGCCTCCCACACCGTCGCATCGGCGTGGTGCACGGGCAGCAGCGGGCTGCGGAGCGAACCGTTGCAATGCAGGCATTCGTTGCTGGCGAAACCGCTGTGCTGGTCGGCACCACCGTGCTTGAGGTCGGTGTCGACGTGCCAGCAGCTAGTGTGATGGTGATCCTTGAGGCGGAGCGTTTTGGCCGAGCCACGCTGCATCAGCTGCGCGGCCGTGTCGGCCGCGGTGGTGATAAAGGCTGGTGCATTCTGGTGAGCGATAGTGACGACGAGGTTGCCGCTGCGCGGCTTCAAGCGATTGAGTCCACCCGTGATGGCTTCTTGCTTGCGGAGCAGGACATCGCATTGCGTGGAGAGGGGAGTGTCCTCGGCACATCGCAGAGTGGCCTTCCGCCGCTGCGCATTGCAACGCTGGCGCGCGCGGACGATCGGGCACTCGCCCTCGTTGCACGTACGGAGGCAGAGCAACTCCTTGATCAGCGTGGCGAGGCAAAGGGAGAGGCGGCGCTCCTCGTGCAGTCGTATGCCCGTGGCTGGCCGATTGGACGGGCGACCGGCATAGCGCTCACCGAGAGCGCGCCAGTATGAGCTCACAGGGGGGAACCCTACGCATTATCGCGGGCGACCACCGTGGCCGACGTATTGCGGTGCCGCCAGCCGGCACTCGCCCCATGGCCGATCGCGTGCGCGAATCTCTCTTTGCGGTACTTGAGCCCCGCATCGTTGGCGTAAGGTTTGCCGATCTCTGCGCGGGGAGTGGCGCAGTTGGGATCGAGGCGTTGAGTCGTGGTGCCGATCACGTACTGTTTGTGGAGCGCTCGCGAGACGCGGTAGCAATCATTCAAGCGAATCTGACGACACTCAAGCTGACGGAACGGGCGACCCTCCAGGGTACGGATGTGCTGGTCGCGCTCAGTGCACCTGGCGTCTCGTTCGATCTCATCGTTGCCGATCCCCCATATGACGACACCGCCGTGGCGGAGGGGATCATGGCGCGCTGTGCTGCCCCAGGTGGTCCGCTCACCAATGAGGGGCTCCTCGCGCTCACGGGGCGCACGCGGCCGGGCGACCTGCCCCGAGCCCTCCCTGAAGGACTACGATGTGTGCGAACGCTGGTCTACGGCGACAGTTGCGTAGATCTACTGGCACGCAACATGACAACGGAAGCGGAGGTTGGCAATGAGTGAACGAGTGGCGCTCTATCCGGGAAGTTTTGATCCTGTGACCTTTGGTCACATCGATCTGATTCGTCGCAGCCTGGCCATTGCGGACCGTCTCGTTGTTGCGATCCTGCCGAACTCTGACAAAGAGGCCCTTCTCACCCTTGAGGAGCGAACCGCACTCCTGCGGAGCGTAATTGACGCTGAGCTCGGCGACGCTAGCGCACGAGTGCAGATCCTCTCTGCATCAAATCTCGCCGTTCGCGTTGCGGCCGATGCTGGGGCGACCCTGATCATTCGTGGCCTCCGAGCCGGCTCCGACTTTGAGGCCGAGCTTCGTATGGCGCACGCGAATCGACTCCTTGCGCCAGAGATTGAGACCGCCTTCATGATGACGGCCCCAGAGCATGCCTCAACATCAAGCCGTCTCGTTCGCGAGGTGGCGCGCTACGGCGGGCCACTCGATCGACTCGTGCCGGCCGCTGTTGTCCCCGTTCTGACTGCCGCCGCGCGACGACGCTCCTCAAAGGCCTAGCTCATGGAGAGCGAATCGGCGGCAGTGCTGCCGCCCCTTTATCCCGTTGATCTCTCGCCACTGCTCGCCGAGTCAGCGGGGGGTACCTTCACCCTTGAGCCATTCACCGTCGAGGAACGACTCGACGACGAACTCTTCAAGGCTGCAGTCCATGTTCGGATCGACCGCACCAATCGCGGCGTGCGCATCGTTGGCACCGTCCGCGGTAGCCAGGAGGGAGCCTGCGGTCGCTGTCTGGCCCCCGCAGTCGCGCAGCTGAGCGCACCGATTGACGAGGAGGCGCTTGAGCCCAGGCACGCGACGGAGGGGGCGCTCCTGATCGGCAAAGGGAACAGCGCTGATGTTGGTCGCCTCGCGATCGAGGCGCTCGACCTGACCCGTCGCCTGGTGCTGATCTGTACGCCACCCTGCCCAGAGCGCTGCGGCCTCTGCGGTGCAGAGCACCCCGTCAGCACCTGTCCTGAGCGGGGACTCGACCCTCGACTAGCTGGCTTAGCCGCCCTCCTCCCCCCTGAAGGGGACGAAGGCGCGCCGATCGGGTAGGATTCCCCTCCAAGGCACGCCCAATCGGGCGCCAATGAGCGAGGTCAGAAAACATGGGCGTACCAAAGCGGAAGAAGTCGCATGCACGTCAGGGTGACCGACGTTCGCACCATGCCTTGACGCTCCCTTCCATGGATCGCTGCCCACAGTGCAACGCCGTCAAGCGTGCGCACCATGCCTGCCTGGAGTGCGGAACCTATCGCGGCCGCGAGGTCATCCGCCGACCTGCGCCGGACGCGGACGTCGCTGACGCCTAACTCGCAATGAGCGCGTCGGGCGGCACTGTCCGCCTCGCCCTCGATGCGATGGGTGGAGACCACGGCCCCACCGAAGTTGTGCCAGGTGGCCTGCGATGGGCCAAGGAGAATCCCAACGATCACCTCACCCTTGTTGGTGACGAACAGATTATCCGTGCAATTGCTGGGGGCGAACTCCCAGAGAACGTCTCCATTGTTCATGGACCAGGCGTGATCACCATGGAAGAGAACCCCGCAATCGCGGTTCGTGAACGCAAAGATGCATCCATGGTTGTTGCGGCAGCGCTGGTTCGTGACAAGCTCGCCGACGCGGTCGTCACCGCAGGGCACACGGGCGCTGGCATGGCGGCAGGGGTGCTGATCATTGGCCGCATTAAAGGCGTGATTCGACCGGCTATCGCTGTGCAGTTTCTCTTGCGCGAGAAGCCGCTCCTTCTTCTTGATGTTGGCGCGAACCCCGATTCCACTCCAGAGAATCTTTATCAGTACGCTCATATGGGCCAGATCTTCTCGCAGCACGTCCTTGGTGTGGTCAATCCGCGCGTCGCGCTCCTCTCCATCGGAGAAGAGAAGGGGAAGGGCGACATGCGCATTCAGCGCGCCACTGAGCTCCTTGATCAGTCATCGCTTAACTTCACTGGGAACGTTGAGGGGCGCCATCTCGCCGCCGATGAGGCTGATGTGGTCGTCTGCGATGCGGTGCTCGGTAACGTTGCGATCAAACTTGTGGAAGGGGTGACGACCACTATCACTGATTTGTTCCGCGCCGAGTTCCGTCGCCTGCCGTTTGGCCCCATCGCTGCGCTGCTCATGCGCGGCTCCATCGCGCGCATCCGCACCCAACTTGACTATGAGCGGATTGGCGCAGCAATCCTCTTAGGCGTCCAAGGCACGGTAGCGATCACCCATGGTCGCGCCCGACAGCGCATGGTCTACTTTGCCTGCGCCACCGCGGCACGCGCGGTGCGCGAGCGGGTCACCGAGCAGATCACCTCGTCGATCGCCAAGAACCCGATTGCTGCTCCTGATGGTCTCCCCGTCGGACCAGCGTAAGGTGGCGACCCGGCGAGCCCCGGCTGCGCCGAAGGATGCGGCGGCGCGGGCGCATACGGCCGGACGACGGGATGCACTCACCGCACTCTATGAGTCGGACTTTGGCATGCGCTCGGCGCTGGCAGTGCTGGAGCGACGGATAACCGCTGGCGATGTCACCGAGGAGACCCTCCGCTGGTCCCGGCCACTTCTTGAGATCGTTGAGGCAAATCGCCCACAGATTGATGCCGCAATCGAACGCCTTGCCACCGCCTTCCCCCTTGCGACCATGGCCAGAATTGATCGTTCGCTCCTGAGGTGTGGCCTAGGGGAGGTGATACACTCCCGCACGGCGGCGCCGACCGAGGCGATCGCTGCGTGGACCTCGCTCGCACGCACGTATAGCGGCGAACCGGCCCGCAAACTGGTCAACGGCGTACTCGGCACCGCGCTTCGCGAGGTTGCCGCCACGGCGGAGAGAGACGGAGGGAGTAACTCATGAGCGACAAGGATCAGATCTTCCAGGAGCTCCAGAGCTACATCGTTGAGCAGCTCGGCGTTGAGAAGGAGAAGGTGACCAGAGAGGCCGCCTTTATCGAAGACCTCAATGCAGATTCCCTCGACCTTGTGGAGTTCGCAATGGGCCTTGAAGAGAAGTTCGGCGTAACGATTGCTGACGAAGAGCTCGGCAAGATCAAGACGGTGCAAGACGCCGTCGACGCCATCGCCGAGAAGAAGGGCTGAGATGGGGCGGCCCCGTGGCCGCCAGGGTGAGGCTCCAGCCTTACTCAGTGCGACCATTGGGGCGTGCCACCTCTCCGCACGATGACGCTCGTAGTGGCGCCACTTTCGATGACTCCAGCACAACGTGAACGCCTCAACCTCCCAGTCGGGGGCGAGGCACTCGTAGAGCTGGCCCTCACGCATCCATCACGCCGCCGTCAAGAGGGGGCTGCGTCGGATAACGAGCGCCTCGAATTCCTCGGCGATGCAATCCTTGGTGCCGTCGTCGCTGCCCGGCTCTATGCCGACGACACTGCGGCGGAGGAGGGTGATCTCTCTGAGCGCCGGGCCGCTGTTGTCTCACGCGCCGCGCTCGCGGAGGTCGCCCTGCGCATCGGTATCGACGAGGTGTTGATGCTCGGTGAGGGTGAGGCGTCGCGTGGAGGCGCTCGTCGACCTGCGGCACTGGCCGCAGCGTTTGAGGCGCTCGTTGGTGCGATCTTCTTGAGCCACGGTTTCGCCGCCGCGGCCTCATTCATTGAAGGACATATGGGCGCTGAACTCGCGGCACCTCGCGCAGTTCTCGGCAAGGGAATCAAGACGCTGCTGCAGGAGTGGACGCAGGCACGGAATGGCTCCCTGCCTCGATACGACGTTGTCGCTACCACTGGCCCTGAACACGACCGCACGTACGAGTGTGTGGTGCGCGTTGATGGTAGTGAGGTGGCGCGCGGATTCGGTTCAAGTCGCCGCGCCGCTGAAGCCGCCGCCGCTGAAGCTGCCATTGATCTCCTCGGCATCACTGCAGGTGGCGCAAAGTGAGCCGACTGCGACTCCGTGAGGTACGACTGAGTGGCTTCAAGACCTTTGCTGACAAGACGACCATCGCTTTCACCCCAGGTATCACCGCAATTGTTGGGCCAAACGGAAGCGGTAAGTCGAACGTTGTCGACGCCCTTCGCTGGGCGCTCGGCGAGGCCGGCCGCGGCATTCGCTCCAAGCGCGTAGAGGAGGTCATCTTCGCCGGATCAGAGAAGCGCCGCCCGCTCGGTCTCGCCGAGGTTTCGCTCTCCATCGCCAATGAAGATGGGCTCTTCGACCTTCCGTTCACCGAGATTGAGATTGCCCGTCGCGCCGATCGCGGTGGTGGCCAGGAATACCTACTCAATCGCGAGAAGATTCGCCTTCGAGATCTCAACGAGCTGCTCGACGGGGCGGGCCTTGCCGAGAACGGACTTCTATTCATTGGTCAGGGTGCCGTTGACCAGGCGCTGAGCCTCAAGGCGGAGGAGCGCCGCGCACTCGTTGAGGAGTTCGCGGGCACCGCGCGCCACGAGCGACGCCGCGCACGGGCGGAAGCCGAGATGAAAGAGGCAATTGATAATCGAGCGCGTGTCGAGGAGATTCTCGCCACACTCCGCCCACAAGAGCGCCGTCTCGCGACGCTGGCGAGACAGGAGGCCGGTCGCGAAGAGTTGCTGACCGAAGCGGTCGAACGAATCGCTGCGCTGGGAGCCGCACGTGGTGCCTGGATCGCCTCCCGACGTGTGCGTATCGGCGGACAGATTTCCACAGTTACAAGCGAGCTTCGCTCCATCCGTGAACAGCTGCGCAACGCCGACGAAGAGGCTCATCGACGTCGAGAACGCCTTGGGCTTGCTCGTACCGAACTTGACGTCGCACGACGTGCCCTTGAGGCGGCTCGTGAAGCTCGTGAATCTGCCGAGAGGGCACACGCCCGCATTGATGCTGAGTTCTCTGCGCTGACGCGAGATGTGGAGCGCATCGCATCGGAGGTCGCCGTCGCAGAGGCGGAGATCGCATCCGTGGAGGCGCTGCGTGCCGCAGCAGCCCCAGCAGTTGACGCAGAGGCGGCGGCCGCTCTCGAGATCCTTGATGCCGACCTCTCCTCGGCGCGCCGCGAATTGGAGGCACTCACCGATGGAACGGGGAAGGGGAGTAGCGACTCCGCGGTACGCGCTCAACGGTCGCGCGAAGTAGAGCGAGCAGATCTCACCGCCCGTCTCGAGCGATTGCAGGCAGAGCGTACCGCCGTAACAGCAGATAGCGCCAACGAGGATCCCACCGCGGCTGAAAACGTTCTCATCCTGGCTGCGACCGCCGCCAGCGATGCCGCGGCCCGTCTCACCGCTGCGTCACGCGAACTCGCCGAGGCGGAAGCCAACGCCGCTGCCAGTCGCGCAGCCGTTGGAGAGAGCGAGCGTGCCGCTCGCGCCGCAGAGGCGGAGGCGGCGTCCCTTTCGGGACGACTCGCCGCACTTGAATCGCGCCGTGCAGCCCTACAGGCGCGTGCGTTGTCAAAGGCGGCACATGCGATTGGCGGGCGAAGCCTGCTGGCGGGCGTAGAACTACGCGAAGAGGGTCGCACCGCCGTTCTTGCCGCACTCGGAGCGTTGGCACGTGGCTTCGTTGTTGATCAGCGTGGCGCAAGTCTGCTCGACGACGAACAGGGGGCTCTCCTCATTGATGGTGCTGACGCTATGAGCGCAGCGACCCACCCGACACTCCCTTCTTTGAACAACGAGGTTGTAAGTGATCCTGATGGGCTACTTGGACGTCTGCTGGCAAGCGTCTTTGTTGCGCCGAGCGTCGCTGCCGCGTTAAGCGCCCTCGCCGATCTCCCTCTTGGCGGCACGATCGTCACGCGCGCCGGCGCCGTCGTCCGCCATGGCGGTGTGATCATTCGTGAGACAGAACCAGAGGATGCACTCGTTGACTCAGAGATCAGTCGGGTCGCCGCAGCAACGGAGCGGCTCCGGGCCAGTGCCGCGGCCCTGCGAAGTGAAGCCACTTTTGCAGCGGGCAGCCTTACTGCGGCTGAAGCACGACTCGCGCAGGGGCGAGACGCCGAGATTGGCGCACGTGCAGCACTGCGTGCTGCTGAATCCGCACGTGCTGAGGCGGAGCGCCGCCGTGACGCCGTTCGCCGAAGCACATCAGAGCGCGCTGAACGAATCAGTCGCCTTGATGCCGCCGTCAACGCCGCTCAGGCGCGACTCAATGAAATTGCCCTTACCCCTGAGCAAGCTGTCGCCACCGACGCTGCAACCCAGTGGCGATCTCGCGTCGAAGAGTTGGTCGCCCGCCGCGTGGACCTCGCAACTGCCGTAGAGAGAGATCGAGCGGCTCTACGGACCTGGGAGCTGGCGCGTGCACGTGGTGATGCCACCGTTGCCGGAGCCTCGGCCCGAATCGCGCGGGCCGCAGAGGAGCGTGGCGCCCTGGAGACGCGCGTTGCGAATCTCCGCGCCCAGCTTGCCGAGCAGTCTGGTCTCGCAACAGCAGCCCGAGCCACAGCAACGCAGCGTGAAGAGAGCGTGCAGGCGAAGGCGGCCCTGCAGGTTGAGATTGAGAGCGAGATTGCAACAGACGAAGAGGCGAAGCGTGGTCTCCGCGCGCGCGAGCAACAGCTCGACGAGGCACTGCGCCCGCTGGAGCGCGACGGTCAGGCCGTTGAGTTTGAGCGCGAGCGGTTCATCGAAGAGCTAAGTGGCGATCTCGCCGCCTTCGGCCGCCGCCTCTCTGAAGACGCTCGTTTGGCCGTCGGCATCCCATCTGTCCTCCGCACTGCTGCACCAACCGATGACGCCGAGGCTCCAGCTGAAGGGGAGACGGCTGCACGTGAGGGGCTCGCCCGTCAGCAGGCGGCCGCTCTCGTTGAATATTGGGAAGGGCAACACGCCGGTAGCGCTGCAACGACGCTAGCTGCACCTGACCCGGAAGAGCTCCGAGCGCTGGAGCGGCTGCGGCGCAAAATTGGGCCACTTGAGGCTGGCGGTGCCAGCATCGTGATGGAGCATCAGGAGCTTCGCGACCGCCTAGAATCGCTTGAAATTCAGACGCGCGATCTTGATGGTGCAATCGAGAAGGCAGCGACACTCATGCGAGAGCTGGATCAGCTCGTTGAGTCAACCTTTACCGAGCAGTTCGCCGCGCTGCAGACGACTTTTGCTGCAAATTTCCAGCTCCTCTTTGGTGGCGGAGATGCGCAGCTCCGCCTTGCAGACGATGGCGAGTCGCGTCGCCCAGGAGTTGAAATTGACGCGCGGCCGCCCCTCAAGCGCCGCCAGCAGCTCTCCCTTCTCTCGGGTGGAGAGCGTGCACTCACCGGCGTAGCGCTTCTGCTCGGCATGTTGGCGGTTCGCCCCCTCCCGTTTGTTGTTCTTGACGAGGTTGATGCCGCTCTCGACGAGGCAAATGTGACGCGCTTCGGCGATGCCATCCGCGAGTTGAGTGAGCGCACACAGGTTGTGGTGATCACCCACAACCGGGGTACGGTCGAAGTTGCTGACAGCCTCTGGGGCGTCACCGTTGGCGAAGATGCGGCAAGCCGTGTCTTCGGATTACGTCTCGATGAGGCGAAGCGCATTGCCGAACAGGCCCGCGCCGAGCGTGAGGCGGCGCGTTGAAACTCGCCTTCTGGCGAAAGAGCTCTCCTGACGATGAGAAGCGTGTGGCCGAAGCCACCACACCAGCCGTCAACCCTTTCGCCAAAGTTCTCCGTCGATTCACTGCTCCAGAACCGAACTGGCGCGAACTGGAAGAGGCACTCCTTGCCAGTGACGTCGGACTGGCTGCGACGAACGCGCTCATCCAGGCGGCCCGCGATGGCGACGGAGCGAGTGGACCTGCGCGGATACGGGCCGCTGCGTTGAGCCTGCTCGGTGACGATTCAATCAACCTGCACGACGACGCGGACGTTGTACTACTGGTTGGTGTCAACGGAGTCGGCAAAACCACAACTGCCGCGAAGCTCGCATCAAGAGCAAAAGGTGCTGGGCTCTCGCCCCTCCTGGTTGCTGCCGATACCTTTCGCGCGGCGGCGATCGATCAGTTGCGGGCGCTTGGCGTGCGCGAAGGGGTTGAGGTAGTTGAGGGGCGCCCAGGTGGTGATCCTGCCGCTGCAATTCATGATGCGCTGACTCTGGCGGCTGCACGCGATTTCTCCCCCGTGATCATCGACACCGCCGGCCGCATGCAGACCCGAAGCGGACTAATGGACGAACTCGCCAAGATTCGAAGGGTGGTAACGAAGGTTGCCCCAACCCGCACCGTTGAAGTGCTACTCGTGTTGGATGGCACGGCGGGGCAGAACGGCCTCGCGCAAGCTCGGGGATTTGATGCATCAGCGGGAGTTGACGGCATCGTATTGACGAAGCTCGATAGCGGTGCCCGCGGTGGGGTAGCCCTAGCCGTGCGCCGAGATCTTGGCCTGCCGATTCGTTGGATTGGGACGGGCGAGCGGGCCACCGACCTAGTGCCATTTGTGGCAGAGGCGTATGTGGATGGTCTCTTAGGCGGGCCTTCGCTCTCCTGAGCTGGGGATCTCTGCGATTGATTGAATAGCCCCTAGTCGAGAGAGTGCGACAAAGAGACCGACGCCAATGGAGGCGCCACCACCTACGAGGAGCGCCACACCACTGCCAGCCACGGAGCTACCGATCACTCCGCCGAGGATGATCCCCATGAGTCGACCGAGTAGCCCGACACCATCGTTCGCGGCGTTCGCGCGCCCCTGGAACGCGGCAGGGAGGACGCGCCCACGAATCGCCGCCTGGTTTGCCTCCCACACCGTCTCGAATCCATCACTGAGCAGTTGGTGTCCAACAAGCATCGCGAACCCAACTACGGTCGCTCCCGGTGCGAGGGGGACAAGCGCGAGGCCGATCCCGACGATCACCAAGCTAAGTGAGATTGCTCGGCCAACGCCAAAAAACTGCGAAATGCGTTCGGTGAAGACGCCACCAAGGAACGAGGCGATACCGCCTGTTGCAATCACTAGTCCGATTGCTTCAGGACCGAGGCCGAGTCCATTGGTGACATAGAGCAGGTACGAGGAGCGGAAGAGACCAAAATAGAGGCCGATCACAAACGTCGAAATCAACAGTGGTCGCATCAGCACCACAGACCAGGTCTTTTTTAGGCCGTCGGAGAGCTCCCGGAGGAAGCTGGCACGCGCCGACGCTGGTGGCAGCTTCGGTTCAGCTACACGGAGGAACCCGATCAGCACTGCCGAGAAGACGTAGGTAAGCGCGTCAATGCCAATCGCAACAGGTCCGCCGAATGCACCAATGAGTAGTCCCGCTGAACCGAACCCAAAGAACTCTGCTGCGCCACGAATACCCAGCGTTCGCGCTAGCACCGCGCGCAGCGCTGATGAGTTCACGAGGCCAGCAAAGTAGCTCCGCTCAGCAATTTCAAATGTCGTGGCGCACATGCCTGTGAGGGCGCTCACTGCGATCAGGTGGGGGAGGGTGACCCCATTGAAGAGAGCGGCAGCGAGTGGGATCGTGCCGAGCAGCAGTGCCCGCAGCAGGTCCGTCGCGATTAGAACGGGCTTCCGTGGAAGGCGATCAATCCAGACTCCGGCGAACTGGCTTACCAACGCCCCAGCGATGAGGTCTACAGCGGCAAGGGCGGCCGCCTCCGCTGCGTTGATGCCGAGGCCGATGATGGCAAGGAGGGGGAGTGCGGCGCGGGTGATGAATGAGCCGTAGGTCGAGATAGCCTGCGCGCTGGTCAGAAGGTTGACGTCGCTGCGCACGAGCGGGGGCAGCCCTTGGATTGCGCCCTGCCCCTTCTGGGTCTCCTTTTGAGCAGCCATGGCGCGAGCGTACACTCTAGGTATGTTTGACGCGCTCGGTAGCAGTCTTCGCGCCTCACTTCGTCGCCTCACGGGGAGCGGTCGCATCAGCGCCGCCGATCTTGAGGCGGGCCTTGCCGACATTCGCACCTCGTTGCTTGGTGCCGACGTTGCGATGCCGGTTGTTGCACAGCTGCTTGAACGTATCGGCGATCGGGCACGTGCCAGTGAGATAGTTGGTGGTCTCGGCGCGGGCGAGCGCATGCTCGGCATCTTGCACAGTGCGCTAACGGAAACGCTCGGTGGCTCAGGTCGCGACCTCGATCTACGCGAACGTCCAGCAACCATCCTCCTGCTCGGGCTGCAAGGTGCGGGGAAGACTACGACCGCGGCAAAGCTTGCCTATCGCTTGGCGAAAGATGGTCGCCGCCCGATGCTTGTCGCTGCCGACCCACGTCGACCTGCAGCGGCAGAGCAGCTCGCAACATTAGCGACCACCATCAAGGTGCCAATGCATCGAGAACCGGTCGGCACTCCAGTGGCTGAGATCGGAACACGCGCCATAGCCGCAGCCCGACGTCTCGGCCTCGACGTGGTGATTATCGACAGCTCAGGGCGGACCACGCTCGATGATGAGCTACTTGAGGAGTTGCGCGACCTTCGCGATGCAACTAAGCCGCGAGAGCGGCTCTTGGTTCTTGATGCCGCCACAGGACAGTCGGCGCTGGCTATTGCAGAAGGATTCAAAGCGGTCGCGGAGCCGACAGGACTCATTCTCTCCAAGTTGGACGGCGATGCTCGCGGTGGTGCTGCACTCTCTATCGCCGGTGGCGCAGGGATTCCAGTGGTGTATGTGGGCACCGGTGAGCGCTCCGATGCGCTGGAGCGATTCCACCCCGAACGCATCGCCAACCGCATTCTCGACATGGGTGACCTGGCAACGCTGGCGGAGCGGGTACGCGACGCCGAGATCGGACCGGCGGCTGGCCCCGATGCCGAGGTACGCGCGAAGGCGGCAGAGGCGCGCGCACTGCGCGGCGGGATGACATTCGACGATCTTCTCGGCCAGCTCCGCCAGATGTCGTCTCTCGGGCCGATCGGCCAGGTCGTCAAGATGATTCCCGGCATGGGGGGGATGGCCGAACAGGCGGAGGCTGCTGTGGCGAGTGGCGAGTTAAAGCGCACCGAGGCGATCATCCTCTCGATGACCCCAGCGGAGCGACGCGACCCAGCCCTCTTAACCCCGCCACGTCGCCGCCGGATTGCCGCAGGGGCGGGACGAGCCATCGAAGAGGTCAATCGGCTAGTGAAGCGATTGGAAGAGATGCGAACCCTGATGCGACGGGCCGGCGGTGGTGATCCGAGTCGGCTGATGGGCGGTGGGGCGGGACTCCCTGGCAAGCACGCGGGCGGGCGGATCCCCCCGAAGGCGGCGAAGCGGGAGAAGCGGGCGAAAAAGGGCGGTAAACGGCGCTAATTCACGGGGAGAGATGCGCCCGAGCCGCTGAGCGGCTAGGATTCTCGTACTGACCCCCTGGCAACGCCAGGGCCACCAGCCGCTCCGGAAGGGGCGGCGCCTCGGAGGATGCATCAGGGATGAGTGTTCGGATCCGTTTGACCCGCGTGGGCGCATCTAAGCAGCCGTCGTATCGCGTGGTTGCCACTGATCGCCGCTCGCCACGAGATGGTCGCTCGCTAGAAATTCTTGGCCACTACAACCCACGCACCGAGCCAATGACGCTCGTGCTTGATCTCGCCAAGGTTGATGCCTGGATTGCCAAGGGCGCACAGCCATCTGACGTTGTCGGCAAGTTGATCACCAAGGCGCGCGCTGGTGGAACCTCCGCGGGCGGCAAGACGCTGGCGAAGGCTGCAACACCTGGCTATACCAAGCCTGGCACGCGCCCAGTTGTCGAAGAGCCGACAGTGGTTGTTGAAGCCGCGCCAGAGGCTGCTGTTGAGGCGACTGCTGATGCGCCAGCTCCTGAGGCCGCTCCTGTTGAAGATGCACCTGTCGCTGAAGCGGCACCAGCAGATGCGGCACCAGCCGCTGAGGAGGCGTAAGTGGCAGCAGCGCAGCTCGTTGAGTACGTCGCGAAGTCGCTTGCCGACAATCCAGACGGCGTCAGCGTTGAGGTAGAAGAGGATGGCGACGCCATCATCTTGCGTCTCGTCGTCGATGAAGAGGATATGGGCCGCGTCATCGGACGCAACGGCAGCATTGCCAAGGCAATGCGCAGCCTGTTGAAGGTTGTCTCAAATCGCACCGGAGAGAACTACGTCCTCGAAATCGGCTGAGACGACGACGCACCTGCGCGTTGCGCACGTGCGCGGTGTTCGCGGTCTTGATGGCACCCTTCGCCTCGAGGTACTGACTGACCTTCCA
>SXGQ01409972.1_pt1 | contig 13504 bp, 25 predicted proteins | sample 3178371 | NCBI WGS metagenome assembly SXGQ01 (sample SAMN11356859, study PRJNA531348) | freshwater metagenome | isolation source: freshwater sample F1-20 | place: China: Fuxian Lake, Yuxi | collected 2017-12-25
CCAACGACCCGATTGAAAAGAATTTGTTTGACCAATGGGTTATCAAATCTCAAAAGACAGAGGTCAATACACGACAAGTGTATATCGACAACATCAATGAGATTACGATTAACCACACGAAGTACATCAGACAGAGGTAGTGTGTGAGTGTTTAACGATTAGGGGGTGTAGTAATACACCCCTTTTTTTGTGTCCAAGAATTTTTACAACCTTGTAATTTTTTCACAAGTCTAACTGCGATGGTATTACATTGGGGGTGGTCGCAGTTGGACTTTCCTCGTCCCCGACAGGTGAGATTTCTGAGTTAAAAATTTTAACACTTCTTAACAAAAATAATTGGTCAAACATTTGTATTTCTCATATATCCTTTATACATTTGTATCGTCATCATCTACTACGGGGACAGGTATTCTGAACATCAATCGGTATGACACCCACTTACTTATCCGAGATTACCAAGACTATGAGTACCAATGTGGAAATCGAATTTTCCGTGGACTTCCAAGGTCAGTGTGAGTACGTTCAGTCAGAGAACACTGAACAATTTTTGGAGTACGAACAAATCATTTTGTTCCTCGTGGAGAAGGAGATTATCCCAATCAACGAGAGAACGGAGGGGTTGGTCGAGATTGTCGATGGTATCGTCAATGTGAATTACAGAACGTGTACCCAAGTGGGAGACGATTGGGACACGGACGTTTGGGAGGAAGGTTCCTCCGAGAACCCTATAAGTGAATTGGTGAAGGAGTAACATCCTTCCCCTCTTTAAAAACCCTATCAGAAATGGTAGGGTTTTTTTGTGTCCAAGAAATTACAAGGTTGTAATTTTTTTCAAAGTCCAACTGCGAGTGGGTGTGGTATAAGGTCGCAGTTAGACTTTCCTCCAGTTCACCTGGTCCCTGACCTGGTTAAAAATTTAACATTCATTAACATCTGAAAATTTGTATTTCTAATATATCCTTAATACATTTGTATTGTCATCTAAACAACATCTACTATGAAGGTATCAGAGAGTGAGTTCCAAAAGTCAATGAAGTTGGTTAAAAGGTACAACCGACTTGTGTCCAAACACGAAGGTATTATTGATACCTATTACAGAAATCTTAATACTAAGATTGACTATTCAATTTCGGTTGAACCTAAGTTTGATAGTATCTCAATTTGGGATTTCGAGGTTAATGTTTATGTCCACAATATCCTTAGAGGTACTACCAATATCCGTACCCTTGGGGATTTGTTACGAACCAATCCCATAGAGGTTAGAAAATTGAGAGGTATGGGTAGGGATAGGTTCAATCAATTAAGGGAATACGTTGAATCTTATGGTGTCCGATGGTTACAAAGTCACGGAATCGAAGAGTTCGAGGTTTATTATTGACCAATGAAGTCCCCGATAAATCGGGGATTTTTTTTTATCCAAGATGTGTTGTCAGAAATCCGACTCCACAAGTCTAACTGCGATGGTGGAAAACTTTAACACTTTTTAACAAAATAAATTTGGTAGTTTCATATTAAGTTTATACTTTTACATTCTAATCAAAACACATATACTATGATTTACAATGAAATGTACATCGACTTTTCACTTGACTACGATGGTCAATGTGAGGACATTTCCACCTTTGAAGTGGACGGACAAGATTTCTCGGAAGACATTTATTTCGAGGACGTTGATAAGTTCGTTAAGGAGTTGGAAAAGTTAGACGAATTTTATGTATCCGACCACCGAACAGAAGTTCAGGTGTATTGGGACGAAGGTAAAATGAACGTGAAGTTCCGTTATTTCAACGAACCAGAAGATGGGGAGTTTGATGACCACGAACTGAATGGTCTTGAACCTATTGAATTGGTGTGGGGGGAGTAATCCCCTTCACACTTTTTTTGTTTACCTAAACTCAAAATAAAATGACAAAGAAAAAGTATCAAGTATTATCACCCGATGGATTTACCATCGAGTTCGACAAGTGGACATACCCTTCAAAGAAACAAATGATGGAGTCCTTCGACAAATGGAAACAGAGGTTTACCTTTCAAGGGTATTATAGTTCCAACAACTATGGGCGAATCCCATTAGACCAATTAGAAACGTATTGTACATTCAAAACCATTCAATCCACTTGACTATGTAAAACATTTGTTATATATTTTTGTTATAGTCTAGTGTTTAATTGTGTTTGGTTAGTAAGTGAAAGGGTGGTGTATTACCACCCTTTTTTTGTGCCCAGTCGAAACCAGGTTCAGACCAGTATAATCCACAAGTCCAACTGCAAGATGTATGACCGCAGTTAGACTTCCTACTGTTTGCTGTGCAGCTCAGATGCACAGTTTGCGCTGCTGTTTGCTCCAAATGCCTGGGCCCTTGCGCTGCCAGGTCGAAGTCCAACTGCAAGATGTATGACCGCAGTTAGACTTTGTACTGGTCCGGGCTGGGGTCGTTGTCATACCTAAAAATAATTTAAAAATAAATGGTCAAAAATTTGGCAGTCTCATATAAGGGTATTACATTTGTATCGGATATTAATTACTAACAACTAAAAATTAAAAAAAATGGAAAATCAAGTCCAAGATTTACTGAACCAAACAAGATTGAATTGGTCAGTACGAACAGAAAATTTACAGACATCATCAGGTATTATTATACCTGACAAGATTGGTATTATCCGTGAAGACGATAATACTGTATTAGGTATCCACTCGAATGGATATGTGCCCTATCAGAATGAGCAGATGATGGAATTACTTTACAAAGTATCCAACAAGACAGGATTAGAAATCCATAGTGGTGGTCTGTTCAATGGTGGTGGTAAAGTGTACGTTCAATTAAAATCAGATGACCTACGTTTAGGTACTGACAGAATTGAAGGTTACATCACAGGTATCAATTCCTTTGATGGTTCTACATCATTGTCATTTGGCCCGAGTTCCAAGACAATTAGTTGTCAGAATACATTTTGGGGGGCGTATCGTGATATGAAGAACAAAGTGAGACACACTAAATCTTTGGAGATTCGTGTGGAAGAAATCGTTCAAGAGATTAATAAGGTGGAACAAGTGGAGAGACAAATGTTCGATAACATTGTTCGTCTATCTGAAACCCGTATTGGTCAAGGGAATGTAGATGATGTGATTCGTAGGTTGTTTAACATTGATAGAAATGTGGACTTCCGTAAAGAAAATTCTATTTCTACTGTTACACAAAACAAACTATCAAAATTCTATGTGGACTTGAATGGTGAAGTTCAAGAGAAGGGTGATAACCTTTGGGGATTGTTTAGTGGTGTAACAAAATATACTACTCACTCAATGGGTAAGGAAGGTAACACAGAGAATAAAATCTTTGGTACTTACGGAAATCGTGAGAGAGAAATCTACCAAAACCTTGTAGAGTTAGTGTAAGACATTGATTTGAGACGAATCAATTGGTGACAACCTGTCGAGAACCCTCATCAGAAATGGTGGGGGTTTTTTATTTGCATATTTTTTTACAGCGCAGCGCTGGACCAGACGAAAGTCCAACTGCAAGACGTATTACGCAGTTAGACTTGTGACAGTGCAGCACGCCGGCAGAACATTCAGATTTCCATTAACAAAACTTTAACAAAAAAAAGTTGTCAAAAAATTTGGCAGTCTCGTATTACCTTTATACTTTTGTACTCTAAATCAAACAAACTATGGCTAATTATCTTGACGGACTCGATGGAGGAAAACACAGTTCCTCACAAACTGAAACAACTACGTATCCAACGAAAAGTCTCAAACCTTACAAGTGTACTATTGTAAATAAGTGGACTGTAACGTCTGATATGAGAAGTTTAGAAACTTTCGATAATTGTGAAAGTAACTATGATGTTATTGAAAGATTAGTACAAAACAAAGTATTAACCAAAGGATATGAAGACGATTCCGAGTATTGTCAGGCTTGGTTATACTTTAAAACTAAGTCATCTGCTGATGGTTTTGTTAAACGTCTTCAAAAGTATATTGAGAAAAGAAAAGAGATTATTAAATCACTCTAAAAAATAATTTAAAAAAAGTTGTCAAAAAATTTGGCAGTTTCATATTAAGTTTATACTTTTACATCATAATCAAAAACAGAAATAAAATGGGGTACACACATTATTGGAATTTAACGAAAAAACCTTCTAACTATAATGAAGGAATGATGAATGTTCAACTTGACATTCAACAAATTTTAAGATTGAAACCTAACGACATCGTTCTACGAGGTGGTGATGGTTCAGGTTCACCAGAATTTACAAATGAATTAATTTGTTTCAATGGTGATGGTAATTTTAGATTAGACCACGAGACATTTTACTTTGATGGGGTTACGGATTTTACCTTCTGTAAAACAGCTAGGAAACCTTATGACTTTATTGTTTGTCTTATATTAATATCTTTAAAGAACCATATCGAAGGATTTGATTTCAGTTCTGATGGGGATAAAGAAGAATGGGAACCGATTTTCGAGTTCTACGAGAAGAATATCGGAAATGTAAATCAAGAAATAAAAGACAAAATTTACGGAATTTTGGAAAATAATTAAAAATAATTTTGTTATATAAAATAAAAATGTATAACTTTGTATTCGTTCATTATCTATAACTAAATCGGGGACAGGAAAAAATCTGAACACTTATTGACTATGGCTACAACAGCTAAACATCTTAAATCAACGTACACCACAAATTTGGGTACGTTCCGTTATCACGAAGTAAATCGTGATTTCAACAACATCGAATCTCAAAATCGTATTAAACGAATCGCTGAGTCGATGAAAACCGAAGGTTTGTTACCACACTCTATTGTTGTAACAAGTAAGTTCTACGTTGTCGATGGACAACATCGTTTGGAGGCGGCTCGTATCGCAGGTAAAGGAATTTATTTCTTTATTGATGAGAAAATCCCTAACACCCCGAAGGGTATCTTCGAGGCGGCTAAGAGATACAACCGAGACGCTAAGGTGTGGTCGAAGAGAGACTACATTCACGGATATTCTGAAATGGGTAACGAGTCTTACGCAGTGTTGGAAGATTTCGGTAAAAAGTTCCCAATGTTCACTTTAACTGAAAGGTTAATGTTGTTACAGAATAGTGGAACAAAACACGCGGACAAGAGATTGTTCGCTGATGGTAAGTTCGCGGTGGGTAATGTTAAAACCGCTGAGAAGTGGGCTAACTACCTATTAGAGTTGAAACCATATTTTGAAAATGGTTACAACAAGTCAAACTTTGTTCGTACTATCTTGACCATTATGGAAAAGAAAAAGGAGTTCAAGTTCGAGGAGTTTTTACATAAAGTAAAAGTCCGTCCAACATCAATCAAATTGTGTGGTGATAAAAAGTCATACGCCGAGATGATTGAAGGTATCTACAACTATAAACGTAGAGATGACGAGAAACTTAATTTGAGATTTTAAGTTGTAGTAGTGTTCGATTGAATAAAGGGTATCCGAAAGGGTATCCTTTTTTTATGCTCTTTTTACGGCGCAGCGCTGGACCAGACGAAAGTCTAACTGCATAATGTATTACCGCAGTTAGACTTTCACTGTTTGCACAGCGTCGGAAAATTTGGGCAAATAAAAACCCCGACATTTCTGTCGAGGTTTTTGGGGGACTTACTAACCATTCACACTATCTAAATCAAATAGTTCCTTCTATTCCGTGTATTTTCTTGGTTATTCGTTTACCTGTCTTTTGGTAATTCTCATAACCAATTAGAAAGTTGTCTCGTTGTGTACCAATTAAACAAGAACCTTCCACCTTTAAGTTATCGTAATTCACTTTTAACTTTTTCATAAAGGTATTAAATGACCTTTCTAATTTTCTGCCAATTAAGTCAGATGGTGGGACAGGTGCATTTTCAATGCGGTAATGAGTTCCTATTCTTGAAAACTTAATACCATACATTGCCTTCTTGTCAAAACCTGGTACACTCTGGCTCAAACATTCTCTCATTGTCTCTAACGACTTTTTCAAAGCCTTACTTGTGTCTTTTCTTGGTTTTTGTATCATAACAAATTTAGTTTGTTTACGCAAATATACGAAGAAATAAACAAATCACAATAAAATAAAAAAAAATAAAAAAAATATCGAAATAAATTTGGCATTCTCATATATCCTTTATACATTTGTATCGTAATCAAAAAAACATATTTACAATGAAAAAGAAACAAAAACACACATTGTTGAAGGGTGAAGGAATTAACCAACATACCCTTTATGGTGATTTCTCAATCGAAGAAGTTACCGAGTATCCGTCGTTACAAGTTACGAAGGAAAGTTTACTTAAACACGAACAACCTGATGGTTCGTTTAGTAATGAACACCAAACTCTCAAAATTGAGAAGGGTGAGTGGTCTATGGGTAAACAGGTAGAGTATAATCCATTTGAAGGTAGAGTAACACAAATTTGGGACTAACTATGGCTAATCCACTCATTCATTCTAAATCTTCGGTGAAGAGATGGGGTGGGAAGGTAGAGGACTATCTTCCAATCCACGAACTTATTGATAGTCCAAAGATGACTATGAACAACAACTCCGCGAGGTTGATGACGCACAATACTTGGTTCGCATACCATATTGTACCAAAAATCTTCGGATATAACATTACCAACTCTGATGGTCGTAGTGTTGATGTTGTTGATGTTGCGATGTTACATATCGCCGAGGACTTTCGTATGAAGTTCGTTCCGACACCACAAGATTATTTGAAACACTTACAGGTTCAACCCTGGATGAATAATGGGGTGAAGGAGTTGGATACCGAAGAAGGAAAACTAATCGTTCAACAATTAAATCAAAAATTACATTATGAAATCAACTAATGAAGAAACAAATGGAATAATTGAGTTATGGAAAAAACTCGATATTCAAAAATGTGAGATGGAGTTCTCTTGTGGTGGGGATAGTATGAATGAAACTGATTTTAAGTTCTACAACTCACAGGACAAAGTAGTAGATGGTGAGGAACTTGAAAGTTACTTTGATAGTGAGGTGTATAATGAGGTCGAGTTCTACGAAGTGTCAGACGGACATTATATGGGTGAGTTTGGTCAGGTGGTAATTACTTTGGAAGAAGATGGTGTTGAAGAACCTTTCTTTCAGTATGACAAAAACTCTCAAAGTGAGTGGGAAGAAAGAGAGATTGAGGTAATGAAGTATGCCCTTACCGATAGTGAGGTGAAGTTCATTACCGAGAAGGTGGATAGTATCGTTGGTGGTGAAGATGGTCAGGCGATTAACTATAAAACAGATTGTGTTCTTTCTGATGAAGAAGAAGAAATGTCTGAAAAGTTATTACAGGATATTGCCGATGCCTCTGATGATTATGAGTTTCAGAACGCTGATGGTGAACCGCAGGAGTGGTTTACATTTACCACAGACACAGGTGATGGTGAGATTGAAATTGAGGACAATAAATTATCGGTGGAAGTACAAAGAAGTTATTATCAATTAAAGGACGAATAAAAACTACAACAATGAAAATCATAATTAGTAATCAAAAATTTGACTACAACTTGGGAGTAAGATTGTTAAGGTCAAAATATATAGAGTGTCCTGATTGGATTGACCTTCAATACATTTGGAACGACATTGAACCAATGACATTCAAAGAAGTCGCTAAGTTGTTTACCAATGTTGAGGAACGAAGAGTCGCTATCGGGTGTATAGGTATTACAGCTATCGCTAATGAAATCAATCCTGTATTGGTTAAAAGTCAAACCTTAAAGAAACAAACCACTTGGGTTAAACCTGATGGTGAGTTGATAACCAAAAAGTTTGATGATACCTACGAACTTTACAAAGTGAAGAAGGAAGATTTGTTGGAAGGTACGGAAAGAGGTTGGGGATTTGATGATGTGTACTTTCTCAAATTTAAGGACACATCAACCGACAGGGAGTATATGTTGTGGATTGACAGGGATAGTGTCGCTCGTGTGAATAATAAACAAAGACATTTCTCTTCTGATATGAGAAACGAAATCACTCCAACCCAATGTATCGCTTGGACAATACAAACTGATATTGTTGAGGGTGGGATTGAGAAGATTGTTCGTCAGGGTGATTGTGTCTTAATTAAGAAAAGACCAAACGCTGAGAGAGGTGCGGTAAGACACCTAACAGAAGTGGAGTACAAAGGTCTACTTGTTCTTGAAAGTTGATATTTATTAAGTAAATTTGTATCTATGAAATTAACTAATATCATAAATGAATTTAAGTCAGATGTGGGGGAAGCTGGCTTCAGTAGTTCAGCTCGTCAGATGAGAGGGTTGAACGATAAGGTGAAGACCATTGTAATACTTACTGCTGAAAATCCCTGTGCTGCTAAATACGCTTCTGATGTTAATAAAGATAGAAACAGAGATTTAGAGAAGTTCTTAATAAATTCTCTATATGGTTACAGAAAAGTAAAAGGTCAATACGGAAACTTGGAAAATAGTTTTATGGTAAATAATATGACCAAAGGTATGGCTATGAAACTCGGTAATCAATTTCAACAAGAAAGTATTGTATTTGGTGAAAGATTTGATGATGGTGATAAAGTTGGAATGACCTTCCAACTTATCATCACATATAATTGTAAGGGTGATGCTCCTGTTGGCACTGTTGTGGGTGAGAGAAAGGTCTTCATAGGTAGACAAAATGAAAATGATTTCTACACAGAAGTTAAAGGTCGTAAATTTCAAATCCCATTCTTTGATGTGGCAGATGAGGTAGAAAAGAAAGATGATGAGGGTAATACAATAATCGGTGCTGATGGTAAACCTGAAATGAAAACCATTGGGATAACTGATTACGATAAATCATCGTGGGACGGCGGAAAGATTGCTGGTAGTGTTTATGTCCCTACTGATATTTCACCCGAAGATGACAAACAAATTAGTGAATGGATTAAGACATCATTGAATGAGGACATCACAGAGAAATCTCAATGGATGCGAAGAGGAATGATTATCAACCTATTAAAGAAGTATTTTTGATTATAGTAGTAAATGATGACGATGAAGAAGGTGCCAACTCGGCACCTTTTTTTATGCTCAAATTCAGGCACAGTGCAGGTGGACGAAAGTCTAACTGCAAGATGTATGACCGCAGTTAGACTTCTTGATTTTTGCTGTGCAGCTCAGATGCACAGTTGCACAGCTGGTTGCTCCAAATGACTAGGCCATTGCGCTGCTATGTGAAAGTCTAACTGCGGAGATAAAAAGTAATTTAAAAATAAATGGTCAAAAATTTGGCAGTATTATATTAAGTTTATACTTTTGTATCAACTAACAACTTAAAAATATGGTATACAAAAACAAATCTCAGGCTAAAAGAGAAACGGGTATCAGTTACCTCGGGTCCGTTAACTTAACGACCAAACATCAGAAGGCTTATAAGTATGATGAATTAACCTACAGTCTTTATTTGGCACCTGCTAAGATGAGTGGATATGAAGTTTGTCCCAAACGAACGGAGGAATGTACAAAACTTTGTCTCAATGAATCAGGGATGAACACTATGAATATGAACGGAGACAAAATTAATCAGTCACGTATCAAAAAAACTAAATTGTTTTTTGAACATCGTGAATTCTTTGTCAATTGGTTAATCGATGAAATTCATTCTACTAAGCTCAAGGCTGAGAGATTGGGTTACCATTTTAGTGTTCGTCTGAATAACACATCAGATATTAATCCCGTTTCATTTTATATGTACTACAAGGGAGAGAAAAAAAATGTACTTGAAATATTTCCGAACGTTCAGTTCTATGATTACACAAAGGTGTTGAATAGAATTGAGTTAACTAAGAAATATAAGAATTATGATTTAACATTTAGTTACAGTGGCGAGAACTTGGATGAGTGTGTCACATCTCTTGAAAACAACGTGAGGGTTGCGGTTGTGTTTAAAAATGTTCCTGAGAAGTTTTGGAATAGAAAAGTAATCGACGGGGATGCATATGATATGAGATACCGTGACGATGGTAATGTAATAGTTGGGTTGAAGTTTAAACGTGTTCGAAATAAGGTCACCGAAAAAAGTAAGTTTGTTGTTCATTAGTTATGGCAACACTGTTGGGGACAGTAGACGAAAGTCTAACTGCGGATTGGCAGGTATAAGCAAATCTGCTTATGTTTACAATGCAGTTAGACTTTGTTTTATTCTGAGCAAGCAATCTTGCCAATACTTAAACAAAGAGCGCTGTTGCTAGTGCAGCGCTACACCAGACGAAAGTCTAACTGCACGATGTATGACCGCAGTTAGACTTGTAAAAAAATTATGACAGGCCTAAAAAAAAAATATAAAAATATTTGGAGTAGAACCATTATATCATTATCTTTGCAGTGTATTAATATTATAAACAATGTGGAAATTATTCAAAACAGCTGTCAAGATAACGTTAACCATATGGTTGATTAAATCAATATGGAACGATATAGGTGAAGATGATATGAATAAGATTAAATCATTAATTAACAAGTAAACAAACAAAACAATTAAAATTATGGCAAGAAACAATCGTTTAATCGAGATGGTATTTGCAAACGTCGTGGGTACCGAAGACAGAGTTAGCCTGTATGACAAGTTCAGTGGCACAGACTCAGCTTTAAAAATTGAGGAGACCAAGGACCTGAAAGAAGCAAAGGCACTGTACAGTAAGATTATTAATAAGCACAAGGTGGTACTCGAAGAGTTAGCAAAGATTGAGGAGTCTATAGTCCAACTGCGTTGTCGTCAGCAAGTGCTTGGGGAATTCAAGTTGAGCAAAGTAAGACAGTACATTTATGCTAGAGCACTATTTTTTAGACCCGGTCGTGAGGTGAAAGACATACGTGTGATTGCTGGCCAAACAGATGTATACGGGGAGGATATTAATGACTGTTATAATAACGGTGACCTGATGAGTATTGCTAAAGCCAAGTTATCTGAGGCAATGGACAATGAGATTGAAGACAACAAGCACTTCATTAAGAATCTCAAAACCAAGTATGCATAAAAAATATTTCTAGAATTATTTGGAATATTCAAAAACATTTTTTAATTTACGGCACTAAACCAAACATTAATGGATTACCTCAAACAATTAGGTGTTATCAGGGACAATATGCATCGTGAATTAGTTCAGGAAGCAACAGTACGAACTTTTATAAGAGAGGACAGTACTGACGGTTTCATAGAGTTGAGTAAACCATTTATGTTTTGTAAAGAGGATTACCATCCACTGAAAGGTAAATACACGTATGACTGTTTGGTAGTTGGAATTCATTGTGGGTCTGGTGATTTGATGGGGGAAGATGCTGAGGGTCATCAACTTTGTATTAATTACCGTGACCTGAGCATCGAGGAGATGGGTAAGCTCCACGAGTATGTGGTTCAACAAAAAAATTTTAAATTTGTACTGTATGTCAAAAAGAATTAAAGTCAGGTTCAACCTCGGGAGAGGTCCCAACTATATGAAGTGGAAGGTGCAGTATCCTACAGGTGAGTCAGTGTATTACCATCCCACCGGCACACAGCTTGTATTACGTGGGTGTACACTCAAAAATAGTAGGAAGACCGCCGAGAAGATATTCAAAGGAGAACACAAGACAGTTTGTGCTTGGATACTCTGTGATGAGGTTGAAGTTAAGTTCAGTGGATTTAGTCAATACGATAATGACCCTAACAACACAAGGTTATCATATAACCCAAGAGTAAATCCATATTGGGTTCTTGGTAAGATGACTCCCGCTGATAATTTTAAATTCAATAAAATTGGTACGGTGGATTATAAACTATTTGTCACCAAAATATAATATATGCATAACAGCTCAATTTTAAAGCTGTGGGTTCAAGATAGTCTCACCAAGCTTGAGAGGGAATCAATCTCGGTCGACAGGTATGAGGATTCTCTGAAAATTCAGGGTAAGATTGAAATCCTAAAAGAATTTTACAACGATTTCAATTTAGAAGAAGTAGAAGACAATGATATTATTTACCACAAAAACGTTTAAACTATGGAAGAGGACAGAATGTACAGTGACGAAGAAGTTAACTACATTGTTAAAGAAGTTAGGGACCGTCAGGCTAACCTAGGTATACTCATTGCCCTTGGGGTGATGGGAGTTTTAGTTGCCATAAAGTATCTGAGCTAACAGCCCGGCTATGAAAGTCTAACTGCAAGATTTTTTCAGGACGGGAGCTACCGTCCACAAGTCTAACTGCATAATTTTTTAATTCACACTTATGAAACATTTACTAAACAAACTCGGCTGGTGGTTCGACTACTACATTGCCTATTTCCTATATAATGGGAATAAGAGGCACCGTTATCACAAACATATGAATGATAAGTACCCCGATAAGAAATTTGGAGGTACCCTCAAAGACTTAGAAAAATATCGAAGAGGACGTTCGAAGTACTAATGAAAGTATTTTTATACATAGCCTCCACTGCTGCCAGTCTGGCTGTAATGTATCCCCCGTGGGGGACTGCATTTCTTTCCGTTGCTGTACTAAATCTGTGTCTACATCTGATGGACCTGAAGACGGTACCAAAAGTCCAACTGCAAGCAAAGACTCCCCGACGGCGAGTCGAGCCAAAGACCACGTCCCCACCTGTGGATAAGTTGTCCCCTAAGGATACTATATCCCCTGAGACTGAAGACACCCTGAAAGGTCTGATGACGATGGGGGTCAAGAAGTCCGACGCAGTTAGACTTGTCATACAAGCACGACAGGAGGGTCACCGTTCCACCGAGGCCCTACTTCGTAGGTGTATCACATTAGTGGGTCAGAAATAAAAAATTTTGCCGATTTGACTTTGTCAATTTTAAAGGTTATATTTTATATATAAACTTAAAAAGTATATGGCAAACAAAACAACAATCCAGAGAAAGTCTCGTCGCACCCCCGTAACAACTTACGTTCCTGTGGCGAGCAACGTTTACTTCGACGGTACATCTTACCGTGTACGCGTTATTAAGAATGGCGTTCGTAACAGCAAGAACTTTTCTTCTAAGCGAGCAGCTATGCAATACCGCAGACAGTTGTTAGCTTAATCCCTACAACTCGATGTATGACAAATCCCCTGGTAAATCCTGGGGATTTTTTTTTACCCCTAACCATCCCCGCAGTTAGACTTTTACGAGTAGGTGTTTAAACAACTATTATCGGGCCTCCCTTCGGTCGGCCCTGCAGGGGCGTATGACACCAGTCGGGGGTCCCTGAGGAATCGACACGTATGACTTTTTCACTTGTATAATTTACTGAACACCGGATGCAGGGCCGACCGCCAGGGAGGCCCGTATCAATGTATGACCTCCATATACGTATATATATGTGTATAAATTGTGGATATAAATGTATGACTTTTATAAAAAAATAAAAACTAGGTCGTGATTCGGACAGGGGACAATCCCCCACTATTTACCACTTCTCCCCACTTTTTCCCCAAATCTGTGCTGGGTGTATTACAATCGGGAATTTCGAGGTGTATGACGTATATAGGGATATATTTTTTCACTACGACAA
>SXGQ01797355.1_pt1 | contig 13504 bp, 24 predicted proteins | sample 3178371 | NCBI WGS metagenome assembly SXGQ01 (sample SAMN11356859, study PRJNA531348) | freshwater metagenome | isolation source: freshwater sample F1-20 | place: China: Fuxian Lake, Yuxi | collected 2017-12-25
CTGGATAACGCCAACAAGCAGATCCAGGCTCTCAAGGCCGAAGTCGAACGTGTCCGTACCGAAGGCATGAATAACGCCTTCATGGTGGCGGCCGGGGCTTGCTTCCTTGCCTCCCTAGCCATGGCCCTGCTCGGTCAGTATCTACGCTCCGTCTCGGCCTTGATCATCGGCGGCGCGGTCGGTGCCCTGCCGTTCCTGTTCGCCACGTCTTATTTCGTGCCCGTCGTGACCGGGACCGTCGTGCTACTTTGCATCGCCCTAGGTGTCTACGCATGGACGCAGTTCCGCAAGCCCCCCTGCCCCGATGAGCAAAAAGAAGACCAGACCCCCTAAAGTCGTTTGGCGTAAGTTGGGCAAGGAACAGGCGTGGGGCCAGGCGACCATCGACCCCCGGTACCCCCTAATAGAGATTGATCCGAGGCTTGGTGCGCGTCGGCAATTGGAGGTCCTGTGCCATGAGCAACTCCATATCAGTCTGCCCCACCTGCCCGAGGCCGAGATCGACCGGCTAGGCAAGGAAGTCAGCGAGACCCTGTGGCGTCAGAATTACCGCCGGGTACTGATGGATAAGCATACCACCCCCGTCCGCATCTCATGACCCCGCCCCCCTCTGCCCCCTTGGATGCCGAAAGCATCCCCAAGGAAATCAAGCAAGGCGGGATCGCCGGTTTGCTCGGCATGATGGGCATGTCGGTCAAGATCATCCTTACCGACGAGAAACTGTCCATCGGCAAGGTCATCGCCCACCTGTTCGCAGCCATGGCCGTCGCCGTCCTTTCCGGCTTCGCGCTAGAAGAGTACGTCCAGAACAAGAAGATGCTCTGGGCCTTGAACGGTCTCTCCGGCTACATGGCCCTGCAAATCATCGCCTGGGCCGAGTCGGCCGTGAACGCCCGTCTGGCCGGCGAGCTGAATAAGATCAAGAAGACCGCCGGCATCAAACCATCCAAGTCCAATGGAAAGCGGAAACCCCAAAAACGCTGATACCAACCTCCTTTGGGCTGTCACGATCCTGACCGTCGCCGCCGGCATGTCCGCGCTAGGTTCGGCCCTGATCTGCGACTCGGTCCTGTCGGCCTTCGGCAATTCCCAGACCATGGCCCTTATCATCGTCGACGGGGGCAGGGAACTTAAGTCGGACGACGCCAACCTTGAACGTCAACTGACGTCGGCCACCTTGGCCCTTCAGATGGTGCGGGATTTCGGCTGGGCTTTGGCTATAGGGTGCCTTGGGGTGCTTGGGGCGGTACTGGTACGGGTTTTCAAACAAAAAGCCCCCTAGGGCATCCTAGAGGGCGAATCGACATGTCCGGTATGATATGTCGACGGCTTTTGGGGGGTTATAACATCGTGGTGGGTTAATAAGACCAGGCGGCAAAAACCCGGTGTGGATATTCCTAGTGGTGGAAAGTCAGGAGACCTTGGTCCCTTGGTAGTATAGCGCGGGGCCGATCTTCTTAGGCTCCATGATCCCGTTCGTGATCAGGGCCTTGATCAGGGCCTCGGCCTGGTCACGCTGGAGTTTATGATCCTCCATCAGTTCGTCGATAAGGGCCTTCCGGCTGATCGACGGCTTGGTGGCGAAGTGCTGGTACTGCTGTCCGACCTTGAGCAGTTCGAACCCGCCGGCCAAGGGGGCGATCTCCCATAGGACCTTGTCGTCGGCATGTTTCAACTTGAGGGATACCGTAGGCTTGCCTTCCGGGGTACGCATGCCGGCGAGCTTGCCGCGCTTCGTCAGGTTGAAGGAAAACACCGGAAGTTCCTTGGACTCACGCCGGACGTTTATGATGGCCCTCGCCCAGTTCACTAGTTCTGAACTCCCGATCCCGCTGTACATCTGGTCGCTGATGGTCTGGCCGTCCCGAACCTCTTGAGGCTTGGGCTTACCTTCGTGGTGGATGAAGACCATGATACATCCGGTCTCCTGCAACACCGGCTGGACGAGGTTACGCAGGAAATAGGAGCAGACCTCCTGCTTCGATAGGTCCCCCCCCACATACGAAAGCAAAGGATCGGCGACCAGTACGTCCAGTTTAAGCCGGACGATGATCTTCCGCGCCAAGTCTACGAAGTCCTTACCCGTCTTGCTGGCCTCGGTGAAGAACCGCAGGTTCTCCCGGCACAGGGTTCGCTCCTCAGGAGAAAGCGACATACCACTTGATACTCCTTGGAAGGCTTCCGCAAGATCTCCCATATCGCACTCGGCCTGGACGACCCCAATCCGAAGGGGGCGAATGACAGGGATACCGAATAGTTCACGACCGACAGCCCAACTCGTCGCCATCTGCATGACGAACGAGGATTTCCCAATACCCGATTGACCCGTGACAAGAAGGCTGCCTCCTCGGCATAGGTAGCGTCCATGGCCGATGACATGGTTAGGATCATTTCTCGTGTCGTAGGTTTCGAGGGCGTCGGTCCGGATTTCCTCGGGGAAGTCCTGCCCTTCCCGCCAGGCGATGAAGGCGTCCCAGTCTTCCGCGCCGACCTTGAAGGCGATGATCTTCTGCTCCTTGTCGCCACGCATGACCCCGCCAAGGCGGCTCCAGCGAGACGGGTTCTTGTTCTGCGGGTCGGGCTCATGATCGGAAAGGTATTCGTAGACGGTGTTCCGGCGTTCCTCCCACTGGGCCTTGGACTCGGCGTCGACCCGGACCCAGGCATGGATGCTCTTCCCCCCGGAGTCGACCAACAAGCTGATGGGAAGGTTGGACTGCTGGAAGATCGCCAATTGCTCCTCCTTGGGCTTCTTGTCGAATTCGACCAAGACGTGCCGGTAGGATGAGACGGCCCCGTCGGTGCCGGTGAAGTCATCCTTGGCAAAGGGGTTGATGCGGATCCAAGCACCGGACTCCGTGCCGGCGAACTTGGCAGCCCCTACCGCCCCCGGGCCGAAGAACTTCGTGATCCATTCGGCGCGGGTCAGAAAGATGCCCTTCGACGCCGGGAACCACTTGCCGTCCTCGGTCTGGCCGGCGTCGTTCGTGATGCAGATAACGTCCTCGTCCTTGAAGCAGTTGAGCAGGACGTCGGCCGGCGTCATCGGCGTCTGGGCCTCGACCAAGGCGGTGATGCGGGTCGGGTCGAAGATGAAGCGACCGTTCGCGCCGACGGCCCGCTCCTTGCCGGCGACCAGCCAGCCCTTGGGGCGTTCGTGCGGTCGGACGAAGGCGTCGTTCAGCTTGTGCCGAAGGTCCTTCTCGGACCACGGGGGCGAGCAGTGAGACTTGTTCCACTCCTGCAACAGTTCCCAGGCGTCGTTCCACGGCAGGTCGAAACCGTTGGCAAGGATCGACGCAGCGCGGTACGTCGCAGGGTGGCCGCCGGCTCCGGATACGGCGGCTGGAAGCTTGGCGAGATAGGCTCTCGCCCCAGAGATTCGGTCTTGGGCAGTCATTGGTGGCTCTTGTGTATGGATGGCTTAACGCCGATAGGAAAGTTTAAAATATCTTCCGGTACCGTCATCAAGCTGGCAAATATTGTAATCGACCCATTCCTTGGCATCCTCGACGTTGAAGTCGTTGATCTCCATGGTCACCTTGATCAGGCGGTAATAGGAATAGACCAAAGTCCCGTCGGGGCTTTTCCTGAGCACGGCTTTGTCGTACTCCAGGCGTGGCTCGATCCGGATGGCCTTACTGTTTTTTCGCATGCTGGTTGATGAATTGAATACGTTCGCCGATCCAACGCATGACCGGAACGGCCATGCTGTTGCCGATCGCCGCATATCTTTGCGCGTCACCGCAATTCTCCTCGGCCCTGCCTTTGTACGGGATCTTGGACCAACCGGTAGGGAAGCCTTGGAGCTTCTCGCATTCCTCAGGGGTGAGCCGGCGAACCGTATGGGGCGGTATAGCCACATGAGGATTCTGGTCTCCGGAATCGCAGGAAAGGGTCGGGAACACTTCGAAGGAGGGATCGCTACCGCCCTGCCGGCGAAGGTTGCCAGGCTGGAACGACAAAGGCGACATGATCATGCTCATCTGGTCGGACCGGCTCCAATCGTGGCTGGTCGTCTCTAGCGTGAATGCAACCTCTGGGTCTGAGTAAGATCCGAAGACTCGCTGGCCCCCACTGCCTTCAGCGCCGACCGAAGCATCTCCGGTATTTTCTTTTTTCTCCTTTCGGCTCTTTCCAAGATCCCCCGACAGGCTGTCGGACTCAAAAAGTACCGCTGCTGGATATCGCCAGTCTCCAGAACGGTGAGCAACGACGAAACAACGCCGCCGCCGCTGGGCCACTCCGAAGCGACTTGCGTCGAGGACCCGCCAGGCGACGCTATACCCGAGCTCAACCAGCGACCGCTGGAAGGCACCGAAATCCCTTCCTCCGTTACTGGATAGAACACCGACGACGTTTTCCCAGATGATCCATTCCGGGCGTTGGCGTTCAGCCAATCCTGCAAAGGCAAGGGCGAGCTTACCACGCTCATCATCCATTCCTCCGCGCTTTCCGGCGATACTGAAGGACTGACAAGGGGTGCCTCCAACAAGAATGTCAACTGTTCCGGGTTCGATCTGCCATTCGGCATGTTTTGTGAGGTCGCCATAATTAGGGGTATTGGGAAAACGATGTTTAAGGATGGCACATGGGAAAGGCTCGATCTCTGAGAAACCGACGGCCCTCCAGCCAAGCGGGTGCCAGGCGACGCTGGCTGCTTCCATGCCGGAGCAAACGGAAAGGTATCTCATAGGTGGCTTAGAGATTCGGGCGCGGATCGAGGCTTACGTCAACCCCAATAATAGATCCTCATGTAACGACCGTCGATATACCGCCGGAGCTTGATCCGTTTCAGGAGGCCGCGCTGGACGGCCATCTTAAGGTAACGCTCAGTCATGGTCTTCTTCTTGCCCCATACCTTCTCCCATTCCTTGACGTTGCGGTACCCCTTCGGCGGTTCCTCCTGCTCCTTACGCTTGTACGAAAGCAGGGCCTTCAATACGGCGTCGGGCTTCATACCGGCAAGACCCACGTCGACATGTCATGGGGCTGCTCATGCACCCAAGGGACAAGGATATGATCCGTGTAGTAACCGAAAACAAGGCCCTGCGACCAGGCGAAGGTAGCCCGTCTGGTATTCGCATAATCCATGGCCCCCCGGCGGGTCAGCGTCCCGACCGAGATGCCCGTCGGCGAATCGTCACGCCGGCCGGTCATGCGACCGACTTTGTGCGTGTGGGCGAAGATCACGTTGCCGTACATCTCGGCCATGTCCCTTGGTGCATTCTCCCCGTATACCGTACCATGGGTAAATTTGTAGTTAGCCAATTGGAAAGACTGCCAAATGCCGGTGTAGGGCAGGAACGTGGCCTTCTGCTTCCGGCAATGCTCCTCGATTCGGTTGATGAGAATCAACGCACAGTGGGATACACGTTCGTCGGACGAAGCAGCTTCGCGCCAAAGCCTGGCTTCATGGTTGCCGGCCAGAACAACGTTCGGCCGGAGCTTGGCTAGGAAATCCAGCCCCCCGAAGACGTCGGGCTCGATCTCATCCCCCTTGCCGCCGCTCGACGACATGAAAGCCGACAGGTCAATGAAATCTCCGAGATGGACCACGGTGTCGGGCTTCCAGCGACGCCGGAATTCCAGCACGGCGTCGACCGCCTTAGGATCGGCGTAATGACCATGGCTGCACCCAACGGCCATGAATTTCTTCCAAGAGCTGTTGATGTTCATTTGCGAAGGTTTTCGGGCGGGTCGTATTGGTACTTCGGCTTCTTATTCTGGCTGCGCGGGATGCGGGCGTCGAGGTCCTGCAAGATCGACAGGCACTGGGCCGGCGTAAAGGCGACCGAGTGATTCTTGCAGATCCCCAGGCCAAGCACCCTGCGGAGCAGGTCGAGCCCTTCGGATTTACGGTTTGACGACATTGGGGAATTTGGGGTGCCGACCGTAGCCGGAATAGACGAAAGCGACCTGCATACGACGGGCAGCCTCTTGGATGGCCCGGATCGAATGGTTATACTTGAATGCGGTCTCCTTGCAAGTGAGGCCGGCCTTTATGCCTTCCAGCACGGCCAGGCGAGCCGGCGGGTTGCCGTACTTGTTGCGCGTGATCATCGGTTGAGCAGGTTGACGTTTGTAAGGGTGCCGTTGACCAGCTCCCAGAATTCGACGTTGGACCGTCGAAGGGTCGGCAGCACGGTGCGTTTCCATTTGCTCATCTCCTTGGCGTACTCGTCTTTGCTGTAGGCCACGAATTCGGGATGCTCAACCTTGCCCCCGTCGAGGATTACGAGCAGGGCTCGGCAACGCTGGGGCATTTTGTGGGCGTACATCATTAGGTTTATTGGTGCTTTTCTCATGGGGGTGAAAGTTAGGTTTGCCGATCGAGGCGTCGCGCCAGGCTTCATAGGCTAGGGTCAGCTCTAGGTTTCCTTCGCCTTTGAGCAACAAGATAAGGACCTGCCGGCCTAGGGCGTCGCCGGCGTCCCGCAGTTCACGGGCACGTTTGGCGTTCTCGATGGCCTTACGTTTCATGGGGTGGTCGGGGTACATGCTTTGGAATGTTGGTTGCAGGGGATGCGTCGACCGCCACGGGCGTCGGGCTTGATCTTGATGCCAAGGTATTTGCCGACGGCCCGGACGGAAGCCGGGTTGAGGTCGTGCAGCCTGGCGATCTGGTTGGCCGTATGGGTCGTCGTGATCCCGTCTTCGCAATAGTCCAAGACGGTATTCTTGACGATCTTCCAGCCGGCGTAGGCACGGCTCACGACTGCTTGCCCTCCTTGGCGGCGTTCCATTCCTTCGTCACGAAATCAAATCGCAACAAATCGCACATCCAATCCCCAGCCTTGCGGAGTCGCTCAACCTCGACCTTGAGTTTCTCAACTTCGTATTGAGTGAACTCGGCGGCAAGTTTATCGACATAAAGTTGAGTCCTGTTATCGTATGACACTTGGTCGGTCAGACGCTCGACCTCGGCCTTGAGTTTCTCGTACTCCTCGACAGGCACGGCGGTCACGAATGACGAGGCCCGAAGACGCTCAAGATCCTCCAGGCATCGCAACCAGCGTCCGTGATCCGTCTCGGCCTCGATCTTCCAGTAATGTACGCGCTGCTCAAGGATGCCGGCCTCATCGACCAACCCATTCAACATGTTGACCAGCAGCTCGGCGTGATCCTTGTTCTTGAAATTCAGATATTCCTTGCCGGAATAAAGAAGTCGCTTACCAGGCTGAACCGTGTTCGGCAGGGCCTCGATGTAGAAGGTATGGGTGGTCTCGTTTTCCCATACTGCGTAACGGTCTCTCATCGGTAGATGTAGGCGATTTCTTTCGCCATCCCCCGGAGGGTGATCGGGTCGGCAGCGACCCTGATGTGCTTGATCTGGACCGAGCTGAAGATCAGCGCGAGACTTTCAGCCTCCTCGTCGTTCGCCGGCTCGTAGCCCGGACGCTGGATCTCAACGGTGATGATTTCGGCGTCGAGGTACTTCTTGCAGATCTCGTACTCGTTGACGTAACGCCAGTCCGGCACCACGGCGACGGCCCTGCGGTCCCACGGGCAGAATTCGATGAACCCGCAGACCTCGGTGACAAGGTGCCTGGCAAATACGGAAGAGTCGACGTGTCGGGCCAGCTTGCCCAATGAAACTAGGGCGTCACGCACCCTAGGCTTGAGGTTTTCGCTTTCCGTGAAGGCAATGTCGACCGGCTTAAGACCATCCTTTTCGACGTCCATCCATTCCAGCGTACGGGCCAGCGCGGTCTTAAGCACGTTGGCGAACTTGAACGTCTCGACCTTGGAGCCGGTACGGATCATTTCTTCGGACAGGGCAGCGGCAAAGGTGTCCTTGCCGGCCCGCGCAACGCCGGTGATCAGGAAGACCAGCGGCTTTCTATCGTTGGGTTTATTCATCGGGGGAAAGAGAAACGGGGCTTGGAACCGGTGATCCTCCAGTCGGAACCGATCGCCTTGCTCGCCTGGTTCTTGGTCATGCGTTCGGGGTTGCGTACGCCGAACTGCCGGAGCTTGCGGACCTGCTTGACGGTCGCCAATTCCATGGCCTCACGGGCCTTCAGACGGCCGATCATCCACTGGGCTTGGTCTTCGGTCAGGCCACGGGCGTGGACGCCCCTAGCGGCCAGCCAGACGATCTGGTCGGCAAGGGCTGGGGTCTTGGCTGCCGGAGCCGGCAGGACGAAGCCAAAGCACATGCAAGCGACGGACAGGTCGACCAGCCCAAGGGCGATCGCCTCCTTGGCCGACGCCTTCGCCTCTTCCTTGGCGATCCGGCGAAGCATGTTGTCCTCGGCATGGATATCGGCACTTTCGGCGACCGCTAGGGGGTCATGGCTGTCAGAAACGGACGGAGCCTGGGCGTAGGGGTGCTTGGTGAAGGCGTCGGCCGGCTGGAGCGAATGTTCGCCCGACAGCCACATGGGGTCGAGGATGAGGCAATCGGTCTTGCCCGGGGCGGTACGCAGCCCGCGCCCGATCATCTGGGACCAAAGCGAACGGGACTGGGTCGGACGCAGCAGGATGACGCAATCGGTCTCCGGGGCGTCGAACCCTTCGGTGAACAGGTTGACGTTGCAAAGCACCTGAAGGTCGCCGGCCTTGTACTGCTCGACGATGCCGGCCCGCATGTTGCCGGAATTGCCGTCGGCGTGGTCGGACTTGAATCCACGCTTGCGGAGGAGGCCGGCCAGGCGTTCGGAGCATTCGACGTCGGGCAGGAAGGCGATCGCCTTCTTCCGGTCCCATCGACGCATCTCCTCGACGATGCTGTCGGCGACGGATTCCAGCGCGTCTTCGTAACCCTTCATGCGGATCATCGACATTTCGACCGGCATCTTCTGGGCCATCGGGCGAACGAGGTGCCCTTGCTCGATCAGGGTACGGATCTGAATCTCGTAAGCCTGGACGAACCCGACGGACTCGACGCGCTGACGATCGAGGCGGTCGGGCGTGGCGGTCACGGCGACCTTGGGGCCGGTGAACACTTCGGAGAAACGAGCCCACGACGAGGCGACCGCATGATGGGCTTCGTCGAAGACGACAAGGGCCGTGCGACGGGCTTCAAGGTCGATGCCGGCGAATTCACGGGTGAACACCGACACGACTTTGCCGTTCACGCCGAAACGTTCCATGGTCTTCTCAGCCTGGATAAGCAGCTCCATGCGGTGCGCGACGAAGATCACAAGCTTGCCGGGATTGGCGAGCTGCCAGCGACGCATGATCTCGCTGGCGATGACGGTCTTGCCGGCACCGGTCGGGGCGATGACAAGCGGATTGATTCCCTTGGCGAGGAAATCCGTGGCCGAAGTGACGGCGGCTTCCTGATAGTCTCGGAGTTGCATGTTAGCGACGACGGCAACGACGGCCGATGATGGAAGTGGTGCCACGCTTGATGTAGAATTCAGCTCGGCTGTGCATGGTGAGGATGAAGTGCCACTTGGGCATAGAGAAAAACTTGCCGTGGTTACGCTCGGCGATGAAAAAGTTGTTCTCGGCGTCGATGCAATCCTGCAACGTGGCGGTGGGACTGTTGTACGCGCTGACAAGGATGCGGGATGCAACCTTCAACGCACGGGAGGTCTGGTGGATGGTGATCATGTTGGTGGCTCGGTCTTAAGTTGTAGCCACTTGCATGATGCACACAAGCACAAAAAAGGGGGTCAAAAGACCCCCCGTCAACGATCCTAGCCTACCCCTGTAGAAGGGGCCGGGGCCGTTCGGCAGCCGGACGAAGAAGGACGCCTGGTAAGCCACCCCCTCCGTGCCGTCTTTCTTGGTGTACTTACGCTCGGTCACCTTGATCTTAAGGGGCCGGCCGACCGACCGGGCAAGAACCTTGCCCAAGAAGGCGTCGTCGACCTCCTGCTCGCCGGCCGACATGTACTCCTTGATCTCGGGGTCGACCGCCGTGGCGGCGACGAACTGCTCCAGGCGTTCGTGGCCCCCGTTCTTGTCGGGCTTGGCGAACAGGTCGCCGAAGACGGTCTCGCCGTCGACGGTCACGAACGTGATCCGGCCGTAGAGGTCGGCGCGGGGGGGGAGGTAGTCCACCTTGTACGCCTGGACGGTGGCCTCGTAGGTGCCGGCCTTAGAGACGTACTTGCGGTCTTCGGCGGCGTTGGGATTGAACTTGAATGCCATGGTATGGTATCTGGTTGGTTGTTATGGTTGGGGGGGAAACTTATTCGACCTGACCGATCGCCCAGCGCGGGATCGACAGGACCTGAGGGGTGGTCGGGTAGCCGGGGTAGGTCCGGAACAGGTTGCACTGCTTATAGAGCTCGACGGCCGAGTCCATGAGGCGTTGCCCTTCGGCCAGCGACGCATCGTCCAGCTTGTAGATGGCAAAGGCATGCGGGGCTTCCTTCTCGACGGCCACGAAGTAGAAGCCGGTGCAGTTTGGCACCAAGTTCGTATAAAAGGCCGCTTGCAGGTGGTACATGAAGTTCGCGCAATCCTTGGCGAACGGCTTGCCGGCGTCACCGCACGTCTTGACGTCGATGATCACGTTGCCGTCGGGGGTCGGGATGACCATGTCCGGCCGGCCCTTGATGTTCGCACCCTTGTAAAGGGCGGTATAGGCGGTCTCGACAACAGCCTTGCCGGTCGCCCCGACCGCAGCGCGGACGAAGTCGATGCCGTCACGGGCAGCGATGGACACGTTGGTGACCAGCTCTCCCTCCTGCTCGCTGATGGCCTCTTGACCGGGCTGGAGCATGGTCTGGAAAGTCGCCCAGATCTCCTTGCCCTCCTTGGTCCGCTTGTCGCACTTCGGGGCCACCTTGATCGTGGCGTCGAAGATGTCAGGCTGGAGCGAAGCGAGGTGCACCAGGCGGCCGATCCGCAGCGCGGGGGTCTCCTCTTCCTCGGTCCGGTTCAGCCACGTCTGATAGTGCAGCGGGGACCGGGTGATCAGGATCTTAGCACCCGAGTAATTCAGGGCCTTCAGTTCTTGGTATTCAGGATTGCTCATGCTTGTTTTGGGGAAATTTGTCGGGCTTGTAAGCTTGATGGGATCGCTTCCATTCGTCCAACGCAAGATCAATATCATCTTTCGGGCATTCGCCCATCATGACGTAGAAGAAACGCTGTTCATGCACCGCCTGGGCGAGCCGGCAGGAAGCCTCGTAGAATCTCTGCTCGGCCTCGGTCATAGGCCGCACATACCCTCGCACTCGGATTGGAAATCGAACGTCTGCTGGCCCTTGTCTTCGTCGGACGAGAAATCGATCGTGTCCAGCGTCTTGCAGGACCGGTGAAGGTAGATCTCCATACGCATGCCGCCACGGTTGGCGTTCCAGCGTTCACGGATCGTCCGTTCGAACTCGACGGCCTTCTGGAAGTGTTCCGGGTCCGTCGTCTTGAGCCGGTTCCACTCCTCGTCGTTGTGGAACGGGCAGTAGAAACAAGCTGAGCGCGGCGGCGTCGGGTAATTGTTCTTCCGCATCCATTCGATGCAATGCGAACGAGTCATGCGTTTCTCGATCAAGGGCCATCGGTGCTGCGTCCAAGGATGGCCGGCCACCTTCATGCGTTGCATCTCGTCGTAGGAGATGCCGATCATCTGGGTCACGGTTACGTCCTTCTGGCCGTGCCGGATCTTGCACTCCTTACGGATCTTCTTGAGCAACGGCTTGATCTTGAAGTCTGCCGTGCACGACCTGCCCAACGCAGCGACCAGCTCTCCGTCGGGCTTCTGGCCGAACACCGGAATGATCCGTCGGATATACGGGATGTTGTCGCCGTACTTGCCGGACTTCACGCGCACCTTAAGCGATTCCTCGGTGAGGTTGCCATGCGTCACCCGGTACACCGGGAACGGCAGCTGCTTTTCAAGCCAGTCCAGCCAAGTATATACCTCCGTCGGCTCAGCCTGGGTATCGGCGAACACGGCGAAATCCGGCATCGGCGTGATCTCGCCCTTCGCGCACATGAGGGCGAGAGCGGACGATTGTACGCCGGCCCCAAGATTGAGGACGGTGTACTTCGTTGCGGGTGGCGGTTCGAAGTGGCTCACTTGGTCTTTTCCCAAAGCCAGGCGATGAAGCACAGGCCGATGACCGCCACGGTGAAGGAGCAAAAGATGAGGACGTGTTCGACCTCTTTGGGGTCCATGGTGATGGTCATGTCAGTTCTTGGATTGGGTGTTGAAGTTGTTACGGGCCTCCGCGCCGACGATCGAGCGGTAGTACTCGACCTCGGATCGCAGGGATTCGTTCTGCTCCTTGAGCTCGTTGACCTCCATGCGGAGTTCGAACGACGTCTCAGAGATCTTGTTCACCAGCTCCGAAAGCAGCACCACCGCTTCTTCGGCCGGCCGATCAGGCAACGGCCGGAATTCGTGGTTGGTGGAATCAGACATTGGTAGAATCGAAGACGTGGACGGCTTTGAGGAACGGGGCCGGCTTCTTAACAATGGAAGCGGCGACGTCTTCCGGAATATCTGCCCAGCCCTGAGACTCAGTCAAGTGACCCGTCTTGCGAAGGACACCGACCGCCGAATGACGCAGGGTGTCGGGCACGATCTCGTCCAAGGTTTGCCGGCGCGGCGGCGTCGAGCCAGACACGCTGGTCACGTCCATCTCCTCGGCCGTGTAGGTGCCGAAGCAGCACTCCGGAGCCACCAGGCGAACCCCTTCGGATATGGCACGGGCGGTCAGCATGCGTCGGGGCCACCGTTTCCAGTTGTCCTTCGGTTTGCCGTCCTTGCCCAGCGCGACGCCGTTGCCGACGTACTCGGACATGGCCGACTTGATGAAAGCCTTCGTCGTGCCACGGGTGAATTCGGCCTCGACCAGCTCGTCGGTACGGGTGATCCAATTGACCGAGCCACCAGCCTGGTTGAACTTGGCAAGCAAGGCGTCGGACTTGATGGCAAGCTGGCCGTTGATGAAGTGATAGGTCCGCGCCAGCTCCAAGGGAGACTTGCGTTCGACCAGGCACTGCATGGCGAGGATCTCGCCCTGCTCAGGCTTATCGAGCCCGAAGATACCGGACTTAAAGATCGACGAGCCCAACACCTTGACGGCCGACATGGGGTCGGTGATGCGGTCGTAGACGGCCACGGGCGTGGCGACGGTCGGGTTCACCGGCATCAGGCCGGCAGGTTCGATGTTTTCCATTAGGCGACCTTGGCCGAGGCCAAGAGCTTGCGAGCGGACAGGCGACGAATCTTGCCGTTGATGCTCATGTTGTAGTAAGGCAGGTCGCCGATCATGGTCGGCTTCAACCGGCGGGCGACGGTGCCGTCCGTGAGGATGATGTACTCGGTGTTGCCGACCGCAGCGATGGCGCGGGCCGGCGGGATCTTGTTTAGTTTCTTGCTCATGGTATTGGGGAGAGATCAGAGATTGTGCTGCCGAGCGTGGGCCAGCAAGCAAAAAGCGTCGGCCGTCTTCAAAGTAATAGTGTTCAAAGGAAAGCGACGCTGAGCTTCCGTCTTCAACTTGTTCTTCCATTCGGTCGTCGTCGCCTTGCCCTTCGTGCCGACCCCCATGGTGGCTTGCCAGGCTTGCGGACGCACCAGCACGACGGGCAC
>SXGQ01479173.1_pt1 | contig 13503 bp, 12 predicted proteins | sample 3178371 | NCBI WGS metagenome assembly SXGQ01 (sample SAMN11356859, study PRJNA531348) | freshwater metagenome | isolation source: freshwater sample F1-20 | place: China: Fuxian Lake, Yuxi | collected 2017-12-25
AAACTGGACAAAGAAGTTTGGCTGAGACTGTAGGATTCATCTTGTTTCTGAATTATTTTAGACAAAATCCTGTAGAAGCTAAAAGAATATTTAAAATGTCGGGTAGATATAAACTGAACGATAACTTTGTACCTTTTAAGGGAGAATTCAAAGACTCTTTTGTATTTTTACCTACTGTGGATTCTTGGATGCCTAAGTCTCACCAAGAAACAACAGGTGTGAATAGAATATTTGAACTCAGATTGTGGCATATGGACTATAATTTGCTTGACACCTTTCAGAATACACTATATAATATCTTTGATGATATGGTCAAGTTTAACATTGACGTTGAGCATTCATATTATAAAAATTTAAGTACTTGCAAGTGGACAACTATTGAACCCATAGGATTAGAAGGTGCAATTGCACCGACAGGAGAAATTATTAATGAGTAAACACGTTTTAATCACCGGCGGCTGTGGTTTTATTGCACATCATGTAATTGATTTATTGATTAAAAACACCGACTGGAAAATCACAACCCTTGACAGACTAGACTATTCAGGTAATCTAAATCGATTACATGAAGTTTTAGACCGATACGATACACAAACAAAGAAAAGAGTTAACATTGTCTTTCACGATTTGAAAGCTGAGATTAATCCTCTTGTTGCTAACTTCCTTGGTAAGCCGGATTACATCCTTCATTTGGCTGCATCGTCGCACGTTGACCGTTCTATCAGTCATCCGATGGAATTCATTATGGACAACACCGTTGGCACCGCGCACTTGCTTGAGTATGCACGTAGACTTGATAGCCTAGAAATGTTCCTGTACTTTAGTACAGATGAAATTTTCGGCGTTGCTCCACCAGGTGTTGCTTACAAAGAGCGCGACAGGTACAATTCTACCAATCCTTATTCTGCATCTAAAGCTGCTGCTGAAGAATTTTGTGTTGCGTATGAAAACACATATAAAATGCCCATGATGATTACGCACACTATGAATGTATTTGGTGAGAGACAGACGCCAGAGAAATTTATTCCTCTCTGTGTCAATAAAGTTAAAAAAGGTGAAAAAGTTTTCATTCACTCCGATAGCACTCGCACTAAAGCTGGAAGCCGTTTTTACATTCATGCTGCTGATGTTGCAGAAGCGTTGCTATTCTTGTTGCAAAAGAACCCACAAATTGAACCTGATTATGGTTGGGCTAAGTGTCGCAAGTTTAATATTGTCGGTAAAGAAGAAGTTGATAACCTCACTCTTGCAAAGATGATTGCGGCTGCACAGAGCAAAGAACTCGACTATGAAATGGTTGACTTCCACTCAAGCCGTCCAGGTCACGACTTGCGTTATGCACTTGACGGTGACTTAATGCGTAGTCTTGGATGGGAACCAAAAATTGCATTGTCTGATAGAATTAAACAAGTTAGCGACTGGTACCTACAAAATACACGATGGTTGAATGTATAATGGAAAACTGTGAAGAAATTAAAGAATGTATTGCTTGTGGTAGTGAGGACTTGGTTTCAGTCCTTAACTTGAATAAACAACCTCTTGCAAACTCGTACAAAAAAAGTATTGGTGAACCTGAGCCGTATTTTCCTCTTGCAATTAATCGTTGCGAACACTGCTTTCACGTTCAATTGACTCATCGCGTTAATCCTGATTTAATGTTCAAGGATTACGCATACGTTTCCGGCACTGCAAAAACTCAAATAGAATACTTCGATTGGTTTGCGGAGTTTGCGAAAGAAAAGTTTGGAACTATGCCATCTACAGTTCTAGACATTGGTTGTAACGATGGTAGTCAATTAAATGCATTTCAAGACAGAGGAGCAGAAACTTATGGTGTGGACCCAGCAGAAAATTTGTATGTTACTTCTACCAAGAGACACAATGTTTTTTGTGGATACTTCACAGGAAAAGAATTTGGTAAAAAGTTCGACGTTATCACCTGTCAAAATGCATTCGCACACAACTTCGACCAACTTGAACTCTTACAAAACATCAGGACAAATATGCACAACGAAAGTTTGCTATTTGCTACAACCTCACAATGCGACATGATTTTGAATGGCGAGTTTGACACTATCTATCATGAACACCTTTCTTTTTATAACGCAAAATCTATCAATGCATTATGTCAAAGAGCAGGCTTGAACCTGATTGATGTTGTCAAATCACCGGTTCACGGAATGAGTTACATCTTTATCATTTCAAAGAGCAGAAAAGCACCTAAGACAATTCAAAATCTAATTGATTTAGAAACGAAGAAGGGTCTTTATGATGCAGCAATGTATGAAACATATGCTAAGAAATGCTTAGAAGTTTCCAAGTTTTTCTCAGGTGTGATAAAACGCTATCGTGAACAAGGTATTCCTGTTGTCGGTTTCGGTGCACCAGCTAAAGGCAATACTCTAATGAATTTCGCTGGCATTGGACCAGACTTTACGATTGATGAAAACCCACTGAAGCAAGGTCTTTACTGTCCTGGCGTTAATGTGCCAATTTATAGTATAGATAAATTAAAAGAATTTGATGCACATAAACCAATTTGTTTCATTCCTCTTGCATGGAATTTCTACGATGAAATCGTAAAGAAAATTAAAAATGCTAGACCGGATAGTAGTGATACTTTTGTTCGGTATTTTCCAACAAAAGAAATCAAAGAAGAAATAATGTATCAGTCAGTATGAAAATAGGTTTTGGTTTTTATGGTATAACTCACGGTATCGATGCTAAAACTGGCTATGAGAGAGACTTTCGTGACTGCTGGTTTAATATCCAGGAGAATTTAATACAACCTTTTGTTCAACAAGGACATGAGGTAATCACGTATGCATCTACATATAGATTTGATAATGCTGAAATCGAAAAAGATTTCTGGGCATTACTTAATCCTAAAAAAGTTGTATATAATAAGTTCGAAGGCTCTGATGCCTTTACAGCCAAATCTGCTTTACATAATGCATTCGATGGTGAAGATTTAGATTTAGTTGTATTCACTCGATTTGATATTTTGTTTCATCAAAAGATGACAGACTTTCATATTGACTTCAGTAAAGTAAATATACTTTTCCCTGAAGACCCTCAGTGGTGGGCTAGCCATCGTTTTGTTTGTGATTGTTTCTACATTTGGAATCATCGATTCAGTGACCAAGTTAAGTGGGCTATGAGAGAAACTTACGGTTGGCCAAGAGGTACAAGATATCCAGATACGCATGGTATATTGAATTTCTTAGAACCAAGAATTGGTGTAGATAATATTCATTTTCTATGTAAAGATAATCACATAAGTAATGTCAATGATTTTTATACATTGTGCAGGCCTGATGTGCCCGAGCATCCTAAAAAACACCCATTTGTGAAGAAAAAGTATGGCTAATAATTTGATTGTTTGTCCTGTCGGTATGTCAATACCAACAGACTTACGCTGGAAAGACCAAGACCATTGGCGTTGGACACATAATGAAAGAGACTACGAAACTCTTTTGATTGTTTATAACAACTTTGAACCTGAGCCAGGCTCCTATGACCATATCGTTCGTATCAAAGGTCATAAGTGGCAGTTAATGCAAAAAATTAAAGATGTAATTGATATTGAAAGATTTCGATATATTGGTTGCGTTGACGATGACTTGATTACTGGCTATCAAGATTTCAATATTGGTCTTAACTATGCACAAAGGTTTAACTTTGAATATTGGCAACTGTCAATGCCACATGATTCAAGTTTAATATACCCACCACTGTTTAACGATCCATCTTGCGACTTTTCGGAGACAAACTTCATTGAAATGGGTTCCTGTTTCTTTAGACTTGACTACTTCAAATTTTTAATGGAGTTTATTGGTCATTGGGACTTAGAAATCGCATGGGGTATTGATAAAACATTCTTTGATTTGTTTCAACGGCCAGCATATGTTGTGCATTCTGGTATGATTCACCAGCCAATCCGTGATAGTTATTACGACAAAACGGCGGCAATGAATGAGATGAATGACTATCTTTTTAGACGCTATCCTGATATACTGGAGAGGTACTACGGAAGAAAATCCAACTTTGTTGACAGACAAGATACTTTAAGAAAATTTAAAATAAATGATTAAATTAGTTATTCTAGATGTTGATGGTGTTTTGACAGATGGTCGTAAATATTACGATAAAGAGGGCGCAGTTCGTTTAAAAACATTTTGTGACAAAGACTGGACTGCAATTAAAAGGCTCAAAGCATTGGGTATCAAAGTTATTTTTTTGACTGGTGATCCTTTCAATGTTGTCATTGCTGACAATAGAAAGATTGATGTAATTGTAAACAGACAAAACGGTCAGCATCGTGATAAATCGGATTATTTACATGAGATTTGTGTCGAATATAAAGTTACGCCGGATGAGATTGTATTTGTTGGTGATGATGTTTTTGATTATTATCTTATGTCTCTAGTGAAACATAAGTATTGTCCCGCTGATGCACCAGACGAAGTAAAAGAAATTGCTATAGTATTAAAAGTTAATGGTGGTGAGAATGTAATCATGCATCTATTTGACCACTTGAGAAAGATTCAGCTTTTACCAGAATATAACTTTGCAGACCACCTAGAAAAGGTTTATGAATTAGACTTGAAAGAGAAATTCTAATGTTTGATATTACACTCTATGGGCATCTAACAAATGACCATATATTTGACGGTGAAGTTGAATCTATGTCTTTGGGTGGCATTGCTAATTGCTGGCGTGCTTTGACTGAACTTGATAAAAATTTGACAATAGGTGTATCACCTTCCGCTTTGGGTGAAGCAAATATTTACCTTGAGAGAAAGCATTGCAAAAGAAACTCAAGCGCAGAATTAAATAAAGAGACTTTTGATATTGTAATTAGACCAGCTAAAATATCTCATGTTTTATACTTGAATGAGTTACACGATACTAGTTTTGTCAAGAAACTTGAAGGTGTAACTAGTGCAGACTTATGTAAAGGTGAAGAAGTAAAATATGAATTGCTAAAACACTTTAATTATATTTTTGTTGCTGATGACGAGGAACATGATATCGAAAAGATTCGTTGGTATTCAAACATGGTTATTTTACATTCGTCAGAAGGTAGTGTAATATCTGTTGGTGAGGTTATTAACCCACCTTACATTGTGCATAAAATGCACAGAGTTCAAAATGCAAATGTGCTTGGTGCTGGTGATATGTTTGCTTCGTGCTTTTTATACGCAATACATAATAAATGGTCGTTAGATGGTGCAAGAGAGTTTGCACATATTAAGACTGCTGAATTGATTAGGAAATATAATGTCTAAAAAATATAATTTGTTGTTACCTATTGCCGGCAAAGCGCAGAGATTTCTTGATGCTGGTTATATGATGCCTAAGCCATTGATTCGTGCTAAACATAAACACGTTATCGATTGGTCATTAGATTCTATCGATTATAACGATTGCAATTTGATTTTCATTGTGCGACTAGACCACATTTACAATTTCAGTATTGATAGAATTCTCAAGCAAAAGTTTGGTGATGATATTAAAATTGTTACGGTTGACCATGTGACGCGAGGTGCATTAGAAACCTGTACATTGGCTGAAGAATATATCGATAACGATTTGCCATTATTCATCTACACACCAGACGTTTACTTTGAGAAAAAGTTTAGTCCCACAGATGTTTCGGAAGACTCTGATGGTTTTCTATTGACATTTCTAGCCAATAGTCCAGACCATAGTTATTCAGACTTTGGTGAAGATGGTGTTGTTTCTCGCGTTGTAGAAAAAGAAGTTATTAGCCAACACGCAAACGTTGGTCTATATTACTTCAGAACCGGCAGTATGTTCTTGCAATATGCATGGCGTGCTATTGACGATAATTTAATGGTAAAAGGTGAATATTACATCGCACCAATTTACAATTATATGATTCATGATGGGTTAAAAGTAACTGCACATGATACGTCTAAGATGCATATTCTTGGAACACCAGATACTTTTGAGTTTTTCTGCAAGAGAGTGTTACCAAGATTTGGCGACAAACCAATTGCACTGGCTGCGGACCATTCTGGCTTTGATTTGAAAGAACAATGCATGGACATATTAATTGAATTGAATCTTGATTATATTGACGTTGGAACTTATGTTGATAAGTCTTGCGATTACTTTGATTATGTCAGCCAGTCTGCTAAACTGGTTGAAGAAGGACATTGTGACCATGCAATCTCATTCTGTCGTACAGGTCAAGGTGTAAACATCGCAGCAAATCATTGTAAGCCATTTATCTCAGCATTGACGTTTGATGAATTCACGGCACAGATGGCAGTCGAACATAATTGTGCAAACCATTTTGCAGTTCCATCAAAATATGTTGATAAAGAAAAGTTACATGATATGATATTAACTTGGATGCATACAACTTTTGATGGTGGTCGTCATTTTACTCGTCTGAATAAGGTATTAAAATAATGTTTATTTCTCATCGTGGTAATCTGGAAGGCAGAATTGCGGAAAGAGAGAATCAGCCAGAATATATTGATGAAGCGATTGCTGCCGGTTATAAAGTAGAGGTTGATCTGTGGGTCGATAACAAAAGAGTTTATTTGGGACATGACGATGGTCAATATAATATAACTTTAGACTGGCTGTTACAAAGAAAAGAACATTTACTTGTGCATACGAAAAATAAAGATGCACTCAATTTTTCACTTGTAAACTCCCTACATTGTTTTTGGCATACAGACGAAGATTACGTTATGACTAGTTGGGGTTATGTTGTGGGATATCCAGGTAAATTGTCTGTAGGAGACAAGTTTATCTTAGCGGTGCCGGAAAGGCATTGGCAAAATGTCATGGATTGCAAGCCTTTTATTACTTTTGGTGTCCTTTCTGACTATGTAAAAACGCTAAATACAAGATAAAACTTAACCCTTAACTGCTGTAGAGGCGGCTAATGAATTTTAAAGATTATCTTGAAGAACAGAAGGAAAACCATGCAGTCCTGGCTTTTGGACGCATGAATCCTCCAACCACCGGCCACGCTAAACTGGTCGATAAAGTCAAAGAAGTAGCAAAAGATGTTGGTGGTTCTCACCATATTGTACTATCCCACTCACACGACCCAGCTAAAAATCCTCTCACTCCAGAGCAAAAAGTTAAGCACGCCAAGAGATGTTTTCCTAATACGAATATCTCCACTTCCGACAAAGAACATCCAAACTTCCTATCACAGGCATCTAAATTATACAAGCAAGGAGTAACTCACTTGCACATGGTCGCTGGTTCAGACAGAACGGAAGAATATCAAAAGACCTTACACAAATACAATGGTGTAAAAGGCACTCACGGCCATTTCAAATTTAAAGACATTAAAGTACACTCTGCTGGTGAACGTGACCCAGATGCAGAAGGTGTTGAGGGTATGTCTGCATCGAAGATGCGCGAACACGCATCAAAAGGCAACTTCAAAGAATTCAAAAAAGGTGTGCCTAGACACCTTTCAGTTGAATACGCTAAAGATTTGTACAATGATGTTCGTAAAGGTATGAACATCAAAGAAGATTTTCATTCTCAGTTGCAAATGATTCTTTCTGAAGGCGTCCACGATAAAGGCATTTTCAAAGCGGTTTTCTTGTCTGGTGGTCCTGGTTCAGGTAAAGATTATGTCTTAGATAACACCTTATCTGGACATGGCATGGTCGAAATCAACTCAGACAAGGCATTAGAATTCTTGATGGACAAGAACAATCTAAGCAAGAAAATGCCAGAGAATGAAAGAGAAATGCGTGACATTGTTCGTGGACGCGCAAAAGATATCACAGAATTAAAACAGAGACTTGCACTTCTTGGTCGTAACGGTCTTATTATTAATGGCACAGGTGATGACCCAGCAAAATATGAAAAGATTAAAAAGAATCTAGAATCTATTGGCTACGAAACTTCTATGGTTGCTGTTGTGACCAAAGATGAAATATCTGCACAGAGAAACATCGAACGCGGTCAGCGCGGTGGTAGAACCGTACCGGAAAAGATTCGCAAAGAAAAATGGGACGCAGTTAACAATGCTCGTCCTGAAATGGCAAAATTGTTTGGCAAAAACTACGTTGAATTCGATAACTCCGAAGATTTAAGAAACGCAGCACCTGAAGTTGTTCAGGCTAAAAAAGAAGAAATGACAAACATCTTCAAGCAGATTCAAGATTTTGTTAAGAAACCATCAAAGAGTGAAGAAGCCAAACAGTGGATAGCAGGTGAATTGGCCAAGAAAGATACACTGCCAGTTAAAAAAGGTGGCGCAGAGCAAGTTGCACCTCAACACCATGAAGATGCAGGTATTGCCAACAAGGCAAGAGAACTCGGTTTGCAATACTATGGTTTTGGTCGTTATGGTAAAAATGGTAAAGTCACTCATCACTCAGTTCATGGTCAACTTGTTGCTGACCCAACTCACGGTGAACAACAGAAAGCGAAACAAAAAGCATCTAAAGTTAAAGCTATGCAATCTAGTGGTTCACCAGTTAAAGAAGATGTAAACAAACAGTTTGCCAATTTATTTGAAGCAGTATCTGTTACAATCAAAGCTGATACACCAGAAGAACTAAAGCAGGCAATGTCTATGCTTACTGGCAATGGTGAACAGGAAGAACCAGAAGAAGTTGAAGAACAAAAAACCTTCAGTGATAACGGTGCTTTCAATGCACTGACACTAGGTAAACCAATGATGGTTTTTGAAGATTTGCGTCAATGGTTCAGCAAGTCGCATCCAGAAGGTGGTTGGAAAAGAATTAATAGCAAAGGTGAAGCGATTGGACCTTGCGCCAGAGAGCCAGGTGAACCTAAGCCAAAGTGTATGTCTAATGAGAAACGCGCTCAACTAAGCAAAAAAGAAAGAGCGGCCGCAGTTGCATCTAAACGCAAACATGACCCAGAAGCGGACAGGGCAGGTAAAGGTGGTAAACCTGTTAACGTTTCTAACTTCGGCAAAGGAAAAATCAGTGAAAGCGAAAGCTATGCTGGTATGAAAAAAGTCAAGCACACCGATGGAAATCACTATGTTGCATTAGGTGAAAAACCAAGAGTCTATATAATAAGAAATAACGCAGCCAAAGATGCTCATCGCAACAACGGAGAAGTTGTGAAAGCAGATAAGGGCTATATGGTTAAATTAAAGGAGAATAATGATGCTAAGATTTTTCAAGAGCCTATTGTCGAAAACACCGAAAGAACCCACACAATCACATCCTCTGGATGGTCCGACACGCAAGGCACAATTACCTTCCCAGCCGGAAGCGGAACAGTTACCATTAGTGAAACTAGAACAACACGAAATGACACCAGCGCCAGCACCGGAGCCAGTGCAATCAACGAACACTGTGGAAGCCCCGAAGCCCACATCGGAGACGGTTCAGCCTACGACCCAACGAAAAAAGAAAACCGCACCAAAGGCAAAATCACCCTCAACAAAATCAAAGAAAACTTCAAACAAAAAGTAAGTGAGTCTATTGATAAGGGCATAGAGCCAGGTCTTTCTATGGCTGGTGCTGGTGAGAGCATTGGTCGTGATATGGGTGAGAAGAACAACAAAAAAGGTAAAGTAACTGTTGTTAAAGAGATGGGTGGTGATGAAACTACTGCATCTATTGGTGACCAAAAAGAAGATGAATTGAAAAAACAAGGTATAAGTTTATCAACATTCAAGAAGAAGAATTACCTATGAAAAAATATAAAAACTTTGTAACAGAAGCCGGTCGTTGCTGGCCAGGTCATAAACCAGTTCCTGGTAAAAAACCATTCACACCTGGTTCTTGCGTTAAAGAAGAAGTTCTTGAGGAAGGTCGTCCTTCACAGAGACACCCACTAGAGGGTCATGACTATCATAAAAAGACCGATGCTGAATTGACATACATTGCTAAAGATGCACACGAAGCTGCTGAAGCAATGAAGTCACACAATACTGCTGCTGAAAACAAATATCGTGACCAAGCAAATGATTCTGCTACAGTAAGATACTGGAGACAGAAACACGGTATGCCTGACTGGTACAAAAAGAAATATGGTCACATTAAAGAAGAAGTTGAACAGATTGATGAACTTAAAACTTCTACACTCCTAAGATATCAGACAAAAGCAAATCAAGCCTTGATTGGTGGTGATAGAAACAAAGAAGAAAAAAGAATCAAAGGCATTCAGACAGCAAGATACAAAATACAAAATAGATATAAAGTAAAAGAAGAAGTTGAACTTGATGAAGCAATTCCAAAATCAACAGGTTATGCGCTTGTTCATTCTTCAAGTAAAAAAATAGTTGCTAAAGGCAACAAAGAAGAAATGATGAAAAAGATGAAAGAGGCAAATGCAAAAGAAAAAGGAAGTCATCATCTAGGAATGACATACAGAGGTAAAGTTGGCGATACTTTTGGTGAAGAAGTTGAAAAAGTTGTGGCAGAAGGCGTCAATCAGTCCAGTGCTAAAACTGGCATCTATCAAAGTGAAGTATATGGCACCAAAGCCTATCACAGCAAGTGTTTAGAAAAAGGCTGCGATTGGGAATCACGCAGATATGATCGTATCAAACAGGCACAAGACGCTGCTAAAAAACACGCTCAAACACACATCAAGCAAGGTGTGGCTGAAAAAGTTGAAATCGATGAAGCCATGAGGTCTGGTTTTGATTATGAGAGAGCGGCCAGAGCAAGGGAACAAATGAAGGCTAAAGGCTTTGAACCTGGCAGTCGTCCTTACACTTGGAAACGAATCGCTACAAAACCACAAGAGCCACAGGAAGCCCCAGAAAAAAAGAATAAGGATGTCAACGAAAGTGCCGCATGGCAACGCAAAGAAGGTAAGAATCCAGAAGGTGGTTTGAACCGCAAAGGCATCGCATCTTATCGCCGTGAGAATCCAGGTTCAAAACTATCGATGGCTGTAACTACACCACCATCTAAGTTGAAACCAGGTTCTAAAGCGGCAAATCGCCGCAAATCATTTTGTGCAAGACTGGGTGGTATGCCAGGTCCAATGAAAAAACCTAATGGTGAACCAACTCGTAAAGCATTATCATTAAAAAAGTGGAATTGCTAATGTTAATAAAAGTTTTAGCAAATGAATTTATTTTGAGTTCATCGTCTAATACAACAGTTAATAATGCTGTTGTGGTTAGATTAATTCATACTGGCACTCAAGAACATAAAATTACAATTGGTAATGGTGCTGGATCAAATATAGGCACATTTACCATAATGCATAATACAGAAATGATTTTAGAAAAAGATAGAACAGATACTTTACAATTAGACGCTTCTCACGCTGGTTCAGAAGATATTTCAGTAGTATCTATCGCATATAAAAATTAACAAAAAAATAGGAGAAACCATGTTCAACGATAAAATTTTAAAATCAGTTGCAGAAGCAGTTAAAGAAGTTTTACAACAAGAAGCATTGAAGGGTCAACAGCACAAGATTGATAAAAATAAAAACAACAAGATTGATGCTCACGACTTCAAGATTCTTCGTGGCGAAAAGAAAGCTGTGAAAGAAGATGCGGAACAGATTGATGAAATTTCTTCTACACTTGCTAACAAATATTTAAATGCACCACAAGGCAAAGGTGCTAACAAATACAAGGTCGGTGATACAGGCACCACGAAAAAAAACATCTATCCTGATGCTGAAACAATGTCAAAACATTCAAAATCGGTAAGACAGGCAATACAAAGAAGTGGTAGCTCATCAATTTTTAAAAAGCCAAGTTATTATAAAGAAGAAGCAGAACAGATTGATGAAGAAATTAATGTTAAAAAAGATTATGACGACCATGAACAATCAGAACATGGAGTTTATAAAGGTAAAAGAAAAATAGGTTATATTGTGCATAATAAAAAAGCAGGAACACACACTGCATACCATGGACACAAATATGGAAAAGACGACTATGAAAATAGTGATGACTTTAAGAGTCATGAACACGCCTTAAATCAGATTAAAAAATCTGCTGGAATTAATGAATCTAACAATCCATTTGACCTTAAAAACTACAAGAGTCAACTGCCTACCAAACCAGGTGAAAAAGCCGGCTTTGATTCCAAGAAAATCTCTACAGGCACAGTATATTCAAGAAAGCCTGTTAAAGATGAAAAGCCATTGAAAGAGGAAGATGCATACGACAAAGACCGTTATGCAGTGAAAGATGGCAAAGCAGTTAAGGATAATCCAGGACATATGGGTTCCGCTAACTACAAAGACCAACCACACCATGTTTATGCATCAAGTGCTGAAGAAGCATTGAAGAAAAAAGGCATGAAAGAAGAAGCATCGAATGATGAGTTTCATGCTGAAGTTGAAAAGGCTAAAAAGAAATCTCTTGGTCAAGAGAAGGCTGAAGTTGCAAAGCCTGCCGTTTCCGCAGTTAAGCAAGAGTCTGTTGAACATTTGGATGAGTTGAAAAAAGACACATTGAAAAGTTATGTTTCCAAGGCTACAGATTCTGCTAGAACTATGTCAGGTTATGGCACAAATGCTGAAAAAAATAAAAAAACAATTAGACACGCCGGCATATCTAAAGCAACAGAAAAACTTGCCAAAGAAGAAGTTGAACAGATTGATGAAGCAACCATGACAAATATTAAATTGGGCCAAAAAGTAAAAAATTCTGATGGTGGTCACAACCAAGACGTTCATTATAAAGGTAAAAAAATAGGCTCTATCGAATCGTATAAACACAGAACTGGTTTACGTTATGGTAGTAAGCACGATGCATCCGGAGAGCAAGAATCAGGCTCTAGAAGCCCAGAAGAAGCGGTTAATTTCGTTAGAACTGCCCATGCAGAACATTTAAAAAGTATGAAAGAAGAAGTTGAACAAATTGATGAACGTCACATGACCGAACCAGAAATGAAAAAGCGCGAGAAGATTGTTAAATCGATGAAAAAAGGTATGCAAGGTTTCAAAGAACGTTATGGTGATAGAGCCAAAAACGTTCTTTATGCCACAGCTACCAAACAGGCTATGAAGGACTAATATGAAAGAAGCATCGGAAGTTTTCAAAAGCATTCGCTACGCCAAAGTTGCACCAAGAGATAAACCTCATAAGTCCACAGACGATGAGGAACACGGTACTGTTGGTGAAAAAGAGTATGAGGACCAAGTGAAGCACGTTAAGAAGATGACTGGCGGAATGACTGAAGAAGTCAAAGACGAATACGACGAAGGTGAATATGACCGTGAAGGTGATATGGCCAAGTCTGACTTGCGTTCTATCATTGCAAATGCACAAAGATTGCACGATATGATGGATGATGCAGACAATCTACCAGAGTGGGTACAGTCCAAGATTACTCTCGCTGAAGATTATATCTCTACAGTTGCTAACTACTTGACTTCTGAAATGAAGGAAGAAGTTAAGGATGAATATGCTCGTAAGGTCGACAAGTATTTGAGAAAAAAATACAACAAGGAAGAAGTTGAGTATCTTGAAGAAAAGAATGCACCAACTAATCCTGCATTGTGGTCAAGAGCAAAAGCATTGGCTCG